>Ga0056119_1000169_pt1 | contig 12332 bp, 11 predicted proteins | sample WorMettaBAHAMAS1_FD_80076 | JGI IMG/M metagenome (GOLD analysis project Ga0056119, IMG submission 80076) | Marine gutless worms symbiont microbial communities from Max Planck institute for Marine Microbiology, Germany - Olavius tantulus BAHAMAS.1 ...
AGTTTACCTTTTTGATATTTGGTTGACTTTATCAACTAATATGACAGGACTCAGTATATGTCAAGATGAGAAATGGAATCCCCATCAGGAACGGGACAATTTGTATTCCTCGGACGGGGTCGAGTATACGATCAAAAAAGCGGTGATGAACTCATCGAAGAATCCTCGGGAATAATCAGAGATAAATTGAAAGAATGAATACGTGTCCATTGAGCCGGAGGTGCATTGATTATGTCGACACTTTTTTCCTTCTCACGTAAATGGTTTTTCTGACCATTGCGACCAGATCGCTGTTATCGTCTCTGATTTCGACCATGAACTCCGGAAGGTATTTCTCTCCATCGGCAGTATGCTGCCGGATGTCTTCCAGGTCGGCATCTGAAATTTTAATGACGAATGTGACCTTTGCCCGTGTGGCCTTGATGAACTCGATCTTTGCAGATTTATCCCATACCCAATACCCCTCACCCAGCAACTGGATTAACATCAGCATCAAGTGAGGATCTACCATGGAATAGAGGCTGCCTCCGAAATGTGTCCCCACCGCATTTCGGTTAAACCAGTGCATGGCCATGGTTACATGAAGTTCCCGCCAATCTTCACGGATATAGGTGACTCATACTCCGGCACCCAGATAGGGTGGGTATATGTTCAGCAGTCGCTTTAAGGATTTGGGTGTGAAATTCATTGTTGTTCCAAGAGCCTATAATATTTCAACCTATATGGATGCCTCTGGGAGCGCCCGATTATGTCGATGGCACCAGTTGAAAGAACGCCGACCCTGAACCACAGCCTCAATGGGTCGATGAAACCACCCCATGACCAGGCCCAGAAGCCGATACTCTCCCAGCCGGAACAGCCGATACAGTATCTGCTGCCAGGCGGATGCGAATTGGAGTTCGTAAATGATGCTGTTGCGCAGCGAGTGGGCGTATCGACTCACGGGTGAGCCCCCGGAATGTCCTGCCAGAAGAATTGCCTCCGCGGCCAATTGGCCGCTTCGATGGGCATAGAAGATACCTTCACCAAGGAACGGATCGGCCAATCCACAGGCATCCCCCACCAACAGGGTGCGCCCCATCCCAACAAACTCACCAAAACAGCCGTATGGAAGCAATCGACTGCGTATAAAAGCCCGACTGTTGTCAACACCGGCGCAAGACTGTAAAAATTTATTAAAGGCCTCACGGAGTTCTTTACCTCCCTTTGTCCTCAGGGTCAGCATTCCGTAGTTGCGGTAGACCGGGCTGGGAAACGACCAGGCGTATCCCCAGGGCAGATAGCCGAAATGAAGCTCCGGGGCAGCCTCCCGTTCCCGATCGGGGATGTGAGCAACCATGGCTACGGCAATCCCATTGGATGGATTTGGGCCGTCCTTAGAGTTCTTCGTTACAGCGGTTTTGACCCGGCTCAATACGCCGTCAGCCCCGATGAGCGCGTTCCCCTGGTACGTCCTTCCCCCGGTAGTCTGCACCAACCCTGCATCGGGTTCCACCCGGGTCGCCCGCTCAGCTTGAATAACGTTAGCGCCGGCGGCAATTGCACAGTCCAACCAGAATTGATCGTAGCTCTCCCGATCGACGAAATAAAATGGATCACGTTGCCTTTCCGAAAGCAGAAGGCGGTTGCGATTGTGCAGACTGTATTTTCTTGTTTCGTGGAATAGGATGCCCCGGTCTCGGAGGAGACTATCGGAAACATCGAAAATCTCGTTTATCACGCGGAGCGTTTTCTAGGTGATGAGCCCGCCGCAGATTTTCCGTCGAGGAAATTGCGCCTTGTCGAGAATGAGGACGCTCAATCCGTTCCGGGCCAGAACATACCCGGCCGTTGACCCGGCAGGGCCTGCTCCGATGATCACGACATCGACTGTGTGGGGATCAGACAAACCGTAAATCTGAACTTAGAGTAAAGGGGAACGAGAGGCACTCGGGAAATTCATGTTTTTTCTTATCCTGAAATAACTCAGGGCGTTACCAGATTACCGGGATGGGTAATATAGCTCGTTATCACCCCCACCGCGCCTCCCCCCAGGGGAGGACATACACTTCCCTCCCCTGAGGGGAGGGCTTTTCACCCTGTTCAATGCCGCATTTGGCGGCCCCCACAACGTACGGATGTAACAGGGTAAAGGAAGGGGCAGGATGAGCGTATGCCTGATTCGGGTGTACAGCTCTTAAACCATAAATGCAATTGGCAACTCAGGCGGGTTGATACCCATCCTTTGTAATTGTGGCGTAGGCAAACGGCCCGCCGATTTCGTCCTGGGTTTCAGCTTGCTTCTCAAGGGTCAGCCGAACTTCCGCCACCACCTGATCCAGGAGAGCCCCATTTTTGGAAAATTCGTTGAGACGATATTCCAGCCTCATGATTCTGGGGACCGAGAACGCGGAGTCAATCTCTTCTCCGTCCAGGTAGGGAAGTTTATTTTTGGGCCATATCAAATAGAGACTAAACGGTGAATCGCCGTTTTCCGGGGCATACCCGGCCAGTATAAAATACAGATGATGAATCGGATCCACCGGCAGGATCTCACAGCTCTTTCTCATGTACTCTTCGTACTCCGACGCCAGGAACGGCAGAGCTGCCTGGTAAATGGATTCAATGTCGGAAAGATCTTCCTGCTCAATAAATGTTTTAAGGGATCGGCAAATCGATTCCCCCTGGGCGGCTCCGCCGGTCAACACGGCCGAATGGGACGTCAAGGGGAACAATCGCTGCACCTCGAGGTCGAAGGCTCCCCCGCCCAATTTGAAATCGATCGCTTGTCCGTCGGATGCCAGAACAACACCCTGTCTGCTTTTAAACGCAATTATCTGTGACATGATCTACCCCGTTATATGCTTTGTACGAAAATTTCAGATAGATATTTCTTAATTTTTTGTGGCATTGCCGAAATCCATAACATCATGAAACGATATTATTCTTCCTCAAGGCCAAGTTGTAGCGGAAACCCATGGTCCCTTGCCTTGGCCAAAGCAACATTCACTTTTGTTTCAGCTACTTCCAGGGGATATACACCGCAAACTCCGACACCATTATTGTGTACGCTGAACATGAGCGTTATCGCGGATTGCCTGGATTTGTGAAACACCGAGACCAACACCTCCACAACGAATTCCTTGGTCGTGTAGTCATCGTTATAGATGAGCACTTTGTACATCGGAGGCGTTTTGATTTCCTCCTCGATGTCCACGCGCTCTTTTATGTCCGGACTATTCTCACTCATGAATGGATGATCCAGAACACACATCGAATGCCCAAATCTTAATATTTCCAGGCAGCAAGTCAATGTTCAGGAATCCGGTTCGTAAGTGTGACAGACGTTCAGAACCTTGGTGGGCGGGGTTTTGAGAGTATTCAAGGGATGGCTGAAAAGAGACAACAATGAGGCGTTCGGGCTAGTCGATATCGGCCTCCTCCCAGATAATCACCTGCTCAGCAAAATCGATACGATAGTTGACCCCCCTGAGAATATCCATTCCTAAAAGGCCGTCATGTTCCATGGCTGCGCCGGTAGTCTCTACAATTCCGGCGCGAATGTTCACCCTGCGGTGGGGGCCGATCTGAATGTAATCCAGAGTGGCAAGACCAACATCGATTTGGTTGCCGGCCGCAGTCCTGGCAGTGGTCCATTCAAAGCTCTGCATGTACAACCGGTCCACCACTCTGCGGTAGAGGGTCGTGATACTGGCCCCGGTATCAAGCACTAAAAGCGCTTCGGTTGTAAGGATGCCATATCCGATAAGAACCGGCACCAAGACCCGATCATTTCGGATCGTTACCTTGGTTCGACGTGATTCTTTGGCCTTCTGCTCTTGTTGGCGTGTTACCGCGTCTAGTTCAGCTTGTCGCCGCAATGCCTCCTGGCGCTTCTCCTGATTGCGTCGTTGAGCTTTCTGTGTTTCCGTAAGATTATCTTCATCGGTCTTGTAGGCTTTGACCTGATTCCGATATTCCGGAGGCACCTTGGTCAGGTCATCCACGTATATGACCTTCCCCTCTTCGGTGGTGTATTTGTAAAACTCGGCACGCACCCCGATCGGCACCAGCACTAGAACGCATATAAGATACATTGCCATTCGAATCATGCCGACTCCTTTACGGAATCACGAGGATTGAACGCCAACTGAATCTGGAATCTTCCACTTGGTTGTTCCATGACGCCAGCACTCCACCACACCGCCGGTGAAGCAATCGTCACGAACACGAATCTAAACCTTCGTGTTCCCGTTCCTGGCTGTTGCGCCCAACTCGCTGAAAAGGTTTCACGCAATAGTCAGGAATCGTCTGCGTACGACTCCAGCAGCGCGACCAGAAACTTCCAAACCTTCCCCACAGACGGTACATTCAATGATTCGCCGGGAGAATGGGGATTTCTGATCGTCGGACCGATGGAAATCATGTCCATTCCGCTGCACTTCGCCCCGATGACGCCGCACTCCAGGCCGGCATGGAGTGCCTTGACTTTGGGCTTTTTTTGAAAAAGCTCCTGATAAATAGATCGACACCGATGAAGCAACGGGGATGACAGGTTCGGGACCCATGAGGGATATTCATTTGCGTTTCGAGCTTCAGCGCCGGCCAAGGCTGCAGCCGACTCCACCTTCACGGTAATCTCGTCGAGCTTCGACATGACCGAACTGCGCTGACTGCTGACGACCTCCAGAGCGCTTTCCCTCAGCTCCACTTTTGCCAGATTGCTGGAGGTTTCCACCAGATCTTGGATCTCAGCCGACATGCCGTCTACGCCGTCCGGAAGAGATAGCAGGAAGGCCAAGACCTTCCGGGTATCTGATTCAGATAAGGCCTTTACGGGAGATGTTTCTTCAGAACCAGGCTGAAGCGTCACGAATAGTGAAGAGTCTGATAGAGCGTATTCCTGTTGTAGCGTGTTTTGAAAATCAGTGACCAGGGGAACGAGATCTCTGCCCGATTCTGCTGTAAATTGAGCGACAGCCTCTCTGGGTATGGCATTGTGGGATTTTCCTCCCGCAAGAGACACGAGCCAAATCGACGTATTCCGGTAAATAAACTCCAACGTCCGGGCGATCAGCTTGATGGCATTTGCCCGATGTTTATGGATCTCAATCCCCGAATGCCCTCCCCGAATCCCTCCGCTAACGAGTTGCCAGAGGGTTTGAGTGCCGGTAGCTTCCCGGGGGCCCAATGGAAGCGTAAGCCGCGTTTCCGTACCACCGGCACATCCGATAGTGAACTCGCCTTCGTCCTCGGAATCGATATTAATCAAGATTCGCCCTTTGACCATATCCGCATCCATGCCCATGGCGCCGGTCAACCCGGTCTCCTCATCCACAGTAAACAAAAGTTCAATGGGTGGCCGCTTGATTTCGGAATCTGTGACAATCGCCATGGCCATGGCAAGGGCAATGCCATTGTCGGCTCCAAGAGTCGTTCCATCGGCTTTGAGCCAGTCGCCGTCTCTCAATACTCGAATCGGATCTTTGTTGAAATCATGGGGTGAGTCCGGCCGCTTTTCACAAACCATGTCCATGTGACCCTGAATCACCACTATAGGACTGCTCTCGTAGCCCGGGGTTGCCGGAACGGTAATCAGCATGTTTCCGGTTTGGTCCATGGTTACCGGAAATTGCTCAGCCCGGGCCCATTGATGCAACCATTCTGAAATTTTTTCCTCTTGCTTTGAGCCTCGGGGAATCTGGTTGATCAACTCGAAAATTTCGATGATGTTTCCCTCGGGTGTCTCCATGCGCTTCTCCTCTTCCCGGTTGATGCAAGTCACTTAAATATGTCTGGTTCTACTCCAAATAAAATCGTGAAACGATTTTATGAAACGCCACAATGTCTCTCCCTTGGAAAATAATATCCTGCCTGACCTGCCACAGACTCATCAATCTGTCCTTGTTGCTCAGCCAAGAAAGATTTCTGCCTTGCTCTAACAAGCAACATTGATTTAATTTAATTAGGGTGTTAGGCCCTTCACTCGACCCCTCGGATCCTTGACCCCTTGAACCCTCTTGCTCATATCGACAGAAGATAGATAAAAAGCGATCTATTATCAGATAGCTGCATATGAGCGGGTAATTATCTATCCGTATAGAATATTGTGACACCGCAGGCTTGTCAAAGGATACATGAAATGCTGAACATTGATGACACCGTCCAGCGGCTGAAAAAGCACGTAGCCGTTCTAACAAAAGAGATCGGCGAACGCAGCGTTTATGAACCTCGTGGGCTGAAATTGGCCGGTGAATACATTGAAGGTACCTATCGTGAGGCCGGACTTGTCTGCCATCGTGAGGAGTATACCTTCGGTCCCGGGACAGTTGCCAATATCGTTGCCGAAGCCTCGACGACGGACAGAACAAATCCCACTATCTGGTTGGGGCCCACTATGATTCGGTGGCCGGGACGGTCGGTGCCGATGATAACGCGAGCGCTATCGCGGTTCAGCTCGAACTGGCCCGACAAATCAAAAAGCATGACAAGGCACGACGGGCAGCGCGGTTTGTGTCATTTCCTTTGGAGGAGCCCCCTGTTTATGGCACGTCCCGCATGGGCAGCCGGCAGTATGCTGCGGCAGCGAGGAAACGGAAAGAGAAGATCGATGGCATGATCTGCCTGGAAATGGTCGGGTACACCTGTCGGAAGCCCGGCTGCCAGGACTATCCATTTCCGCTCATGTTTTTAGGGTATCCCGAAACCGGCACCTTTATCACCGTTGTTGGGAATTGGGCCTCACGACCGTTGACCAAAAACCTGATTTCCGCTTTTAAAAAAAATCGCGAGCTCCCGGCAATTCCGTTGACTATCCCTTTGGGCGGGTATCTGGTTCCAGCTGTTCGCCTCAGCGACCATGCCTCGTTCTGGGATAATGGATACAGGGCGGTCATGATTACGGACACGGCCTTCTTTCGGAATCCCAACTACCATCTGGCAACCGATACCATGGAAACCCTCGATTTCCGGTTTATGGCCGAACTGGTAGAAAGTCTGATGCTGTTTTTCTTAAAATAGGTTTTAAGCGTTTGGCGGGGCGACAAAACGCTACACGGAGGGAGCCTTGGTTTGTAAGTTTAGGTTGAGGTCTTAATTTCCCGTTGCCCCGTAGCCGAGCATCGCAGATCCGGACCGAACAGGTGCGCAAACTGTCTGACCCTGACGAAAGTCAGGGGAGTTTTTGCGCACCAGGCCCGGGTCGAGAAGCGCAGGGAAGGCCGAAGGACCAAGGGACCGGGCGCCCTTTCTTTCTTGTCCCGCCGTAGCTTTTAAGCGAAGGTGGATGGTTCGCTTTCTTTGGGCAAGCAGAGAAAATGAACAACTCAAGGGAAGATAGGAGTTTTTTGGCAACTAAAATTGCGCAGTCTCGATAGAAACAACATGATCAGGTGCAGACGTTGGCAGAACTAAGATCACCGAAATTAATCTTAGCCCCCCTCAAGGGATACACAGACGAAGTGTTCCGTAATGCTTTTGCCCGGCACTTTGACGGTTTCGACAGTGCCCTGGCACCGTTCATTCCGACGGTAAAAGATAAACGGATTCGACCGGCCCTGTTACGGGGTGTTCAGCCCGAACGGAACCGTCGTCTTCCCGTGGTTCCCCAGATCATGAGCAATTCACCCGACGACTTCATTCGAATGGCTTGCGCATTGGTCGCCCAGGGGCATAGCGAAGTGAATTGGAATCTGGGATGCCCCTTCCCGATTGTTGCAAAAAAAAGCAAGGGTTCAGGTCTTTTGCCTCAGCCGGATCGGATTGACACATTTCTGGACCAGGTCGTTCCCCGGTTACCCTGTCGATTGTCTGTCAAAGTTCGGCTCGGACGAAAAAAGCCGGACGAGATTTATAAAGTTCTCGAATCACTCAATGCGTACCCCCTGTCGGAAATTATTGTACATCCACGTACGGGGATCCAAATGTACTCGGGACGTCCGGACCTGGATCGATTTGAGCGCTGTCTGGACCTCTCCCGACATCCGGTGTCCTATAATGGTGATATCAACTGCTTCGGGGATTTCCAAAATCTTTCAAAACGATTTCAGAGTGTTACCAGGTGGATGATCGGGCGGGGGGCATTGATTAACCCCTATTTACCGGGAGTCATCAAAGGAACCGAAAACCCGGCCGACGACAAGGTCCACCGGTTCATCGGATTTTATTATGATTTATACCGCGGATATCAGGAACGGCTCTCGGGACCGGGACATCTGCTAAACCGAATGAAAGGTTTTTGGACCTACTTTGCCCTCACCTTGGAGGGAGGGAAAAAGGTTGCCAAACAGATTCATCGCAGCAAGCGTATCCATCGATATGAAACCATTGTATCGGAATTTTTCTCGAGTGAGCCAAGGTGGGTAGAACCTGAGGAAGGTATGTCGGTGGATGAAGTGTTGCCATAACAGAGTCCCGGTTAGCTGCCTCTTTTGGGGCAGGAAGTCGTTTGTAGCACGATTTACGACACTATGCTCGGGGAGGGTCCGAGGGGTCAAGGAGTCAAGGTTTACCCGCCATCAGTGTGGCGTGGGTCGAGTGAACAGATAAAAGCTTAAGGGCTTTAACAACACTTGAATCCTTGAATCCTTGGATCCCTGGTCGCCTTCGGCGCCGCCATAGGCGGGTAAACCTTGGATCCTCTGTTCGAACTAACATAGAGGAACTCCGGATATATTTGCTGGTGAGAAAGAGGTTTCACCTCGACCTTCGCCTGGGCGATTTTCCCTCCAGAATCGGCCGGCCATGCAAAGGGCGGATATGGTCTCTGTGGCTGCGGTCAGCTCGGGCGGGGAAATGGTGTCGTTGAAATTCCCGAGATGGGGGCCGGTGAGCAGGGTGATGTCCTGTTCCCCTTTAATCAGTTCTTCCTGGTCATTCTGAGAAAAACCACGGATTTGAAGAAAGGCCTCAAAATCTGCATCAGACATCTGCATTTGATCCGCCACCCTTAGAATTTCTTCCATGTGGCGATCAACCCCCATTTCATTGATCATCCGATCCACCAGTGTGTCCAGATCCAAGGGCAATTCTTCGGTGCTGGCCTCACCCGCAAATCCGTTATAATAGCCTGTAAGCATTTGTTTTATAGTGGCTCTCAACAGGTCCCGATCAAACAAATCTCTGGCATCCACCGGATTGCCGTGGTCATCCAGCCCGACACGTTCCGCATCCTGGTGTCGGAAAAAACTACCGATAACCAGCATCAGGCTGAGAATATGGCTCCCGATGTATCGGTACAGAGATAGCGGGCGCCCCTCATAGAACGTAAAATGTTCGAAATCTCGAATACCGCTGGCACCCAGGTTTGGGTAGGCACAGGACTCCAGCCATCGGTCCAGGCGCCCGCCTCGAAACCATTCGTAAACCCCTCCGTCTCGTCGCCGATGGGTTTGTACCCGGTTGTGAAACAACGGAATCGGCGCCGTATGTATGATTCCCATGGCTGCCAACTCAGCCAGCAGACGCGCATTTCTGGAGATGATTTCCTGGAAGATTTCAGCCTCGGAAAGCTTCAACGCATTGGGGTAACAAAAATATTGCTGCGTCGAAACAAAACCCACCGCATACTTTCCCGAATGGAGTTCGGAACCCGCGGGTATCGGGGCGTCTCCGATTTGAAGTAAATGGTGGCCGTCACAGGCAACCGGCTTCGGCACATCAAATCGATCTTTCCAGTTTGCCTCCAGCCCGCCCAGCAGATACATCCATTGGATTTCATGAAGCAGACGGCTCGGGGAATCTTCTTTCCGGGCGAATTTAAGAACCAGCAGGCGGTCCCCGGGAATCGGCGTAACCAAACTTCTTCCAAACCCATGGGGCGTATCCATGGGCCGGATGGAGAAGTGCTCCTGTATTTGACGCTAGGTCAGTTTGACGGGTTGGGAGTCGACATTCGGAGTCATTACGATTGGGCGAATCTGGACGGGAAGCCGCCCCAAGGCCTCAGCTGTGGCACGGTGTGCAAATCCAGATGAATTCTTCAATGATAACGTGAGCTTGTCCAGTGCGAGCCGGGCCAGAGATGCGTCGAAACAGCCTTCGAGGCACGCAGAAAGTGCTTCGGATGCCTCCCTGTACAAAAACAGTCCCCGGCGTTCGTTGGAATACCGGCCATCCATCAGCACTCCACTGATCGATAGAATGGTGTCTGCACCAATTCGATCCGGCTCTTGTTCGGCAGCCCGTCTCAGGTCAGCCACTGAATAAAAGAGAGCCAGAAAATCGGCCGACACATCCCGGACGCCCTTCTCGTAATGATCTTCCGGAAATTTTAGAATGGATTTAGTGGAGCTTTTCATGGAATGAAGCTTTCCACAGGAAGCTGTGGACTATCAAAGCGGAATTGCGCCGTTGCCTAACCCGCCTTCATCCCCCCGCATCAGGATGCAGGGTATTCCGGCGAAGGTGAACAAAAAAAGCCCGCCGAAGACATATGCTTGCGCTTCGACGGGCTTGAATCGGCAGGTGTCGTGTTATTTTTTGCTCGAGGAATAGCCGTCGGCATACCAGCCGCCACCTTTGAGCGAGAAGGTGCAGGGCGACATTATTTTTTTGGCGCTCTTCTGGCATTTCGGACACGTTATTTCCTTGGTGTCCATTCTTACGAGTTCTTCAAGAATCTCGCCACATTCACACTTGAATTCATAAACCGGCATTCCATCACCTCTTTTAAATCTCGTTCAAAATGCAATTTGGTAAAAATAGGGGCTTTAATCCATCTGTCAAGGAAATTTGGCTCTTTAAGTACGAATTGGGATGATTATGATAATAAATTCTTAGAACAAAACGCTGTTTTCGTACCCGTAATGAACATATTGTATTCTAATTGATATTCATTTTTCTGAAATACCCCCACCTTTTACCTGTTAAATCCCCACATCGTGGGAGCCGATAGAAACGGCATTGAACAGGGTGCCCCCAAGGGGGAGGTTGGGTGGGGGTGTCAAATGGATTTCGACACTTGAAAGCGATCTAAATGAGCAATTCCGTCATTAAAATCCGCGGCGCCCGGCAAAACAACCTGAAAAACCTGGATTTGGATATCCCTTTGGGAGCCATCACCGTAGTGACCGGAGTGAGCGGTTCCGGAAAATCCTCGCTGGCGTTCGACACCCTCTACTCGGAATGCCAGCGGCGATACGTTGAAACCTTTTCCCCGTATGCCCGCCAATTTATGGATCGAATGGATCGCCCGAGGGTTGAGGGCATCCAGGGAATTCCACCGGCGGTTGCCATCGATCGCAAAGATCCGGTGAGAACTTCCCGGTCCACCGTCGGCACCATGACCGAAGTCACTGACCACGTCAAACTGCTGTATGCCCGTCTCGCCCAACTACACTGCCGAAAGTGCGGAAAACCGGTGAATCGGGAAACCCCGTCGGATGTCTGGAAAGCGTTAAAGAGTTTCCGCCAAGGGAGGAAATTCGTTCTCACGTTCACGTATTCAATCGACAACGGCTTCGATGAGACCTGTAACACCATGACCCGAGCCGGTTTTGACCGGTGCTATTTTGACGATGTTCCCCATCCGATCGAAGAATGGCCTCAAGATCGTTTGGGCGATACGATGAATGTGATCGCCGACCGGTTTGTCCTGAAAAAATCAGACCGGAAACGTGTGATCGATTCAAGTGAACTGGCCTTTCGATTCGGAAGCGGCCGTTTGGACCTTTGGACTCACGATGGCACCCGCCTGTCCTTCAGCAGCGAATTGGCCTGCGGTTCATGCAACATCACGTACAAATCGCCCATCCCCAACCTGTTCTCTTTCAACAGCCCAATCGGCGCCTGCACTTCCTGCCGTGGATTCGGACGCATTATTGAAATTGACATGGACCTGGTCATCCCGGATGCAGGGCGTTCCCTCTCCGAAGGCGCAATAAAACCCTTTGGCGGGCAGAAGGACGACCGGCATGAATACAGGGACTTGCTGCGATTCTGCCGCAAGGCGAAAATCCCCATGGACATTCCATTCCGCCGACTCCGGAAGAAGCAAAAGCGGGCCGTCATCGATGGGACATCGGATTACTACGGGGTCCAGGGTTTTTTCGACTGGCTCGAAACCAAAACCTACAAAATGCCGGTTCGTGTCTATTTATCCCGATACCGAGGATACAACACATGCCCGGACTGCGGCGGTACACGGTTTCAGCCGGAAACCCTGCTTTACAAACTGGGAGGGGTCGTTATCTACAAAATCTATGCCGGAAACGTGGACAGTGCACTTGAATTTTTCGAGACACTGCGAATCCCCATCCATGATTAGGCCGCCTGCATGGTCCTTGACCAGATCCTGGGCCGACTCCGGTATCTCCGAGATGTCGGGCTCGGATACCTCACACTGGACCGTCAAT
>Ga0056119_1000173_pt1 | contig 11705 bp, 11 predicted proteins | sample WorMettaBAHAMAS1_FD_80076 | JGI IMG/M metagenome (GOLD analysis project Ga0056119, IMG submission 80076) | Marine gutless worms symbiont microbial communities from Max Planck institute for Marine Microbiology, Germany - Olavius tantulus BAHAMAS.1 ...
GACCTTTGCTATAAAGATCGTAGTCCGTGTTCACCGGTGTCAAAAACCGGTCCTTGCGCGGCTTCCGTTTATCCAGAGCCTTCCGTTCTGCCCTGGTTAGCTTCGTATCTTCCAAATCACCCCGCTTAATCAACTCTTTGCGGCCTTTACGGGTTTCCGCCACCCGAAGGTATTCATACGGGTTGCCCCATGGATCCAGTCGCCCGCCCTCACCGATATCGTCCAGGCTATCCGGTAAATCGTCATGGGTATGCTCGTAGGTAACGATGAGGCGCTCCATGACATGAATGTCATGTATCGCCTTGGTTTCTCGCGCGCTGTGGATGTATCCCACATAGGTCGGCACCCCGATTGCCGAAAGTGTACTGATGATGGCGACCACGATCGTCAGTTCCAGGATCGTAAATCCCCGTTCCGGCGTTGCGCCCCCGGACACCCTGGACGAATGGGCGCGATTCAAGCGCGACCTTTGAATCGAGATGTGGAATTTGCATTCAGCAGGATATTCAAGGACTGGGGCGAACTGCAAAAAAGCCTCCCTGCATGGATACTGCGTGAAACATGAGCGATATACCAAGGCGGCGAATGAATCCGGATACGACCGCCACAAGTGTGACGCAAATTGAATACCAGTTTTCGTTAAGTCCGGGAGTTATTTTAAAATCTTGGAATCATTCTTATTATTAAAATGACAGGCGGAGATGCAGCGCTATCCATCCCCGGAGCCACTAAAATGTGACAAAAATTTCGACATCCAGACAAATCCTTCGGTATTCAACGGTTTCTTTTTGCCAAGGGTTTTGATATGAATGTGATCCAGTTCACTCTTCTGGTAAATTCTTGAACGCTTCCAGGCAGATAGAGCGTTCGGGAATTGAACAAGTCAATTCACGATAAACTCGCTGGTAGTCATTTCTCCGACCGCAATCCACATCCTGCAGGGGTCTTTTCGATGGATGACCTAAACAACACATCAAAACCCCGTACCATCGGTAGACGAGGCGAAAATTGGTTCGTACGGGACCAGAATTATCGTTACCAGCAACTGCTCTCGGTCGGGCAGGTGCTCACTTCCGAAATGAACATCGACCGCCTTTTCGAGTTGATCATGGATCACACCAACCGGATCATGGAGACGGAGCGCAGCACGGTCTTTTTGCATGACCCGGAATCGAGTGAACTATGGTCTCTGGTGGCCACCGGCATGCAGCGAAATGAAATCCGAATCCCGCAGGATTCCGGAATCGCCGGGTGGGTATTTCTAAACAGATCCTCGGTGGTCAACAACGACGTCTACCAGGACCCGCGGTTTTTCTCGAAAATCGACAAAGATTCAGGGTTTCAGACCCGCAACATCATCTGCCAGCCGCTGATCAACCGGGAAGACCAGTGCATCGGGGTGCTCCAGTCGTTGAACAAGAAAGGGGGTGAGTTCAACGACGATGATATGGCCCTCTTAAGATCCATTTCCGACTATGTCGCCATTGCCGTTGAAAATGCAAAACTCTACGAAAACATCAAAAGTTACTCGGAGAAACTGCGAAAGACACTGATCCATCTGGAGACTCTGGAGCGGGTCAAACACCAACTCACAAAATTCGTGCCCTCCACAGTTCAACGACTGGTAGAAAAAGATCCGGAAAGTATTTCCCTGGAAAAGACCCCCATGGAGGTATCCATCCTGTTTCTGGACATCGAGGGCTTTTCCAGAATTACCGAAACGTTTGAGCCTTTCCTCGTTAACGACATGGTCGAGAATCATTTTTCCGCCTACCTGGATTGCATCAAGCGATACGGAGGCGATGTCAACGAAACCAGCGGCGATGGACTCATGGTTATCTTCAGGGAAGGCACGCGGGAAGAAAATGCGCTTTCGGCGGTAAAGGCAGGGCTGGACATCGTGGCCGAAAGCAATCGGCTCAATCGCGAAATGCCCTATCCCTGGGGCCATGTCCAGCTGCACATGGGAATCAACTCCGGTACCGCCTACGTGGGTTGCACCCGGATGCAAAGCCTTACCGGCGAGTTCTACAAGTATACCGCATCGGGTCTGGTGACCGTTATCGCCGCGCAAATCGGGTCAGTATCCTCAAACAGTCGAGTCTTTGTCGGTCCAGACACCTATCGCATGATCGAGACAACATGCAATGTCGATAGTTTGGGGGACCATGCGCTTAAAAACGTCAGTGAACCGATTCCCATTTACTGGGTAAAAGCGTTGAAGTAACCATTCGGAGATGGTGTCATGAAACCGGAATATATCGACTTCCTGAAACACGTACCTCTTTTCTCCATGATGAATGAGGAAGATCTGGACCGGATCGCCGGGGCGAGCAAAGAGAAGCTGTATCGAAGCGGTGCGGTGATCATACAGGAAGGGGAAGAAGACACGCGTTTGTTCATGGTGATGCGCGGTGAGGTCCAAATCATTAAGGATATGGGCAGCCTCGAAGAACGGCATCTTCGAAAAATTGGGCCTTCGGGTTACTTTGGAGAGATGGCGCTGATCGACAACATGGAGCGTTCGGCCAGTGTCGTGGCCCGGGAAGACACGGCTCTCCTTTGCCTGGAGCGATGGGATCTGCAACAGGAAATCCAACGATATCCGGGAATGGCCATGGAGCTGTTAAAGATGCTCAGTCGCCGCATCCGGGCCATTGAAAAATGGACCATCCGAATGCTGGAAGCACGCCTTCCGGTCTGTATATACTGCGGGAAGGTTCATGACGATGGCGCCCAATGGGTTCCCCTGGACAGGTACATCGCAGATCACTCCGCCACCGAATTCAGTAACAGCATCTGCCCGGATTGCTCGTCTATAAAATATCCCCAGTTCTATACGTCAAAGTAACGATGTCCTGGGAAGCGGATTATTTCTTCCGTTTATCCCGGCGTTTTTCTCCAGCCTCTATGATATCCCCCATTTTCAGCCCGGGCGCCACCCGGCCCTGGTACATCGTGAACCCTCCTTGCTCGCCGAAGGCCCAAACCCAGATGTGTCCGAGCCGGGTGTCCAAAATAAAGATCGACGATCCATCAAGGCGAACCGCTTGAAAGCGACTGGGCGACGCACCTTCCAAAGAGGCCAGGTAGGCGGCTCTTAAATCGTGCCACTCCTGGGAGGTCGGTGGGGAAGGAATTACTGCCGTCTTTCGACCGGATCTTGTTTCCTCTGCGTTCGCATCCCATCCGCCGACACAGACCATCGCCAGAAAAAAGATAACCACCCCGGCAACACGCGTACCATATTTGAAATGTGTCATGAGTGCCCCCGAATACTAAACGATCGTGGAATTCCATCCGAAGAAACTCTCAATGATAGAAGTTCCATTCACATGGATGACGGCCATCAAATATCGAATATCAAGGTTTGGCCCGCCGCCGTCGGGCCCGACGGCGGCGGGCCGCCATTAGGAATAAATTACAAACCGTTATAGCCAAAATTCGAAACAAAGTCTAAAGAATTGCTGGGGGGCAGATCCAGGTGCTGCCGGAATGCTCGTGAAATCCGTTCCGTTTCTAAATCCGGGAGAGCGGTAGAAACCAGTAGAAATCAGAAGAGGAACAATGTATCGTTTCGAAGCGACCGCCGGGATACCGGCCTAACACATCCCACGGGAAGGAGGCATCGATGGGCCAGGTGGATCTTAGATCGGATACCGTAACGCTGCCAACGCCGAACATGCGGCGCGCCATGGCAGCGGCGGATGTCGGTGATGATGTTTTCGGTGAAGACCCGACCGTCATTAGACTGGAGGAGATGGCCGCGGAACGGATGGGAAAAGAGTCCGCCCTGTTTGTGGCCAGTGGCACCATGGCCAACTTGGTTAGCCAGTTGAGCCACTGCCAGCGAGGCGATGAGATGATTCTAGGCGACCAATCCCATATGTTTTTCTACGAGCAGGGGGGATCTTCGGCATTGGGGGGGATACACCCTCGCACGGTGCCGAACCTGCCGGACGGGTGTCTTTCGGAAGAAGCCGTTGAAAATGCCGTCCGGACCGATGATGTGCATTTCCCGGTAACACGACTGATTGCCCTGGAGAACACGCACAATCGCTGCAACGGCAACCCGCTGTCATCGGAATACATGCGCTCGATGGGAGCGGTCTCCCGCAGACACGGATTGAAATTGCACGTGGACGGGGCACGCATCTTTAATGCCGCCGTATCCCTGGGTGTCGATACCCGCGATCTAACGGTCGATGCCGACTCGGTATCCTTTTGCCTCAGCAAAGGATTGTGCGCCCCTGTCGGCTCCATGGTCTGCGGCAGTCGGGAGTTTATATACCGGGCCCGCCGGATGCGAAAAGTTCTGGGAGGAGGCATGCGCCAGGCCGGTGTTCTGGCCGCCGCCGGCGTGGTGGCCCTGGAGGAAATGGTGGATCGACTGGCCGAAGACCACGACAATGCCCGCTATCTCGCAGAATCCCTGGCTGATATCGCCGGGTTACATGTCGATCCGGACCGGGTGAGAACCAATATCGTGTTTATGGATACCGGTGCCGGCACACCGGCCGGAGTGATGGTCGAGGCGCTGAAACAGGAAGGGGTTCGGGTGCTGCCCGTCGGGCCGCACAGGATCCGGGCCGTGACCCACTACCCGATCCGCCGGGAAGATATGGATCGCACCATCGATGCGTTTTCCCGGGTCACGAAGGCAACCCAATGAAGCCATGGTGGGCATGACGTTATTGGCTCCGACGGCATAATACGATGACGATCACGGAACCATCAGTATCGGATTCGGGATCGGTATCGGTATCGATGCGAACCATGACTTCCCCGTCCGACCCCGATGCCGAGCCTGAAAACGTTCGTTTGATCCAGGGAAGAAAAATATGAATTCCATCAAGTACCTTCGAATATATTCGGATCCGGATGGGTGCTCCCATTTCGAAACCCGCAGCATCCGGATGACATCCAACGATTACGCTCCCCCTGCCCCTCCGCTGGATACCTCTTCTCCCGAATCCGCCACGAAGATTGTCTTCCTAGAACTGCCGGCAGGCTGGTATGGCGACTGGCACCCGACGCCCGTGCGACAATGGTTGATGCTGATGAGCGGCACGTGTGAGTTCGAAGCCGGGGATGGGGAGCGTCGCCGTCAGCAGGCAGGCGACATGGTCATGCTCGACGATACCACGGGGCAAGGCCACCGAACGAGAGTCCTCGGAGAGGAGGGTATGCGCATCGCCGCGGTTCACATCCCATTAGATGAATAACTTCTCCTGTCTGTTCAGCATCGGGATTCGGAATCGGGTTCGGTATCGGAATCGATAAATAGAATCACGAACCTGTTTCGATCCCGAATCCGATATCGATCCCGAGCATATCGTGGTAATCCAACAAGTATAGAAGTAGTTCTAAACGGTTGGATCAGGCTTGATGGCGACCCCGCCATAGGTTTACCCGCCGGAGGCGGCGCCAGAGGCGACCAGGGTTTATCCGCCTTTGGCGGACGGATAAAGCGTCCCGCGAATGTAAAGCGGAGCCGTTGCAGGCGGGTACGGTGCCCCACCCTACGAAAATTCTACGAAATCCGTCATGTAGGGCCGGTCACCGCACCGGCCTTCTATATTCGTCAAACGGAACATATTTTTGACAGCCGCTATAACATTAAGATCGGCTTTTAAGATTTAGGTCAGGTTCGAGGGCAAAATAAAATATATAGAAGCGGCTTGAAAGTGTTAGATCGGGTTCGAGGGCAAGGCGTCAAGCCGACGAGAAAGCGGAGCGTACACGGAAGTACGTGAGCATTTCTCGGCGGCTTGCAACACCGCCCTCGGGCCTGAGATGACCGTCTAAAACCTTTTTTTAATGTTTGAAGCTGCGCTGCCCCGTATACACCATCGTCGCCCCCACCTCATTACAGGCCTCGATGGACTGGTAATCGTTGCCCGATCCACCGGGCTGGATCACCGCCGTGACACCTTCCCTCAGTCCCACGTCCACACCATCCCGGAACGGAAAGAAAGCGTCGCTGACCATCGCCGCTCCGATCAGCCCACCTTTCTCGGACCGGACCCGGTCATCGATGGCCTGCCGCTTTTCGACATCGGTCATCTCATTGTAAGGAATGCCGAAGCCCTCGAAGCAGTAACGATCGGCCAGTTTCCGATAGGCTTTGTACCGGGCGATTTCAGCGACGCCTACCCGATCCTGCTCGCCGGTGCCGATACCGACGGTAACCTGGTCCTTAACATAGATAACACTGTTGGACGTAATTCCAGACTCCACAAACCATCCGAACAGCAGGTCGTCGTATTCAGCTTCCGTGGGCTCCCGCTCGATCCGGAACTGCTTTCCCTGATACTCGCATTGCGCTACGGTCAGATCCCCTTTGGATCGGGCGGCCGGTACAAACGACCATTGGGCGATAATTCCGCCATCAATCAAACTTTTAAACTCCACGCAGCGCTTTCCGATGAAATTCTGGAGTCGATCGATGTTGCCGATCCGCACCACCCGAAGGTTTTTCTTCGTGGCGAAGATATCCATGACCCCTTCTTCGAAATCGGGAGCCACAACCACCTCGGAATATTGGCGGGTAATGGCCTCTGCAGTGGGTTTGTCTACGGAACGGTTCAGGGCGATACAGCCCCCAAACGCCGCCACCCGATCGGCCATGTTGGCTTTGAGGTAGGCATCCTCCAGGGAGTCGGACCTGGCCACCCCGCAGGGATTGTTGTGCTTGACAATGACCACCGTCGGTCGGTCGGTAAAATAGCGCAGAATATTGAGCGAATTATCGGCATCGGTGATATTGGTTTTGCCCGGATGTTTGCCGGACTGGAGCAGCTCCAAATCAGAGGCCAGGAATTGACCCGGCTGGAGGGTTTCGGTCTCACCGAGCACCAGATTCCCGTTGACCAGTTTGTAGAGGGCAGCCTCCTGCCCCGGATTTTCACCGTATCGGAGTCCCTTTTGGACGTCGTCAATGGTCCACAGCTCCTTTTCGTAGACCAGCGTCTGTCGAGAGTCCCCGGCCACAAAGCTAATCTCCATGCCGGGCGGAAAATGCTCCTCTACGATGGTCCGATACATCTTCTTAAGATCGTCTGCCATGCTCCCCTCCTTTCCGGCTTCAGCCCGAACATCGCTGAAAAGATGTCATGCAATGTTCGGATTAGTCGAAGCGATAGCACCCGCGGGTGTCGTCAATGGTCTTTTGGTGAAGAAAATCGGCAATCGCCCGATCGTAGTCCGCCGTGTGGGCGAAGGCTTTCCGGGCCAGCTCGAATCGAAGCGACAATGACGTGGCGCCGCCGCTGGCATTCATGTCGCCAAGAATCCGACCATAGTCCGACGGATCGACCACTGAGGCCACCCGAAGATAATTCTTTGCCGATGCACGAATCATACACGGACCGCCGATATCGATATTTCCCCGGGCCTCTTCCACAGTGACACCGGATTTGGCGATGGTTTGGGTGAACGGATACAGATTGACCACAACCATGTCGATGGGAACGGCCCCGGTTCGGATCAGATCCTGCTGATGGGAATCGTTGTAAGTTTCTGTCAGAAGGCCAAGATAGATCTTGAAGTCAAGCGTCTTGACCAGACCACCTTGGGTTTCCGGCTGTCCGGTATAGTCGGCCACTTGGGTCAGTGCCTGTTCCCGGTCTGCACCCAAAATCTCCCGAATTCGGGCAAACGTACATCCAGTGGAGAACATCCGGATCCCCGGATGGATGTCCAACAGGCCGGGCACAAAATCTTCGAGCCCGCTCTTGTCCGATACACTGATCAACACATGTCGAACCTTCACTCGATCATCGATTTTTTCTACCACGTTAATGCTCATGACAGTTACCTCTTTCCCTCGTGCTCGCCCTGCAAGCGTTGAAAAAACTGTTCCATGAATTGATGACGTTCTTCCGCAAGCCGACGCCCCGTAAGGGTCAGCATGCGGCTTTTTACTTTACACAACTTGACTTTGTACTCCCGATAACCGGTATCCTCCCGACTGTACGGCTCGCTCTTCTCCACATCGATATCGGAGTTGTGAAGCCGGGCCCCCACTTCTCCGGCAAACAAAAACGCCCGGGCGACGCCGACGGCTCCGATGGCATCAAGTTTGTCCGCATCGAAGAGAACCCGGGCCTCCAATGTCCGGGGAGTCGATTGTCCACGAAAACGGTGGGCCCGGATGCAGTGGAGAATGTTCTCCTTACGCGCATCGGACAGTGGAAGCTCCGCCACCAACGAGGCGGCCATAAGGGCCCCGGCTTCAGCATGGCAGACGGCGCCGTTGGAACTGTCCTGACGGCCCCGGGCGATATCGTGGAGATACGCCGCACTGAGCAGGACGGCCATATCGGCACCTTCTGTGGAACCGATCCGTTCACAGAGTCGGCTGACCCGCTCGGTGTGATCCCAATCGTGACTCCCCCTGGCCTCATTGAAAAATGATTTGGCCTTCGATTTTACCCCTTCGATCACATCGCGGCGGCTTGAGCTGTTTCCGATATCCGCTGGCATCTGCATCCTATTCGATTCATTCGTTGGTAACATACCTGTTGATTCAACCCCCGGTGAAAGCGAACCCATACCGTATCGGGTGGAATAGCATTCCTCAATATTGTTATGGTTTGGCGCCTTAACATGGCTCAGGGCCGGTGGCTTACCGGGGCGAACCCGTCGACGTCGACATTCGAGATTCGAAGGGTATCGCTGGACGGAATGTCAGCCTCCCGTCACCCGGATGTTCCATCGGTCGGATAGAGAACCGGCCGCTGATTAATCGCTCTGCTTCCCCGTCATCTCTTCCACATCCACCCGGAACACAATGACGCTGGCCAATTTACTGTCCGGTATCTCGAAACGCTCATTGGCATAATGGCCCATGAGGATATCCAGCGCTCGGCGTTTTTCCACCGGTGATTCCAGGAAATGGACTTTGCCGCTGCCGATAACACTCCGGAACGTCATTCCCCACCGGCATGGGGTCTCCGCCTTCTTCACCGCCGGGCCGAGATCGACCTCGAAGCACACCTTTGGATTTCGACGGAGGATATCTATTTTCTTTCCTTCGGTGGCCGAATGAAAATACAGCGCGCGGTTCTGATATCCAAACGACAGCGGCACCACATAGGGGGTGTCGCCGTCGCACATGGCCAGTCGGCAAACGATGGATTGCCGGATGATGGATTCGATGACAGCCGGATCGGTAATTTCCTTGTCTTTTCGTCTCATGATGACATGTCCGGAACCGGATCCAGAATGGCACCCAGTTCTTCCGCTACGAATGTCGGCAGCATAAACGCGGCCTGGTGGATACCGGCATTATAGTACCGGCTGGATATATGTGCAGCGGCCACGCGATCCGGGTCAAAATCCCGTATGGGGCAGAGACCCTTGGATGCGAAGCCGAATCCCCAAAGAGATCCCGGATAGGTCAGGTTGGAATACAGATACAGGTGCAGCCGCTCGAAAAACGATCGTTGGTGCGCTAGCATCGGCAGCTGCAACTCCGGATCATAAAATGCCGATTCGGCCTGGGTCACCAGAATTCCGTCCGGGTTCAACCGTCTGGACACATTTTTATAGAAATCGCTTCCAAACAAAGGTTCCGCCGGTCCAACGGGATCTGTTGAGTCGACGATCACCACATCGAAGGTCTGGGACGTATCCGAGACGTACCGAACCCCATCCTCATAGAGAATCTCCAATCGGGGATCGTCAAGACCACTGGTTAAGGATGGAAAGTATTTCCGGCAGGCGTCGACCACCATTTTGTCGATTTCGACCATGACCAGGCGTTCCACCGCCCTGTGTTTCAGCACTTCCCTTACCGTACCACCGTCCCCACCCCCGATGACGAGCACCTGCCTGGGTGCCGGATGGACAAACAACGGGACGTGGGCGATCATCTCATGATAGACAAACTCGTCGCGTTCCGACAGCATGATGATGCCGTCGTTGAACAACATCCGCCCATGCCCGGACGTCTCATAAATGTCGATTCGCTGGTACGGACTCGTCTCGGAGAACAGGTTCTTCTCAACCTTAAAGTAAAGCCCCACAATACCCTTGTGGACCTCACGAATCCACAGATCCGGCTCCAGTGGTTCTGTCATCAACAACTTCTCCTCTGTGACGTCGACGATGGCGCTCCGGATATGGCGCGGCGACCGGTCACCGAGAGATCGGATGGGCCCCCATCTGCAGGGTGAAGTGGCCGACCTCTCGCCGATGTCTTGTCCGGTTCCGGACCGCCCGAGGCATATTCCGACAGCAGCACGTTGCGGTTTCGGACCAACGCTTTCGGTGACGTTAACGGACCAGTGGTCGCCGGCAGTTCATGAAGGTCATCGCGTAGCCGCAATCGAACTGGTTCAGGCTCCTTTCGATCACATCGTATCCGGACAGCCGGCTCCCAAGGGTGTCATGCAGTGACAAGCAATCATCGTCCATCGTGCTGGTCAACACAATCGAAAAACGCTGCGGCTTGAATAAGGACACGATCAAGCCAAAGGTATCGGAGTAGTCGGGGGCGATCACGTTGGTTTCGAAGCTCGCGTAAGATCCTTCCTGTTGGGGTGTCACGTGTAGCGTCACATAGCTGGCATCCCGGATACCGTTCAGGGACGCGCCATATGGCGAAAACAGGTGACCATCGAATTCCATACCGGGATACAGGTCCAACAGATCGTCTTCCAGGGTACCGACTATGTCTCGTCCACGATCCTTGGCATACCGCCGGGCCACGGTGGCAGGCAGATCGCTCATCAGCATCTGGAACGTGAGATCTTTTTCCGGGAGGCCTCGGCATGGGTATGAAAAATAAACGTGCACATGGTCGGCGTTGGCCGGCCCGAACCGATAGCTCCTGCCGGGGAAATATGCTTCCAATACGGCGGCATCCACTTCAAAATCAGACGGCTGATGTTCAGGGAACTGGAAGTTTTTCCGTTCATAGAACACCATGGCGATGTTCTCTTGGCCTGCAATGGCAAGGATCTCCGGTAAGGCATCGAGCGGTGTGGTGCTTCCGCAAGTAATCATCAGAAGCCGATCTTCCCAGACAAAAAGGCTGGACTCCGACAAGAGATAGGCATCCAGGGATGCATTGGACATGGAACTGATGACCGACGCCTGGCTGGCGCCGGCAACCTTGTGCCAACGACCGTCTTTATTCGACCTCAGGGTGCTCTGAGGTGTCGCCAGCAGAATTTCGAGCTTCTTTTCAGGACCTTCGAAGTGTGAAGAGATCACGGCCAAAGCAGTTTCATGATATTTTCAGGTGAAATTAACCGGATTTTATAGACACAGATCCAGGATCGGATCAACACACAATCGGTTCGCTTTCCAACAGGGTCAGGGGCGGACCCGTGCAAAGCGTGCTTCCCCCGGACGATTACGGCACGCACCCTTGGTAACACAATTTTGATTCAATCTAAATTCTTGCCTGAATATTTCTCCGACGCTTCTCACACGGACCACACCAGCACGGAAGGCCGGCACGCGGCAGCCAGTGGTGTGATGTGGCTCACTTTCCTCCACTTTTATCCCCGGGATGGGCGAGCGGGTTTAAGAGGTGCACAACTGACATGGTCTATTCCGGCCCGTTGAACCGGATGCCGGTCAAACAATAAATTTATTCATTTGATATCAGTATGTTATAAATTTTCCGGGTGATATGTCACAAAGCCGGGGGAAATTAAGGCCCACCGATTCCGTCAGTGGAGCACCTGAAC
>Ga0056119_1000174_pt1 | contig 11345 bp, 11 predicted proteins | sample WorMettaBAHAMAS1_FD_80076 | JGI IMG/M metagenome (GOLD analysis project Ga0056119, IMG submission 80076) | Marine gutless worms symbiont microbial communities from Max Planck institute for Marine Microbiology, Germany - Olavius tantulus BAHAMAS.1 ...
GCTCGAAGGTTTCGTCGGCCATCCAGGTCTTCATGGGGATTGTCATGAAGATGATGCGGGGGAGGTAGGAGTGCCTCTCGTAATAATCGATTTGCAACCAGAAGACTTTTCTGAGCTTTTCTTTGAGATCTTCGATGCCTTGCAAATGATCGATGATGCGCTCGGTGAGTTTTCCAAGCCATACATCCACAAATGCGAACACCAGCCGCTCTTTACTGCCGTAATGGTTATAGATGGTGCTGAAACTGATTCCGGCCCGTTTGGCAATTTAACGCATATTGGCCTTGTGAAAATCGGATTCGGAAAAAATCTCCTGCACGGCTGTTTCCAGACGGCCGTAGACTTCGGGTCGGAGCCCATTGAACTTTGTTACTTCATTCGGTTGTTTGTTGGTCGCAGCGTCCATAGAAAAGAATTCAACTAATTGTAATCATTTATAAAAATCTTTTATCTCGAGATCTGACCAATGGTTTTTATATTCAATAAAAAAACAACGTTTCGCGACATGTTTGAATATAACTCTTTGGAAATATTAGATATAATTATGATTTAATTTTTTAGCGGATTTTTTTGGAACAAGGTTACCGTTTATGGCAGACATGTGGTGATTGTCAAGAGAAAAGTGGAGAAAAATATGGTTTCCGGTAATGGGTGTCGGGATTGCTGGGCGGGTTGGCTTGGAGCTCTATCCAGATAATTTTATAACAAGTTGATATTATATATGTTTAACTGGAACTAAAACGGAGTGACAACATTCTCGGTCTGATTCAGAATCCATGATCACAGGCTTACACAACTAGAAAAAGCCCCATGGTCATCGAGATGGCACATGGGACGTTTAAAAAAATTTTATGAAATGATCGGATTTAATCTCGCTGACACAGCTCGACCAGCACGCCGTTGGTCGATTTGGGATGCAGAAATGCGATTTTGGCGCCACCGGCTCCGATACGGGGCGTTTCATCAATCAATCGGACCCCTTTTTCTTTCAGTTCGGCCAGTGCATCTTCGATGTTCTCCACCCGAAAGGCCACATGCTGGATTCCCTCACCCTTTTTCTCGATGTATTTGGCCACAGGACCATCGGGTGCGGTCGACTCGAGCAGTTCCACCTCACTGTCTCCCACCGGGAAGAACGCCGTGGTCACTTTCTGCTCTGCGACCGTTTCCGCCCCTTCAAAGTCGAGCCCAAGGGTGTCGGCCCAGAATCCTTTTCCCGTTTCAATACTTTTTACTGCGATTCCAAGATGGTCGATTTTTAATACCTTCATTCCTCTCGTTCCTCCTTCATAGTGATACAAGTGTTCATTGTTTACATAACTTGCCGTTTTCAAGTGTCATTCGGCCCTGCGGGCTGTCATTCGGGCTTTGCCCGGTCATTTGACCTTCGGTCGTCATTAGGCCCTGCGGGCCGTCATTTTGGCTTTGCCCGGTTATTCAATCATGTATTGAAAGGACTTGGGCCGATTGCTGCTGATTTACGACTTCCCAATCGATTTAATGTAATTATTTAATTTTACGCCGATTGTTTTGATGTCTCGATCGAATTGATAGTATTCTTCTTCAGAAACGAGATTGCGATTATAGGCTTTGGTTAGCCACGCTTTCGTTTCAAATAGTGACCCTCTTGCGTAGTAGCCGAAGAGTCTGGTTTCTTTATAATGATACCTGCCGAAACCCTCACTTATATTTGCTGCAACGGAATCCACTGCTTTTACAAGCTGTTTGCTAATCGTATCTTTTTCAAAGTAGTTCCAAGGGTCCACCATTTGCCACACTCTTTCGCCGATGTCCATAGCCATTTTATAGACCGTGAGCTCCTCCAGCTTCATTCGGATCCTTTTTTTTGCTTATTGAACGGGTCTGAGATCAAAGAATGACTACGAATGACGGGCCGCCAGGCCCGAATAACGTTCGCGCAGCGAACAATTGACTCTATATAATGACGGGCCGCCAAGCCCAAATGACGTTCGCGAAGCGAACAAATGACCCTGTATATTTAATCAAGCGGCAATGCTTTCGATGCTTTTCTGCCAATTATTTAAATTGTGCCATCACCTTTTTAAACCCCGGCATCGCATTGACGATGGTTGCATCGTCGACACAGTAGGATATGCGAAAGTGGCCGGGGCCACCGAATCCGCTGCCGGGCACCACCAGGATTAGTTCGTTCTGGAGGGCACGAACAAATTCCACGTCATCCGGAATCGGAGTCCTCGGAAAGAGATAAAAGGCTCCCGGCGGCCACTCGAAATCATACCCGCACTCGGCAAGACCTTCGCAGAGTAATTTCCGTTTCCGGGCATATTCGCCGACATCCACGGTCACCCCCTGAAGCTGGGCAACCACCCGTTGCATCAGGGCCGGTGCATTGACAAATCCCAGAATTCGGTTGGTTAGCGCCATTGCTGACGCCAGTTCCGATTTTTGAGAAGCCTCCGGGTGAATGGCGATATACCCGAGGCGCTCCCCGGCCAGGGAGATATCCTTGGAGTAGGACGCCGCAATAATGGACTCGGGGTAAGCCGAAAAGATGGTTGGCACCTCGACATCATCATATACAATTTTTCGATACGGTTCGTCGGATACCAGATAAATGGTGCGACCTATTTCCTTGCTTTTAGATTCGAGCAATTCTCCCAAGGCCTTCAGGTCTTTTGCCGGGTAGATCTGTCCGGTGGGATTATTGGGTGAGTTAATCAAAACGATCTTGGTTTTGGGGGTGAGGGCGCCGGCGATGGCATCCAGATCCAAAGAAAAATCGGGATGGGTCGGTACTGTCCTAAGACTTCCCCCATGGTTGTCTGCGTAAAACGTGTATTCAACAAAAAAGGGGGTCGGGGTGAGCACCTCGTCCTCCGGGTCTAACAGTGCCTTGAAGATGGTGTTCAGTGCGCCGGCGGCACCACAGGTCATGATCATGTCATCGCCGGTCAGGGGGACATCATGCTCTCTGGAGAGATGATCGGCAAGGGCCTCGCGAACAAACGGATATCCGGGGTTTGGCATATAACCGTGAACGCCAGGCCCTCCGGAGTCGATCACTGATTTCAAAACGTCTTGAAACTTTTCCGGAGGCGGCACATTTGGATTCCCGAGGCTGAAATCATAGACGTTCTCAGGCCCGTGTTCAGCTTTCAAACGCGCACCTTCCTCGAACATCTTGCGTATCCAGGACGATTTTTCGATAAACGCGTCGATCTTTTTAGCAATTGTCATACGAAGACACCCCTCCTTATCGAATTGAAAGCACGAGTGGTACCAAGATTACACGCAATGTTCGGGCTATTCTGCCGGGATAACGGACTTAACTTCAGGGATCTCCTGTTTCAGGATACGTTCAATGCCGTTTCTCAACGTCATCTGGGACATGGGACACCCAGCGCAGGCACCCTGAAGCCGAACCTTGACCACCCCATCTTCGATTTCCACGAGTTCCACATCGCCGCCATCGGCCTGCAGCATCGGCCGGATCTTGTTCATCACCGCTTCTACTTTTTCCTTCATCGTCTACCCTTTCTGTTTTTTTGTCATTGCCGTTTATGGTTGTTTCTACCGGTCGCCGTTGTCCGAGAGACAACAGGCACCTACGCTATTTTTCCTTGATGAGCGACATAGTCGCGTTTCATAAAACCGCGAAGCGATTTTATTGGCTTACCATAAGCACCTTTATTCTCGGGAAAAGTCTAAAAATTAGATTTTCCTCAGATTTTTGCCCCCCGTAGTCTGTAAAATTCCGCCTTAAACTCTGGGAAATGGTCATTCAATATCGAATCATGTATATTTCTGGCCAGCTCCAGATAATAAAACACATTGTGAAGGGTATTCAATCGGTAGGCCAGAAGCTCCTTGGCCATATACAGGTGGCGAAGATAGGCGCGTGAAAAATTTTGACAGGTGTAGCAACTGCATGTCTCGTCCACCGGACGGCTGTCGAATCGGTATTGGGCATTGCATATGTTTATATTGCCCGTGGAGGTGAAGAATTGACCATTTCTGGCATTTCGAGTGGGCAGGACGCAATCGAACATGTCCGCCCCCAGCCCCACCAATTCCACGATATCTTCCGGTGTGCCGACCCCCATGACATAGCGGGGTGTATCAGCCGGCAGCGCCGGCAGGGTCACGTCGGCCATTTCTAGCATCAGATCTTTAGGCTCGCCCACGCTCAGCCCGCCAACGGCGTAGCCCGGAAATCCGATTGAGGTCAGTTGTTCAACGGAGAGCCGCCGGAGGTCCGGATACATGCTCCCCTGGACGATACCGAACAGGTTGTTTTCGCCGTTGTGTTGAGTTTGCCATTGATTGCGGCAGCGATCTGCCCACCGGGTCGTCCGATCGAGAGCCTCAGACGCCACAGATTTGTCGGCCGGATAAGGAATGCATTGGTCCAAACACATACTGATGTCCGAGCCGAGACAGGCTTGAATATCCATAGAACCTTCCGGCGAGAGCAAATGTCGGGAGCCGTCGATATGGGATTGAAATGTGGCCCCGGTGTCGTCAATGGATGTGAGTTTTGCCAGGGAAAATATCTGAAATCCGCCGCTATCGGTCAGGATGGGCCCTTCCCATCCCATGAACCGGTGAAGACCTGAAAAGCTTTCGATGACCTCACATCCGGGTCTCAAATATAAATGGTAGGTATTGCCCAGGATGATCTGGGCTCCACAGGTCATCAGATCCTCGGGAGAGAGGGCTTTGACGGTTCCCAGCGTGCCGACCGGCATGAACACCGGCGTTTTCACAATCCCGTGCCGGGTTTCAAACCGACCCGCACGGGCCCGAGTTTCGGGGCATTCTTTTGTGATGGTGTAATCAAGCATCTATCAATTTTGGAGTTTAGATTTTGGATTCTTGCCCGCCATAGCCTTGAGCGACGGCGGGTTGGAATTTGTTATTTGTAAATTGGGATTTGGATCTCCTTGAACTAAAGTGTCATTATTTTACGGTCCTATGAACAATAATAAGGAGTGAGTCTGTTGTACCCCTCCGTTTGAATCGTTTTTAGCCGCCCGCTCCCCTTTGATCCCGCCAAGGCGGGACTCAGGGTCGCTCGACATACGCAGACCATATCCGGCTGACGTGGCCGGATATGACTCGACATGCCCTTCGGGCATTTCCTAACTGCCAAAACCAGCCAAAGCACACACTGTTCTACTCGAAATAACCAGACCTTACCTGGGCCCGGTCCTCCGCGTAGCGATGACGGCTTTCAGCCGAACAGGTCGCTCGGCTGAAATGTCTGTGTTCGTCTGCGTCAGTCTGCGGCTATTTTTTTGTACTTAGAATAAATTCAGAGAATGCTCCAGATTTACTCCTCTCTTTGACTTTTTCCCAATTGCCGAAAAAGGGGTGAATGGATAAATACCGCATCCTTAAAGTTGGTTATAGGTACGTTATTTTATTAATGCCTAAGGACAATGACCGCTTCAGGCTATCAGCATGGCATCCCCATAGCTGTAAAACCGGTAGCCCTTGGCAACAGCTTCCCGGTACGCATGGAGAACCTGTTCTCTCCCTGCAAAGGCAGCTACCAGCATTATTAATGTGGATTTGGGCAGATGAAAATTGGTGACCAGCCCATCTACGAGCTTGAACCGATAGCCGGGATAAATAAAGAGGTCACTCCGACCTGAGCCGGATCGGATGGTTCCATCAGGAGATGCGGCATATTCCACGGTACGCACGGAGGTGGTGCCAATCGCGACCACACGGCCTCCGTCCTGTTTTGCACGTGCGATTCGGGATGCCGTGTTTTTGGGGATTTGAAACCATTCACTGTACATCTCATGTTGCCGGATGTCGGGGGTTTTCACAGGTAAAAATGTGCCATACCCGACATGGAGTGTGATCCTGGCGGTTTGCACGCCTCTTTGTTTCAGTTCGTCCAGAAGCGTATCCGTAAAATGCAAACCGGCGGTGGGAGTGGCCACAGCTCCTTTTATTGAAGCATAGACCGTCTGATATGTGGTTTTATCATCGTCGTCATCCCTACGCTTGACATAGGGCGGCAGCGGCATGTGACCAATCCGGGAGAGAATATCGCTGAAATTTTTCCGGCATTGAAACCGCAATCGCAGGACGCCGTTTCGTTTGTCGAGCACCTCGGCCTCCAGTTCGGGATCAAAAACCAGTCGAGATCCTGGCTTGGGGGATTTTGACGCTCTGACCAGGCAGTCGGTCTCGAAGGAGTGGATAGACTGTTTTAGGTCCATCGCCTCTGAAAAATCAAGAATCAGCACCTCCACCCGACCGCCGGTCTCCTTGGTGCCGAACAGGCGCGCGGGAACCACCTCCGTGTCATTGACAATCAAAAGGTCACCGGGGCGGAGAAAGTCTCCTATGCCGTCGAATCGATGGTGGCCGATCCGTCCGGTGGTCTTGTCCAAAACGAGAAGCCGTGATTGATCCCGCGGTGAGACCGGACGTTGGGCGATCCGTTCCTCGGGGAGGTCGTAGTTATAGTCGTCTAAGGAACACATGTTGTTTAGGTGCTGGGTATTCGGTATTGGGGATTCGCGTTTTTCATCGTAAGTTTCGGATATAGTGTTTCAGGTGTCGGGTTTCAGGTTTCAGTGCCCATGGGTCGGTACTGGCTGTGATCGGCAGCTAAGCTAATGTTGAGGGGCCATAGATAAGCTCGTAAGGGTCTTAAATAAGCGCTATTTTCTGTTGCTGCGTTTTGGTTTTCGTGTTTTTCACTTTTAATTGTTGTACCTGACACCTGACACCTGACACCTGACACCTGACACCTGACACCTGACACCTGACACCTGACACCTGACACCTGACACCTGACACCTGACACCTGCTTGTGGGGTCGAAGCCCGGAGAGCGCAGCCCCAACACCTGTCATCAGTGCCCACTATTTTTCCCAAAATACACCAGCAACAGGCCGATGCCCATGAGGGCAAAACCGAATTTGCGAAGGGAGCTGTCCGGAATTTCCATCACCTTTTGAACCCAGACTTTCATTTTGTCCGGAAATGCAAAATAGGGTAGCCCCTCGATGATCATCACCATCCCGATAACACTCAGAAAAAACTTCATAATGGGCCTCCCTCGAAAATGTCGAAATCCGAATGTATAGTCATTCCCCTGGGATTTTGTCAAAACCAAAAGGAACCAGTTGAATTCACCCCCCGGCTTGATGTGAATCCGGCTTGGGTTACCATTTATTAAAATCTTTTAATGTTCCTCAATAGACCTTGACTATTTATCGACAATCTTGGAGGAATACATGTTTAAATCCGAAACCCCTTTGCCTGTACATGGTACAGGAGGATTGGATTCCATAGGTTGGAACTGCAAGCGAACTAAGGAATGGACAGATTAGACCCCCTCCCTGTTAATCCCTCCCACCAGGGGAGGGAACAGTCTTCCCCCTTGATGGGGGAGGCGCGGCGGGGGTGAATGGATCACCAAATTCCATATCCATAGGTTTGTTTACGGGCACATTTAGAAAGTTGAAGGGATCCGGCGGAGTCATCCCATGGCGTTTGAATCGGTCATCGTGCTGGAAGTGCATGCCCAGCTGAAAACCAATACCAAGATTTTCTGCGGCTGTTCCACTGAATTCGGCGCTCCGCCGAACACCCATGTCTGCCCGGTATGCCTGGGCATGCCGGGGGTGTTACCGGTGCTCAACAAGCGGGTTGTCGAGTACACGCTCCGGATGGCGCTGGCCACCCATTGCACCATCGGCCGGGAAAGCCGATTTGCCCGCAAAAATTATTTCTATCCGGATCTGCCCAAAGGGTATCAGATATCCCAATACGAGCTGCCCATTGCCGAGCATGGGCATGTGGACATCGAAATAGAGGATCAAAAGAAGCGGATCGGTATTACCCGGATCCATATGGAGGAAGATGCCGGCAAACTGGTCCACGATCCGGATCGCCCGGTCAGCCGCGTCGACTACAATCGGACCGGTGTGCCGTTGATGGAAATCGTCAGCGAGCCGGATTTGCGGTTACCCGAAGAAGCCGGTGCCTATCTGAGAAAACTCCGGACCATCCTGCGATACCTTGACATCAGTGACGGCAATATGGAGGAAGGAAGCTTCCGTTGCGATGCCAATGTGTCGATTCGTCCCCAGGGCACGGAGGAGCTGGGGACCCGAACCGAACTGAAGAACCTGAACTCCTTTAAGCATGTGGAAAATGCCCTTCGTTTCGAGATCCGAAGACAGCAGGTGATTCTGGGCGAAGGGGGAACCATCGTTCAGGAGACCCGGCTGTGGAACCAGGAAAAGAACCGGACCGTATCCATGCGGGGAAAGGAAGAAGCCCATGATTACCGCTATTTTCCGGACCCGGACCTTCTTCCACTGGTCATAGACGACTCCTGGATTGACTCGGTACGCTAGGGGCTTCCCGAATTGCCGTACGATAAGCGGCAGCGGTTCATATCCGATTACCACCTGCCTTCCTATGACGCCGATCTTCTGACGTCCACCCGCGAGCTGGCGGAATATTTTGAGGCGGGCGTCCGATCCGGGGCCCCGGCCAAACAGATCAGCAACTGGATCATGGGGCCACTGTTGGGGCAGCTCAACGCCGATGGTAAAACCATCGCCGATTCGCCGGTGTCCGCCGAGAGCCTGGCGGAGCTGGTCCGATTGATCGATGAGGGTGTCATCAGCGGCAAGATCGGTAAAACGGTGTTTGATGACATGGCCCGTACCGGAGTGTCTCCGAAACAGATCGTCGAAGAAAAAGGTCTTGTCCAGGTGACCGACACCGCAGCCATCGAGACGGTTGTGGATCAGGTGCTTGCCAACTCCGGCAAAGAGGTTGAGGCCTATAAGGGCGGGAAGACCAAACTGCTCGGTTTTTTCGTGGGGCAGGTGATGAAGGAAACCCGGGGCAAAGCGAATCCGAAATTGGTCAACGAAATTCTGCGACGAAAGCTGGACGGCTGACATTGTCGGCGGTATCCTTTGATCGACACAAAGCTCGATCTTAATCATTTCAGCAGTCAGGGAGTTTGGTGCACCAACGCTTGTCATTCCGGACTTGATCCGGAATCCAGTTCCTTGAAAGGGCCATATCTGGATGCCGGACCGGAGCCTGTCCCTGCGCAGGCAGGGGCCGGCATGACAAAAAAAACACCTGACCCCTGAAATAGTTGTCCTAAAAGCTTTAAAAATTATGCATAAAATCGGGAACCGATTTTACAAGGAGGCGGTTTTTGAAAGAACGAAGACATATTTATAGATGGATAATTTTGGCCATATTTATGGCCTCACTCTGTACCGCCGCAATTCCGGCGGCTGGTGACGATGCCAAGCGGGTGGCGATATTCCCCTTCCAGATCCATTCTGAAAAGGATCTATCATTTCTGCAAAAAGGCATTGTCGACATGCTTTCCAGCCGGCTGGCCCAGACGGGGAAGGTTGCCGTAGTCAGTCGCCAGGAAATGGAACAGGTGCTGGCCGAGGCGGACGGGCCCATGGAAATCGGCCAGGCAAAACGGCTCGGGGAAGAACTGGGGGCCGATTATGTGCTCTTCGGGAGCCTGACGGTATTTGGCAACAGCGTCAGCATCGATGCGAAAATGGTGGATGTCTTAGGTGAAGCGGAGCCTGTCGCGGTGTTTAGCCAGAGTGAGATGGGCCAGGTGATCACCGAAATCAACCAGTTCGCCATCGACATCAACGAAAAGGTCTTTGGACAGGCCACGGTGGCCAAGAAACCATCTGCACCGGCCGAACAACCGGCGCCGTCACCGGAAGCGGCGGCACCCAAGGAAACCACCCCCGAAATTTATGCCCACCCGGAAAAAATGATCCAGGGCGGTTTCGGCCTCGATGGCACCCCTGAATCGGGGAAACTTGAGAAAATACGGTATTGGAAAAGCCGGAATTTTACCCACCCCATCAACGGCCTGGCGCTGGGAGATGTGGACGGGGACGGTAACATCGAAACGGTGATCGCGTCTCCAAACCATGTGCTGGTGTATCGATACGAGAAAAACCGGTTTTTTGAAGTTGGGATCACCGATCCGGTGAAATCCCGGGTCATCGTCGGACTGGATGCGGCCGATATCAACGGAAACGGCATTCCGGAGATTTTCGTTTCCGCCCTAAACGCCCAGCGGACCGGCGTCGCCTCCAGGGTAATGGAGTATGACGGCAGTGGATTCCGGGTACGGGTCCATGATGCCCCTTACTACTTTCGTGTGTCCGAACTCCCGGACCGTGGGAGCGTCCTTTTCGGCCAAGGCCAGAGGGTCGGCGGTTCGCCCTTTTCCAGTCCTGTCTACGAGATGCACTGGGACGGCAATCGCTATGGTACCCAGAATCGCGTTCTGCCGAGTAGAAAGGCCAATCTTCTCGGTTTTTCCATGGGGGACCCGATGAACAGCGGCCAGGAGACCATACTCGCCTTCGACCCGGCCGACAAGCTCCGGATTCTCGAACCGTCGGGCAAAGAAATCTGGATTAGCGGCAGCCGGTCCGGGGGCAGTACGCTGTTTCTGACCGGGGAGAAGCAGGATAAAGGCGAGGACCTGCACAAAGTCTACCTGCCGATGCGGGTTCGGATCGTGGATGTGGAAGGGGACGGCCAATATGAAGTCGCAGCGGTTAGTAATAAGGAGGTGACCGGGGGGCGACTGTCTCAGTTTCGACTCTTCACCAAGACCGAGATGGTTATCATGTCCTGGGATGGGATCGGCCTGGCCCCGGTTTGGAAGACCCGGAGCATGTCCGGTATGATTCGTGACCTAGCGGTGGGCGACTTCGATAACGACGGCAAGAACGAGATGGTCGGGGCGCTCATTTTCAAGGAAGGGACGACGATCGGCATCAAGGGAAAATCGGCCATCATCGCCATGGACCTGGACCAAGCAGTCCAATAGCCCGAACATTGCATGAGCTCTTTTCAGCGGATGGCTGAAAAGAAATAAACGCAAGGCGTTATCGGAACTGCCGGGTGAGTGTGTCAAAATACAGTTTGTAACCCTCGACAGCCGATAAGCGAGCTGAAATGAGCTCACCCTGCGGGCCAAAAGGAGAAGCCCATGGTCTGCGTTATTCGAGGCTTGCGGTAGGTGGACTACAGCTGCACCTCGAAATGCCTTGCCCATGAACTTCTCCTTTTGGTGCAATGTCCGGGATAGGCGGGTCTTTAAGAAACCATCTCGTGGGACCGATTATATTACTGGCCTCTAACCAATTTAAAGTTGTTGAAATCGGTCATTCCATCACCCCCACCTTACCTCCCCCCTTGTATAGACTGGGAGATAGGTAACAGTTGTTCGGAGACATGGGCAACACTACCATCAGGCATATCGTTTACACTTGGGAGAACGACTATGCCATGGAAAGCGCGTACCAC
>Ga0056119_1000175_pt1 | contig 11322 bp, 14 predicted proteins | sample WorMettaBAHAMAS1_FD_80076 | JGI IMG/M metagenome (GOLD analysis project Ga0056119, IMG submission 80076) | Marine gutless worms symbiont microbial communities from Max Planck institute for Marine Microbiology, Germany - Olavius tantulus BAHAMAS.1 ...
ATGCATCATACCATGGGGCATGAAATAGTAATAGCCCTTGGGTCACCCATGGATTTTAGTCCAATATAGGGCACCGTTATTCCAGATGGCTCGAAAAGGGTTCGACGAAAAATAATTTATTCAGAATTTTCAGTAGGTTGTTTTGTTCCTGCCTGTTTGGTGTGAATTTCTGGTGCTCTGAATCGAATATATATAGTAGAATGTTTCAGCACCTCATTTGAAATTGGAGATCGCATTCATGAAGAACTTGAGGCAGTTTCTCGACTGGAACGATGAATACTATATGGTTTGCCGTGAGGAAAGGAATGTAGCCGCTGTTTTCTATCAATTGTTGGCCTGCAGGAGCAATTTGAATCGTTTTCTGGAAGTAATTAATTACGACTACAAGGTAAATAAGACGGAAGGTTACAGCGTATATTTCGAATATGCTTACCTGAGGGATTTGTGGCATGGAATCGCTGAACGAACAATCTGTTCAAATGAGGCAAAAAAAGAATTCATACTCGGTTCTTTAAAACTTTCCAATGATACACAATTAAGAGGGGAACCCGTAGGCGACTTTAATTCATGGTTCATCCAAACAAAACCATCAACAGATGCAATTCAAAGCCCAAGTAATTGGAATTTATCAAGATACGCAGAACGCTTCGAGAATGTCGATGACTTTGAAAAAATCTCCTGGTTTAAATGGGCCTTTAATGCGAAACTGGATATTGTGATTCATCTTACTGACAAAAGGGCCATTTGTATTGAAGCTAAACTCGAGTCCCCGGAAGATTCATACCCTGGAGGGACAGACGAAAAAAGGGAATGGGATTTGCGAACTAAGAAAAAATATGGCTCCGGAGTTGAAGATAGAAGCACATTCAGAATCAGACAGACCTGTGTCCAGTCATTTTTAATGTCAGGGCTGTTGGGTATGAATACCGCTTTCGTATTTCTATCCAGGTCCAAAAAGCAGACAGACAAACAAATCGGCACAGAGGGGCCCCATCTCCAATGGCGAAAAGTATTTGGGATTCAGACGAGTGATCTATTGGAACATTCCAATGAATGGATAGCCCGTCGTTCATGGGATGATGTATTCAATAATATGGCAACACATGACTCGCAGAGATATCTTAAAGAAATAATCAAAAGGAGCCTAACAGAAAGTGATTCATGATTCGCTTAAATGGGTGCCAGAGTCTGCACACACGCGAGCCACCCTAAACAAAACGAATCCAAATTTGTACCACGAGCTCACCAAAGTATTCTTTGAGTTCGATCCCATCGGTATCAACTACGATACCAACCATAATGAGTATGTGCCGGAAGTGGGCACCATTCTGCCCAGATTAACCGATTGCAAAGATGTCGACGATGCCCGGAAAGTAATTCACGAGGAATTCGTCCGATGGTTTGCGGGAGAGTGCCTGGCCGGAAAAGAGGATGAGTACCAGGAAGTGGCCAAAGCCGTTTGGGAGATCTGGACGGAATATCGGCGTCGCCGCCACAACACACCTGAATAGCCCCATTTTTATCGAATTGTTTTCTTGAGCCGAATCTTCGTGAGCGTCTTTTTCTTCGTGGCAGGCAACCGGGACGAAAGCAACCATAGCTTAAATCTACTTCAAAGAAGTGCCGCCCGGATTTCCTCCACCCGCCGTCGATTGACCCCCATATCGGAGTAGCCCCGTCGAGAGGCAGACCGCACTGCAATAATCCCCTCTTCCGACCTCAGGTGAAACTCCAGATCATCCTTGAAGCCGAAAACGCGACTTTTTTCAACAGCGTGCAGATATTCCGCAGTTGCCGTGACAATCGTTGTCCGGGGACGGGCGGCAACCAACCGCTGAAGCGCCTCCCAGGTAAGCTCCGGGTTTCCGGAGATGGAAAGCGGCACCACATAATGGTCTTTGTCCATGGAGTCGCTGGAGACACAGTTGGGTCGCCCCGGGCAGGGGGTGAGCTTTCCGTCATGTATGCCGAGGCCTTTTGTCGCCATAGAATGGTATCCGTATGTAAAATAAACGCCCGGTCGCTATCACTCGGCGCCGGGCGTATAGACCCGTGGAAGCAGATTGTGGGAGATGTTATCCGTTAAGCAGCCTTGGATATCTTTACCGCGCACACCTTAAACTCGGGAATTCCGGATACCGGATCCAGCTCCGCATTTGTCAGTTTGTTCGCCGCCGATTCGGCGAAATGGAACGGGATGAATATGGTTCCGTTCACGGCCGTGGTTGAGATCTGTACGACGGCCTCGATATTTCCACGGCGGGATGCCACTTCAACCGTTGCCCCGTCTTCCAATTCGTATTTGGCGGCATCGGCCGGCGAGATTTCCACAAAGCACCCCGGCGCCCGATCGTTCAATCCGGCCGTTTTCATGGTCATGCTGCCGGTATGATACTGGTACAAGACCCGGCCGGTGGTCAGATACAGCGGGTATTCACTGTCGGTCTGCTCGGCAGGCGGCGTGAAGTCAATGGCATGGAACAGGCCCTTGCCCCGGGTAAACTGTTCTTTGTGAAGAATGGGCGTGCCCGGGTGCTCCTCATTCGGGCAGGGCCAGTGAAGTCCGACCTGATCGATGCGGTCGTAGGTAATGCCCGCATAAGACGGGGTCACGGTACGAAGTTCGTTGAAGACGGCTTCGCTGTCGGCATACTCCATGGGCAGCCCCATCCGGGTGCCGATCGCGCTGGTGATCTTCCAGTCATCCCACACATCACCGGGAGCCTCCACTGCGGCTCTGACCCGCTGGACACGACGCTCAGTATTGGAGAAGGTACCGTCCTTTTCGGCAAAACATTTTGCCGGCAGCACCACATCGGCAAGTTGGGCGGTTTCGGTCATGAAAATGTCCTGGACCACAAGAAAATCGAGATTCTTGATGCTCTTTTCGGCATGGTTCAAATCCGCATCCGATACCAGCGGATTTTCACCGATGATATACAGGGCCTTGAACTCCCCCTCATGGGCTTTGGGAATCATATCGGTGACCTTCAGTCCGAGCTGGGTCGAAAGTCCGGTCACCCCCCATGCGTCCTCGAATTTTTTAGCAATGGCCAGATCGGTGACCGGCTGATAGGCCGGGTAGACGTTCGGCAGGCCGCCCATGTCACAGGCACCCTGAACGTTGTTCTGGCCCCGAAGCGGATTGACCCCACCACCCTCGATCCCCATATGACCGCAGAGCATCGCCAGATTGGCCAGCGACTTGACATTGTCGGTACCATGGGTGTGCTGGGTGATTCCCATGCAATAGAGGATACTTCCGGCTTTGGCATTGGCATACAGCCGGGCCGCTTCGGCGAGTTTCTCGGCGGGGATCCCTGTGATTTCCTCCACATAGTCGGGGGTATACTTTTCAACCGTTTTTTTGAGTTCTTCGAACCCTTAGGTGCGGGTCTCGACAAACTTCTGGTCTTGAAGCCCTTCGGCGATGATGACGTTCATCATTCCGTTGAGCCATGCGACATCCGTACCCAGGTTCTGTCGCAAAAAAATATCGGCAAAACGGGATATCTTAATGCGCCGAGGGTCGACCACAATGAGCTTGACGCCCTTGAATTTCACGGCCCGCTTTACAAAGCTGGACAGAACCGGATGGTTTTCCGTGGTATTGGACCCGGTGATGAGGATGACGTCGGCCTGTTCAATACAGGCGATGGTGTTTGTCATAGCCCCGCTTCCGAATGCTGCGGCCAGACCGGCCACGGTGGAGCTATGTCAGAGACGGGCGCAATGGTCGATATTGTTCGTCTTGAGGACCGCCCGGGTAAATTTGTTGGCAATGTAGTTTTCCTCGTTGGTGACCCGGGCAGAGGTCAACACGCCGAGGCTGTCTGAGCCATGGGTATCCTTGATGCTCCCCAGTTTCTCGGCGACAAGGTCCAGGGCTTCATCCCATGTTGCCTCTCTGAACGTACCGTTATCCTTAATCAAAGGCGTCTTCAACCGTTCCGGGGAGTGGATAAAATCGAACCCGAACCGTCCTTTGACGCACAGGCTGCCATCGTTGGGCGGCACATTCTCGGCACCGGTTACTTTCACGACCTTGCCGTCCTTTATATGGAGAGCGAGCTGACAACCCACGCCGCAGTAGGTGCATGTGGTGCGAACCTCTGTGGTATCCCATTGCCGAACCGCGTAGCGTGCATCCTTTTCCACCAGCGCCCCCACCGGGCAGGCCTGAACGCACTCGCCACAGAACACGCAATCGGAATCCTTCAGCGGTTTATCCTCGGCGGCAACGATTTTGGTCGGCGCACCCCGATAGCCGAAATTGATCGCATTATTCACCTGGACATCGTTGCATGCCTGGACGCATCGGCCACAGAGAATGCATCTGGAAAAATCCCGGACAATGAACGGATTCACGGTTTCCATGGGATAATTGACCTCGGTGCTGTCAAACTCCTCCCCGGACACCTGGTATCGGTAGGCGAGCTCCTGAAGCCGACAGTCTCCCCAGACCGGGCAAAGCTCATCACTTCCGTCGTCCTTGTGGACTTTGAGTTGAAAGGCCGTCCAGTCGGATCCGGCAGAGCCGCTAATGGCGCAGTTGTGATTACCGGAGGCGAGCAGCAGCTTCAGAAGCGTTTTCCGGGTTTCCACCACCTTGGGAGATTCGGTCTCAACAATCATGTTGGGTGCGGCCGGCGTGGCACAAGCGGCAAGAAGGGTTCTGGCCCCCTCCACTTCCACGACGCACATTCGGCAGGCGCCGGTGGGCATGGCACCTTTCAAGTGACATAGGGTCGGGATGTCGATGTCGTGTTTCCGGGCGACATCGAGAAGGGTTTCTCCGTTCTCGTACGAAAATTCATTTCCATTGATGCTGATCGTGTTTTCCGTGGTCATGTTCCGCCTCTAATGGTTAGGTGTCGATCAACGACGATGTCGCTGTCCATGCGGCATTGTTCGCCAAGGCTCTGCCATTACGTCAACGTATCTTTCTAATAGAAGGACTCTGTCTTGTCAATGCAGATAAGCGCAGAAACGGTTGGGCGGTTGGCCCGTTTGCCCGTTTGCCGGTTTGCCCGTTGGCCCGTTTAAAATACGGAGTAATGGAGTACTGGAGTATTGGAGCACTGGAAATTCCCACGTCGATCCATCACGCCATTGGTTCAACGTGCGCAATCCAGCATCCAGCCCAGTACCCAGTATCGAGTACCCAGTATCGAGTATCCAGAATCACAGGTTCGTGGTAGGGCGTCGTTTTCCGAATTTCACTTCACAGGGGGAGTTTTTGGTGACGTGCTTTTTAAGATGGTTGCACCAGAGCGACTGGAATGTCCGGCAGCTTCCGTCCAGGGCATCCAGCTTGGCAAAATCCGAATGTTCACACCGAAGGTCGCACCACTTCAGCTTGCTCGTGCTCACCCCGGCGTTGGCTTTTTTGGGTCGGTTCATCCGAACATGCGTTTCTGTTTGAGTGGATAAGGACCGGCGTTACTCCTTGAAAAGCGAAAGCTCCAGTAGTCTCTCATGAATGTGTTCCATCACTTTGGACATAAACGCTTCGTGGGATACCCCGTACCGGACGTGTCCGTCAAGGGTCCGCACAGACAGCGTGCCGGCTTCTTTTTCCTTTGCACCGATGGTGATGATCAGCGGGACTTTCTTGAGCTGTGCCTCACGAATCTTCCGGTTCAGACTCTCCGTGCGGCTGTCGATTTCGACTCGGATACCGGCCTTCTCAAAGGTTGCTCCGACGTCCTCGGCGTAGGGCACCAGGTCGTCATTGATGGGAAGCAGGATCGCCTGGACCGGAGCCAGCCAGAGCGGAAATTTCCCTGCAAAATGCTCAATGAGAATCCCCAGGAAGCGTTCAATGGAGCCAAAGACCGTCCGGTGAAGCATAATCGGCCGGCGGCGCTCATTGTCGCGATCCACATAGGTCAGGTCGAAACGCTCCGGCAGAGACATGTCCAGCTGAACGGTTCCGCACTGCCAGGTTCGCCCCAGGGCATCCTCAATATGAAAATCGATTTTCGGTCCGTAGAAGGCACCATCCCCTTCATTGATGCGATAATCTTTTCCGTAGGCATCCAGAGCGGACTGCAGTCCTCTGGTGGCAGTTTCCCATTGTTCGTCGGTGCCAATATACTTTGCCGGGCGGGTAGACAGCTCCAGATAAAAACCAAGCCCGAATGTGCTGTACATCCGTTCCTCGAGACGCAGCAGATCAAGGATCTCACTTTGGATCTGGTTCGGCATCATAAACAGATGGGCATAATCTTGATGAAAGGCGCGCACCCGGAACAGACCGGAGAGCACCCCGCTCAATTCATGTCGATGAACCAGACCGATTTCCGCGGCCCTTAAGGGAAGCTCCCGGTAAGAATGGGGCCGGTTTTTATACATGAGCATGCCGCCGGGGCAGTTCATGGGTTTGATGGCATATTCGTCTTCATCCACCTCGGTGAAGTACATGTTTTCCCGATAGTTCTCCCAGTGCCCGCTTTTTTCCCACAGCTCTCGCCGGAGAATGATTGGGGTCTTGGTTTCCACGTACCCGGCGGTCCGGTGTGCCTCCCGCCAGTATTCCAGCAGCGTGTTCCAGACCACCATCCCCTTGGGATGGATAAAGGCCATCCCCGGAGCTTCGTCGTGGAAGCTGAACAGTTCCAGGGCTTCTCCGATTTTGCGGTGATTCCGTTTTCGGGCTTCTTCCAGGAAATGCAGATAGGCCTTGAGATCTTTTTTTGAAAAGAAAGCGGTGCCATAGATGCGTTGGAGTTGAGCGTTGTTCTGATCCGCCCGCCAGTATGCACCGGACACTTTCATCAGCTTGATGGCCTTCACAAACCCGGTGTGGGGCACGTGGGGCCCACGGCACAGATCGGTAAACTCTCCCTGCTCATAAAAGGAAATGGTACCATCATCCAGGTCGCCGATCATTTCGAGCTTGTAAGGTTCATCCTTGTAAAATCGCAGGGCTCCCCCTTTGGCCACCTCACGGCGCCGGATCGGCAGTTTGGCTTTTATAATTTTTTTGATCTCCGATTCGATTTTCGGAAAATCATCCTCGGATAGCGGCTCCATATCGATATCGTAATAGAATCCGCCGTCAACCACGGGCCCGATGGTCAGTTTGGCCTCCGGGTACAGTCGCAAAATGGCCTGCGCCATGACATGAGCGGCGCTGTGACGCATAATGTCGAGGGCTTCTTCATCGCGGGTGGTGATCAGGCGCAACTGGGCATCCTCGGGAATTGGCCGATACAGATCCACCATGTCTCCATTCAATTCCATGGCCAGGCTTTCCCGTGCAAGCCCCGCGGAAATGCTCTGGGCGACCTCCTCACCGGTGGGTTCGCCGTCAAACGCCTTTATCGTTCCATCTGGAAATGTTATATTCACCATCGTTTTCTAACCTGATTGATATTTTTAAAGATTAAAACCGCCAACCGGAGTTGGCAATGCGGACATAGGGCCGACGAAAACACAAAATCGTGAAAGGGATAAGTTAAAAATAATGCCAACAAGGGTCAAGAAAAATTTGGTAGACGCCAAGCCGGACAGGTATCATTCCATTAAAAATAGTCGAGATCTTGGCGAGGCAGTGGATATGGCCCTCACGGAAAACGAAATCGCCGTCGACCTCGAGGCGGACTCCATGTACCATTTCCGAGAGCGGGTATGCCTGATTCAAATGGCGTTCCAGAATCGAATCGTCATCATTGATCCCTTGACCATTCCGGACATGTCACCCTTGAAAGCATTGTTTCACGATCCAAACATCAAAAAAGTAATGCATGGTGCCGATTATGATGTACGAAGTCTCTACCGGGATTTTGGCATCGACATCCGAAATCTATTCGACACCCAGATCGCCTGCAGATTCCTGGGGATTCAGGAAGCCGGACTGGATACGGTGCTAAAGAAGCGCTTCAATCTTAAACTGAACAAAAAATACCTCAAAAAAGACTGGTCCAAGCGCCCACTCCCCGAAAATATGGTTGCCTACGCCGCCGGCGACGTCTCCTACCTGCTGCCCCTGGCCCACCAACTCGAGTACGAGCTCTCCGATCTCCAACGCCTTTCATGGGTGCAGGAGGAAAGCGAACTGTTGAGCCAGGTTCGGCCGCCGAATGAGAACAACGAACCCCTGTTTTTGAAATTCAAGGGCGCCGGCAGATTTCATCCACGGGGGCTTGCGGTTCTCGAGGCGCTCTTGCAGAGCCGGCGCAAAATTGCAGAACGAAAAGACCGTCCGTTGTTTAAAATTATTGGCAATGACGCGATTCTCAAAATTGCCAAGGCACGCCCCACCACGCTCAAACGCCTGGAGGGAACCAACGCGTTAAGCGCCAAGCAGATCGGAATGTTCGGAGAAGAATTGACCCGCTCCGTGAAGGAGGCGATGGCAATTCCGGCTGACTGTTTGCCGGAATACCCCCGCAGGCGGCCACCTGCACAAAAACCGAAGGTGCCGCGTCGGGTCCAGGCGATAAGGACCTGGAGAGACAAGCAGGCAGAAGAAATCAATCTCGATCCGGCGATTTTATGCAACAAGGCTCTGATGACCGCCATTGCCATACGCAATCCTCGTCGCATGGGTGATCTGGACGACATCCCGGACATGCGAAACTGGCAGCGGGAAGTATTTGGAAAAGAGATTCTGACTGTTTTGAGAAAATTACGGTGACAAGGGTACGATGCAGGAAGAGAAGATAAAATTTCCGTCCAGGGATATCATCCTCGAAGGATTGCTCCAGCGTTCAACGGACAATACGCGAGGCGCCGTCATCACCCATCCACACCCGCTGTACGGCGGCGACATGTACAATCCGGTCGTCGAATGCATTCAGCAGGCCAGCCGTGATGCCGGTCTCACCACCTTGCGGTTCAATTTCAGAGGTACCGGTAAAAGCCAGGGTGCCCATGACCGGGGATTAGGGGAGCAGGATGATGTACGTGCGGCCATCTCCTATCTTCTAGATCTGGGCGTCAGGAACATAGATCTTTTTGGCTATTCGTTCGGTGCGTGGGTCAACGCCGGCATTTCCACCGATGCATATAACAAGACGATGATGGTCTCCCCACCTGTGGCATTTATCGACTACGGCACACCTCGGCCGATCCCCGGGCTGACATTTGTCGTGGCCGGCTCCGAAGATGACATTGCTCCCCCGAAAGTGATAGAATCCCTCATACCATCTTGGAATCCCCGGGCGGCATTTCAGGTGATCCAGGGTTCGGACCATTTCTTCTGGGGTTACCTGGATCAGTTAAAATCGTTGCTCACAGAACATCTTCGAGCCGGATGAACTGCATGTTCCGACAGCTGTAGATTTTCGGTTCACCAGGAAACTGCTGCATTCAATGAATGGATTGTCTCATAACGAGCTTGCGCTCGTGGCGGCCGGGATCGGCTACATTGCCCTTGTGGGATTGTTTGCGGTAATCATGACACGAAAAGGAAACCGGTTACTGAGCGATATTCGCGAACAGGGCCCAGAAGGCTTGTGGGAAGAACTGGGATCCCCGGAAACCCTGAAGGAAGCCTATGAAAGCGAAAATCTCAGCTTGCGCAACTTCATTCGGAGCGGGGAGTACAGGACCCGGTGCCACCCGATACTGGCGTCAAGCATCGATGATTATCGCCGATTTACCAATCTCGGGCTATTCGGCCTGGCCGCATTGGGAATCGGAATCTTTATTGTGTTTTGGCCGTTACTGAGAAATGTGGTTCCCCATATTTCATGATATGTTGCAGCAACCAAGGGGGGCCAACCATCCAATGGGAAGAGCTGATATCGACCAGGCAGGATTGTGGGATTTGGGCAGGAGGTTTCATTTCCTATGAGAGAAAGACGTTTTGGTCATCGGACGGATGTCTTATAACGCCAATAGGGACAGTTAATCGGGGAAGGACATGATCGATTTTTTGCTCTCGGTATCGACCTTAAGCGGAATCTTGATTTCGATGGTGCTGGCGACCGTCGTAGGTCTCATGGCGTACGGAATCTCTTACAGACTCATCTGCAGACATGGGAGCGACGAGTTTAAAGGACCAACAGAGAATTTGTTCGGCGTGGTTGGAGTTCTGGTCGGTCTGATGCTATCGCTGGCCTTTTCGGAAGTCGTCGCTGAGAAGAGAACGATTGAAAAGGCCGTGGCACGCGAGGCTGTGGCCATAGCAGACTTGTTTAATGGCCTGCAGCAGTTCGATGCCGAGGGGACTCGAGAAATTCGGTCCGACCTGATCAATTACGTACAGGCAATTATCAAAGACGACTGGGCAGCGCTGGCAAACGACAAGCTCGGTCAGCAGACAGGGTTCCTTCGAAAACAAATTTCGCATAGCATTATAGAATTGGACCCGAACACTGAGGTTCAGAAAGAGTTGTGGTCCCGGCTCCTGAGTGACCTGGATGCCGTGTCGAATTATCGATTGATCCGATTGGACAATGCACTGGCGAAGCCCCCGGTATATGTCTATACTGTAATTTTTGGATTTCTTGTTACCATGGCATGCTTCGGAGTCTACCTACCTCAGCCGCGGCTTGTCGCGCTCGCTTCACTATACACCGTCTTTGTCGGTTTGGTTCTGTATCTCATCCTGGCGCTCAGCGACCCATTTCAAGGCGGCTTTGGTGTTTCGCCGGATACTTTCGAACATTTGGTCGAAACGCTGCAATCCGAGAGCGGATAGTTGGAGTCACATAGAATTGTCCGCTCTAAATGTTGGAGCCGAGTCGCCACCTCAATGCCCAGTTGGATCGACCGAGAATGCCCGATATCGGATCATACGACCTTTTCGCATCGCACGGCACCACAGCCGACAACGACTCGCAATGCGGATTGTCCGAGGCTGAACTCAGTCGTTACGATAGAAAAATGAAATCCAATGAAAACAGAAGATTTAGGAAACTCAAAATTATTGCATCTTATTTTCAAACCGGCCGGCCTGCTGATGGGAAGTGAGCTTAGAAAATGGCTCATGGACCCTGTAAAAACGCTCCGCATGGCCGATATCCAACCTTCTCAAAACATCCTGGAAGTCGGGTGCGGCACCGGTTTTTTTTACCATACCGGCAGCAAAAATGATTGGTAAAAAAGGGTCCTTGATCGCAATGGATGCCTCATCCGGATTTCTCGAAGTGGTGGCCGAGAAAGTCAAAAATGAGAATTTAAATAATGTCCGTATCGTCCAAAAAGATGCAGTGAACACAGAATTACAGGCCGCATGCGTTGACATGGTACTTTTGTTTGGGGTGATTCCATTCCCTTTACTACCTTTAGACAAACTATTACCCGAGATGCATCGAGTTCTAAAACCAGGTGGAACCATGGCTGTTTGGCTGTTCCCGCCCCTGGTAC
>Ga0056119_1000176_pt1 | contig 11317 bp, 5 predicted proteins | sample WorMettaBAHAMAS1_FD_80076 | JGI IMG/M metagenome (GOLD analysis project Ga0056119, IMG submission 80076) | Marine gutless worms symbiont microbial communities from Max Planck institute for Marine Microbiology, Germany - Olavius tantulus BAHAMAS.1 ...
AGCATGATCTGGCTGATCAGGCTGGCATCCAAGCCCGCTTTGGCAATGACTTCGAGTTCATCGTGGTTATAGGCCACACCTCCGCCGGTGCCTCCCAGGGTGTAGCTGGGACGGACGATGATCGGAAATCCGATCTCTTCGGAGATGGCGGTTACCTTCGACATGGTGGTGGCGATACCGCTTTTGGGGATTCTCAACCCGATGTTTTCCATGGCCTTTCGAAAAAGATCCCGGTCTTCGGCTTTTTGGATCGATTCGATGGTCGCGCCGATCATCTCCACATTGAATTGGTCCAAGACCCCGCTCCGGGCAACTTCGATGGCCGTGTTCAGGCCGGTTTGCCCCCCTAGTGTGGGGAGCAGCGCATCCGGTCGTTCCTTTTCGATGATCATCGCCACCGCTTCGGGAATCACCGGTTCCACATACGTGCGATGAGCCATTTCCGGGTCGGTCATGATGGTGGCCGGATTGCTGTTGACCAAAACCACTTCAAACCCTTCTTCCATCAGGGCCTTGCATGCCTGGGTGCCGGAGTAGTCGAATTCGCAGGCCTGGCTGATGATGATCGGACCGGCACCGATGATCAGGATTTTCTCAATGTCGTCTCGTTTAGGCATGGTGTTCGCTTTATTGTATATTTAATAATTCGCGTTCCCTGTCCCGGGAACGAACCGAAATTCAATTCGAGGCCAAATGTTGAAAAGATTTCATGCGATGTCCGGGGCTATCGGCGGTCCTTCATCATCCGGGTGAAGTCGTGAAACAGGTATTCGGCATCATGGGGCCCGGGTGAGGCTTCGGGGTGATATTGAACCGCCTGTATCGGCAGCTTGCGATGCCGGAAACCTTCCAGTGTGTTGTCATTGAGATTGATATGGGTGATTTCAATGTCGTCACCGGCCACTGTTTCCGTATCCACCGCAAAGCCGTGATTCTGGGATGTAATTTCAACCCGGCCGGTACGCAGCTGCTTCACCGGTTGATTGGCGCCCCGGTGGCCGAATTTCAGCTTGAATGTGCGGCCGCCCAGAGCCAACCCGAGTAGCTGGTGCCCAAGGCAGATGCCGAACAAGGGGCGGTAGTCGAGCAGATGTCGAATGGTGCCGATGGCATACGTCACCGGTTCAGGGTCACCGGGACCGTTGGAGAGGAATATGCCGTCGGGTTCCAGCGTCCGTATCACCTCCGCTGGTGTATCGGCAGGAACGACCAGTATCTCGCAGCCGGATTGTTCCAGATTTCGGAGAATATTGAATTTGATGCCAAAATCAAAGGCCACCACAGCGAAGCGGTCGGTGCGATGCCGCCATATGGTGCGGTCCATCGGATCGTCCACCGAAATCGCAGATGGTCGTCCATCGTGCCAGCGGTAGGGGGTGCGGGTGGTTACCACCCGGGCCAGGTCCTGACCGACCATGCTGGGAATGGCGCCGGCCCGTTGAACCAGTGAATCCGGATCGAGATCTTCTGTGGAGATGAATGCCCGCATGGCGCCGGCATTACGCAGGTGCCGGGTGAGGGCCCGGGTGTCAAGATCCTCAATACCCAGGATGCCGCCTTGCCGCAGATAGTCGGCCAGGGAGGCGGTCGAGCGGAAATTGCTGGGAAAGTCCTGGTATTCACGAACAATAAAACCGGCCACCTGTATGGCTGCCGATTCTACGTCTTCGGGGTTGGTGCCGTAGTTGCCGATCAGGGGGTAGGTCATGGTGACAATCTGCCCGTTGTAGGACGGATCGGTGAGGACCTCCTGGTAACCCGTCATGCCGGTATTAAATACCACTTCGCCCTGGGTCTCCCCCGGTCCGGTAAACGAGCGGCATGGAAATGTGCGGCCATCCTCGAGCGCTAATAGTGCTTTCAACGTGTCCTCTGCATATCCGTTTCACATAAATAAAGATGTGAATCGGAGAGATGTCACACCTCGATTGGATTGATCGGAGTCGGTTAAATCGTAAATCTCCGGATTGGTCAAATAGGAAATCCGTTTTCGTTCCTTAATAAACGGATGATTCCAGTGAAGTCCCCAATTTTTTTGGCCTTTTCATTCTTTAAAATTTAAATTTTTGCGACCTGACTCGAAAGGGCCGAATGATAACCGGGAACCGCGGTATGGATTTCCGGTCCACTGCACTATCCCAACGGTGTATTTTCCACCAGATCCCAGATCCCACAGGGACATGCGCCGGCGCAGAACCCGCAGCCGATGCAGCGGTCCGGATCCACGACGTATTCGTAATTGACACTCTCTTCCGGTCCTACGCGGCTGATGGCGGTTTGGGGGCAGGCGGCCACGCAAATACCGCAGTCCCGACAGGCACCACAGGAGGAACACTGGGAACCGCATTGATCCATATCCTCAAAGATGGTGATGCGCGGATCAAAATACTCCAGTTTGATCCGCTCCCTGTCGATCATCTTTTTGGGGCTGTATTCCGGGCGTCGCCCCGCCAGGATGTCGATGATGGCATTGGCGGCCACCCGTCCGGCGCCGATAGCGTCGGTAAGCAAGCCGAGCTTGACCACGTCGCCGATGGCAAACATGCGGGGATCGGAGGTTTGAAACAGCTCATTCACTGCGACAAATCCGTGTGCGGTGGCCACATCGTCCGGAATGAACCCTAAATCGGGGGCATCGCCGATGGACACAAATACCGAATCGGCCGGCAGCAATTCACCATCGGTTAACACCACGCCCTCTGCTGTGATCTCCTTGGTAAACACCGGCCACAGGAATTTGGATCCGATTGCTTCGGCATCCTCCCGCTCTTTGCCAAAGGACGCCGGTTCCTGAATGTCAATCAATGTGATGTCTTCGGCTCCGAGCCGATGGGCTTCGGTGGCTACGTCACAACCGACATTTCCGGCACCGATGACGACCACCTGTTTGCCGGGGGCAAAACGACCGGTTTTGGCTTTTTCGAGAAATTCCAGTGCCGTGACGGCCCGCTCGTTGCCCGGTATCGGAAGGGTGCGCGGTTTCTGAGCACCGACGGCGATGATCACGAAATCGAAATCCTCCCGAATCCGCTCCACCTCGCTCTTTTGGATATCCTGCTGGAGGTGAACGTGGGGGATGACCTCCTGAACCCGGTCCAATTCCTTGATAACGATATCTTTGGGAATGCGTGACTCGGGGATCACCGATACGACTTTACCACCCAGGGTTTCCGATCGATCATAGACGATCGCTTCATGGCCGTTTTGGCGCAGCTGCCAGGCGATGGAAATTCCCGCGGGGCCGCCGCCGATGACCGCTACCCGGTTTCCGCTCAACGGGGGCAGCTCCGGTATATCGGCATTGATACTGGCTTTTCCCAGGCCGGTAATATCCACTGGCGCCATTAACGAGGACTGGCGGGTGCAGGCGTGCATGCAGGGATTCGGACAGAGATAGCCGCATACCGTAGCGGGGAACGGGGTGTAGGCCAGGGCCAGATCGACCGCTTCGTCCACCCGACCTTCACGAATCAGCCGCCATCTCTCGTGAACGGGTACGCCGGTGGGGCACGACGCCTCGCAGGGTGCCGCGTATTTCCGATTTTCCCAGACCGGCACGAACCGTCTCAAGTCCCCCGAGGTGACCAGGGGAATGGGGCTCCGGTCCAGTTCCGTCAGATCACCGATCAGCCCGCCTTCGCCGAGTTCCCGGTCCCATACTTCTTCACGGAAGGATTCCATGGACCGTTTTTGCCGGCCCATTTTCTCCTGGGGTGTTCTGGCCTGGAGCAACTGCCATTGATGCGGGTCGGCCAGTTCGTCAAACAGTTCCTGTTTGCCGATATGCTCCAGGTAATTCTTTAAATCGCCGCGGAGCCAGGCCCACTCATTATCGGAGATGGGAATCAGCTTGGCATCGACTTCAGAGAAACCCGCATGGGGCCCGCGGAAGAACGTTCTCCCGCCCACCATGCCGACAAAGGGCCGGTAGCCGAGCACGTTGTCCGGATTCTGAGGATTGACGCCGCAGACCACTGCAATCCCTCCGGCCATGAACTCACCGAAGTAATCGCCTACCGAACCGAGGACCCACAATTCCGGTGGAGCGAACCGTGGATTGTGTTTGGTCATGGTCATGCCCCGGGCCCCGATGTTGCCGTCGATGTATACTTTCCCCTGGGCCATGCCGTTGCAGCAGCCATTGGCCACATTTCCATGGACCACGATGGTGGCGCCCCCATTGAGCCACCCCACGTCGTCGGATGCCGGCCCCATGACCTCGATGAAGGTGTTGGGAAATCCCATGGAACCGACGCGCTGCCCCGGATGCCCCTCGATGAGGACATGTACGGGGGTCGTTCCCGTTTTCCAGAGCCGACCTCCAATGCCATGCTGACCGTAGGCTTCGATTTTCAAATTGGTGTGCTTGCGTTGAACTGCCGTCTGGACCAGTTACTCGAGGATGCGCGAATCGAGGCGCTCACCGTCTTTTTCGCCACTGATGACATGATACTGTCGATCGTCCATTTATCTTCTCCCGCTACTCCTTCGCGAGGTGGTATTTGAATTCTTTAAATGACGTATTTAATCTGCAACCGATCCGCCGCTGGTCTGTCACTGATACCGAGGGCATCGGACATGCCGATGGGCAGGGATGTGGAACGCCCCAATGGTGCAACGATTTTTCGCAACTCCGTATCAAAACTTAAAAATACGTCCACTACCCGTTCGGCGACCATCTCCGGATCCAGACGCCGATAGAGGCGCGGATCCTGCGAGGTGATTCCCTTGGGACAGAGGCCGATATTGCAGATGTTGCATCGGTCGCTTTCAGACCCGAGGCAGCCGGCAGCCGCCTGCATAATATATTTACCGGTTTGAACCCCGCTGGCACCCAGCATGATCAACGCCGCTGCATTGGCTGCAAGATTGCCATTTTTCCCGACACCGCCGCCGGCGAACAAAGGAATCTCGTTCTGTTTTCCGACGGTGACCAGCGTGAGATAGGCGTCGCGAATGTTACTGGCGATGGGGTGGCCCATGTGGTTCATGGACACGTTGTAGGCTGCACCGGTGCCGCCGTCCTCCCCGTCGATGGCCAGACCTGCCGCATAAGGGTTTCGGGTCAGGTTGTTGAGCACTGCCATGGCCGTTGAGGTGCCGGAAATTTTCGGATACACCGGGACTCTGAATCCCCAGGCCATGTACATGGACTGGATCATCTTCGCCACCGACTCCTCAATGGAGTACTTGGTCTGGTGGGTCGGCGGGCTGGGGAGGCTGACCCCCGGGGGAACCCCTCGGATGGCCGCGATGAGTTTGTTGACCTTGTACCACATCAGCAATCCGCCATCGCCCGGTTTGGCGCCCTGGCCGTATTTGATTTCCACGGCGCAAGGGTCTTCCTTCATTTCGGGGATGGCATGAATGATTTCGTCCCAACCGAAATAACCGCTGGCAATCTGAAGGATGAAGTACTTTAAAAAGCGGCTTCGAAGCAGGCGGGGAGGGCAGCCGCCTTCTCCGGTGCACATCCTCACCGGCATGCCGAGCTCTTCATTGAGGTATGCGACCCCCATCTGAAGACCCTCCCACATGCTGGGGGATAAGGCCCCGAAGGACATACCGCCTATAATCAACGGATAGATTTCCCGGACCGGTGGAATCCATCCGTTTTCGGTCAGACATTTCATGCTCTCTTCAGGCGGGAGGACGCGACCGAGCAGGGTGCGGAGCTCGAATTCATGACGGCCGGCATCCAGGGCAGGGTCCGTGAGCATGGAAATCCGGATAAATTTGATCTGGTCTAGAACACTTCCGGTCTGATTTCTGCGGCCGCCTCGACGACGGGGCTGTCCCCCACGATCGATATGCATCCGCAGCTTGTCCGCCTCGTCGCTTCGTGCCGGAATGATCGCGTCATTGGGGCAAACCATGTTGCACATACCGCAACCGACACATGTGTAGGCCGGATCGGTCTTTTGGCGGATGCCGTGATAGATCGTATGGAGGTTGGTGGGCGTTTCTTCCTGGTCGAGAGTTGCCTGGAACACCCGTTTCCGGAAAACCCCCAACTCGATGCTGTTCACCGGGCAAACGGCAGTGCATTGCCCGCAGAGGGTGCACTTCTCTTTGTCCCAAAGGATCTGCCAGGGCAGATCCTTCACACTCAGTGTGGAAGGGGTAACGGGTCTGTCTGACAACATATCTTTACCTCCTGACGATCCGGTTCGACGATGGCCGTATCCAGATACATCGGTTGAAAGTCATTGCGTTTGTCGCGATCCGGAATGGATGCGTCCAGGCCGCAGACTTCGGAAGAAAAAGCGTACATCCCGGGACGGCCCCCGACCACTCCGGGACGCAGTTTTTTACGATCCTGGACCATGAACAGGCTATGGTCCGGAAGGGACCCGATGACGCAATTGGGACCGTCGATGATCAACTGGCGGCAGCTATGTTTCAGATTTTTCAGGAACGCCTCATTCGGATGCTGCCGGATATCGTCGTCCCGAAGCGGGGTGATCACATGTTTGTAGGTTTCCAGATTCAGACCGAGATGCTGCATTGAATAGTGCAGGATATGGGTAAAGACCTCTGAGTCGGACTGATATCCGGTATAGCCGTCGAATCCCCTGGAGGATAGGTACTCTCGGATCGGTATGAAGGCGGTATTCTCACCGTTGGTCATGGTGGAAAATCCCTGGATAAAGAACGGATGGCAGGCATACAAATTGATGGCATAGTTGGTATTCTGCCGTCCCTGGGCCATGATCACCCGGGCCTCGAGCTCTTTGCGGTCGAGCTGAAGGTATTCGGCGACGGTCATGGGGTCGCCTATTTCTTTAATCATGATCACATCCGGCCAGAATGAGAATACGATCATGTCCCCCTTTTCTTCTCCCATATGCCTAAGGGAGAGCCGTATCGCCAGCAGACGGGAGTATATCTCATCGGTGCTCAACCCCTCCCAGTCTTCCGGATACTCGTAAGCCCGGATCAGGTAAACATCCCGTTTCGGCACACCGGCCGGCGGCACCTTGGAGCGTTTGATCGTGATTTTGTATTTGGTCATAAAGCCGATGTCCATCATGAAACGGTCGAGCCGCTTCAGCCCGTCATCGGTGAATATTCCCGACAGGATCGGCGCATCTCGCATTTCATCAAAGGGGCCTCCAAGATCCCTTAAAAACAGGCCGACTCCGGACCCGTCATGGACCTCCCGCATGACGTTCAGGGCGTTAATCGCTCTCATCGGTGAGACCGGCTCTTCGCTGGACAGGGCGAACAGGCGACACATGATAGACTCCTTTTTTACAAAAACGTAACGAAATTGACAAACAGTTTACAAAAATGTATCGAAACTATTTAATTCCACAAGTCTGTAAAAGTGTTGTGCAATTTGCTTGCCAAACAGTGGATGCACTTCCGAACATTACCCGAAAGCCTGTTTCCAGGGTCTCCAGCATCGGCCCGGCCGCCACCTTTCGGTGCCAAGCGATTTTCACAGTTGATTGATGAGCGTTCCCGGATAATCAGAGAAGGTCGCTGACGGGCGAACGGTGTGATCCGGTATCCATCTGTCTGCAAGAATGCTATTGATGGAACAGAACCAGACTGTGTTGGCTGGTCCGGTTAACAACCCGGAACGAATCTCACGCCGGAAAATCGGTTCCAAAACCACTTGAAGCAACGTGCTGCAGGCCATCGGAACCAACTCATATAGGAGGTGGCACCGTAAATGTCAAGGCGCGACAGTCCTTGCAGTGCGCGCCGTTCTTGCCTAAGATAACAGGTACCAATTGGAAAATTCCAAATCACAAATAACAAATCACAAACCCACCCTTCGCTTCTACCGGAGCTACGGCGGGCAAGCACCAAATAACAAATTACAAATATCAAGTACCCAAAGCCGACACCTGAAACCTGCTTGTGGGGACATAGTCCGAAGAGAGAAGCCCCAATACCAAATACCAGATACCCAATACCCAATTTAAAATGCCCAATACCCAATACCCAGTATCCAATACCCAACTTCCCGAGCCGTTCCGGAAACAATTTGAAGAAAAATGGAGCGACTTCGCCACGGCCTGCGCCGATGCGGATGTGTCGGTGCCGGACGGCTCAACCATTCTTGCCGACAAGGTCTTTCCCTTCAGTGAATTTGTCAGTCGCCATGTCATCCGGTCTCCTGATATTCTGGAAAATATAGTACATTCCGGCGACCTCATGGCGATGTACGTTGACGGAGATCTCCGACAAAAGGTGGAAACCGCTCTACCGGCCGGTGCCGAGAGCCATATTTCAGAAGCTCTGAGGAGGGTTCGTCGTCGAGAAATGATCCGGATCGCCTGGCGGGACATGGCCGGGCTTTCAGATCTGGCCGAAACCATGAGAGATCTGACGGACCTGGCGGAAGCTTGTCTCGATGGTGCGCTGGAGCGGCTTTTCCCCAAATTGTGTGCCGAGCTCGGGACACCTTTCGGAAGGGACGGTTCCCCTCAACGTCTCACGGTGATCGGAATGTGAAAGCTGGGTGCCGGTGAGCTGAACTTTTCATCGGACATCGACCTTATTTTTGCATATCCCTTACGGGGAGAAACCCAAGGAGGTGAAAAGACCGTCAGCACGGATGAATTTTTTACCCGGCTTTGCCGGCGATTGATCAAGCTGATCGGCGAAACCACGGCAGACGGATTCGTGTTTCGGGTCGACACGCGGTTGAGACCGGATGGAGATAACGGTCCACTGGTCATGAGTTTCGACAGTATGGTGGACTATTACCAGGTCAAAGGCAGGGAATGGGAGCGGTATGCCTGGATCAAAGCACGGGCGGTGGCGGGTGACCTTGATGCCGGACGGGATCTGATCCGGCGTCTCAATCCCTTCATTTACAGAAGGTATCTTGATTATGGAACTTTCGCGTCCCTCCGGGACATGAAAGAAAATATTGCTCGAGAAGTCCGCCGAAAGAGTCTTCAGGACAACATCAAATTGGGGGCCGGGGGTATCCGCGAGATCGAGTTCTTCGGTCAGATTTTTCAACTTCTCCGCGGCGGCGTGCTACCGGCGCTTCAGGAACGCCGAATCGAGACGGTTCTCGAAATTCTTGTCGCTGAAGGCTATATTCCCGAGGACACGTGTCGCGACTTGCAGGCTGCTTATCGTTCTCTGCGTATGGTTGAGCACCGTCTCCAGGAATATTCCGACCAGCAGACCCACATGCTCCCCTCAAAACCCCTGGCCAGACGTCGCCTGGCCCTGTCCCTGGGATTTGAGGACTGGGAATCGTTTCTGGGTCAGATCTCCCTTCATCGGTCGATGGTTCACCGATGCTTCAACGAGCTTCTCCAGAGCCCGGAGGAAGATTCTCCCTCGGTTACGGGCTCACCTCTAGAGTCGGCATTGACAGCCGTTTGGCAGGACACGATGGATGATGCCGACGCCGAGAGCACACTGGCCGCTGCCGGATATGCCGCCGCCGGTGAGGCCATGCGTTTAATGGACCATTTGCGCAGACATTCCCAGACCCGTGCCTTGACCCCTGAAGGCCGGAGCCGCCTGGATCGGCTGGTACCTATTTTATTGGGAGAAATCGGATCCTGTGACAACAATGGTGTCGTACTCCATCGGATATTGGACCTCATACAGGCGGTTGAACGGCGAACGACCTATCTGTCTCTATTGTTGGAAAGTTCGGCAGCACGTGCCCATCTGGTTCGGCTATCCGCCGCCAGTCCCTGGATCGCCTCCTTTCTGGCGAAATTTCCCGCTCTGCTTGACGAACTCCTGGATGCGCGCACCCTGTATGCGCCGCCGGTCCGAGGAGACCTTGAGAAGGAGCTTCGACTCTATTTGGAGCGGCTTTCCGATCCGGATCTGGAACTCCAGATGGAAGCTCTGTGCTTATTCAAACAGGTCAATGTGCTCCGTGTCGCAGCTGCAGATATTACGGGTGTCCTGCCCCTGATGAGGGTCAGCGACCATCTGTCCGACATTGCCGAAGCGGTCCTGAACGAGGGCCTCAACCTATCATGGGAATACCTGGTTCAAAAACATGGCAAGCCGGACTGTTTGATCGGCGATATACCTTGCGACCGGGGATTTGCAATGATTGCCTATGGCAAACTGGGCGGACTCGAGTTGGGGTATGGATCCGATCTGGATCTGGTCTTTCTCCATGCAGGGGCCGGCAGCGGCACCTTCGGCAGCGATCAGCCGATCGATGATACGAGGTTTTTTGCCAGAGTCGGTCAGCGCGTGTTGCACATCATGAGCGCCAGAACAGCCCTGGGATTCCTTTATGAAATCGACATGCGTCTACGGCCCAGCGGCAGCTCCGGAATTCTGGTGAGTCATGCCGATGCTTTCCTGAACTACCAACTGGAAGAGGCCTGGACCTGGGAGCACCAGGCGTTGCTTAGGGCTCGGCCCATCGCCGGCGATCCCCAGATGATCGACCGCTTTAACATGATCCGGAAGGACGTGTTGTGTCAGAAACGGGATCCGGAAACGCTCCTTGGAGAGGTCTCGGACATGCGGGAGCGGCTCCGAAAAGAGCTGGATGATTCGGAAGGGAAGCTGTTTAATATCAAAGAAGGGCGCGGCGGCATCATCGACATCGAGTTTCTGGTGCAGTTTCTTATTCTGCGCCATGCCCATCGGTCTCCGGAATTGATAAAGTGGAGTGACAATGTCCGGCAGATCCGAACCCTGGCGGCCTGCGGCATTCTCGATTGGGATACCGCCAGTTTTTTGCGAATGGCCTATCTGACGTTTCGCTCGAAAATTCACCGGCTCAACCTACAGGAACAGCCGGCCAAGGTTCCGGAAGATCAATTTGGTCCCCTAAGAATCGGCGTTGCAAAGATTTGGGACAGGTATATGAATTAACCTCTGCTCTAAATGATTTGAATAAAAGGGGCCAAGGATTCAAGGGGCCAAGTGAAATGCTTACTGCAGGATTCAAGGATTCGAGGGTCCGAGGGTTCGAGTGAAATGCTAAAATCCTCATTAAGCTAAATCTCTGCAGATTGTTGGAGTCAAGTGGAAATCTTGCGAATAGGAGCAGCGGGAATAGGAATTTTATCCCCTCACAAAAAGGCAGGTGAACTCACCACATTGAAGACGGACAGGCTTTTTGCACGGTGGGTGACATCGTCGCGTTTCATAAAATCGTTACACGATTTTATTTGGAGAACAAACCCTTGAATCCCTGGTCGCCTCCGGCGCCGCCATAGGCGGGTAAACCTTGGACCCTCATCTCCAATGTAATTGGAGATGGCTAAATATTACAACAGTGTAATTTTTATAGTAGCAATGTTACGTTTTTGTATCTCAATAGTTGAATTTTACAAATTTTTATTTTTGTGTAATA
>Ga0056119_1000177_pt1 | contig 11186 bp, 9 predicted proteins | sample WorMettaBAHAMAS1_FD_80076 | JGI IMG/M metagenome (GOLD analysis project Ga0056119, IMG submission 80076) | Marine gutless worms symbiont microbial communities from Max Planck institute for Marine Microbiology, Germany - Olavius tantulus BAHAMAS.1 ...
GCGTTGTTGATGGCCACAATCACCTTGTCGATGGATAGAGGCTTTTCGATAAAATCATAAGCTCCCAGCTTGGTGGCTTTCACAGCGGTTTCGATCGTCCCGTGCCCGGTGATCATGATCACCTGGATGTGGGGATTCTCTTTTTTAATCTCGGTAAGGGTCTCGATACCGTCAATCCCCGGCATCCAGATATCCAGAAGTACCAGGTCGGGTGACTCCTGGTCGATGAGTTTAAGAGCCTCATAGCCGTTGTCGGCGGTGACGACTTCAAACCCTTCGTCGGATAGCAGACCCCGAAGGGACTTGAGGATGGAAGGTTCATCATCCACAATCATCACGGTAGGGAACATAGGAAATCCTCTTGGTTAAGGTGTTCAAATACATCAATCGGCTGCACAGATTACCAGAACCGTTCGTCGTATTCGGGAGTTTCGCCGAGTGGAGAGTTTTATGGCCAAGGCATTTCAAGGAGAAGCTGTATTGCACATACCGCGAACCTTGAATAACGCCGGCCATGGAAGCCTCCACTTGGCCCCCAGGGTGGAATCTTTTCAATTCGTTTTGTATTTCTCCGGTGGTTCACGAAGGTGCCATAGTAACTACGCCCATAAGCGTCACTGGTATCTCGAATCTTTTACCACCTTTTATTGAACAGATTCCACGAAACTCCCGGATTAATAGGGTAGCTCAATAATAAACTTCGCCCCCCGGGGGTGATTGTCTTCCATTCGAATCAGGCCGTGGTGATCCTGAACGATCGTATTGACAATTGTCAAGCCGAGTCCCATACCGGCCTTTTTGGTTGAGAAATTCGGCTCGAACAAACGTCTCTTATCCTTGTCGGCGACACCGGTCCCGGTGTCTGCGACCTCCATGCGAACCCGTTTGACAAGGGGATCGTGGGTCGCGGATATGGTAATGCTCCCGCTGTTTCGAATGGCAGCGATGGCGTTGTCCACCAGATTGATCAATGCCTGTTTGATCTGCTGCCGATCCAGACTCAACTTCGGCAGCCCGTCGGTGGGCTGAAAATCGAATGTGATCTCCGGATGACTTTCCCGGTACAGGGCCAGTGTCTCTTCAATGATCGGCTCCAGGTTGCAAGGCTTTGGATTGGCACTCGGAAATCGTGCAAACAACGAAAATTCATTGACTATATTTCGGATCAGATCCACATGGTCAATGATGGTCTGGGTGCACTCATCAAAGACCGGCTCTTCGAGCTGATCGTTGTACTTCCGACGCAACCGTTGGGCGGACAGACTGATCGGTGTCAATGGGTTCTTGACTTCATGGGCGATTCGCCGTGCGACTTCTCGCCATGCCGCCATGCGTTGCGCCTTTTCCATCTGTGTAAGATCGTCGAACACCATGACGATGCCCATGTGACCGCCGGTATCATCCTTCAGTACATTCAGGTAAGCCAGAAAACTTCTCGAACGACCGGCAATAGTCAAGCGCAAGGGAACCTCGATGGCGTTGTTCGGTGCGCTGTCGAGTTTTTCCTTGATCTCTTCGGCCAGCTTAAGATGGTCACCACGGAGCAGGTTCTGGTAGTTGACATTGAGGATATCTTCCGCCCGGACATCCAGCATGCTTTCCGCCGCGGTGTTCACGGTGGACACCTCACCGGAAGCATCCACGGTAATCACACCGGTGGAGACGTTTTTCAGAACGGTTTCCATATATCTTCGCCGTTCTTCAATTTCGACATTCTGATCCCGCAGTTTTCGCGCAGACAGCTCCAGCTGTTCCCGGCTGACCCGCAAATCTCGAGTCATCTTGTTGAATGAGTCGACCAGAGTTCCAATTTCGTCATCGGCCACCGATTCGATGGAGACCTTTAAATCCCCCTCGGCCACCCGTCGTGTGCCCTCTGCCAACTCCATAATCGGTACACTGATCGATTTTGCCAGGTAAAAACCGAACCAGATCGCGCAAAACACCACCAGAAGCGCAACGATGGAAAGGGTAATATAATAGGTTGCCTGTATCGGATCCCGGAGAAGTTTGATCTGCTGATACTCCTCAAAGCCCATGGAAATGGAATTGAGATCCTGGGACAGTTCTTCCGACACCACCACATTTACCAGAACAAACGCTTTCGCCTCCGACCACGGGACGCCCACCGGAACGGTGCCCATGGCGCGAATCAGTTCCCCATCTTCGATTCTCTCGGAGTGGGTTTGAAATTGCATATCGGAAAAGTTACGCCGCAGGTTGTCCGGCTCGATCACCGGGAACGGGTCGCCTTCAAACTCCTGGCCCAGGGCGTAGGTGATACGACGCAAATCGGCACCGTAAACTTCCACCGCATCCAGGTTAAACGCCCGTTGGACCACCTGGATGTATCGCGAAAGCGCTTTTTTCTTTTCGGGTTCGAACAGCTTTTTGGTCTTGATCTGGTAGGAAATCCGCTCCAGATAAAAACGATTGTTTTCTTCCACATACCCGTAGAGGCGTCTGCCGACACCCAGAGAATTCTCTAACGCCTGCTCTACGGGCACGTTGAACCAGAATTCGATACTGGTTGTGATGAAGCTTAACGCGAAGAAAAACAGGACAATGGTGGGAAGCAGGGTCAGTGCGACAAACGCTACAACCAGACGCGTTCGCAGCCGAGACCCCATGACTTTCCGTCGACCGTCATAGAGGAGCTTGACCAGATTGCGCAGGACTAAAAAGAGCAGCAAGATCAACAGCAACAAGTTGATGTTGATCAGTATGAACATCAAAATGGTGTTCGACACCGGAAAGTCAGCGCCGAAATGGATGACTCGATTCTCGGCATAGGTTAACAGCGCAACAACCAGGGGAATCACTATTATCAAAAGCCCTTCCCGTTTGCGCCGTTTCCGATCGGACTCGCTAATGTAGGATTTTGAAGAATCTCCGCTCATGGTTGCTCGCTATCAGCCGAAGGGCTCACTCTGCAGTAAGGGGCCACCTCATTCGGTAAAGGACGGACGCCGAGCGCATCCGAGCTGCTAGAAAATAAAATCGATGGTGTACCAATCGGTTTCAAAGTCCCAGAGAGAGACTAAAAACAGGACGTAATGAAGATAAAGAGGAAGGGTCAATTTGTCCAACTGGGCCTTTGCCCGCAATTGATATTGCCGGCCTTTTTCGAGTTGATTGAGAGGGACAGCTTTCAGGCGATCGATTTCTGCCATCAGTTTGCGGGCCTCGGCAAACGATTTAGTGGTTTGAGTTTTTCTGCTTTCCCAGGATCGCTGGATCTCAAATTCCTTTTTAAGATTGTCGTATTTGATGGTGTGGGTAATGTCCAGATTGGCGATCGGCTTGTCCAGCCACAGGTTCCGGGCTTGATACAGGCGTATAAAGAATGAAAAGGTGGTCGGGACGCCGCTCAGCACCGCTTCCTTCATGGGCTCCGTTAATGCCCCTTCTACTTTCAGGTACACCAGGAGATCATCGCTGGTGTTGGTCACGATGATGTTGGTCAGCCGGGCCCCCTTCGCCCACAACGGGGATGGCAGAAACATCGAAAGGACCAATGTGATGATGATATAGCGTCTGAGGTTCGGCGTCATAAAATTAGGATTATCCCGTCTATCGGCGAGGTTGCTCTCACTGGGAGTCGAGGTCCATCATACCGTAAAAGTTATAAAAAACATAAGTTTATCTTTTTACCGGAGCAGGAGGAAAATGGCAAGGAAATTTAGGGTCGGCGGCCTCGGGACCCAAACGTCCGTGAGGTCATCGGCATGAGAGACCCCGGTGTTTACGACAAAAGGGGTGCGTCGTGCTTAACCGCACCGCACTGAGGAGATTTCATGCCATGTTCGGGTCAGTCCGGGCATTGCAACGAATGGAGGGTTTCATGGCCAAGGCACTTCGAGGCGAAGCTGTAGTCCATCTACCGCGAGTCTCGAACCCGCCGTCGCTCTTCGAGCTATGGCGCGCCCATAATTTGTTGGCAGTTCAACGGGTTTCTCAAAAAGCATTCATAGCCTTGCCGTAGCTTCATGCGAAGGCAGGTAACGCCGGCCATGGAAGTCTCCGTTCGTCCCGACCTGTGGGTTCGACTTGTAGGGTCGAAGCCTTCGGGCGAAGCCCTAAGCTCGAAGAGCGAAGTCCCAAGGGTGAAATCTTTTCAGATTGTTTTTCAAATCTTGACCACAGTCAAATGGCTATTGTCATAAGACCCCGACGTAACAGTAAATCTCAAATATTGAGTCCTTTTAGCCAAATGCTGAAAAGATTTCATGCCATGTTCGGGCTAGGCGGGCGTGTCACCGTTGAGGGTACAGGTTTCCCAGGAAGATTTCTCATTGAAGAACTTCTGAAGAAACGCGTGATTGAATTCGTGTCCGGATTTACTGACCTTCAGATGTCCCATGATGGGCATCCCCATCAGCGAGAAATCACCGATGCAATCCAGAATTTTATGTCGAACAAACTCGTCCTAATATCGTAGGCCCCCTTCATTTAAAATATCACTGTCACCAATGACAATCGCGTTATCCAGAGATCCTCCCCTGGCAAGACCGTACCGCTTGAGATGCTCGTACTCGGTGAGGAATCCAAACGTCCTCGCCCTGGATATATCCTCCTCAAAGGTATCACGGGATACTTCATAGGTGTAGGTCTGACTCTGAATCAAGGGATGGGGGTAATCGATGGAGCACGTGATTTTAAATGCAGGCAGGGGATAGGCAACGACAAATTTTCCGTTTTCTGAAAGTTCAATCGGTTCCCTGATCACGAAAAAGCATCGGGGCCCCACTAGTTCACGAATCCCGGCGGACTTGATCAGTTCGGCAAAGGGACCTGCGCTGCCGTCCATGATGGGCATTTCGTAATGGTCCAGTTCGACGATCGCATTATCGATTGAAAGGGCTGAAAAGCTGGCCATTAGATGTTCAATGGTGGAGACGATGACGCCTTCGGTGCCGATGACCGTTGCCAGACTGGTGTCGATCACATTATTAAAGTGGGCCCGAATCGTGGGTTTGTCCGGAAGGTCGGCTCGAACAAACCGGATGCCTTGGTTTACCGATGCCGGCTTGATGGTCAGGCGGACGGGTTTTCCGGAATGGACACCCACGCCGTCGCAGGTAACGGTTTATCAACGGTCTGCTGATACTTGTTCATCGTAAATCATTTCCTATGAGCATTTGCGGATTCCCGTGCTATGCTCAGATTAGGGTTCGGTCATTTCAAAACAGACGATAGACGATAACTGGGAAATCGCCCTGCAAGGTCTGTTCCATCCATGCACGGACACGGCAGCCCGACCCATATTATCAATAAAAATAAATTCTTGTGAGTAGCCCCATCGGTGGGGACCCATTACTGGGAAGCGCTGCCGGGGTTAAAAAGGCCACACATCGATATCAAACTGTGTGTTATTAACAACACCCGCCATGATGATGCAAATTAAAGATTGTCCCCCATATCAAAATTTGTTAACGAAATAAAAGATTTTCGCAACGTCGTGCCTCTGGCCGTTCCAACCGACTGAACCCCCTTTCAGCGGGTGGCTGGGAGGTGTTCCCCTTCCGGATCCAAAGACTTTGTCGCGCGTTCACTAATTCAGAATTCCGTTCCGTTTCAAATAGCGGATCCGGGTCCCGGATCGTTTCCATTTAAACCAATCATATCGGGGGCTGCAACGATAACCAACCAAGAGGTAATGATGGGGGAGTGATATGCTGGCCAAGGTATACAGTGGTGCCGTGCTCGGCATTGATGCGTTTTTGGTGGAGGTTGAGGTCGACATTATGTCCGGCCTACCCACCTTTGCCACAGTGGGCCTTCCGGAAACGGCGGTAAAGGAAAGCAAGGAACGGGTCAAGTCGGCAATCAAAAATTCGGGATATGCATTCCCCGATGATCGGATTACCGTAAATCTGGCCCCGGCAAACATCAAAAAAGAAGGCACCGGTTTTGATCTGCCCATCGCCATGGGTATCCTGTCGGCCACGGGAATTATTTCCCAATCGACCCTGTCCCGCTACCTCATCCTGGGCGAATTGTCCCTGGATGGCCGAGTCAAACCGGTGAACGGCTCCCTGCCTATGGCCATTGCCGCCCATGCGGCACAGTACAAGGGCATCATCGTGCCCTATGAAAACCGACAAGAGGCCTCTGTCGTCCGAGGCATATCCGTGTACCCGGCAAAGGACCTGCCCCGGGTGGTGGATTTTCTACGGGGGGATACACCCATTCTGCCGGAAGAACCGGATCTTGCTTCTATATTTGCCCAACGGTCCAACGGGGAAGGAAATTTCTCGGAAGTTCTGGGCCAGGAGCATGTCAAACGGGCCCTTGAGGTCGCCGCCGCAGGTGGGCACAACGCCGTTTTGGTCGGCCCTCCCGGTTCGGGAAAAACCATGCTGGCGAGACGCCTTCCCGGCATTCTCCCACCATTGACCTTTGCCGAAGCCATCGAAACGACCAAAATTTTCAGTGTGGCCGGCCTGCTGAATCAACACCAGGCCATGGTCACGTCCCGGCCGTTTCGGTCGCCCCACCACACGATATCCGATGCCGGCCTGATCGGCGGCGGACACATCCCCAGGCCCGGGGAAGTCAGCCTGGCCCACAACGGCGTGTTGTTTTTGGATGAGCTCGCCGAATATAAAAAGCATGTCCTGGAAGTGCTGCGCCAACCCCTGGAAGATGAAAAGGTCACCATCGCCCGGGCGGCCACCACCCTCACCTACCCGTCCCGCTTCATGCTGGTGGCTGCCATGAATCCATGTCCCTGCGGTTATTTGACAGACTCCAAACACGAGTGCCGGTGCACCATTCACCAGATCCGCCGGTACAGATCCAAGATATCCGGACCGCTCCTGGACCGGAACGATATCCATGTGGAGGTGCAGGCTGTTCCGTACAAGGATCTGATGGGGGAGGTGGCATCGGAATCGTCGGAGGAAATCAGCAGACGCGTGAGCGCCGCAAGAAGGATTCAGTCCCGGCGATTTGGCCAGAGCAACATCTACTGCAATGCTCAAATGGGCAGTCGCCATATCCGGAAGCACTGCCGCATCGACAGTGCCTCGTGCGCACTTTTGGAGTCGGCAGTGGACAAGCTGGGTCTGTCGGCGCTGGCCTACAACCGGATTCTCAAAATCGCCCGCACCATCGCCGACCTGGACCGCAAAGCGGATATCCACCCCGATCACATCTCCGAGGCCATCCAATACCGAAGCATGGATCGAACCAAAACCACCTTTGGGGTCAGACCTACACTTTGACAAGCATGGCGGTCCCTGGCGCGATTTGCGCTGAGATCATATGAAGTGGTTTTACATGTGGAATAAGGTTTGAGGCTTGGGCCAGCCTGCGCCTGTCACGAATTGGGCCAGCGGTGGAACTAGAGGGGAGTCCGGAGTCAGCCAGGCAAGCCGCCGTATCCGAAAAAGGCTTGCCGCTGACAACAAATTGGCAGGAAAGATCACCAGAATCACGGATTTTGTCAAAGTGTAGGTCTGACCCCCTTGTTTTATAGGTTTTCTTGATAGCCTAAAAGCCGTATCAAAAGTTGTTGGGTCGCATCTGCATCAAACAGAAATCGCCCTTGTTCGTCCAGGAAAACCCATCCGGTGCCTGCTGTTTGAAGATTGTCGCCTCTACTTGCACCGCCATTGTTAGTGAAATAATACCATTCATCCCGCCAAATCCGCATCCAAGCCACACTATTATTCGATGTATAGGCATTCGCCGAAATTTCAATATTTCTGGAGGTTGCCACAGGGACCCATGTGGAAAGGTCGAGGTAAGTATCTTCTTCATTGAAGGCTTGTGAAAGCACCCCAGGGGGACTTACGAGTTGAACCCATCTATTACGTCCTTTGCCAACGGTAATAAATTTCTGCCATTTGTTTCCAAGCCATACCCTACCGCCAAGCAAACGTTTTTTTGTATATCCGGCAGGCAGAGTCGGATTTCCCCCCTCTTTGCTGAAGAGAAAATCACTTTTCTTTCCAAACTCGTCAGCAATGGCCCAGACATAGATAATGACCTGCGTGAAACCAACAGCGCCTGTATCCAAAGCTGGCTTGTTTTCTCCCGGCTCCCACAGACTGAGAACACTTTTGGCCATCTCGGGTACATTGATGTTCGTCGTATTATCACCACTTCTGCAATGAGCGGCGGATATTCTCAATTCAGTATCCGAAGATCCATTGGAAATAACGCCTCCGTCGAGATAGCCAGGCGGATAATTTGATGCCACAGACCAAGCGGATTTAAGGGCATAAGGCGCGCTGAGAATCTGTTGCCGGGGTGCAACAGGACTTCCATCATCTATGGTAATTTCCAGGTATGTATTTTCCGGCCTAAAGGCACTATCCATATTTCTTGGTGGATCCGCGGAATCAGTTGGTCCTAAAATGACATTAAAATGGCCTTGGACGACAGGAACATTCAAAAATATTTGCGGTCCCCATACAGCCGTGCCACCTGTGGGTGAATCAAATATACTGAATGATAATTTGTATTCTCTGGTTTCCAATGGATTCCCAGAGGCATCTGTTAATCCTCCCTGGTAGTTTATCAGGTGCGGCACCGATTGAGCTGCCGTATCGCCTGCTGTGATGAGGAGTAACATACAAATACAGGTAACGAATCTTAATGCTGCCCGAAGCCCAGGGGCATAGAACCAGTGCGGGTCACGGATTAACATCATTTCACCCTCCAAGAATGATAATATTTAAAAAACTGTTTAGATGCATATGCCTGTTCGAGTATCTATGGAATTGGACCGGCAATAGACCTCAGAATGAATATCAATTCCTCAACACCAATTGCATCATCCTCGTTGACATCCGCTTCTTTCAAGACGGGTGAAGAAGTCTCATTCTCCGTCAAAACCTGGAGGACCAAAATCGCATCAGCCAGGTCAACCACACCGTCGTTATTGACATCTCCTATCTCTGGCGGATTGCTGTTGGACAATGGATTCGTCGGATCCGTGCCATTCAGGAATTCTGTCAGATTGCTCTCACCGTCTCCATCAAAATCATCTCCAGGAAGGACATCTTCAAGGGTCAGGATGCTATCATTTGGATCAGCATCGATAATCTGATGTTCCAGACTATCCGGAAGCCCATCTCCATCGGTATCATTCAAGGATTGAATGGTAATAGACCCATTAGCTGTGGTATGAGACACGGAGGTTGAGCCATCCGCATTTGATAGAGCATGTTTTGAATTCACAAGGAGGTTGGAATTGGTAGTGGCAAAAGCGATGTCGAATGTGCCCGGATCAGCGTCACTGGCTACCTGAAGATCCATGTTTAGAAGAATCCCATCCGATGCAATAAAGGTCTGAGTGCCCGAATAAGCGATAACGACTACCCCGTTGCCCCCCGCCTCTGAAAAGCCGCGCCAATCTATTGTAAAAGCTCCAGCGTTCAGCAGTTCGCCTTCTGAAACAGCCGTAACAGTCACGCCCTCGGGCAGCATGATCTTGGCGTTGATGCCGGCATAGGGTTCGGTTCCGCCTGACAAACTGAGAGCAAGCGATCCTGAGCCGCCCGGAACGATAATTCCAACAGAGCCTAGAGACAACTTTGGCTCAGCGGCCGCCCCAAGCGCGGATCCAAAAAAAAGAAATATAAACGTCAAACCCGCCACTAACCTTTTCATGCTTGTTCTCCCTATTCTTAGCCGACTTGTAGATCGGTTTTTCGAAAAACTTGAGTGTAGACATTTATCCATGCTCCCTGGAAATTGGTGTCACCTCAAATCGATATAATTTGATGGCAACTCATCTGGGATTAGTATTTAATGATGTAATTAACAGCTATGTTCTTAGATCGAGTTTCATTTCCATTTCCTCTAACGGCGATACTGTAAATCCCGTCTCCTGTCATACCCGTTCGCGCCCAGTTTGAAATTGACGCTGTTTTAGGTACTGTAATAGTTGTAGTGCCAACATTATTCGCACCAGACGTTGTAATTGACTCGATTCCATTTGCGGTATCCGATTGATAAGAGCCGATATTTCTGCTTCCACCATCTGGGTCAAAACCTTTGCCGTTATCTATACCTCTGAGGAAAACACCCCTTAGATCAGGCAAACTGTCTCCAACCAATGCCCGTAGAGAGTCATATTCAGTTCCTAAGGGTACAGCGTCGCCATTACAAAGGAGCCAGCCTTCGGGAGCCGAAATCCCCCAATAGGCAACAATAGTTCCCGTTGGCATATACCAGGCAGGTAGTTTACCGCCTAATTCTTGGGCATCAGCAGCTTTAATTGCATACGGGTTACTCAAAATCTGTTGTCGCGGTGTTACCTCACTGATAGAAGTCAAATCTCCTCCGGCATCAGTCACTTTAATCCCAAGAAATCGATTGCCTTCGGAGAAGGCATCTGTGACAAGTCTGCCGCCCGCGTCGCTTGAACCTAATATCACGTTAAATTTACCGTCGATCAGCGGTACGTTGTCAAAAACCTGAGGACCCCATAGTTTGTTTCCTGCTGCTGGTGCATCATAGATATTAAACTCCAGCTTCTTTAGCCCGATCAGGCCGTTTCCCTGTTCATCTGTGAGGTTACCCTGATAGTTGATCAACGGAGGGACGGTATTAGTTTGTGCCAGCAGCACAGAATAGGTGCTTAAAATTATGATAATTGTGAGAGAGAATATTCTATGCATGATTTCAGCCTCCCTCCTTATTTACCCATCTGTAGTGTTAGTCATTCGACGATCTGGCTATCTGTTAGCCAAACGTCCCTGGAAACAGATGCTTAATGTTTGATTATGTAATTAACGGCCACGTTTTGCGGACGTGTCTCCATTCCGCCACGAGCCTCCGTATTGGCGTTCTGGGACTCAGATTCATCATACCAATCTCCAGGCACATCCCCTTCGCCTGCTTTGTCGACGCTGCGTTTGTATATATGTGTATGGCTCTTAAACTCATCAGGTTGAAAAGAGCCAACACTGTCTCTAGTATTCCCACCAGATTTAATGGGTAACCTCAACTCAGTATCCGGGTCTCTGCCTGCTCCGTGATCAACTCCCCTTAGAAACAGACCCCTTAATTCAGGGATATTGAAATCCGTTGAATCGTCACCATCATCCGAACCGTTTCCCCACGCTGTTCCGTTTGCAGCAAAAAGTGCGGGATACTTGGTACTGCTTTCGGCAGAACCATCACATAGCAACCATCCAACCGGAATATTTTCTTTTGGGCCTACAAAA
>Ga0056119_1000178_pt1 | contig 10981 bp, 10 predicted proteins | sample WorMettaBAHAMAS1_FD_80076 | JGI IMG/M metagenome (GOLD analysis project Ga0056119, IMG submission 80076) | Marine gutless worms symbiont microbial communities from Max Planck institute for Marine Microbiology, Germany - Olavius tantulus BAHAMAS.1 ...
GATATGCCTGATGGTAGTGTTACCCATGTCTCCGAACAACTGTTACCTATCTCCCCAGTCTATACACCCATCAAGGGGGAGGACTATATTTTCTCCCTCCCCTGACTGCCTATGGTGAGTGAGTTCGAACCACTTGTCATGAGCAAGGTCGAATGCGAGGAAGCCAGTTGGGGGGTAAGATGGGCCCATTCCTTAATATTGTTTATAGGTCCGAAAAATTAAAGAATAAAGTGTGCAGGGGCTGTTCGGAGGTGTATCGATGAAAAGTGGCAAGGATACGGCGGCACTCTATCGGTGGACGGAGACATCTACGGGCAAGCCGGTTTCAGCCGAATCATAGCACGCATCAACGACTTCCAACGTGCGAAGATAATCCCGGCCGTTGGTCTCGAATTCCTCGCCGCTGACCATACATTCGCTGAAGTGTTTCAGTGCCGCATAGCAGCTGTCTCCGGCAAAACCACTCAGTTCATAATTGTAGGCATGATGATAGGAGTCCTTTCCGAGGGGTTTAATGATCAGGTCCCCGCAGGAATCCATTATTAAATGACCCTTCAAACCGTCCAACCGCATCACACCGAATGTGTTTCTCGGACTGCACGTGTACAGATTTACTCCGCTTTCGTTTTCGTTATAACGACTGGCATCAAGGATGGAGCGGGTACCATCGCAAAATTGGAAGAACACCTGACCGCTGTCCTCACCCTTGATCACGGGATTCAATCTGGAAAGCTGGGCGAAAACCCGTTCAATCTCGCCAAACAAAAATCGAAAGGTGTCGATAAAATGAACGCCCACCTCGTAGATCAGGAGTTTTTCATATTCCCGAAAGAACGGTTGTCGATCCAGATAGGCATCCTCCCCCCAGCCGTCTCCCATGCGCATCTGAAAATAGGCCAGAGCTATTTGCCCTAATCTGCCATCGGTCAGAATCTTTTTGATTTCCCGGTACCATGGCTGCCAGCGCCAGTTCTCGTTGACCATGAAGCGGACTCCATTTGCGGCGGCGGCTTCGACAATCTGGCGGCTCTCTTCCAAAGAGGGGGCCAACGGTTTCTGACACAGGATGTGGGTTCCGCGCTCAGCCGCATACTGACAGATTTCCAGGTGTGTGGGTGGCGGTGTGATGATGTCCACAAAATCCGGGCGTTCACTGTCGATCATCTCCCGAAAATCGTTGTAATAACGATCGATGCCGAATGTTTTCATCTGTTCCTCGGCCCGGGTTCGGTCCACATCACAAAGTGCCACAATTGTGACTTCCGGGATGCGGTTCCAGGCATCGAAATGATAATGGCTGAAATAGCCGGCACCGACGCTGACGCCTTTTAATTGAGCTGTTTCCATTTCTCCGACAGCCCTACTCCCTCATTCTTTGTCTCAATCGCAGATGGTTTATCACATAACCGCCCGCTCTCTTCGCTCGCTCGAGACGCAGAGTGCGCGGAGGGTTTTCTTCTTTTTCATTTGCCGCTGAGACGCCGGCAAATGAAAGCCATCGCAATTCGCTCCCGCGAATAACAGTAATTACAAGACCGATTGGGCGTTAATCAAGGTGCAAATTTAACCGCAGTGATATGGGCTGAAAATAGTGAATGTCATTCGAAGTTTGCGGCCCTCTCAGCCGCAAACCAACTGCTAATCATCTCTGCGCTCTTTGCGCCTCTGCGTTTGGCAGTTAAATATCGTATTGCCAGTGCACCGGCGTCCTGCCCTTAATCGGGGACCGAAAGGTCGCCAGGGAATCTCCCAGGAGGCAGCCGAGGTACACGGTTTGAAGATCCGGGCCACCGAATGCCAGGCTGGAAATATTTTTCAGCCGACGGCTGTTGATGTTGTCCAGGTGGGGTCTGCCCATGGTTCCGTTCAAGTATGCTTTTTCTGCAATTTCCACGTGATCCGGGTCGGCATCCTCCAGGACCACATAGGGCGACCCCCCTGGTGGGATCCGGATCACCCGGTTGCTCACGATGCTGGTGATCCAAATACCCCCTTCGGCGTCGAAGGTAAGGCCATCCGGATAAACCCCATGCCCGAATTCCGTAACCGTTTCCCGGTCACCCAAACTCCCGTCTGATCGGACGGTAAGCCGGCTCATCCGGCGGCCGAATGTCTCGTTTACATAAAGTCACTGCTCGGAAGGGTCGAACTGAACCTCATTGGTGTACCCCAGCCCATCGGCGACAATCCTGGCACCGCCGTGGTCCAAAAGGACGATGTATCCATCATCCACGTCAGACCGGTATCCCAGGGCTCGGGGCGTTCGCCGTGTACTGATGGTGAGCCAAATACGGTTCTGACTGTCGACCATCACGAAATTTGCCGGTGGCAGGGGCGCACCTTCCAATTCAACGAGCACCGGTTCGATACTGCCATTCCGGGAAAGCCGATACAGCCCCCCTCGTCGCCAAGATTGGCCAGAAGAAACGTCCCGTCGCGACAGAGGGCAATGTCGTTGGGTTTGAGCGGAAATGGCGGGTGGGCCGGAAGGATTAATTGACGACGACCGTCGGGTTTCAGGCAGGCAACGCCGCCATTCCAGTCGGCCGTGTAGATATTTCCCCTGGCCGTGCAGAGAACGCACTCGGGCCGAAACAGGTTTTCTCCGGTAAAGGAAATTTCTTCTATATCGACAGTAAATTGGCTCATCATAGAATTTCACTCCGAAATTCTATTCGGAGTACAATGGAATGCCCAATTCCTCCGCATTCAGAATACTGGGTGCCGCTTTGGGTGATTCCCCTTCCAGGAATACGGAGATGTCCGGACGGTTCCAGGCTGGATACCCGCTGAGCAGCGCGGCCACGTTACTTCCGGCCAGAGTCGCCATGCCCTGCCGTGTCCAACTGGTGGCGGAAGCAATGTGAGGGACGATGACCACATTCTCCAGATCCGATAGCCCCGGCGCCAGATCCGGTTCCTCCTCGAAGACATCGAGACCTGCTCGAAATTCCGGATGGGTGTTGCAATGCTCGACCAGGGCCGCCTCGTCGATTACCGGCCCGCGACTGGTGTTGATGAGTACGGCATCATCTTTCATGATCGCCAAACGCGGCCCATTGATCAGATGATGGGTAGAGGAATCCAGCACGGTGTGAACACTGACGCAGTCCGCCACTTCCAATAATTCTTCAACCGTATCGGCACGGCGGCAGGACACCGGTGGTTCACCCCGGCTTTCCAGAAAGACCGAATAGGCATCGAAAAAGGCTTCCAATGGTTCGGCGGGAAACAGATCGAAATAGACCACGTTCATTTTATGGCCTTCGACCATCATGCGGGCATAGGCTGAACCGATACGCCCGGCACCGATCACCCCGAGTGTCCCCCGCCACAGCAGGTTTCCCAGAAAGAGTGTCGGAAGCCACCCGTTAAACAGATCAGCCCGTAAAAACCGCTCCCCTTCTCCAACCCGTCGTGCCGCGGCAAAGGTTAAGGCGACGGCCATTTCGGCTGTTGTCTCGGTCAATACGCTGGGCGTGTTTCCCACCGGGATACGGTACTCCGTCGCGGCATCCAGGTCCACATTGTTGTAACCTACGGCATAGTTGCTGTAGGCTGAACCGCCGGCGGCCCTCAATGCGGCAAATAGCACTTCTCCCCAGGGCTCGGTAAGCTGACCGATGGCGCCGTCACACTGTTTTCCCATCGCCTCCCGGATCGTGTCGATATCCAAGACCGCTGTTGACGTACATATTTCAACACGGCAGTCGGCCGATTCCAGCGCATCCAGCCAGCGCTGCCCCGGCAGTTCCTTGGTGACGATGACCCGCTTGGTGCCTTCCGGGTTGAAAACTCTCCACTCGTTGCTTGCCATGGCTCACCTCCTCTTAGGTGTCCTGCAGAATATGAAATTCTATACCTGTTTGAGTCGTCTGGAGAGAATATAGCTTCGCTTATAAATGCCTAAAATTAGCAATTGCCTAAAATGCCTAAAATACAAGACGAGAGTAAATTAACTTTAGCAACAGACCATCGCGAGAAGGTGAAGTCGGAATCCTTTATTGGAGTACTGGAGTGGTGGAGTATTGGGGCATTGCTTTCGAAGCTTCTTCATTTTATCATTTTAGGCATTGTAGGCATTTCAGAGCATTTTAGCGCATTTCAGGCATTTTAGGCACTTTAGGCATTTTTCTACCCCGTCAGTTCTTACGGGCGATTACTTCCTCCACTGCGGTGATGATGTGGGGTGCGGAAAGCCCATACTTATCCAGCAGGTCCAGGTAAGGGCCGGATTCGGCAAACGTGTCTCTCACACCGATCCGCTTCATGGGCACGGGCACATTTTCTACAAGCACCCCGGCCACCGCACTGCCCAGTCCGCCAAAGAAGACATTGTTTTCTGCGGTGACGATGGCACCGGTCTCTCTGGCAGCTTTCAAGATCAGCTCTGAGTCCAGAGGTTTCAGGGTGTGGCAGTCGATCACCCGGACGTCAATCCCTTTGGTTTCAAGGGCAGCGGCGGCGGCCAGGGCGTGGGCCACCAAATCCCGATTGGCGATGATGGTGGCATCCGAGCCATCACGGACCTGCACCGCTTTTCCGATTTCAAACGGAATGTCATTCTCATATATAACCGGGACCGGATCCCGGGTAAAGCTGAGATATACCGGTCCATCGTAATCTGCCGCCGCCATCACTGCCAACCGGGTGGTGGTTGGATCGGCCGGTGCGATGATGGTAGAGTTGGCTATCGCACGAAGGATCGAGAGATCTTCCTGTCCCTGGTGGGTGACCCCGTCGGGTCCGGGGGTAATTCCGCTATGACTGGCGGCTATTTTGACATTCAGTCTCGGGTAGTGAATGCTGTTTCTCACCATGTCCAGTGCCCGCATGCTGGCAAAGACCGCATAGGTACTGGCGAACGGAATCAGCCCGCTGCTGGCCATCCCGGCGGCGGCCGCCATCATGTTCTGCTCGGCCACGCCAAAGTTGAAGGACCGTTCCGGGAATTTTGCAGCAAAATTATTCGTCCCGATGGATTTGGACACATCGGCATCGAGGACCACCACCTTCGGGTTCTTTTCCCCCAGTTCGATGACGGCTTCAGCATAAGAGGCGCGTGTCGGCTGCTTCTCCGATGTCTCAAACAGCTTGTCCGAGCCCAATAGGGGTACGATATCCGATTTGATGTGATGATATGGTTGATTACGATTCACAGACGCACCTCCTGATTTCATCAAGGGCTTTATCCGCTTCCTCCTGGCAAGGGGCCTTGCCGTGCCATTCGCAGACATTTTCCATGAACGATACACCTTTTCCCTTGACCGTTTTTGCGATGATCATGGCGGGCTGACCCCTCTGGGCCTTGGCATCTTCCAAGGCGGATACGACCTGTTCCATGTCGTGCCCATCGATCTCCACGACATGCCAACCAAACGCCCGCCATTTGTCAGCAATGGGCTCGATGGGCATCACTTCATCCACATACCAGTCGTTCTGCAAATTGTTCCGATCCAGAATGGCCGTTAAATTGTCCAGTTTCCATTTGGGTGCGGCCATGGCGGCTTCCCAGACGGACCCTTCCTGAACCTCACCGTCACCGACGATGACCCAGGTATGGTAATCCTTTCCCTGTACCCGGGCGGCCAGTGCCATCCCGATTCCGGCCGACAGCCCGTGCCCCAGGGAGCCTGCAGTCATGTCGATTCCCGGTGTTTTGTTCATATCCGGATGGCCCTGAAGGATGCTGCCGAGCCGCCGGAGCGTCCCCAAGTGCTTCTTGTCAAAGTATCCCCTCTCGGCAAGGGTCGCATACCAGACCGGGCAGGCATGTCCTTTGGAGAGAATGAATCGGTCCCGGTCCGGCCATCGGGGATTGGACGGATCAATCCGCATTACCCGGAAGTATAACGCGGTAACGATGTCGGTGGCCGACAGAGATCCTCCGGGATGACCGGCCCCGGCCGTACAGATCATATTGATGATGTCGCACCGGATGGTGGCGGCCATTTCCTTGAGTTCTTCCACAGATAGGGCTTTATGGGGCATAGTGATTCTCCTTCGACGTACAATTTGTGGCTATTCTTTTGTGGTGCTTCCTTTGATCGTTTGGAGTAAAGGGGCCAAGGATCCAATGGGTCAAGGGTTCAAGGGATTGGGGCTTTCCGACTTCGCTCTCTGAGCTACAACGGGACACGTCGACCCCACAAGCAAAGGTCCAAGGGGTTTTAGATTGATAGTATTCCATTATTTACCATGGCACTCGGATCCTTATATCCCGGGTCGCCTCCGGCGCCGCCATAGGCGGGCAAACCTCGAATCCTTGAATCCTAATTGGCACCGCCTCTCCAGTGGGAAAATCAGCTGTTTGCTGCAATAAGTCCATCTATCAGGTGCTGCGCCCTTCACTTTAGTGAAAAGATCATCGTTTCGACAAATTTCCACGTCTCCAGATAATCGCCTTTTTCCATCAACCCTTTCAATTTACCCAAGTCGATCCGGTCCAAATGATCCCAGATTTTATTGGTGATCCGGCTGTTGACTTCGAAAGTCCCCTTAATATCCCAGCGGGTCGGTGAGGTGTCGGAGGTCAGGTAATCGTCATATCCGTAGGTTTTCAAGTAATAAAGAAACTCGACATATTCGAGAAAGTGTTTGGTTCCGCAGAAGTAGTCCCAGTCCCACCGGCCGTCATTATCGTTGATGTGAATGTAGTAGGGATACCGGCTCTCGGCCAGTAGCACCAACGCCTCTGCAGGGTTTTCGTTTCCGTACAACGAATGCCCGAAATCCAGGGTCACACCGATATCGCCGGACTGGATGTCGTTGAGCAGGCACAGTGCTTTTGACGCCGTGTCGACAAAACAGCGTCCCCGGGTTTCACTCGGTTTGTATTCAATGATCCGTGCGATGTGCACCGGCTTCTCCGAAGGTTTCGACCAAATGCTTCCAGGCCTTTGCATAGTCATACTGAAACGCGAACTCATAGCCATCCCCAAGAGGGCAGCAGGTCACCTTGTCGGCGCCCAGATCGGCGGCAAAATCCTTTGCTTTCTTAATGAAATCTATGGCTTTTGCCCGAATGGACTTATCCGTGGAGGTCAATCCACCATTTCGAAATTCAGGTTCTGCCTTCACGTTGACGTTGACGGCAGCGACACCCAATCCATACTCATCCAGGCAGGTGCGTGTCAGGTTTGGATCGCTGACTTCGTAAGGGAACACGATTTCCACTCCGTCATATCCCTCGATCCGGCTCATTAATTCAAATTTCTGCTCCAACTCAAGGGGTTCATTGTATTCGTGGAAACGGTCCTTGGTGCGGGATAGGAATCCCGTAATGATGGCCATCTTCAGCATGAACGCCTCCTTATAAAATCGAGGAACGATTTTATGAAACGCGACAATGTCACTCAACGAGCAAACGGTTTGTCTGCCGCTGGGTGTCGGGTAAAAAAACCGCGTAATGCATGTTTTTGGTTAATCGGACCTCTCACTACCGGGATTTTCCATCTCGGCAGGGGTCACCGGTGGTTTTGGTTTTCTGCGAAACATAAAAAGGATCACTTTGGATTTGAACCGGTCATAAAACTCAAACTGACTGATGACTGTCCACAAAATGATCAAAAACAGAATCAGGGAGACGGGACACTGAAAAACGGGCATGAAACTGCCTTGGGACACAATCAGGGCCCGTCTCAGATTTTCGTCGGCCATGGGGCCTAAAATGACTCCGATCACCAAAGGGGCAATCGGATACCCCATTTCGGTCAGGAAGTAACAGATAATGCCGACCGGCAGCATCAGGTAAAGATTAAACAGATTGAGCCCTAAAGAATAGGACCCGATGATGCACAACAGGCCGATAATGGGCATAAACAGCTGGGGCGGAATTCTGAGGACTTTGACCACCTGTTTGGCCAGCAGCATTCCGGTGATCCACATGGCGCACGAGGCCAGCAGTAAGATGGCGGCCACTTCAAGAATGAATGTCGGGTGTTCAAAGGTGATCATGGGTCCCGGTGTTACCCCGTGGAGCATCAGGGCGCCTAAGAGCATGGCCGCCGGGGGGCTGCCCGGAATGCCAAGGTTCAGCAAGGGAATCATGGCTCCGCCCACACATGCGTTATTGGCGGTTTCACTGGCCAACACACCTTTGAGTTCGCCTTTTCCGAACGTCTCGGGATGCTTGGACGTATTCTTGGCCGTGCCGTAGGACACCCACCCGGCAATATCTTCACCAATTCCCGGCACGGATCCGATACCCACCCCGATCAGAGCCGAGCGGATGATGGCCGGAATGTTGCGTATGACCGTCCCAATTTCGGGGATGATACGCTGCAGTTTCTGCGCTTCGGCGATTTTGAAGCGATCTTTCAGGACCTGGATAATCTGGGGGATGCCGAAAGCTCCGATCAGCACCGGCACCACTTCGACCCCGCTGTCCAGTTGCATAAACCCAAATGTAAACCGGGGGTAAAACTGAAGCAGATCCCGGCCCACACAGGCCAAAAAGAGTCCCAGAAACCCGGATATCCAACCCTTGATGACCAGATCCGGACTGGTCAGCGTGCCGCTGATGAGAATGCCGAAGAAGACCAGTAAGAAAAACTCGAAGGATGTGAACTGCAACGCAAAATGGGAAATGATGGGCGAAATGCTCACCACAAACAGCATACTGATAGTGGTCTCGATGGCCGACGCTGTGGTCGTCAGGCCGATGGCCCGGCCCCCTTCGCCCTTTCGGGCCAGGGGATATCCGTCCAGAGCCGTGGCGGCAGCAGCGGCGGTGCCCGGTATATTAATCAGAATGGACGCATAGGACCCGCCATAGGTGCCGCCCACATAGATGGCCAGCAGACAGACCATGGCCAGTGCCGTGTCCATTCCATAGGTAAGTGCGGTGAGCAGGGCCACGCCCAATGTCGATGTCAGCCCGGGCATGGCGCCGAACATGATCCCCAGCAGCACCGACCCGAAAAGGATGGCAATATTCAGTGGATCCGCGGCAATGCCGAAGACAATACCGAAAAAGGATCCGATACGCTCAAAAAGCAGCATTTATGGGTAAAGGCCTTTCTCTGGGTCATTCCGGCGAAGGCCGGAATCCAATAGATATCTGGATGCCGGATCCGTCTTCCCGGACTCGATCCGGGACCGGCATGACGACATTCATTTTTCATAGTGTCTTAACGCAGGTTCAAAGGAACACCGGTTAAAACACGGAATACCAAATGGTATCCAGCACAGATACGACCAGCCCCTCCGTCGGCATGGGCACCAGAAGAAAATATTTAAAAATGGGGCAAATGATAAACGGCGTGGCCACGGAGATAATCAGACCGGTTCGGTACTTCTTTTTCCACTCTGGCGAGCCGTGAATGACGACACGGACATAAATGCCGTAGATGAGGATAAACGCCAGAGTTAGCCAGTCAGCAGAATAGGATACCATCGGCTCCAGTTTCGTCGGGAGCCCGAAAATAAAGAACATGAGAAAGAAAGCGACGCCGCCCAGGTAGAAGAAGAAAAATTTCTTCAGCAACTGATCATCATCGAAGTAAAACATGGAAATAAATGCAAAGAGAAACAACACACTGCACAGAAAGAAATCGATTCGGGGAATCTTGAGATATACGAAACTCATGAACAAGAGGATGATGGCATAAAATCGCATCGTCGCGGCAGACTTCAGAAAGCGGATCAGATCCGGGCTGGCCAGCCACCCGAGGACATTCTTGAACTCAGCAGCACCAACGTATTTAAAGGCCATCCGGGACAACAGAACACCCAGCAGGGTAATCATGGCGCCGACAAAACAAACCAGACATTCTGCACGCCGCCCCAGGAGTCTTTCATGGGCATTTTTATTCCCTGGCTGATAATCCACAGGCCGAACAGCGCGATCACCCCGCCGGAAAAGATGTCCGCCTTTCGGAGCTTGTCTTTGTCCAACATAGTGCGACGTTCTTTCTACAGGTGATAAAGGGGCAGGCGCTGCATGTGCTACCTGCCCCTTTCTGCATTATATTTAAATTCGAAATCCGAAGCTCGACCCGCCGCCGCCAAGGGCTGCGGCGGGCAAGAATTCGAAACAAACAGAGAAATTCAAATGACCAACACTCCAAACTGTTTGGAACATTGTCATTTTAGAATTTGAAGATTGTCTCGTATTTCGTGCTTCGATATTGTTCCTGGTTCCCCCTGAAGCGGGACTCTTCCATATCTTTTTAGGTTTACTTCAGGGGCACCATCTATGGCTTCGGTATGCCGAGCTTAGACGGCTTCACCGTAGCAGCTCCCAGTTCCCACAAGGTCCAGGCGAAGTTGGATTCCAATGCGTTGAAGATCGCCTGGGATTCCGCCCCGGTGGCGCCGGACAGCAGGTAATAATTATCTTTCGCCCAATTCTTGACCTTGTCCGTTGCCATGGCTTTTCTGAATGCCGCTTGCAGCGCCGCCCGTGCTTCCAACGGTGCATCCGCGGGTACGGCAACTCCGATGGCCTGGGAGATGGGCAGGTACTTTGACAGCCCCGGATAGGAGTCGAACGAAGAGGGAATGGTTCCAAGCCCCTTCACCTCGAAGGAATCCGGGATCAGCATGGCCAGTGCCCGAAGTTTACCACCCCGCAGCAACTGCTGCTGCTCGGCCAGGGAAGTGACCACCACGGAGACTTCACCGGCCATGGCGGCATTCTGACTCGGAGCAGAGCCCTTATACGGAATGAAGTTAAAATCCGCACCGGATCCTTTTTCCAGAGCCAGCAGGTTCAGATGATGAATGGAACCGGCACCGCTGGCGGCGGCTTTGATTTTTCCAGGGCTTTTCTTTGCCGCTTCGATCAGGTCCTTGAGGGTCTTGTACGGTGTGTTGGGAGTCACCGAAATGAGGTCCGGTGAACCGCCGACGATAAATGTTTCCCATACATTGAAACGGTTGTTCCAGCCACCCTGAACCCCGGTCGTCACATTGGATTCGGAGAGACCACATAGCGTGTATCCGTCGTGGGGCCTGCTGAACGCATAGCTCATTCCGA
>Ga0056119_1000179_pt1 | contig 10973 bp, 10 predicted proteins | sample WorMettaBAHAMAS1_FD_80076 | JGI IMG/M metagenome (GOLD analysis project Ga0056119, IMG submission 80076) | Marine gutless worms symbiont microbial communities from Max Planck institute for Marine Microbiology, Germany - Olavius tantulus BAHAMAS.1 ...
CCTCCTATAATATTGTCAACCTTTATATGGGACATTATAAGCCTTGGAATTAATTTGTCAACACCTTTTTCAACCGTTAAATGGGACAATCCGTTCATTTTTAAGGGCATCCAGAATTTCGTCCATCTCGAATAATGCCCCCTGGCACTGACCCGACATCCCAAGAACGATCAGAAGAACCGTCACATGACTCCAGAGGCTCCGTTTGCCATATCCCATGACTGGACCTCCGCTTTCCCAAAAATCCTTTGTTATTGAGATACGCACCTGTTTCGAATCGTTCCGATCCGATCGATGGTGCATTCCACCACATGCCCATCCTTCAGAAGTATCGGTGGCTCTCTGAAAAAACCGACCCCCGCCGGGGTTCCGGTCAGAATCACATCCCAGGGGAGCAACGAGATATCTTCGCTGACATTTTCGATGATGGTTGGAATGTCGAATATCATATCCCTGACACAGCCATGCTGCATCAGTTCTCCATTGACGCGAGCCGTCAATTCCAGCTGGCGGATGTCTTCTAACTCGTCCAGGGTGACCAGTGCGGGCCCCATGGGAGCAAACGTATCAAAGGATTTCCCACGGAACCACTGGGAATCTGCAAACTGGGCATCACGGCCCGAGACATCATTGGCCACTGTTACACCGGCGATCATCTCGAAGGCCTCGTCTTTTGGGATGCGCTTCGCCGCCTTTCCGATGACCACGGCCAGTTCAACCTCCCAGTCAATCTGATGACTGCTCTTGGGCAGCAGAATCGGATCAAAGGGTCCGTTGAGAGCCGTGGGGGCTTTTGAAAACAGCAGAGGGCGACTTGGGTTGTCGAAGCCCCCCTCCTTGGCATGTTCGGCATAGTTTTTTCCGAGGCAGATGATTTTCGATGGTTGGGTCACCGGTGCCCCAAGGCGGACGTCCATGGCCCGGCCCGGAGTTTCCACCCGGGAGACCTTTTCGATCCATCCATCGCTAAAGAAGGTCGGTCCGATATCCGGTATCTCCGGGAACTCATCAGTCAGGTCGATAATATTCCCCTCTTTCCACAGACCGGGTTTTTCGTGTCCCTTTTCGCCGAATCGAATGAGTCTCATGGGTTCCATTTCCTTTCCGTATCGCCCTAATGCAATGTATCGGTCCGCACCACTTTTGCCAAGGGTGGGATGATCAGCAACCCATGCTGCCATGCCGGATGATTAACCTTCGAGAAGATCAGGCGTCTTCAAACGGTGTCGTCGGGCGGGGTGTGGGGCCGGGGGAACGGTCTTCCAGACCATCCCGGTATCGCTTCTCGGCATACCAGTTTATTTGACGGCATATGCCCCGGATGATGCTGACCTCCCGGGCACGCAGCCGCATCCGGGTCCCGAAATAGCGGATCTTGTTCATCCAGTAATCCGGGTTTTCAGGGTTGATATAGTCAATGCGGACCAGAATATCCCTCAATTGCGCATACATCCAGTCCAGTTCGTGGCGTGTCGCCAACCGGGGCAGGGGTGGTTCCTTTTTTTCCGACGTGGCTTTGAACAGCTCATAGCAGACCACCATGACTGCCTGAGACAGATTCAGGGATGAAAAACGGGCCGTCGGAATGGTCAACAGATGATGACAACGCCGGGTTTCCTCGTTGGTGAGGCCCCTGTCCTCAGGCCCAAACAGGATGGCGATGCGGTTCGTTTGGGAGACCGGAATCAGTTCTCCGGCCAATTTCTCCGGTGAGGCAATCACCTTTCGCTGGCCTCCAACGCGCGCGGCGGTGCCGACGATGCATTGATATGGCGCCAGGGCCTCGTCCAGGGTTTCATAGACCTGGATTTGGGTGGCCACGGCGGCGGCCGCCTGGGTGGCCATCCGCAGTACCTTGATCATATCGAAATTTTCAGGCTGGACGACCACCAGACGCTGGATACCCATGTTGCAAATGGCCCGCGCCGAGGCCCCGATGTTTTCAGGAAAGCGGGGCTTGTGCAGCACCACCGAGATCTGATTCAGTTGGATGGTTTCGGACATCTCCCATCACCCCGTTCACTGGGTTCGAACTGTGATATTATAGCGTTTGTCAATAATATGTTCTATTCAGATGAGAATCAGGCCGGTGCGGTTCCCGGCCCTACGTTTCGGCTTTCGTAGGGCGGGGCACCGTACCCGCCTATAGTAGCCGTAAGGTTATCCTCTTTTGAATCGGAACAAAAATATGAAATTAACTATATCTCTGCACGATCTCAAAGCGGTTGAAAAAGTACCCTATTTCAAAGGCAGCGGTTTCGGGTGCGTCCGATCCATGCACGACATTTTTTTCAATATCCGTTGCATGGTCTGCCCGGATTGTTCCCGGAGCGGCGTCCTTGTAATTGGTGGCACCCATCAACTCACGATTTTTGGCGATGGCCTCGGATCCCTCGAGAATCATGACCACGGCGGGGCCAGAGGACATAAAATCAGTGAGGCTGTCGAAAAACGGTTTCCCTTTATGCACCGCGTAGAATCCCTCTGCCTGTGCCTTGTCCATGTGGATCATTTTCATGGCGATGATGTTCAGGTTGTTCTCTTCAAAGCGCCGAATGACATCACCAATTAGCCCTCGGGCGACCCCGTCGGGTTTGATAATGGACAATGTACGTTCCATGTCTGTATTCCTTTCTTGTGCCGCATGCCCGGGTTTCCGGCACTGCGGTCTGGTTGTCGGTGATCGGGGACACGCGGCACTGCGGTGCCCGTTAGGCGATGGTGCTGCCGATGTCCCCTGGGGGTCTCGAAACAAAACAATAACACCGCCATGGCAGGGTAACGGAGCCGGGGCTCTGGTCTTCCGTCAGGCGGTGATTGGGTATCCCACGATGTTCTACCCCGAACATGGCACGCCTTATTCAGGATAGCCGGAGCCATAACAAAAGCCCTCCATCAAGTCAACTCAACAGGGATGCGGTTTTCCACGACCTTCTGATGGGTCCGCGCTTGACAACCCATAGGGATTGACATAAAACACGGCATTCTTGTTATCGGCCCCATCATACGGCCTTCTGTCTATTACGGGCCCGAAACTATTGAGCGGGCGTCACATGACCCGGAATAAACTGCCTTGGGTTGCCGCCGTCATTATCGGCGGCGTCATTTTTGCCGCGCTTGTTTACCAGTTCCGTTCGCGGCCGGATATGGCACCCGTCGGCATATCGCCTCCGAGCCGCGAAATGCCACAGGAACCGGTTCACCTCTACTTTGCCGACCGGAACAATACCCATCTGACGGCGGAACAGAGGCTGCTGCCGCGTCCGGAGGATTCGGCAGCACTGGCCAGGCGGATTGTTGAGGCGCTGATACAGGGACCGGAGACGGGCCTTGTCCGAACGCTTCCGGAGAGGGCCACTGTCGAGGCCGTATTTATCACTCCGGATGGTACCGCCTATGTCGATCTAAATGAATCGATCCGCAACGGCCATCCCGGGGGAAGCCGGACGGAGTTGTTGACGGTATACTCCATCGTGAACTCCATCGTGCTCAACATCGCTGGAGTGGATTCGGTCAAACTGCTGATCGACGGACAGGAAGTCGATACCCTTTCCGGCCATATCAGTCTCAAAGCGCCGCTACAGGCGAACATGTTAATGGTTCGATGAAAAAAAACCAGATCAACAACATTCGTAACATCGGGATTATCGCCCATATCGATGCGGGCAAGACCACCGTGACCGAGAGGATTCTGTACTATACCGGCCGGTCCCATAAAATTGGGGAAGTCCACAACGGTGAAGCAGTGATGGACTGGATGCCGGATGAACAGGAACGGGGGATTACCATTACTTCAGCGGTTACCACCTGCACTTGGAATGGACGAGAGATCCACATCATTGACACCCCCGGGCATGTCGATTTTACCATTGAAGTGGAGCGCTCCCTCCGTGTGCTGGACGGCGCCATCGGTGTCTTCTGCGCCGTCGGCGGTGTTGAGCCCCAGTCTGAAACCGTCTGGCGTCAGGCCGATAAGTACAATGTGCCGAAAATGGCCTTTGTGAACAAACTGGAACGGGTGGGAGCCGATTTTTTGGGAACCATCGACATGATGCGCGAACGCCTCGATGCGAATCCGCTGATATTGACCCTGCCGGCCGGTGCTGAGGACAGATTCATCGGGGTGATCGACCTGCTCACCATGGAGCAGATATCCTGGGATGATGACTCCTTGGGGGCCACGTTTACAACCGGCCCCATCGCCTCCGAGTATGAGGAACTGGCACAGGAGTATCGAGAGAAGCTTTTGGAGACGGTCTCCGAATATGATGATTCCATTATGGAGGCCTATCTTTCCGAGTCGCCCATTACGGACAGGCAACTGATCGATGCGATCCGGAAGGCCACCATCGATCTGCATCTTGTTCCCGTACTCTGCGGGAGCGCCCTGAGAAACAAAGGCATTCAACCTCTGCTCGAGGCGATCGTGAGGTATTTGCCGTCTCCTGCGGAGGTGCCACCCATCGTCGGTATCCAGCCGGACACCGGAGAAGAAGTGGCTTGTCCGCCCCAGGCTTCGGCGCCGCTTGCCGCCTTGCTGTTCAAGGTGTCGATGATCGAGGGGCGCAAACTATCCTTTGCCCGAATATACAGCGGCAGGCTTTCAGCCGGGTCGGATGTCTTCAATGCGACCCGGAACAAAACAGAGAAGATCTCCCGAATTCTCCGGATGCACGCCAACAAGCGGGAACGGGTGAACCACGCCGATGCCGGAGAGATTGTCGGTGTGGTGGGGATGAAGGACTCCTCCACCGGCGAAACCCTCTGCGATCAGAAACATCCGGTGATCCTTGAGAATATCGAACTGTTCGAGCCGGTCATGTCCGTGGCGGTGGAGCCGAAAACCCATGGGGACCAGGAGAAACTGGATCAGGTCCTCGAAAAATTTCTGGCCGAAGATCCGACCCTACGGGTCAGGCAGGACGAGGACACCGGGCAGACGATTCTGTCGGGAATGGGGGAACTCCACCTGGAAGTGATTACCAGCCGTATGCAGCGGGAGTTCAACACCCAGGTCAATGTGGGCAAACCCCAGTTCGTCTATCGGGAGACCATCGAGGCAGAAGCCACGGCGACGGCCGTGTTCGACAGGGAGATCGCCGGACAGCATCAATACGGCGGGGTGACCCTGCGACTGCATCCTTTGGAACGGGGGGCGGGGAACCGATTTCGGTTAGAAATCCCCACCGACACCATTCCGGATCTGTTTATTCCTGCCATCGAAAAAGGCGTGATGGAGTCGTTTGAGAGCGGAGCCCTGATGGGGTACCCGGTGGTGGATGTTGAGGCGGTCCTGGTGGACGGATCCACCAAGGAATCCCTGGGTACCGAGTTGGCGTACACCGTCAGCGCATCCATGGCGTGCAAGGATGCCATGGTCAAAGCAGGACCGTATCTTCTCGATCCCTACATGGCGGTAGAAGTCTATGTGCCGGAGCCGTTTATGGGGGATGTCATCGGAGATCTCAATGCTCGCAGCGGGAAGGTGGAGTCCATTGAGCCTCGGTTGGGGATCCAGGTCATACGGGCAACCGTTCCCCTGGCCCGCATGTTCGGATATTCCACCGCGTTGCGGTCGGCCACCCAGGGACGGGGAACCTTTTCCATGCAGTTCTATCGATTCGACCGCAAGTAAATTTTTTTGGTTCTTCTCCAAACCTCCAACTGATCGGAAGATGACCCATCCTTCCTAAAATTTACCCCGCCTTTTTCTTTTTCTTTGACGGCTTTTTCATTCTTTCCAGCACCTGGCCGATTTCCTCCCGTTTCTCCGGGTCGGTGACGGTCTGAAAGGAACGGTTCATGTGAAAGAGGGCATTTTCCATATCACCTTTCTGTCGGTAATATAGCCCAAGATAATAATGGGCCATGGGATTGTTCCCTTGGCTTCCGTAAAGTTCTCCTAAAGCATAGTAGGCCTGCGTGTATCCCGGGACACGTTCGATCAGAGTTTCCAGTGTCGCTTTGGCCCTGGGAACATCCCCCACCTGGATCAGGGTCTGTCCAAAATAATAGGCGTGTTCCGGATTATAAGGGGTGATGTTTTCCGCTCCTTCCAGTACGCGCAGAGCGTCTCCATAGCATCCCTTTTGAAAGTACACCTTCCCGATATCTGTTAGAATGTACGGGTCCAGGGGACGACTGGCTAAAGTTTTTCTGAGGTGTTTCAGGGCGTTATCCCTATCCCCGATCCGGTAGTAAAAAAGCCCCATGCCGTAGTTGGCCAATGGGTCTTCAGGTGTTTTCTCAATCTGGTCCTGCAGTTGACGGCGGACAATCGCTTCGTCACCGTACAACGCCGACAGGCGGGTGCGGACATAGTGAAACTCCGTGGAATCGGTTTTTAAATCGAGATCGTCTCGATATTCTTCATTTTTTTCGATCCATGCATCGATATAGGCAATCCGGTCTTCGGCCGCCGGGTGGGTGGAAAGGTAGCTTGGGATGGATCCGAACCACTGCTTGCTTCGGATGGTTTGTAGCGATGTCATCAATCCCCTGGCGCTGTAGCCGGTTTTGGCAAGATAAATCAAACCGAGTTGATCGGCCTGAATTTCATCCTGGCGACTATAGGCCAGTTCCATTGACTGACCGGCAGCAATGGAGTCGTAGGCCATCGCCGAAGCGGCTTCCGAAGAACCGGCGGCGGCTCCCAGGAAGGCACCGGCGATCATGCCTGCCAGGGCCATCATATTGATTTTTTTGGAGCGTTCGATCTTGTCTGAAATATGGCGCGCCACCACGTGGGAAATTTCGTGGGCCAGGACACCTGCCAGTTCATCCTCGCTCTTCATGGCTTCAATGAGCCCCCTGTGAAAGAAAATATGCCCGGCCGGGGTGGCAAACGCATTGTACACATGCTCGTCGAGTACGCAAAAACGATACTTGAACGGCTGGGGAGGGACGTTTTGCAGAATTTCATACCCGAGACGGTTGATGTACCCCACAATCATCGGATCCCGGATCAACGGGAACTGGGCTTGCACGACACGCAGGAATTCCCGTGATAATTTTTCTTCCTCTTTGATGGTCAAGGGAAAGGTGCTGCCAGGGATACAAAGGACTACCGACAGAACCGTCAGCAGCGCTATGAAAGGATTTTTGAATTTGCAGATCATCAAACCAACCGGTTGAATACGCGACCGCCCGAACGCTGCGGTAAATATAACCACAACGTCCCGGATATCAATGACAGCGTCACTATCGCATAATGCAATCTTCTTTTCAATCCACAGGATTTATGGTAGCTTTCGACGCCATGACCCATGTGATGTGCATAGCCAACCAGAAGGGTGGTGTGGGTAAAACCACGACGGCTATTAATTTGTCCGCGGCTCTTGCGGTTTCCGAAAAACGGACGCTGCTGGTGGATTGCGATCCCCAGGCCAATGCCACCACGGGGGTCGGAATCGACAAACACGATGTGGACAAAACACTCTATCACGGGCTTATCGGGCAGGCGGATGCCAGAAGCCTGGTCCTGGACAGTGAAATCGATACGCTCAAGGTGCTTCCCTCCCGGGTCGAGCTCATCGGTTTTGAGGTGGAAATGATGTCGGAACCGGGACGAGAGCAGGCCCTGAAGACCCTTCTTGCCCAACTCAACGGTCATTTTGACTATATCATTCTGGACTGCCCGCCGTCCCTCAGCCTGTTGACCGTTAACGCCATGACGGCGGCCGATGACATGCTCATCCCGCTCCAGTGCGAATTCTACGCGCTGGAAGGGCTGGGCCAGCTTTTACAAACCATTCAACGCATTAAAAGCGGACTGAACCCCAATCTGGCCATAAAAGGTATCTTGCTGACCATGTTCGACAAACGCACGAATTTGTCCTACCAGGTCGCCGAAGATGCCGAAAAATATTTTAAGGATCTGGTGTTCCGCACGACGGTGCCCCGCAATGTCCGCCTGGGGGAAGCCCCCAGCTTCGGGAAACCGATTCTGCTCTACGATGCGACATCGCCCGGCGCCAAGAGTTACTTTTCCCTGGCGCGGGAGATTATGGAGGTAATGCCCTTAGATTCCCATGGCTGAAAAACCGACGCAAAAGGCGAAACCCAGAAAAAAAAAGGCTCTGGGACGGGGGCTGGATGCCCTTATTCCGGATATAGCCGACCTCCAGACGGGCCGCGCTGATTATTTGGAATGTGATATCCACCGGATTCGACCCAACCGGTACCAACCCCGTAGTCGATTTGATACGAAAGAACTCGAAGAGCTTCAGGAGTCCATCCGGAAGCAGGGGATTCTTCAGCCCCTCCTCGTTCGAGACAACGGCCGCCATTACGAAATCATCGCCGGTGAGCGGCGATTTCGTGCGGCCAAACTGGCCGGCCTTCAAAAGGTGCCGGTGGTTATCCGTCAGGTGGATGATATGGGGATGCTGGAAGTTTCGATCATCGAAAACATCCAGCGGGAAGATCTCAATCCCCTTGAGGAAGCAGACGCATACCATCGACTGATCAGTGAATTTGGCCTCACCCAGGATACCGTGGCCGATCGCGTGGGCAAGAGTCGACTGACGGTGACCAACGCCATGCGGCTGCGCGGCCTGCCGGAACCCATCCAGGAGAGTATCCGGTCCGGAGAGTTGAGTATGGGGCATGCCCGGGCGTTATTAGGAGTTGACGGATCGGCTCGACAGATTGCGGCGTGGCGGAAAGTCACTTCCCAGGGGCTTTCGGTACGGGCTACCGAATCTCTGGTCAAAGGGCTAAAGAAAGCGACAAGGGCCAAGGAAAAACCCGCCAAGAGTTCCGAAGATGTATATTTTTCCGATCTTGCCGATGAATTGGCACGTAAAATCGGTACCCGAGTTCGGATTCACCGCAAGGGGAAGCGAGGACGTCTCGAAATCGAGTTTTACGGTAACGATGATCTCGATCGGTTGATTCAGATGCTGCGGGCTCTCTGACGCCGAAACCCATTCCCTGCACCCATTCCAGGAAGGCCTCTGTAGGATCTGTTTCCCCGACGATCTGGAGTCCTGCCGATATCCAACCTGCCGACTTCGCAACGCATGACGTGAGTGCGCGTATCATGAAAGCTCCAGTAAGATAATTCTAACCACGAAGTCCGCCCGCCGTCGTAAATACGATGGCAGGGCAGGAGAAGGATATGAAGACGAATAGGGCAACAACACATGTTTACCGTCGTGCTCTTCGTGGCCGTCGTGGTGTGATACATTCTTATCCATATAGCTTGTGCGCTCAGGATATCCACGTACGCGTGAACCTCCGAGTGGGTCACCTTCACCCTGACGAGCGATGACCATGTCGATTCATATTCTCATTGATGGATACAACCTCATACGACAGTCCGGTAGTCTCTCCCGGAAGGATCGAGAAGACATCCAACTGGGGAGGGAGGCCCTGACGGATCGTCTGGTGGCCTACAAGCGGATTCGGGGGCATCGCATTACGGTCGTTTTCGATGGCGGCAATGCACCCCGTTATTCGCAGCGCCGGGATCGGGTGCGGGGGATCGAGATCGTTTACTCCCGGTCCGGTGAGACCGCGGATGCCGTCATTAAGCGCATGGCGGACCGGGAACGGGAACAGGCCCTCGTGGTCAGTTCCGACAGGGAGATCGTCGATTATGCGGCCGGCCGGGGTTGCGGCACGGTGAGCTCACCGGAATTTGAAGAAAAAATGGAATTGGCGCTGCTGATGGATGAAAAGGGGCTGAGCGAACCTGACGGAGAATCCGGGGGATGGAACCCCACCACCCGAAAAAAAGGACCTCGCAGACGGTTACCGAAACGGCAGCGTCGAAACCAAAAGAAACTTCGCAAGTTATGACATTGTTTTAAGAATACTCAGGGTTTGCTGGGGATATGGCACTCTGTTTGCATCTACATATGGGGCACGAGTCACTTCTAAGCGGTTTTTATCTGGAATTTTCTAAAATCGCGGAGCGATTTTAGTATGAAAGTCGTTGTTGCCGAAACAGCCGGGTTTTGCATGGGTGTCAGAAGAGCCGTTGAAATGGCGCTGGATGCATACGCCGAGCATCCCGGGCCGATATATACATACGGGTCATTGATCCACAATCCCCAGGTTCTGGCCCTCCTGCAGGAAAAGGGGATCGGCATCCTGGAGAAAATCCCGGAGCAGGGTACCGGTACCGTATTGATCCGTGCCCATGGTGTCCCTCCGGACAGCAAGAAGCGTCTGCAAGCCGCCGGTTTCAATGTGATCGATGCGACCTGCCCCCGCGTCATCAAGGTGCAAACCGTTATCGCCCGCCACGCCCCCAAGGGGTGGGCATCCATCATCATCGGCGACAAGGACCACCCGGAGGTCATCGGCCTGCTCGGGTATGCGGGCCATAACGGATACGTGGTAGACAATCTGAGTGATCTGGATGCCCTGCCCCTGTTTGATCATGCCATTATTGTCCATCAGACGACTCAGAACATACAGTTACTTCAGGATGTCAAAGCCTGGGCCGCCAGCAAGGCGCCCCATTATCGGATTTTTAATACCATTTGCGGATCCACGGAACAGCGCCAGGAGGAGGTCCGTCAGTTAAGCCAAACGGTGGATGCCCTCGTGATTGTCGGGGATAAGAACAGCGGCAACACGCAGCTGTTGGCAGAAATCGGTCGCCAATCCGGAAAACCCACATTCCACATCGAAACCGAGAGCGACATCGATTTCGAAGAGCTGAGCTCGATGGAGACAGTGGGTGTGACCGCGGGCGCCTCGACACCGAACTGGATTATCAACCGGGTCTGCCGAACCTTGGAAACCATACCCTACCGGAAAGCCAGGGGCGCCCTCAGTATTATTTTCAGGTTCCAACGGGTACTGCTCTTGACCAACATTTACGTGTCCGTTGGGGCAGGGTGTCTGTGTTATGCCTGCTGTCTGCTCCAGGGGATATCCCAATCGGCACCCTACGTCCTCATCACCATGCTTTATGTTCAGTCCATGCATATTCTCAACAATCTCGTTGGAATCCGCGA
>Ga0056119_1000181_pt1 | contig 10937 bp, 6 predicted proteins | sample WorMettaBAHAMAS1_FD_80076 | JGI IMG/M metagenome (GOLD analysis project Ga0056119, IMG submission 80076) | Marine gutless worms symbiont microbial communities from Max Planck institute for Marine Microbiology, Germany - Olavius tantulus BAHAMAS.1 ...
CCTTTTTGAGATCTATTTTTGCAACCAGAAGATTGCGCAACTAAATGTAAAAGAACAATGAAACACGAAAAGTGTTACCTATGTCTCCGAACACGTGTCACCCTTGTCCCCGGTCCGTACAACGGGAGGGGACTGCGGTTTTGTTCATTTCCTCCCCTTAGTGAAGAGGACTGGCGGTCGGCGGCAACGCTGTATGGCAACTTTAGGCGCTGTTTTAAACAGCCTGTTAGAACTGGTCTTCTTCAGTCGACCCCTCCATCGCCCCCACCGACGTTATCCCTTCGGTAATCGCATTCATGAGTCGATCAAAGTAGCCGGCACCGACAAATTTCTGATGGGTGATGGCCATGTATCCCTTTTCTTTCTCACCGGCAAATTCTTCCTCCTGGAAATCGGAATAGGCCAGCATCCCATCATCCCGGTAGCTGCGAGCCAGGTTGAACATGCCCAGGTTCAGGGCATGGAAGCCGGCCAGGGTGACAAACTGAAATTTGTACCCCATGGCGGCCAGTTCGGTCTGGAACCGTTTAATGGTGCCGTCGTCCAGATGGGCTTTCCAATTAAACGACGGCGAACAGTTGTAACTTAATAGTTTACCCGGATATTTTGCATGGATGCCTTCGGCAAATTTCTTCGCCTGCTCCAGGTCCGGTTTGGATGTTTCGCACCACACCATGTCCGCGTAAGGAGCATAGGCGACGCCTCTGGCAATGGCCATGTCCACGCCGCCATTGATGTAGAAAAAGCCTTCGGACGAGCGGGGTTCATCCTTGATGAAGGGTCGATCCCGTTCGTCGATATCGCTGGTGAGCAGACGGGCGGCGTCCGCGTCGGTACGGGCGACCAGGAGCGTTGGGACCCCGCATACATCCGCCGATAGACGCGCCGCAACGAGCTTGTTGATGAACTCCTGGACGGGCACCAGGACCTTTCCCCCCATGTGCCCGCATTTTTTTGCGGACGATAATTGATCTTCGAAATGGACACCGGCGGCCCCGGCTTCGATCATCTGCTTCATCAGCTCGTAGGCATTCAACGGTCCGCCGAACCCGGCCTCCGCATCGGCAACGATCGGCGCAAACCAGTAAGGTCCGTGTTTGCGACCGTCCAGCACCTGTATCTGATCGGCCCGCCGTAAGGCGTTGTTGATCCGCCGAACCACATTTGGCACGCTATTGGCCGGATACAAGCTCTGATCGGGGTACATTTCGCCGGCCAGGTTGGCATCTGCCGCCACCTGCCAGCCGCTCAAGTAGATGGCTTTGAGACCGGCTTCCACCTGCTGCACGGCCTGATTTCCGGTCAATGCCCCCAAGGCGGGGATATAGTCTTCGCTCTTCAACAACTGCCATAGGCGTTTGGCACCGGCCTCTGCAAACGAGTAGCGCAACTTCAACGTCCCACGCAGCTTCAACACCTCATCCGCTGAATAAGGACGTGTGATGCCATCCCATCGTATATCGGATTGCCATTCATTTCGCATCAGTTCGGCTTCGTCCACATCGATTTCATGACATTCGAGTCGTTTGCAGAATTCGATCGCCTTCTCTTCAAATGTCTTGCTCATGGCGCTCTCCCTCGTTCTGGTGAATGGTGATTCTGGAGTAAACAGGTATGAACTGTCCTTAGAGAATTCAGCCTTCTTTAGTTGGAAAGGATGATCAGAAGATCAAACGGAAGTGATGGCACACTAACAATCCCGCCCTGCCTTGTCAACCGGCCCTTCCGGCGATATCGCGCCTTGACGCTCTCTCCCCGGCTCCTTATAGTGGGAAATCTTTTTTAGAAGGGAACCCGGCTAGATTATGACGGAAACACGGCGCCACATCGACCACGAAACCGCTACCGAGATCGTTCTAAACGCATTCCGGCAGTATCAGTCCGCCTTTGAACGGACCACCCTCAGGGGCAGAGATCGGTTCATTGAGCGGGACTGGCGGGGGGCCCACCAGGATGTTGTCACCCGTATAGAGTTGTACCGAAATGCGGTGGAACAGGTGGTGACGTCACTGAAAAAGCGGATCCACCCCGAAGATGTCTCGAGCGAGCTTGGCAGAGGCATCAAAGAAGGTTACCTCAGGGAAATCGCCGACCGGGATGACCAGGAATTGGCCAAGACATTTTTCAACTCGGCCATCCGGCGTGTGTTCGAAACCATCGGCGTCTATCCCCACAGCGAGTTCGTGGACACGGATTTCGAGGCGTTATCCGTGGGTTCCGGTGCATGCCCGGAATGCCGACAGGTACTGTTCCGTGGGAGCATCCGGGGGCTGGTGGAAGACATCCTAAACATGTTTGAAAGCGAAATCCCCCTGGCCGATCCGAACCTGGATTTCGACCTTGCCACAGAGGAAATCAATTCCCGTTTTCGAGCCATGGGGATCAATCTGGGCCATGCCGCTATCGAGATTCATGATTCGGTCTTCTACCGGAATAAAGCCGCCTACATCATCGGCCGGATTCAGCTTGAGAACTCGGTGTTGCCGTTGGTCTTCGCCCTGCTGAATGAAGACAAAGGTATCTACGTCGATGCGGTCTTGTTGACGGAAGAAGAAATCAGCGTCCTGTTCAGCTTCACCCGATCCTACTTTCGAGTGCAGGCGGAACGGCCATGGGAGCTGGTTCGGTTTATTAAAACCCTGATCCCTTCGAAACCGGTCTCGGAAATTTATACTTCCATCGGCTATCACAAACACGGGAAGGCGGAGCTCTTTCGGGAACTGCAGCGCAGCATGCAGCGGTCAAACGATAAGTTTGTCATCGCCCCGGGAGAAAAGGGGATGGTGATGACCGTCTTTACCCTGCCCTCCTTTGATGTCGTGTTCAAGGTCATCAAGGACCGATTTGACTATCCGAAAAAAACCGACCGGAGAGCCGTCCAGGAGCGATATCAGCTGGTATTCAGGCACGACAGGGCCGGCCGCCTCATCGATGCCCAGGAGTTCGAATATCTCAAGATCGACAGGGACCGCTTTTCCGGCAGCCTGTTGAGTGAGTTGAGGAAATCCGCGTCCCGCAGTGTTCACATCAATGATCATCATGTGGTCTTGAAACACGTGTACACCGAACGCCGAATTACGCCCCTGGACATTTTCGTCCGGGAAGCCGGAGAAAGCGAAGCACGGGATGTGGTCAGGGATTACGGGAATGCCATCAAGGATCTTGCCGCAACCAACATCTTTCCCGGGGATCTATTCCTAAAGAATTTTGGCGTCACACGGCACGGGCGGGTGATTTTCTATGATTACGATGAACTGTGTCTCCTGCTGGACTGCCGGTTTAAAGTCATGCCGCCGGCCCAGAGTATCGAGGACGAAATGTCCGCAGAGCCCTGGTTTTACGTGGATGAGAACGATGTCTTCCCGGAAGAGTTTAGAACCTTCTTCAGGCTGAGAAAACCATTACGTCAGGTTTTTGCAAGCTGCCACCGGGATCTGTTTGAGCTTGAATTCTGGCAACATATGCAGCAGAAACTGCGCGATGGGCAGGTCATGAGCATCTTTCCCTATCACACCGATCGCCGACTCCGTCAGCGCGCACAAATTAACCGGTGGCCCAACGGACGGTAGTTGGCTCCCGCTGGCCGGGAATCGGTGTGCTTGGGGCACACGTCATTTACCGCCTGACGGCGGCGTCATTAAGTCATTAGTCCTGCATCGCAGGACGTCATTCATTGTCCTGCGAACCTATCAGCCCGCCAGCGGCGGGCAAGCTTTCAGCTTTCAGCTCTAATCCTTTCAGCTCAAAACAATCTAAAATCCGAATTCTTATTTTCTTCTTCTAAGCTGGTATTTTCGGACGGCCTGATTGTGATCGGTAAAATTGGTAGAAAAATGGTGGGTCGTGTCTTTTTTGGAAACAAAATACAGGTATTCCGTATCGGCGGGAAAAAGCGCAGCGTGGAGTGCGGCTTGTCCGGGGTTGGCGATGGGGCCCGGCGGAAGCCCTTTGATTCTGTAGGTATTATACTTCGTGTGGGTTTTAAGATCCTTGCGGGTCAAGTTTCCGTTAAAATCCTTTATCCCGTAAATCACGGTGGGATCGCTTTCCAGCCGCATCCGCTTCTTCAGCCGGTTGTGAAAAACGGACGAAATCAATTCCCGTTCCGAAGCCGCGCCCGTCTCCTTCTCGATGATGGAGGCCAGGGTGACGATCTCGTGTACTGAAAATCCCATTTCCTTGGCCCGATTCCGCCAGTCCGGAATGAATACCGAGCGGAAACGATCGACCATGGTATCGATGATGGTATCGATGGTTTCATCCTTCGGAAAATAATACGTGTCCGGAAACAGATATCCTTCAAAGGTGGGCCCTTCGAAACCCGCCTTCCGGACCCGCTCCGGTTCTGAAGCGGCCGTTATAAACCGGCTTTTATCGGCCAGACCCGCTTCCTGTAACAGCCCGGCGATCTGCTCCACGGTATAGCCCTCGGGAATGGTAATCTGGTGGAGACGGACCTTGCCATTCACCAGGGTATTTAAAATCGCTTCAGAGGTCATGGCCGGTGAAAGGGCATATTCGCCGGCCCGAATTTTTTTATCTGACCCTTTGATTCGGGCAAAACGGCCGAATTTTGTACTGTCGGAAATGATTCCGGCCGATTGGAGACGACTGGCAATGTCGTAAAACCCTTTACCGGGAGGAATGGACACGATCTGCTCATGGCCGGCCGGGTCTATCGGTGTTCGGGCGTACTCATAGAGATCCATGATAAAGGCAACAGCCCCGGCGGCTGCCACCAGCAGGATTAAACTTAGCGTGATGAATATCGATCTCAAGCGCAATTCCTCTCCGCGAGTCGGCGCGATGGGTCCTTCCAGATCCAGAAAAGAACCCCCCTATGGCCGCTATGGGCTATCTGGGGGGTGACTAAAACCATATCATATTGACGCTCGCCCCAGCAAGTCGCCGGCACCAATTCAAACGATTCCGATGGAGACCGAATTTCAAGGCTTTTTAAGACCGCATCCCCTTCTTGATTTTCACACACCGGTTGCTTATGTTTTACCAGTATTTCTGATCGATATCCCCTAATACGGACACTCAACGGATTCTTTTCAGGGAACGGCCAAACCGATTCCCCGGCATCTCTGGAATGTTGGCCGTAATCATTGGAGCACCTCATTGAACCAGACCCAGCAGAAAGAACAGGCGTATGCCGGATTCGAGCAGGGACCGATCCGCCCGCCGAGTGAAGCTCGCAGTTTGCTGATCCGGGTGACGCGAAACTGCCCCTGGAACCGATGCACGTTCTGTCCGGTCTACAAAGGATCACGATTCTCGGTCCGTCCGGTGGAGCATGTTAAACAGGACATCGATGTGGTTTCTCAATACGTCGATACCATTCGGGAGGGGGCCGAAAAGCGAGGCAAGATCCCCAGCTTCCAACTGAACCGGTTGTTTGGAAACCTGTCGGCAAAGGATCCGGCGGCGTATCAGGCGGCGTTGCACTGGGCCGGAGGCGGCATGCGTTCGATTTTCCTTCAGGACGCCAACAGCCTGATTATGAAGCCGGAGCATTTAATCGATGTGCTTTGCCATCTCAGAGAGAAATTTCCCTGGGTGGAGCGGATCACCTCCTATGCCCGTTCCCACACCATTGCCCGGATCAGCGATGCCCACCTGCGCCGGATGAGGGAAGCCGGCCTGAACCGGATCCATATCGGACTCGAGTCCGGCTCGGACGACGTCTTGAAGCTGGTGAAAAAGGGAGCGACCAGCAACACCCATATCAAGGCGGGGTTGAAGGTGAAAAAAGCCGGAATGGAACTTTCCGAATATATCATGCCGGGATTGGGCGGCCGAAAACTATCGCGCCAACACGCTACTGAGACCGCCGAGACGTTGAATCAAATCAATCCTGATTTCATCCGTCTAAGAACTTTGGCCATTCCGAACCATGTACCGTTATTTGAAGAACAGCAGAGTGGCGGATTTGAAAAATGTACCGATGTGGAGATGGCCGAAGAAATTTTAACCTTTCTTCGGGCCCTGGAGGGCATCACCAGCAGAATCACGAGTGACCACATTCTAAATCTGTTCCAGGAGATTGAAGGTACCTTGCCGGAGGACAAATCCCGCATGATGGCGGTTCTCGAAGAGTTCCTGGAAATGCTCCCGGAGAAACAGACTCTTTATCAGATTGGTCGTCGATTGGGATATTTCCAAAGCCTGGAAGATCTGGCCTCTCCCAACCGCCGGGCCCGGGCCGAGAAAGTGCGTCAGGAATTGAATATCACGCCCGATAATGTGGACCATACCATTGAGGAACTTATGAAACGATTTATCTGATAAACCGATGGTTAAAATATCACAGGGGTTGTAAGGAGACGATCATGGCAGATACGCAATGTAGAATAGATTATACGGATCAGGGGGAGCTTATCGTACCGGAACGACCGGTGCTACCGTTTATCGAAGGGGATGGCACCGGTCCAGACATCTGGAGAGCTTCGAAACGCGTGCTCGATGCGGCCGTGGAAAACGAATACGACGGCGGCCGGGAGATCCAATGGCTCGAAGTCTATGCCGGTGAAAAGGCCTACAACCGGTCCGGAAGCTGGCTCCCTGAAGAAACATTGGAGCAGATCAAGACCTATCGTGTTGCCATAAAAGGACCGCTGACCACTCCGGTGGGCAAGGGATTTCGGAGCGTGAATGTGCGGTTGAGGCAGGACTTGGACCTGTATGCCTGTGTTCGCCCGGTCCGATACATCCCCGGCATACCCAGCCCGATGAAACAGCCCGAGGATGTGGACATGGTTGTTTTCCGTGAGAATACCGAAGATGTGTATATGGGCCTGGAATGGGAGGCCGGGTCGCCCACCGCCCAGAAAATCATCGATCTTGTAAAGGCCGAAGAGAATGCCGACATCCGTCCGAATTCGGGTATTGGCCTGAAACCGATCAGTGAGTTCGGAACACGCCGGCTGGTGCGAATGGCGGTTGCCTCTGCGCTGGCCCAAGGCCGGAAAAGTATCACGCTGGTCCACAAGGGGAACATTATGAAGTTCACCGAAGGCGCCTTCCGGAATTGGGGCTACCGCCTTGCCGAAGAAGAATTCGGCGACAGCGTGATCACCGAAGAGGCGGTCTACAGCGACCATGGGGGCAAGGTCCCGGCTGGAAAGGTGATGATCAAAGATCGAATTGCGGATGCCATGTTCCAGCAGATTTTGCTGAGAACCGCAGAATATGATGTCCTTGCCATGCCGAATTTGAATGGTGATTACATGTCCGATGCTCTGGCCGCGATGGCCGGAGGGCTTGGCATGGCTCCGGGGGCAAACATCGGTGACGGCTACGCCGTATTCGAAGCCACCCACGGGACGGCTCCGAAGTATGCCGGCCTGGACAAAGTCAATCCCGGGTCCTTGATTTTATCGGGTGCCATGATGTTAGACCACTTGGGCTGGAGTGAAGCCGCCACGACGGTTCGAAACAGCCTGATGTCTGCCATTGCCGCGAAAACAGTCACCTACGATTTGGCCCGTCAAATGGAGGGAGCAACGGAAGTGAAGTGTTCCGAGTTTGCGGAGGCCATGGTCAAACACATGTAGAAACGATTTAATAATTTTGGAATTTGGATTTTGGATTTTGGATTTTAAAATCGTGGGGGGGATTATGGATAAAAAAGAGTTTGCCCGGCCGGTCGATGTCAACGGTCAGCAATTTACCATTTACGACATCCGGCAGCTGGAGAAAAAGGGTCTGGCTGATATTGGCAGGTTGCCCTTCTCCATTCGGATCCTTGTGGAAAATCTACTTCGAAAGATGGATGGGCGCGTCGTCCGGGAAGAAGATGTGTTAAACATCGCCCGATGGCAGAAGACCTATGAGGAACCGGTGGAAATTCCCCATCACCCGGCACGAGTGCTGATGCAGGATTTTACCGGCGTTCCGGCCGTGGTCGACCTGGCGTCCATGCGGGATGCGGTTAAAGCCCTGGGCGGCGACCCCAATAAAATCAATCCTCAGATACCGGTGGACCTGGTCGTCGATCATTCCGTTCAGGTCGATTACTATGGTACCGCCGAAGCGCTGACCGGAAATGTGGGAAAAGAGTACGACAGAAATGGCGAGCGGTACACACTCCTGAAATGGGCCCAGAAGAGTTTCGATAATTTTCGGGTCGTCCCTCCGAATTCAGGTATCTGCCACCAGGTGAATCTGGAATATATAGGTCAGGTGATTCTCGATCAGGAAATCGATGGCGTGCCCACGGCGTTCCCCGACACCCTGGTCGGTACCGACTCTCACACCACCATGATCAACGGCATCGGGGTGATGGGATGGGGGGTCGGCGGTATCGAAGCGGAAGCCGTGATGCTGGGGCAACCCTATTACATGTCGATCCCGGAGGTAATTGGATTGAAAATGATCGGCACCCTGAGAGACGGGGTGACGGCCACCGACCTGGTCCTCACGGTCACCGAACTTCTCCGGCAACACAATGTGGTGGAGAAATTTGTCGAGTTTTTTGGCCCCGGTATGAAGCAGTTGGGAGTACCGGACCGGGCCACCATTGCCAACATGTCGCCGGAGCATGGGGCCACCATGGGATTCTTTCCGGTGGATGAAAAGACGGTGGACTATCTTAGAATGACGAACCGTGATGCGGCCGCAGACAAAATAGAGGTCTGCGCACGGGAACTCGGGCTGTTCTACACGGGAGAAACCGATCCCGAATACAGCCAGGTTCTGGAACTCGACCTCTCCACGGTGTCTCCTTCACTGGCCGGCCCGGCCCGGCCCCAGGATCGTGCGGCACTGGTGGAACTCAAAACGAAATTTGCCGAAGTGCTGGGTTGCGAATACGACCGGGATGCCGATGTGACCCACATGTCCCAGTTCCTATACGAATCCGGTAGCCAAACCGTGCGGGCGGCCCACTGCAAACCGGTCAGCCAGAGAGAAGTTCCGATTGTTCTGAACGGCAAGGAAGAAAACATCGGTGACGGAAGTATTGTGATCGCAGCGATCACCTCCTGCACCAACACCTCGAATCCATATGTCATGCTGGGTGCCGGCCTGGTCGCTAAAAATGCCGTCAAGTATGGCCTCCGGGTACCGACCTATGTCAAGACATCCCTGGCACCGGGATCCAAGGTGGTCATGGACTACCTGGAAGATTCCGGCTTGATCCCCTATCTGGAAGCGGTTGGCTTTCATCTGGCCGGATTTGGCTGCACCACGTGCATCGGAAACAGTGGGCCGCTGAAACCGGAAATCGAAAAAGTCATCTCCGATAACGACCTGACGGTGGCATCCATCCTGTCGGGAAACCGCAATTTCGAAGCCCGGATCCACCAGGCGATAAAGGCCAATTACCTGGCCTCTCCCATGCTGGTCGTCTCCTTCGCCCTGGCCGGGAGAATCGACATCGACCTGACGTTCGAGCCCCTTGGCCATACACCCAACGGCCGACCGGTGTACCTGGAAGACATCTGGCCAAGCTATGCCCAGATCGACGAGCTGGCCCAAACATGTGTCAAAAAAGAATTTTACGAAACCGAATATGGCCGAATTTTCGATGGAGACGAATTCTGGCGGGCGCTGCCGGACATTGAAAGCACCACATTCGCCTGGGACCCGGAATCCACCTACATCAAGAATCCGCCCTACTTCGATGGTTTCTCTTTAGACACGACGCCGCCCACGGACTTTGACGGCGGCCGCGCCCTGCTCCTGGTTGGCGATTCGGTCACCACCGACCATATTTCTCCGGCCGGTGCCATCCCGGAGAATTACCCGGCCGGTCAATATCTTGTGGGCAAAGGAGTGGCCGTATCGGATTTTAATTCCTACGGGTCCAGACGAGGCAATCATGAAGTCATGATGCGCGGTACCTTTGGAAATATCCGGATCAAAAATCAGCTCGTCGCTCCCAAAGAAGGCAGCTATACCCTCGCATTTCCCGACTCGGAAGAAAAGTTCATCTACGACGCGGCCATGGGATACGGTCAGGACAGCACTCCCCTGGTGGTGCTCGGCGGCAAGGAATACGGCACCGGTTCGTCCAGGGACTGGGCGGCGAAGGGGACCAATCTCTTGGGTATTCGGGCTGTCATTGCGGAGTCTTTCGAGCGGATCCATCGGAGCAATCTGGTCGGCATGGGCGTACTGCCGCTCGTGTTCAAGCCGGGAGAATCCTGGCAATCCCACGGTCTTGATGGCTCCGAGTCCTACCGCATTTCCGGCATCGAAAAGATGGAACCCCGGAAAAGTGTCCAGGTCACCGCCGTGAAAGGCGACGGCAGCGAGGTGGTATTCGACGCCATCGTCCGGTTGGATACGGTTGTGGACGTGGACTATTTCCTCAATGGGGGGATCCTGCCGTACGTGTTGCGGAAGTTGATGAAATAAAATCGTACAACGATTTTATGAAACGCGACGATGTCGCTATCGGAACAAAGGTTTATCCGCCATTTCTATGGCAAGCTAAACCTTCAACAGATTATAGGATTTCATCATTTTCTCGGAGTCTTACAGAGTTTTAAAAGATAAGAGCGATTTGAAAGCGTCACATTCCAAGTGAGCTGCCGGCACCCAGCAAGAGAAGTGCCGCTGGTTGACGGTCAGCTCGCCTGGATGTTTGGATCGCATTGTCGTGGGATACGCGACCTATATGAATGTTGGTAAATGGAATGTTATTCCAGAGCCAGCATACCGCTATCGATCTGATGTTTTAATTCTTTCAGGAGCATCGATAATTCTTTCTCCCGCTGCACTTTAAAGGTTTCCCATAAATCCCGGGAGGATTTACTGTTTTCCGCGTCGTGAATATAGGTATCATATCGATAAAGGCTTTTGGATATCACCGTGATAGTTTCCAATAAATTGTAACTGACATTCTTCGGATTGTCCCATTTAACGGTTGAAAAAGGTGTTGACAAATTAATTCCAAGGCTTATAATGTCCCATATAAAGGTTGACAA
>Ga0056119_1000183_pt1 | contig 10919 bp, 16 predicted proteins | sample WorMettaBAHAMAS1_FD_80076 | JGI IMG/M metagenome (GOLD analysis project Ga0056119, IMG submission 80076) | Marine gutless worms symbiont microbial communities from Max Planck institute for Marine Microbiology, Germany - Olavius tantulus BAHAMAS.1 ...
AGTGGAAGAAAAATCAACTTGATTTTATTCCACTTGAAATAATGATCCTAACTTGGTTTTATGGTATAGTTCTAACATAATTACAATTATTTTTTAGCCAACCGTTAAATGGGACAATCCGTAGTTTTATTTTTAAGTGAGTTGTTCATGAACGCCCATCACCGGGACTTGCACCACGATCTTGCAGATGGTGGGCTTAAATACCAAATACCCGACGCATGCAGCTCGATCAAAACCCCGTTTTCAGAAGAATCATCTCGCCCTGGTATGACTCGACCACGGCCTGTTGGATCACGCTGGCCATCATGACGCTGGTATTTGTCTTTGCCACGGTCGGCATCGCTGTCGCTCAACAAAGCATGGAATTTCGAAGTCATCTCTGGCTGCCGCTGATCCTCATGCTGCTTAGCGGCAGCGTCATTGTATCCACCCTATTTCGCCTCCTCAAGCGTCGATCCCGCAGAGGACCCGGTTGACAACCTGACGAGGTGTATTCTGCCGTGAATCACTTCTCGGCAAACTCTGAAAAACTCATATCGCGATAGCTATTCGTATGCATGTACTTGAGGATGGATAAGAACAGATCCGGTGAAATAAAGCCCGGCCGGCTGCCGATGCGTTCGCCTCTCTCATTGAGAAACCAGGTGGTGGGCAGTCCCCGAACATAGTACTTGGATGCAAGTTTCTTCTCATTTTCCGAGTCTATTTTGACGGGTATAAAATTCTTGTTCAGAAACGCGACGACATCCGGTACTTGAAACGTTTCTTTTTTCATTTTTTCGCAGGAGGCGCACCATTCCGCCCAGAAGAACAGAAGGATCTTCTTGCCCTGCTCTTTTCCCAGAGAGGTTCCTTCGTCGTAGTCATACCAACGGATCCGGCTTGCATCGGCCGGCATCGTCACCGCAAGAGACACAAAAATCCCAATGATTAGGGCGATGCTTACGTTCCGGAAGGTGGATTGCTTCATATTCACGTTTCCCGCGTCAGAATTGAAGTCTGTCTAAAATAAGGCCGATGCACACCAGAATCAACAAACTCCCGGCGACCAAATTCATATAGCGGATGGCAGACGAGGCTTTCCGCATGAGTGTCAGAATCATCTGAATGAATACGGAAATCACCAAAAATGGGATGGCCAATCCGGCCGAATAGGTCCCCAAAAGACTGATGCCCTGCCATATGGTTTCCTGGCTGCCGGCGATGATCAGGATCGACCCCAGCAGGGGACCTACACAGGGACTCCAGCCGGCGCCGAAAGCCATTCCCACAAAGAAGGTGCCGAGTATATGAAGCGGCTTTTTTTTGACCTGCAACCGTTTCTCTAAATCCAAGACTTTTATGCGGAAGAAGCCTAAAAGATGTAATCCAAACACGAGAATGATGAATCCGCCGACAATTCGCACCACCTGACGGTATTGAAAGAAAAGTCCTCCGAGAAACGACGCCGATGCCCCCAGCACCACGAAAACAAACGAAAACCCCAGTACGAAGGCCAGGGTAGAGAATATCACCTTCTTCCGGATCTGGGCGGCCTCCGATCCAGTCAGCTCTTCCAGACTATACCCGGTGATAAAGGTGAAATACGCCGGGATCAGCGGTACCACGCAGGGCGAGAAAAACGACAGTAATCCGGCGGCCAGGGCAGCCGGGTATGTAACCGGTTCGGCAAACATGATTGCAATCTAAATTTCTTTAAAGCGCTATGAAACTATGAGCCTGTAATCGTTATCCCGTTACAATGATGTAAGACACCCGTATTCCCGATGACATGTGTAATCATTAATTCGCTGAAAGGCAAAAAAAGATATTTACCGTATGCCACGCTGGAAGCTTATAGGACATTTCCGATCGTGTCTTGGTTGGGGTATCTTTAGATGGTTCTCTGACAAGATTTCAGGCACGGGTCGGGCTAAGTGCTGAGCTCCCGACTCCTTTGCCGGGCTGCCAGTATCGCATCGACGATATGCTGCCGGACACGGCGATCATCCAACACGGTGATGGCGGCTGCAGTGGTTCCCCCCGGCGACGTCGCTTTCTGGCGGAGCGATTCGGGTGGATCGTCCCGATCTTCCATGAGTTGAACCGCTCCTTTTAGGGTTCCCAACGTCAAGCCGGTGCTTTCTTCTTCTGTAAAGCCCATTCGAAGGCCGGCCTCGATCATTGCTTCGGCAAGGTAGAACAGGTAGGCCGGTCCGGATCCGGACATGGCGTTGACGGCATCCATCTGATTCTCTTCGAACTCGATCACCTCGCCCATGGCCTCGAAAATACGGCGGGCCTGCTGCATATCTTCGTTGGTGGCGAACCGGTTCGGACTCATCCCCGCCATGCCCTCAAGGACCAACTCCGGTGTATTGGGCATGACCCGGACGATGGTAAGGTGTGTCCGCATGGTTTCATCCAAAGGTGCGTAGAGCCATTCCTCGAGCTGCCGGATACGGATTCCCGCGGCAATGGATATCACCAGCTTTCGGTCTTCGATACGGTATTCGGGATGCCCCGTCAGGTCTTTCAAAACCGGGTTCATCACCTGGGGCTTGACTGATAGAACAACGACCCGTGATTTTGAAAACAACTCTGCATTCTCGTGGGTTGTAGACACACAATAGACCGTCTTGAGGTGTGCGAGACGATTGCCATCCACGTCCGCCAGCGTAACCTCCTCGGCGGTGGCGGAGCCGGATCGTATCAGCGCTCCGGCAATGGCTTCCCCCATGTTTCCGGCTCCAATGATTCCGATTCTACTATTCATGTTTACCTCTCGTCCTGTACACGCCAATATCCGCTGCCATCGTTGGGGTCCTTGGTTAGACAGAACCCCTATTGAGGCGATACCCCGGATTCGGGTCAGTTTTCCATATGCGAGCCATGCCCGGGTAAAATGCCCGACCCAGCACTATTTCAACTCGGGAAACCGTCCCTCGATGGGCGATTCTGTGATGGTTGCCGACCGTGGGAACAGGCTTTAGAAGACCTGCATGGGGTAGGCCTTCCATCCACCCCAACGGCACCTGTCCCGGGTCCTGTGCGAAAATAGTTATCGTTGCGAAACATAGGCTGTCAACGGTTTAACCCAAACATTGCATGAAATCTTTTCAGCTGTTGGCTAAAAAGAAGCAAGCCCGCAGCGCTGACGCAAATTCAGGCTTTTTCAGCAAGAATGCAATTGCACTATTCAAGATTTGATGAACACCCTGAAAAGGTTTCACCCTGCGGGCCAAAAGGAGAAGCCCATGGTCTGCGTTATTCGATGCTTGCGGTAGTTGGACTACAGCTGCGCCTCGAAGCGCCTTGCCCACGAACTTCTCCTTTCGGTGCAATGGTCGGGTTAACCGGAATTCGCTTGACTTACATCTCCTATATAATTTAAATTATGTGTATTTAATGGCCCTTAGCTCGGATATGGTTTGCCTGCCCCCGGGCTCAAATTTCTATGTTAGACTGTTTTCCGAAAGTCGGCAGCTATGTTCATTATTGGAAATCTTCTCGCCGCTCTGGCCGTTGTGACATCCTACGTGTTGACGATCTATATGTGGCTGATTATCGCCAGAGCCATATTGTCGTGGGTAAACCCAGATCCCTATAATCCGATAGTACGGTTTTTGTATAATATCACCGAGCCGGTACTGCATCAGATTCGCAGCCGCCTTCCCGTCAATTTTGGAGGCATCGACGTATCCCCGATCATCGTATTTCTGGCTATTATCTTCCTTCAGAAGTTCGTTGTCGGCAGTCTTTCCGGGATGGCAGCGGCTCTATTGACCAAATAACCTTGGAGGAAACGGCATGAAGCTCACCGCCCTTGATATTCAACAGCAACAGTTTCGTACGAGGTTCAGGGGATTTGATATCCGTGAGGTGGATGCATTTCTAGATTTGACAGCGGATTCTTTTGCTCAATTGCTGGCGGAAAACGACTCCCTTCGAGATCGCATCGATCGTCTGGAGCACGAACTCCTCGGATATAAGCAGCGCGAGGAAACCTTCAAAAAGGCCAGGCTCAATTCCCAGCAGGCCATCGATCAGATGAAAAAAAATGCCCAGCAATCGGCAGACCTGGTCGTGGCCGAAGCCGAGGTGAAAGCTGAAAAGATTCTCAACAGCGCCCACCAACGACTGGGGCGCCTGCAGGAAGACATTGAAGAGTTGAAACGTCAGCGGGTCCAGATCGAGGCTCAAATCCGATCCATCCTGGACGGGCACAGCCGTTTGCTCGAGATGGGCGTCGAAGCCTCAAAGGCCCGGGACCAGGAAGATACCAAAGTCAAGGTATTGAAAAAAACGTAATCAAACATTATATTTCCGTTTGATTTACTGCTGGCAAGAGCAACCCCTGTCACCCGAACCCACGTTCTCTCCATGCAACCAATCGGGAGTAGCCCATGGCTAAAATCGATACATTCTTTAAACTGATGAACGACCAGGGGGCTTCGGACCTCCACCTTGTTTCCGGGCAGCAGCCGGTGCTGAGGATTCGGGGTGAGCTGGAACGGGTCAAATTCAAGACGCTCCACAATGATGAGCTCAAGGCCATGCTGTATGAAATCGCGCCGGAACAGAAAGTCAAGCAATATGAGGAAACCGGTGATATCGATTTCGGTTATGAGATTCCGGGGCTGGCCCGGTACAGGGCCAACTTTTTTACGCAAAAATACGGGGTTGCGGCGGTATTTCGGGAAATTCCAAGCAAAATCATGACCGCAGAACAGCTTGGCCTCCCGCCGGTCGTTCCCAAATTGGCTGGACTGCCCAGAGGGCTGGTCGTTGTTACAGGACCGACCGGAAGCGGCAAATCCACGACCCTTGCGGCCATTATCGATGTGACGAATCGAACCCGAAAAGATCATATTCTTACCATCGAAGATCCCATCGAATTTGTCCATGAAAGCGCCAGTTGTCTCGTCAATCACCGTGAGGTGGGGACCCACACCGAATCCTTTGGGGCGGCGTTGAGGGGGCTCTTCGTGAGGATCCGGACATCATTCTCGTCGGGGAAATGCGAGACCTGGAGACCATCTCTCTGGCGGTGGAGGCGGCCTCAACAGGGCATCTGGTGTTCGGAACGTTCCATACCACAAGTGCCGCAAAAACCGTTGACCGGATTATCGAGGTGTTTCCGGACTCAGGCCAGGCCCAGATCCGATCGACCCTTGCTGACGGGATTCGCGCCATCATTGCCCAGACCTTGTTTAAACGGATGGATATCAAAGGTCGCTGCGCGGCTCTTGAAATCCTCATCGCCACGCCGGCGGTGCGCAACCTGATCCGTGAAAACAAGACCTATCAGATTCCCTCTATGATCCAGACCGGGAAAAAATATGGCATGCTGCTGCTTGACGACGCCATTATGGATCTGGTTGAAAAAGGATACATTAACCCGGATGACGCGTATGCCAAGGCAAATGAGAAAGCCCGCTTTCGGCCCCTTCTGAAGCACCCGCCAACAGATTTTACAGAGGCGTAAACCGCACAGGGCAGGCCACGGTCATGCCCGTTGAATACATTCTGAATCAGATGCGATCGCAAGATGCCGGGGAGGGGGAAGCAGCATGTCCCGTAAGGGCTGCCTATCGTTATCCAGGGTATGGGATGATATGGCTTCTGCCTGGACCTCGAGAAGGTTCAGCCCGCTCCGGCAACATGTGCGGGAGGCATCGGGTCAACTATCAGGCTCCTTATGATTTGTCGGGCAACGGCCGCCACCCAGGCCGATCATCCCGATACCCGTGATAGGAGGCGATCATGCAAAAACAAGAAGTAGATTATATTTTAACCCGGATGCTCGATTCCTTCGGCAATGTCTCAGACTTGAACCTCACCGTGGGCAAGCCGTTCCAGGTAGAATCCTCCGGATTGCTGACAAAAGTTGAAATGGATCCACCCATCCATGATTTAACCCCCTACCAGGCCGAAGTGTTTGCCCTCACCTTGTTGAACCAAAACCGCCGTTTGACAGAAACCCTCCTTGCGGATGGATCGTGCGATATGTCGTATGAACTTCCCGGAAAAGCCCGTTTCAGGGTCAATATTTTCTCCCAGCGGAACAATTATTCTATCGTTCTAAGGAAGCTGGAGACGAAGATTCCCACCATCGAGGAGATGGGGCTACCCCAACCCTTTTACCGGGTGGCCAAAGAAAAGAATGGAATTGTGTTTGTCACCGGTGCCACCGGCAGCGGTAAATCGACATCTCTGGCCGCGGTATTAAACGAGATTAATGAAAATACATCGGTGCACGTGGTGACCCTCGAAGATCCTGTCGAGTATCAGCATCCCCATAAAAAAGCCACCTTCAACCAGAGAGAGATGGGGAATGACTTTGATACCTTTGCCACCGGGCTGCGGGCCGCTTTGCGTCAGGCACCGAAAGTCATTCTGGTCGGCGAGATGCGCGACCGAGAAACGGTAGAGATTGGGCTCAGTGCTGCAGAGACCGGTCACCTGGTGCTGACCACCTTGCATACGGTGGATGCGGGTCAATCTATTAACCGTATTCTGGGCATGTTTGCTCAAGAAGAAGAAAACCAGATCCGTATCCGTCTCGCAGATACGGTACGATGGATTATCTGTCAGCGGCTCTTGCCGAAAGTCGGAGGTGGGCGGGTAGCCGCCTTTGAGATCATGGGAACCAACCTCCAGGTCAAAGACACGATTCTGCGTGGCGAGTCGGAGGGTAAGACGTTCTACGACATTATTGGAAAAGGTGACGCGTACGGATGGACCACGTTAGACAAATTCATTGTGGACCTTTATGAAAAAGGCCAGATCACCGAAGAGACCGCCATGGCATACTCCTCCCATAAGGGAGTCGTGGGACGCGGCATGGACCGGGTCAAGTCCGCACGGGGTGAAAAAACGACCGATATCGACGATCTGGAAATCGATATCGACTATGGAAAGAAGGGTTCATGACACCGGCTGAGCGGCTGGGTAACATGTTAGACTAGAAAGTCGGGGGACGTCCATGGATATCATCTGTGAGAAGTGTAGTACGAAGTTCAGAATACCGGATGAGAAAGTTCCTAAAGGACAGGCCTTTTCACTGGCCTGCCCCAAGTGCAAAGAGAAAATTAATGTGGAACCCGAGGCACCTGAAGAAAATGGGGCTGCTGCTCTGGGGTTTGAGGAAGCTGGCGAAGAAGAAGGGTATGATGCCGAGGACAAGCCGTTTGATTTTCTGGAAGAAGGTGCAGAGACGGCATTGCTATGTGAAAGCGAACCGGATGTCCGCGCCAAGCTCCGTGACGCGCTGGGAGCCTTGGGGTATCAGGTGCGAGAAGCCAAGACACCTGTAGACGCACTGAAGCAAATGCGGTTTCACGTGTTTGACGTGGTGGTGCTCAACGAGATGTTTGGCACCTCGGATCCCGATGAAAACAATGTGCTCAGGTTTCTGGACCGGTTGGGGATGACCGTCCGTCGAAACGTGTTTGTGGCCCTGATCACCGAACGGTTCCGGACCAACGACCACATGATGGCCTTTAATAAAAGCGCCAACATCATCGTCAACAAGAAGAACATCAACGACTTTAAGACAGTTGTCAAACAGGCAGTGGCGGATGATGTGGCGTTTTACCGGGTGTATCGGGAGGCGATGTATAAGACCGGAAGGGCTTAGTACAGACATTGCATAAAAATTCTTGATGTGATGTTTGAAAACTCAACATATTATTGGACAAGGGATCTATTTGGACATCAAGAATTTTCACCCAAGGGAGCGCCTGAGTCGCTCATGGGCGGCGTTATCGGGAGCTCGCGGTAGTCAAACTACAGCTTCACCCCTTCTAGCCTTGCCCATGAACGCCTCAAACGCTTGCAATGCCTATACTATGTGCGGCTGAACTAGTGGCCAGAAACCTGCGGCCTTGCTTGACGACCTGATACTTGCTTTTCAACAGCCTGTCACGATTTCATTAATTGGATTTTCTGTTGGGATGAGTAGTTTGAAATTTGGGATTTGAAATTTGTAATTTGGAAGTCGTCACAAAGGTATGTTTAGTGGATTAAGCTTGAACCGACATGAAATCTAAAGCATCGCTTAACTCTTATCATGGATTACACCTGCAAAGAATATCGCGTTGAAATGATTCTTCTGGGGCTGCAGCGTCGGCTTCGGGAGGAAGATCTTTCCGATGCGGAGAAGGAAAAGATCAAGGAACAGATTCGTGAGGTAGAGAAAGCCATGGGTATGGCCTAACCCTAATCCCCAGCAGCCGTTCCACCACAAACGTGCAGCCCCGTCCCTTTGTCGAGGACACCCACACAACTTGACCCGGCTCCAGCGGTACAGCTAAAACAGTTGCTTGCCGTGATGATCGGATGTCCGTTGGTGACCGAATCGATGTCTTCGATACGGACCGGTTTAAATGTCCCATCGAGAATGGGCAGGCCCAAGGCCTGGTTAAAGTCACAGTTGTAGAGGATCCCCTCATAATTTACGCTGATTAATGTCCGGCACATGATGTTCGAAGCGGTTGTCATGTTCAAGTGTCCGCGGAGCAGGTCAATGTAGGCGTCCAGCCGCCCTTGTTTTTTTAGATCTTCTCCGAACCTGCCGATGGGTACATTCGTGATGATAAACAGGTTGGAGAACGTGATCCGGTACTTATCGTATAGCTCTCGTTTATAGTCGGCCTCAAGCTTGGCCTGGTCCCCCGGTAAAAAATCCGCCCCAGGATTATAGACCAGATTCAATTCGAGTGCCGTGCCGTATCCGATCCGATTCAGTATCTGAAGGGCCGTAATGCTCTTTTCGAAGACGCCCCGCCCCCGCTGGCTGGCAACATTCTCGGCCGTGTAGCACGGAAGCGATCCGATCAGAATTACACCGTGATCGGCATACCATTGGGGAATCCAGTCCTTACCCGGTTCCAGGAGGACGCACAGATTCGATCGGACCATCAACCGGTCCACCAGGGGGCGCGCCCTCTCGATGAGATACTTGAAATCTGGATTCATCTCAGGGCTGCCTCCGGTAATGTCCAACGTCAGGCCGGGCTGCTTTCGGAGAACAGACAGCACCTGATCCATGACCTTCCTGGACATGATCTTTTCCCCATGGGGACCGGCGTTCACATGACAGTGTCCGCAGCTCAGGTTGCAGAGATCGCCGATGTTCACCTGGAGTGTTTTGAGTTCATCAAAACTGAGCAGTTCTGTAGCCGCCTCCTTAAGGGCTGATGCAAAATCGTTGGTCATTGGGTTCTCCTCAACCGTTTTCAGTTCGTTTCAACCGCAACCTATCTGAATCTTGCCCCACATGGTTTGCTGAAACGGGTTAGCCCTCGTGGCGATACCAGGTGTTTACATCTTTTTTCTGGATCCACGCGTTCACGGTGCTGTCAAAATCCTTGAAATGGGCTGTCTTTAGATGACCATCAAATGCCGCTGAGTCCGTATATAGTTCATAAAGGAAAACCCGCTTGTGATCGGACGGGTCCGTGCACACATCGAATTGATGGCAGTGAATCTCGTTCTCGAGCGAGTGCCTCGCCTGTGAAATGACGGTTTCGGCAAATCGTTCGGCAAACTCCTCTTTAACATGAAAGGTTACTGTTACCGCAAACATGAATACCTCCCCGAGATGATGGTCGGCCTTATGAGCCAAAACTTACATGATCGGGTCTGATGTCCATCACATTCGGACTAGCCGGGAAACCGCTTCTCCAACTCGGCCACCTGATTTTTGTCCAAAGCGCGATGGCGGTGATCTCTCAGCAGAAAAAAAAGCCGCGCGGTTTCTTCCAGTTCTTCAGCGGCATAGACCGCGTCATCGATACTCTTGCCTGTCGCTACGGTTCCATGATGGGCCATGAGCACCGCTCTGTGTGTACGGCAGGCATTAGCGACCGCATCCGCCAAACCAATATCGCCGGGGGGAAAGTAGGGAATCATGGGCAGCCTTCCAATACGCATGACAAAATAGGGTGTCAGCGGGGGCAGCACGTCGTTCGGATCCAGTCCTTCAAGGCAGGAGACCGCCACGGCATACGGTGAATGGAGATGAACAATGGCTTTGGTCTCGGGCCTGGCTCGATACACCGCTGCATGCAGCACGGCCTCCTTGGACGGCGGGTCGCCGTCGATATGATTCCCGAGATGATCTATCTTTGCGATCCGACTTGCCGTCAATCGGCCCAGACAGGAATTTGTGGGGGTCAGCAGGCAACCATCGCTCACCCGGGCGCTGATATTACCCGACCCGCCGGCGGTATAGCCGCGGTTAAAAAGGGATTTGCCATGGATGACCATGGCGTCGCGGATGTCTGATTCATTCATGGCAACATCTCCCAGGCCTTTTCAAAAAAATCGACTCCGCCGAAATTGCCGGATTTGAGCGCCAAACACACTGTGTCCGGGGTCTCTGTGACCGTCCACGGCACGCCCGGCTCGATTTCCGGTCCGATGTGGAGCGATTGGACGCCCAGTTCCTCAAGAACGGCGCCGGAGGTTTCTCCTCCGGCCACAATAAATTTACGGGTCCCTTCCCGGTATAACCGGACGGCGATGTCCGATAGGGCGCGTTCTACGATGTGACCCGCCTTGTCGCGGCCCAGCTGAGACTGGATCTTGGCGACCGCTTCGGGGGCGTCCGAAGAGTAAATTAAAAAAGGACCTTCCTTTCCGGCGGCCCTTGCCCATATGACCGCCTCTTCCACTAGAGTCGGGTCTTTTTCCAGGAGCAAGGGTTCAATTTTATAGACCGGCCAGCGTTGCGCCATGTAGCGTATTTGCCTTCGTGTGGCTTGGGAACAACTGCCGGCGATGACCGCCAAGCTGCCCTCTACACGGGGCATTGTACGGACCGGGGACAAGGGTGACACGTGTTCGGAGACATAGGTAACACTTTTCGTGTTTCATTGTTCTTTTACATTTAGTTGCGCAATCTTCTGGTTGCAAAAATAGATCTCAAAAAG
>Ga0056119_1000185_pt1 | contig 10740 bp, 7 predicted proteins | sample WorMettaBAHAMAS1_FD_80076 | JGI IMG/M metagenome (GOLD analysis project Ga0056119, IMG submission 80076) | Marine gutless worms symbiont microbial communities from Max Planck institute for Marine Microbiology, Germany - Olavius tantulus BAHAMAS.1 ...
ACATTTGGCTGCTTTGATATGGTCATACCAATTTCAACTCATTATTCGCGGAGTCTGCCATGGCGTTAGACGAATCGAGATACGATGTGACCTCCCTTCGGGAACAGCTCGAGATGTACGAACTTATTTTCGACAGCATCTACAACGGGGCGATGGTTACCGATGCAGAAGGCGTCATTACCCATTTCAACAAGCCCTACGGCCAGTTCCTGGATCTGGATCCGGAAGCTCAGATCGGGAAAAACTGCCTCGAAGCCATCGAAAACAGCCGGATGCATATTGTGGCCAAAACCGGCAAGCCCGAAATCAACCAGACCCACCGCATCCAGGATCAGGATATGGTTGTCCAGCGCATACCGATCCGAAAAGACGGACGCGTCATTGCGGTCTTCGGACAGGTCATGTTCAAGGATGTTCGGGACGTCCGTAAACTGGCCGATCGCCTGTCCATGCTCGAATCAAAGGTCAAGATGTATGAGGAGGAGTTGATCCATCTTCGGTCCACTCGGCACACTTTTGAAAGCATCGTTGGCGTAAGCAACTCCATCCGGCAGCTGAAACATGAGACCCTGAATGCGGCCGCCAACCAGTTTCCGGTCTTGATCACCGGCGAGAGCGGCACGGGAAAGGGTCTGTTCGCCCAGGCCATCCATCATTCCAGTCCACGTAAAGTGTATCCCTTTATCCGCATCAATTGCGCCGCGATTCCAAAGGATCTTCTCGAATCCGAATTGTTCGGGTATGAAAAAGGTGCGTTCACCGGTGCCCGGGCCGCCGGTAAGCCAGGGAAATTCGAGCTCGCCCATCGGGGTACGGTGTTCCTTGACGAGATCGGCGACTTGCCTCTGGAAATGCAGCCCAAACTGCTTCGGGTCGTGGAAGATAAGGAATTTGAGAGTGTCGGCGGCACCCGCGTCATTCAATCGGATTTCCGCCTCATTTCCGCCACCAATCAGAATCTGGACCAAATGATTGCCGAGGGAAAATTTCGCAAGGATCTGTTCTATCGGCTCAACGTCATTCCAATGACAATTTCACCCTTGAGGGAGAGGCGGCAGGATATCCTTCCCCTCGCCCGTTACCTCCTGGATCAGCTCAAGGAGGAGGCGGCGATGACCGGCATCCGCATCGATCCGGAGGCGGCGACATTTCTAAAACAACATGGATGGCCGGGAAATGTCAGAGAGCTATCGAATATTCTCGAGCGAACCCTGTCTACCCTCGATTCGGATATCATTCGGTATACGGACCTGCCATTTTACTTGCGCCGGGAGAGAGGCAGTCGGAATGAGGGATCGCCGGCCACCATAAAAGACGTTCAAGCGAAGGCGGAAAAAGATACCATTATCGCGGCCTTGAAAGAGACGGGCTACAATAAAGCCCAAGCCGCAAGGCTTCTCGGCATTCATCGGACGCTGCTGTATAAAAAAATGAAGAAATATAAGCTGAAGTTAGATGGATAGTTCGTGCCCATCGTTGTAACAATTTATCAGCTCCGAAAATAGGATCCAAGGATTCAAGGATTCATCCTTCGACGCGCTGCGCTTGCTCAGGACAAGCGGGGTCAAGGGGTCAAAAATAAAATAAATGAGGATCAACTCATGCAGAGATCAAGGAGCTGCTTTCGTTATGCCGGCGAAGGCCGGCATCCAGCGCTATTTGTTATTTTCGGATCTGGATTCCAGCCTTCGCTGGAATGACGAGAGTGAGTGAGAAAATACAGCAAGCCCTATGTTCTTGATCTTTTCACTCGGCCCCTTGAATCCTCGACCCCTTGAACCCTCATAAATCGCATCAAGGAAGAATTGCCGGGGGGTGAAACGAAAAAAACGATAGCTTAAGAGATGTGCCCTAAATTTGGGTGTCCTTATCTTTCCAGTACTCCGCGCGCATCTCCCGCTTGAGCGTTTTTCCCGCCACATTACGCGGAAAGTCCTCCATGATGGAAACCCCGGATACCCGCTGAAATTTGGCGCCTACACGGGCATTGATCCATTCCTTCAGTTCATCCTCGGTCGTGGTTCCCGATTCGATCAACACCACCGCCGCCAGGGGCGTTTCCCCCCATTTGTCATGGGGGACACCGAACACGGAGGCTTCCCGAACATTCGGGTGCTGGACGACGATTTCCTCGATATCCCGTGGATACACATTGACACCGCCCGAGATAATGAGATCTTTCTTACGGTCCACCAAGTACAAATACCCCTCCTCATCCAGGTACCCCATGTCCCCCGAGCGCATCAATCCTCCCACCATGGCCTTTTCGGTCAAATCCGGGCGTTTGTAATAGCCCGGTGTCAGCACCGGGCTCCGGCCGCATATTTCACCGACATCGCCAGGGGCCAATTCCGCGCCGCGTTCGTCAAGAATTTTGATTTCAAAGAAGGGAAGGGGGCAACCCACCGACTTCTTCTTTTTGGGATAGTCGGTTTTATCCAGCACGGTGATCACCCCCTCGGTCAGGCCATACAGTTCGTAGAACCGCCCGGGCAAAGCATCGGCCAGCGCTTCCTTGTGTTCCATGTGCAGCGGGGCGCCGAGGGTCAGAATCATTTCCAGGGATTCCAGCTTGGACGGATCGAAGCTCGGGGCGGCCATCATGGCGATAATTTGCGCAGGTACCAATATCACGTGGGTGACCTTTTCCCGATGAATGGTCTCGATGTATTCCACCGGATCGAACTGGGGCAGCAGAATGTATGTCGCACCGACATACACTGTCGGCATCAGGTCAACGAAGGCCCCGTTGAATACAATGGCGCCGGAGTGCATGGTGATACTTTCGGGAGTCATCCGATAGGCCGATGCAAAGGACCATCCGTATGCCATCCGAATGGCGTGGGTGTGCACGATCCCCTTCGGCATGCCGGTAGTGCCGCTGCTGTACATGATATTGAACGGATCGTCGCCGGTGATATCGATGCCAGTCGGCTCCTCGTCGGATGACTCCGCTTTCATGGCATGGTAACTTTGAAACCCGGGAACATCATCCGCGTCGGTCAGCAAGTAGCGGTCGGCGCCGATGTTGGGCAAATCCGGTTTGATCCCATCGATGATGTTGGAGAAACTCCTGTTGGTGATGAGAATCCCGGTGTCGGAGTCGTTGAGCAATGTCTTCAGGGCGCCTTCCAGGAGCAGAGTGCTCATGGGCACTACAACAGCGCCGAGCTTACCTGCGGCCCAGAATATCTCCAGGAGTTCCATACTGTTGGGAAGCAGGGTGGCGACTTTGTCGCCCTTTTGAATCCCCAGCCGCCGCATGCCGTTGGCAGCCCGGTTGATGTGCTCGTTGTACTCCCGATAGGTCCGGCGTTGATCTTCGAAGACGACGGCTAGATGATCCGGTCGGTACCGGGCATGTCTGGCAAACATCGAGGCGAGATTCATGGGACCCTCCTTTTCCATTGCTGCCGGGGAGGCTGCGTTCTAACGGCTTGGTGTAGCAAATTGAATACAGACCGACCATGTCATACGCTGTGCCGCTTTTGAAAAAACGGGTGACGACGGAGTTTGGACCGGTCCGTTAAGGAATCCGATGCCGCATGCACCGGATCGGTAGCCCGTCTATGATGGGTCTGCCGTTTTCTCTCCTTCCCGTGTGAGGCGATATCATCCTCCAATAGTTCGAAGAAAAGCAAAAATAATGCCGATCATGAACTGTCCCGCTTTAAAAAAAAGAGAGGCCCGCAGGCCTCTCCCGGTGGTTCAGCGAATCGTGCGGCTATGCGCTACTTTAGTGTGTCTTTCATCAGGTAATACAGATCGGTGTTGTCCAGAGCCTGACTGAATTTACGGCTGCCGGGGCCCTGGGCCCAGATGAGGGTGTCCACAGCGCTGTGACTGGTGCTGGTCCAGCCATTGAGAACCTTGTCGCCCTGCTCGGAAAGGGTGCCGTAAGGTCCATCAATGGCATTACCGCCCGTCTCGTGATCGGCGACCACGACGACCAGCGTCTTGAGACGTCGCCATGGATTGGTGTTCACCCAGTTCAGAACAACTTCAACGGTTTCGTCCAATGCCAGCATTTCTCCCAACTGGTAATCCTGGTTGTTGACGTGGCCGGCCCAGTCTATCTGGGAGCCTTCCAGTACCAGGAAAAATCCCTTTCTGTTTTCCTCCACGATATCCAAGGCGGCGGCTGTCATTTCGGCCAGGGTCGGTTCACCCTCCGGATAAGGGATAGACTCGTCAACCCGAAATAATTCGGGTGTTTTTCCTCCAGGCGTGAAAAGCCCCAGAAGCTTTTTAACACCACTGTCTACTGCGTTGTTCATCTCTTCTTCCGTTTCAACGATGGTGTAACCGGCTGCGGCAAATTCCGGCAGCAAGACGTCGAGGTAATCAGGTCCGGAGTGGGGAAACAAGCAGGATGAACGGTTAGCGGCAATGCCGGCACCGAGGAGCACGTCAATCTCCCGGGCAAGATAATGGCGTGCGATTTCTTCTTCACATTTGCGGTTGTGGACATTGGCGCCAAAGGACGCCGGTGTGGCGTGAGTGATCCCCGAAGTCGCCACAAGCGCCGAGGCCTTTCCCTTGGCCTTGGCGATGTCCAGGATGGTGGGGACTTGGGGGCCGTCGCACGCGCCGTCAACGTCCTCATCGTGGCAGGAGATTTCGCCGTTGTTATACTTCGCGCCGCTGGCCCAGGCCGCAGCCGCGGCGGCCGAGTCGGTCACGGTGCTGTTGGCGGAGTGGGTGCTCTGGTAGCCGATCACCGGCAGTTTCTCAAAGGACAGCCTGTCGCCGTCAGGTCCGTTCTTAAAAATGCGAGCAGCGGTGACATAAGACAGCCCCATCCCATCCGGGACGATGAATATAATGTTTTTGGCTTTGGGACCTTTGAAGTTGTTTGCATTCGCAGCGGTGGAAATAAAAGAGACGGCAATCACCATGGCAAAAGCCAGAAGTGCAATTTTTTTTACTCGGTTCACTTGATCTCCTCCTTGTATCTATTAACATCCTAAAGTGAATCTTCCTCCATAAATGACTGGATCGGTTCAGTGCGATACGCTTGGATCACCCCCTTCCTGTCTCCCCACCGGTTGGTATGCCAATAGAAGGCCGTCCTCTGGAAAGGCTTATAAAAGGACGCCCTCATTATGCAACGATCTGTGGTTAGACTTTTCAGGTACCTGAGTCGGCCTAAAAGTACCCTTTGAAAAAGATTTGTTTGGATGTTTCGGGCGGTAGAATGACCACCCAGCGAAAAGCGGTTTAATGCTGCCACGAACCTGTTAGGCTATCGTTAATCGAAAGTAAAAGATCTGTAAGTTTTTTATGATCTGGCAGTGGAAGAGAGAAATACGGAAGGAATGGGCATGAACAGGGCATGATGGCAACGGACGCGAACGGCGTCCATTCAACCATAAGGAATGTACGGGCCCCGGGCATCCGGCCCGGCCCGAGAGCATCCTCCAGCGTGCGGTCATCTGTCCGCAGGTCTTGCCGGAAGCGACGGACAGGCCCCATTCATCGGATCTTTGTTGTCGACGTGTGTATCAAATTAGATACACACGCCTGCTGTCCGGAAAAATCTTAAGAGCGTTCGAACCGCTTGAGCGCATCTCGGGCATCCTCCCGGCTTTCATAGATGTGGGGGGCCACATCCCGCTGCTTCAGGGCATCCCCGATTTTCATCCGGAGGAAGGTACTCGTGGTATAGCGCGTCACTCCCGAGTAGAGATCGTCGACCAGCTTTTTCACCATGTCGGAGTATGCATCCACCAGGTCCGGATTGATGGTAAAGTTGTCGTAGTTGACGATGGTATACACTTTGCGGTCAAGAGGGCTCAGGATTCGACGGACCGCTGCATCGATTTCTTTCACATCGTCCATCGATTTAACGGCATAGCCTTCGAGATTGACAAAGAATAGGTTTTCCGCCGGATCGTAGGTGAGACGCTCTTCCAGGGAAAGGGTCAGCAGATCCTCCCGGAGTCCCATGGGATCATCCCGAAAGATGCGTTCGTCCATGGTGCGCAGCGTTTTCGGAACGATCGGCGTAAACGCCATCTGAGACAGGATATCTTTTTCGATATCCATTCCGGGTGCGATTTCGATCAGTTCCATCCCCTTTGCGCTTAACGAAAACACACAACGCTCGGTGACATACAGCACGGGCTGGCCCTTTTCCACGGCATACCGTCCACTGAAGGTCACGTGCTCAACCTGTTCCACGAATTTTTTGGCTTTCCCTTCCTGCTCGATAACGAGTTTCCCGTCTTGTAGTTCGGTCTTTAGCCCGTCGGCAGTGAACGTCCCGGTGAACACTACCTTTTTCGCATTCTGGCTGATGTTGATAAAACCGCCGGCGCCGGCCAGTTTCGGACCGAACTTGCTGACGTTCAGATTGCCCTGGCCGTCTGCCTGGGCGAGTCCCAGAAACGCCATGTCGAGGCCTCCCCCGTCATAAAAATCGAACTGCGAGGGTTGATCGATCACCGCGCTGGTGTTGGTAGCCGCTCCGAAATTCAGACCGCCTGCGGGAAGACCGCCGATCACGCCGGGTTCGGCGGTCAGAGTGATATAACTGAGAATCTTTTCTTCATTGGCAATACTGGAAATTCCCTCCGGCATACCGATGCCCAAATTGACGACACTGTTGGGCTTGAGTTCAAACGCGGCCCTCCGGGCGATGATCTTCCGGGGTCCCATATCCATGGGCTCAATCGATTGCATGGGGACTTTTATTTCACTGCTGAACGCGGGATTGTAGGGTTCTGCAAAGGTCTGCCAGTGATGCTCCGGCGGCGCCTTCACCACGCAATCGACCATAATTCCGGGTATCTTGACCTGCCGGGCATTGAGGGTGCCGCGGTCGGCGATCCGCTCGACCTGGACGATGACGAATCCTCCTGAATTCCGGGTTGCGGTGGCAATGGCCAGGGCTTCGAGGGTGAGGGCCTCTTTTTCCATGGTGATGTTGCCGTCGGTGTCTGCGGTGGTCCCCCTGAGGATGGCAACGTCGATGGGCAGGGTTTTATACGCCAGAAATGGTTTGCCGTCGAATTCGATATGCTCGACGATGTCATCGGTGGTGATGGAATTGATTTTGCCACCTCCGTTATCCGGATCCACAAACGTCCCCAGCCCGACGGTTGTGATGGTTCGGGGTTTTTTGGCGGCAATATCCCGGTACATATGGGAGATCACCCCCTGGGGCAGGTTGTAGGCTTCGATCCGGTTGTCCATGGCCAATTTCTGGAGTTTCGGTACCAGTCCCCAATGACCCCCGATGACCCGCCGAACGAGGCCTTCGTGGCCGAGATGGTTCAGCCCCCGCTCTGCTCCGTCACCCTGGCCGGCCGCATAGAGCAGGGTCAGATCTCTGGGCTTTCCCTGTTCGAGAAAATGTGATTCAAGGGCAATGGCGATGTACTCGGCAAAGCCGGTGCCGACAAACCCGCCGGTGGCCACGGTGTCACCGTCCCGGATGACCTGGACGGCCTCCTTGGCCGACACGACTTTGCCCTTCCGTGCTTTTTCCAGAGGCAAGGACGAGAGCATGGGGTGGGTGCTTCCGAGGGGTTTCGATGATTCGTTCATGGCATGTCTCCTTGATCCGGCAGGGGAGGTTGCCTGCCGTAAGTTAAACATCTATGGATCGGGATGAACGCGAGGTAATGGTCGACCGTAGAGGGTTCGACATAATTAATTCAAGCAAAAAATATACCTTTGGAGAGAGTGGTAGGGGAAATCCCAGAACATTATAGCGGATACCAGAATTCCGTTCCGTTTGGGAGACGGTTATTCGAATGCCAAAGTACCGGGGTCATCGGAGTCGGTATCGGGTTCGGAATCGGTATCGACTTTGAAGACAACCGGTCAGTCTCGATTCCGATACCGATAGCGATCCCGACGCAGAGCATCTATGGGGGTGCATCCTCTCGACACTGTGCGAGGTCCCGGGTTAGTCGCTGAGGATCTTAGAAATCCGATCCGCCACGACCTGCTCCTGGGGATTTAATGGTCTGCCGAGCATTTCAATCCCAGTCTCCAGCATCGCCACGGCTTCCTTGCGGTCCTTCCGGGACGACAGCAACTCGGGCAGGGCGTCGATGGCTGCGTCCGTATCGGTCTGAAGGATACGTGCCTGAGTCCGAGCGATTCGCTGCAGCTCCGTATCCCGGATATCCCGCAGGCGAGTGCTGTTCTCGATCATCTTACCCATCAGTTCGTACCCATCGCGATTGATTCGTTTATCGGCAAAGGCGACGGCAAAAAAGATGCGGATCATGGCTTCGGGAAATTTGCCGACGGTCATGAACTTGCGCCATTTGTCGGCATCCCGGCGCCGAAGCTCCTCCAGGTGGGCTCCTGTTTTCTTTACGGCATCGGCAGGGACGAACGGTTGGAAAATTCGCATCCACGGGCTTTCGTAGATGGCTTTAAACCATTGCTCGGAAAAGTGGTCCCGGATATGCCGGTACGCATCCAGTGCGTTAAAGATGGCATTGGATGCATGGGTTTCCATTTTCCGGAAACCATTGTGCTCTCTGATCTGGCACCGGCGATCGTCTTTTTTGATCATCGATGCCCACATATTGATCGGTATCATCCAGGGATTCAGATCCGAAAAGAGATACCGCTGCACCCGCAGGGGGTGCAGCTGTTTGAGAATTTCAGCGGTCGCGTCATTGACGGCCAGGCGAATCCATGGTGCCCAAAACATGCGGTAGAGGGTGTCGTTCGCATTGGATATCGCCATCACCGGATAGAACGCTTGCTCGTCTTCCAGGCCGTCATCTAGAGCCAGGATGTCTGCCATGGTCTTTTCGGTGTAGCTGACGAGATATTCGCCGGGCTCTTCCGGGTCTTCCTTGATTCTCATTTCGTAAAGCCCGGGAGGCAGGTAATGCAACATATCGAAGCTGGCGATAATTTCTTTGTGCTCTTTTCGGGCGATCTTTGCGGAAACGAAAATGCCCAAATGTCCGATTTTCGAATGGCCGATTCCAACGATCACCTGGCCCCGGCGCTTAATTTCCTCTACGGTCCCGTAAGTCTTGACGATCCAGTTAAAGGCCTGTTGGGGGGGCGTGATGTTATCGCCAAAGGACGCAAACACCACAACGGGATTGTCGTTTCGCCTCAGGTCGACTTCGGAGCCGTCTTCCAGGACGAATTCTCCCCGTTCGAGTTTGTTACCCACAAACAGCCCGTCCACGATCGTATGGATTTCATTTTTGGTCGTAAAAAAGAACCCACCCCACCACTTCTCAAAATTTAAAAACCGGTCTTCCTCCGAGTCCACATTGGCGAAGACGTGGTAGTATTTTTGCCACAGCGTGTTGGCCGGATTGAGATTTTCGAAATTGGCCACCAGATGAGCTCCATCGAATTTACCGTTGCCCAGATCGCTCAGAAACGAGTTGAGCCATACCCCCCCAACAACCCGCCGCTATATCGCATGGGATTTGTCCCGGCCACACCGCCCCAATATGAAAGCGGCGATCCGTTAAATACCATGGGTCCCACCAGGTCGGGTCGCTCCGCACCGATTAGCGCAGCCGCCCAGCCACCCTGACAATTCCCGATGACTGCCGGCTCGGCGGAATCGGGATGGCGTCTTCGAACCTCTTCAAGGAATTTAATCTGGGCGTTGCGAACATCGGCCAGTGTCTGTCCCGGCATGGGGTCGGTGAAAAAGATCATGAAATATACCGGATGCCCGGCATCCAGGGCCATACCGATTTGGGAATCCCGCTTGGAGCCGCCGATCCCAGGCCCATGCCCGGCCCGGGGATCAATAATGACAATGGAACGTGTAACGGCTTCGGCAGCAACTTCGCCGAGACGGGACTTGTGCCGCCGCTCGTTGTCACGGGATGTTCGGCGCCGGTCCGAAGTGTCCGTACGGCGACGATCAAGGATACGCACAAGTGCGAAATTAGCCGGTCGATCTAACGTGCGTGCATCCAGAACGATTTCATGGTCAAACGCCAGCACCGGCGGCTGGCCATTTCTCAAGTGATCCAGATAGATGTTGCCGCGCTTGCGGATGACATCCATGAACAGAACCGATCGTTGTGCCGTATCGAGCCCGTAGGAGACCAGATCGGTCAAGCATGTCATATCGGTTTCCCTAATTTCATCCGTCATGTCTGAGCCCTTTCTATTTCGACCGCGCCGTTCCGGGTACCAGGGAATATAGGGTGCACCACCGGAATTGATTATTCCTCCGCATCGTTGCGGGGCTTTTTTAGAAATGGATTGAGTTCAAAGAAAGATTTCAGGGGGCCCATGTCGTCGGCGCCCTTGCGAGCCATTTCAGAGAAATTCATCCCCATGCCGATACATTCCGTGAATTGATCTTCAAACGCCGCCTTTTGCGAAAGATACGCTTGGATGATCTGTTGTAGATAGCTATCGAAAAAATCACCCAGGAGGTTGTCCCCGAACTGGATGATCAAGTGCAGCAAGGGGACCGGTAACAGCGCATTCTTATTTCTGGCCTCTTCCAGGATGATCTGAGTCAGTATAAAGGCGGTCACATCCTCTTTCGTCTTGGCTTCGAGAACCTGAATCTGCCGGCCTTTGCGAATCATGTCCGTCACTTCTTGCAACGTGACATAGGCGCTGGCTTCCGTATCATACAACCGGCGGTTGACATATTTTTTCAAAATAACCGTGTCAGCCATCTCCTTACTCCCTTCAAATGCTATCTAACATTATTTGCAATTGCAAAAAAATTTGGATCCCAGGGAATTCCAGATTCTATCTTGAATGTTATAT
>Ga0056119_1000189_pt1 | contig 10433 bp, 11 predicted proteins | sample WorMettaBAHAMAS1_FD_80076 | JGI IMG/M metagenome (GOLD analysis project Ga0056119, IMG submission 80076) | Marine gutless worms symbiont microbial communities from Max Planck institute for Marine Microbiology, Germany - Olavius tantulus BAHAMAS.1 ...
CCACTCGGACGGTAGATCGGCCGTCAGGTAGATTACCTCACCGGCTGTGGCGGTGTGAACGGCATTATTGATCTTAAACTCCAGTTTTCCGGACAGGACATATCCCATCTCTTCACCCTTGTGGACGAAAAAATGGGACGGTATTTTTTCCTCGGCTCCGATTTCGATGATATACGGTTCGACTTTGGCGTCGAAATCCGCCGGAGACAACCGGTATCCCGTCAGGGTCCCCTTTGGGAGATCCGGGAAATTGACCCGGGTGCCGATACCTGAAAATACCACCGGACTTTCGGACTCGGGGATATCCTTGAACAGCGAACCGACCGGCACATCGAGGATTTGAGCAATTTTAAAAAGCGCGGGAAGCGATGGATAGATGGTATTGCTTTCAATTTGAGAAATGGTGCTGGGTGTCACCCCGATCAGGCCGGCCAACTCCTTTTGGGACATCCCCTGCCGGGTGCGCAGGCCCTTGAGTCGAAGGCCCAGATCGATCTTGCCCATGCGGCGTGATTCCGACTCGAAAGAAACGGCCATACCGTCGTTCCAGTAGTTGTTCGGGATATTCAACGTGTCGGGTTTTCGTTTGTCTGCCTTGAGTATGGTCAGGGCTGATTTTCCCCGCTTTATGGAAAGATCGATGGCTACCTGGGCGATCTGATTGATATTGGCTTTGAGGCGGTCCGAGTGTGCGCCTTTTTCCATGATCCAGTATGCAATGGTCTCGAGCTCGTACAGCCTGGGACACGAGCGGGTATAGAATTTAAGGATCTGCTCTTCACCGCCCCAGAGGTCCTGCATTCCGGTAAGGGATTCAAACACGAACCGGACGTCGCTTTTCATGGCTTCATGGACCGTGTAAATGGATTCGGCAACCTTATCCGGCTTCCAGGGCTCCTTGACCATGATGATCTGATACGGCCATTGTGCACCGTTTTTCTCGTAGAATTTGCTGAATACTTCCGAGCTGTCCCCTTTTCCATGGGTAAAACAATCCAGGATCGTTAAATATCGACTTTCCGACAAGGAGCCGAGTTCTTCGATAATGGTCTTGGGAGAACGGTCGAAGCTGAAATAGATCAGTGGTTTTTCCTTCTCCTGGGACTCCTGTATGAAATTAAAGGCAAAAACGGAGGCGAGGCTTCCGGCATCGTCGTACCAGACGACGTTGTCTCCGATAAACAGCCCGCCGAGCAATCGATCCAGCTGGCTGACCCCTGATGAAAGCCGAATCTTGTCTTTAAACATGGTTCCTGGGCCCGTTAAGTGAGAGAATCATAATCGCCTCTTTTACCCATAGCAGATGTGCATGAATTAATAAAATAATAGGCCTAGTCGATCGGCTCTGCACCCTGGACGGGGGCAACGTCTTTTCCCAGGAGCCAGTATCCCAGTGTGCCGGCGAGTCCAAACAGAAATGCCGTAATAAAATTGGTTTCCGGGCTGATCATCCACAGGAAGGCCCCTCCAAAGGCCGCAAAGGACACGATGATATCCCGAATCAGGTAGTAAAGCCCAAACATGCCGGCTTTGCAGGTCTCAGGAGCAAGGTCCAGGATGAGGGACTTTCGGGTCGGCTCACCGAACTCCTTTAGGCCCCGCAGAATAAACGCCAAGACCAGCCATTCAAAGGACTGACAGAACATCAAAACCAGAGGGAAGAGGGTAAAAAACCCGAAAGTAATCACCACAAAGGGTTTCTTGGTGCTTCTGTCTGCCAGGTATGCCACTGGAATATAGACCAGCAGAGCGGTCATCATTTCGATTCCGGTCAGAACACCAAACTGGAACGCCGATACCGGCTCCCGGATGATCTTCATGCACCAGATCACCACAAACGCATACGGGATCTGCTCACAGAAGCGTACCAGAATATCCGATACCAGGAGTCGTTTCAGCGCCGGGCTCATCAGCGCGAGCATATTCAAGGGATTTTTTTCAGCGGCCATGCCGCATTCGTCTGTCACGAACTCCGGCTTCGGCTCTTCGATCATCTTCTGCTGGAGCACCATGGCCACCAGTGCAAAGACCAGGGCGATGACGAAGGCGATGCGCACACCGTCAATTTCTCCCCATATCCCAATGCACAATCCGCCCAGAACCGGGCCCAACGCCATGGGGATTCGGCGAACCAGTGAGTGCATGCTGACCCCCATGGTGTGCTTATTCTTCGGGAGCACCTGATGAATCAGGCTCATGGTTGCCGGAAGGGAAATTGCCGACCAGGACAGAAAAAAGACGGCTCCGATCAATACGGCCTGCCAAGACGGGAACAGGATAACGATCAGGAACCCGAGTACGGCGACGAGATTGAATATCAGCAGGGACCGCTTGGTGCCCAGTCGATCCGACAGATAGCCGCCCGGAAAGGCGTAGAGTGCTGACAGGAGGTTGTCCATGCCATTGAGCAACCCCACTACGATAGCCCCTCCGCCCAGGGCCATCAGGTAGATGGGGAGGAATCTTTCTGCCATCCGCTCCCCCATCCCCACAAGGATGACCATGGCCAACATACCGATGGTACTGCGCTGGAGGCCCAGAAATTCAGGAATCCGATGGCGAAGACGGTGCATAGGCGAAGGCTTTCTTAGATTCGGGTTCTTCTCCGGACGATCCTCCGGACTTTACAGACAGTCGAACGAGCACCATCCTATATGGATTGATGCCGACTGGGCATCTACCCTTATTATCAGAAACATTAAAAAGGAACACGCAAATTGAAACAGGGCAACAATTGCGAAATTGAGACTTCGAGCTGGTTTCTGACCGCCACGGCATGTCTGTTACTCTTGATGTCGTTCGGCTACCGATCGAGTTTCGGTCTGTTTGTGTATCCGATCACGGAAGCCAACGGCTGGGGGCGCGAAACGATTTCCACGGCCCTTGCCATTCAAAATCTGGTCTGGGGCATTGTGGCCGTGTTCGCGGGAGGTCTGGCAGACCGATTCGGAAACGTGAAAGTTATCGCCGCCGGGAGTATTCTGTATGCCCTGGGAATGGTGCTGATGTCCGGTGTGGACAGCCCGTGGCTCCTGAATACATCCGCCGGTTTGCTGGTCGGAGCCGGAATTGCCGGCACGTCGTTTGGTATTGTTCTCCCGGCCTTGGCGCGGGCCGTCTGCGAGGAGAAACGGCAATGGGCGCTCGGGCTGGGGACGGCGGTCGGGTCTTTGGGACAGTTTGCCATGGTGCCGGCAGCCCAAATGCTTATCGACGCTTATGGCTGGATGACGGCTCTGAACGTGCTGGCCGGATCGGCACTGCTCATGGCGCTCCTGGCCATGCCGTTGGCCCCATTTTCCGGCGGCCGCGAGGACTCTTCAGGAGTCAGTGCCCAAACAGTCCCGGAGGCGCTCCAGGAAGCCATGGGACATAAATCGTATCTGCTGCTGGTTACCGGATTCTTTGTCTGCGGATTCCATGTGGCCTTTGTCACCGCCCATATGCCGGCCTTTTTAACCGATAATGGTTTCGACCCAAAGATCGGTGCCTGGAGTGTCGCGGTCATCGGACTGTGCAACGTGGTAGGAGCCTATCTTTCGGGGATCTGGTCGGGCATCCTGCCCAAGCGTCAGGTGCTCGTTTTTATCTACCTGGGTCGCGCAGTGGCCATCAGCGCATTTCTGCTGTTTCCCCTTTCCCTTCCGTCGGTATTTTTGTTCAGCGCCGTGATGGGGTTTCTCTGGTTGGCTACGGTTCCGCCGACTTCGGGCCTGGTGGCCGTCATGTTTGGTACCCGCTACATGGCACTTCTTTACGGCATCGTGTTTCTCGGGCATCAAATCGGCAGTTTCACCGGTGTATGGCTGGGGGGGTGGCTGTATGACCGCGGCGGCAGCTACGATATGGTGTGGTGGCTGGGGGCGGCCCTCGGGGTCATGGCAGCTGTGGTTCACTGGCCGATCCGGGAGCGACCTGTTCCTCGGCTGGTCACTGAGCATGGGTAACGGCTATTCCGAATTCCGGAACCCGTGTCGCAAGGAGAGTTTCCCAAACATTTGAGTCAGCCCGGCCCCAAGGGAGAAGACCGAGCCGATGTCCAGGTTCCGGTCGGCCGTATCGTCGAAAAACAGGTTCAGGGTGGAGGCCATTCCTTCGTCCGGCTTCCAGTAGCTGATCATGATGGGAACCCGCGGCAGGGGGTGGAGTACCACAGAGATATCGGATTCAAAAAGGGCGTCTACTTTCTGTCCACTGAACATGTGGACGATGTCATCAAAAAAATCAGTAAAATCGTCCGCCAGCTGACGCATCGCCTCTTCACACCGTTGTTTGAACAACGGGTACCTTTCCCTGCCATGGTTTAGCTCCCGAAAGGAAACCCAGTTTCCGGAAGGCTTTTGACCGTCGCCGTGCAGCACATACGTCAAAAATGGAATCGCCACCCAAGGATTGATATGGATATCCGCATAGAGTTTGCCTGAGGTATCGACCCTGAAGTCCTTACCGAGTACTTTGACGGTCAGTTTACCCCTTGAAAATCGACCGCCGGTCCGGTCGGCCGCCGCTGCCAGATCGATGGCGGCAATGTCGCCTTTCAATTTGTGGAGGAACGCTTCCCGTTCTTCGTCAACAATGTTCCCCCTCCGTTCCCCATCTTTATAATGTGCAATGGTTTCGGGGTCCAGCCTCGGGCACCGGTCCATCCCCTTTCTTCCCTGGAATACCGCGCCGGCAAACGCCAGGCAGGTTTGCTCGCCGCACTCCCCGCAGTTGGACTTGTCGAGCAGGGCAAAGATTTCCATGGCATGTTTGGGTCGTGTCATAAAATTCTTCCTGTTGAGTCACCTTGTAAGGCCCATGTTAATTACTATACTGATACTGTTCTGTGTCAATGCCACAACCCTATCTAAACTATTCGGGAGAATCGTCATGCAGAAGCACGTTGCTGTGATTACGGCAGCAAGCCAAGGTATGGGCGCCGCCTGCGCCCGCGAGTTGTCTGATCGAGGATACGATCTGGTCCTAATGGCCCGCTCCGAGTCCGTGGAAATTTTGGCGGATGAACTTGGAGCGGTCGCCATACGGGGCGACATCACTATTCCGGATGACCTGGAGAACGTTATCAACACGGCAGCGGATAAATTCGGTCGTATCGATGCGGTGGTTGCCAGCACCGGACACCCACCCAAGGGTGATCTTCTGGGCATCACCGATGATGACTGGCATCAGGGTCTTGAGCTGATTTTGCTCAATGTGGCCCGGATTGTCCGACTGGTCGTTCCCGTGATGGAAAAGCAGGGTGGTGGCGCCATTGTCAATATTTCTGCCTTCGGCGCAAAAGAGCCCTCCCTGACATTTCCCGTATCATCGGCCTTGCGCGCAGCGCTGTCCGCTTATACCCGACTTTTTTCGAATCGTTACGCCCGATCCGGCATCCGGATGAACTGTATTTTGCCAGGCTTTATCGACAGTTATCCCGTCGACGAAAATACCACCGCAACAATTCCCATGGGCCGCGCCGGAACCGTATCGGAAATCGCCAAGACCGCGGCCTTTCTGGTCTCCAGTGATTCCGGTTACATATCCGGGCAGAGTTTGTGCGTGGATGGAGGGTTGGTGAGATCCTTTTAAAGATAGGAGGAAAGATTTTAGAATGAATGTCGTTTATCTGTCGCCCCATTTCCCATCCCATTACTTCCATTTCTGCCGTCATCTGAAGAACGCCGGCGCCAATGTTCTCGGTATCGGAGACGCCCATCCCGACAACCTTGTAAAGGAGGTTCAGGGGGCGCTCACCGAGTATGTCCATGTGGATGACATGCACGATTATGATGCGCTGGTTCGGGCCTGCGGATATTTTACCCACCGATACGGGAAGATCGATCGCTTTGAGTCGTTGAACGAATACTGGCTGGGAACTGAAGCCCGGATCCGGGAAGACTTTAACCTATTTGGGGTGCGCACCGATCGGATCGATACCATTCGCCGAAAATCAAAGATGAAGGAGACCTTCCAGGCAGCAGGGGTGCCCGTGGCCCGGGGGTCGGTGGTTCGGGATCTTGACACCGCCAGGGAATTTATCAACGATATCGGCTATCCTGTGGTCGCCAAACCCGATGCCGGTGTCGGTGCTTTGGACACCTTTCGTCTGAACAACGAATCGGATCTGGAACGATTTTTTCTGGAAAAGCCCGATGTGGACTACATCATGGAGGAATTCGTTTCCGGAACCATCGAATCTTTCGACGGTCTGGCCGATGCCGACGGAAGCCTGATATTTTACACGGCACATGTCTTCAGCCAGGGGATTATGGAGACCGTCAATGAGGCCCGACATATTTATTACTATTCGTTAAAGGAACTTCCGTAAGACCTTGAATCCCTGGGCCGGCGATGTGTGAATGCCTTTGATGTTCGAGAGCGGTTTTTTCACATTGAATTTTTCCGTACCCCGGAAGAAGGCCTTGTCGCTCTGGAGGTCAACATGCGCCCGCCCGGCGGATTTACCACCGACATGTTCAACTATGCATGCGATATCGATATATATCGGACGTGGGCTCGACTGGTGGTCCTAAAGGAAGCGGGAAGCAGGTGGGAACGAAAATATCACTGCTGCTACGCCAGCCGGAAAAGCCGGTATCCTTACCGAAACAGCCACGATCAGATCATGGAGACATACGGGGACCGCATGATGCAGGTCGAAAGCGTTCCGGGCGTGTTCAGCAGCGCCTTGGGAGATATTGGCTACATCTTCCGTGCCCCGGACTTGGCAACGATTGCTGGCATTACAGAGTTTATTCATGCACATTGAAGAGCATAACTGGCACAGCCCGAACCTCGGGAAATCCATGGCCCTCAAGGTTTACGGCCACTGGGGAATACCATTCCTTGTCTTTCCGTGCTCCCGAGGGCGCTATTTTGATTATGAAGGGATGGGGATGATCGACGCGGTTTCCGGCTTTATCAACCACGGGACCATTAAACTGTTCTGTGTGGACAGTTTCGATGGCGAGTCCTGGTATAATTTTAGTGTCTCTCCGGCAGATCGAAACGCGCGCCATGAGGCGTATGATCGTTACATCCTCGATGAAGCCGTGCCCTTTATCCGTGAGCACTGCCGAGCACCGGACGCCCGGATTATGACCAATGGATGCAGCATGGGAGCGTATCACGCGGTGAACTTTTTTCTGAAGCATCCCGGAGTGTTCGAAGGAACCATCGCATTAAGCGGTTTGTACCGGCTGGACCGGATCGAATTCAGACTTTCCGCCAACGATATCCCGGCGGTGTATTTCAATTCTCCACTGAGTTATCTCCCGGATCTGACGGACACCGGGTATCTGGATGCCTATCGGAACCGGCGCATTATTGTTTGTGTTGGCCAGGGGGCCTGGGAGAACGAGGCCGTCGAAGACACACGACGTCTTGATTAGCTGTTCAGAGAAAAGGCCGTTCCGGCTTGGATCGATTTCTGGGGAGCCGACGTGAACCATGACTGGCCTTGGTGGTTTCGGCAGATGAATTTCTTCTTAGGCCATCTCTATGGATGACCAGGCAACGAATGCGCGTATGAACCGATCATCAGTATACAAGCCTGTCTTAGATTATAATCGATATGACGCTTATGAAAGGAGGGGAATATGACCACAATTGTTGGTGTTTCGGGTAGCCTGAGAAAGTCTTCTTTCAATGCCGGCCTGTTGCGGGCTGCTGCCGATGCGGCGCCTCAAGGCTGTGAGGTAACTATTGCATCGATACAGGACATCCCTCTTTATAACGGGGATATGGAAGAAACTGAAGGCATCCCCAAACCGGTTGCGGAGCTCAAGGAACGGATCGTGGCCGCGGACGGGTTGCTGATGGTAACCCCGGAGTATAACAACTCGATTCCGGGGGTATTCAAGAATACAATTGACTGGCTATCTCGCCCGCCGGAAGATCGCTTCCGGGTATTTAAAAATCTACCGGTCGGACTGATCGGGGCGACCCCCGGTACCTTTGGTACTGCGTTTTCCCAATATGCCTGGCAACCCACGCTTCGGGTTCTGGGCACCCAGGTCTGGGCAGGGAAGTTGATGTGGATCAGCGGGGCCATGGATAAATTCGACGACGAGGGTAATTTAACCGACGACAGGGTGCGTCAGCAACTGGTCTCTTATATGACCGGATTTGTCGAATTTATATCCCAGGTGACCACCTGATCCTGAATATATATACTCACCGCCAACTCTCTTGACCAAAAGGAGCTCTGCCATGGCAACATTTTTCATGTTTGGAAAGTATTCACCGGAGTCCATCAAAGAAATGAGTATCGAAAGAACCAACCGGATCATCCAGGAAATTAAAGACCTGGGTGGAGAGATGACGGCCATGCACGCCATGCTGGGTGAATACGATCTTCTGTTCTGCGTCCAATTGCCAGATATTTCAGATGCCATGAAGGCATCGGTGTCAATTACCCGTCTCACGGGGATCTCGTTTAATACCTGCCCGGCCGTAACCGTGGAGACGTTTGATCGCATTGTCATCGAATCATAGTGTTGTCCCAAAAGTGAATGGAATCGAAGGGAATATCGCCGATGGAAACCTGCCGTTTAAGCGAATTTTTGACCGTTCTCGAGCCGTGGATGGATACCGATTATATCCGGAAAGTCTTTCTCGATAGTCAGGGCCGGCTGGTGATTTTTTTTGCCGATGGCGGTGAGAAGGTCTACAAACTGGAAGATTGCGCCAAGGCCCAACTTGAAGACATATTAAAAGATATCGGAAACAGAGGCATCCCTATCGAAACCCAACAGTTCAAATAAAAGCGTGATTCTGATCATCTCCGGCTATTTGAGAAGGGGGAAGCATGCACCATCACGACAATAACGCCAAATGAACTGTTTAATCCATGAGCGACATCGTCGCGTTTGATAAATCCGCCACACGATGTTATTCGGAAAATTTTGTAACAAAATGCGGAATTGTTGTTACGCTCTGCGGCCGGAGCAACCTGAAGATCAAAATAAGACAATAAATTACAAATAGTTATAAAAAATTCACCAACCTGGCCCGGGATTTGCTCTCTATATCCTTGGAAACGAAAATTCATGGGAGTGACCTATGAGCCAGAACGAGGAAAAACAACCGCTCAATACCGGTCGTATGACGCTATACGGCATTGCGCTTCTGATTCTAATTGCCATACCGGGATTCTCCCATCCCATTCGTGTGCTCCTGTTATTCATCCTGTCCGCCTTTACCGCCATCATTTTCATAAAATGGAACCGGGTTAGAGCCTTGCCAGAAGATCACGATGACTGCCTGTTCACTCCTGAGGTCCGTTCCATGAACTGCAATCGATGCGGGTACGATATTGGGCCAAGTTATATGGGGGTTTGCACGGACAAACCGGATGTAGAAGAGCTCTGGAAGTATATCTGCTTCAACTGCGGATTAAGATGGGATGAGTACTGGCATGGGCCACCGCAAGAGGGAAGGATCGAATCGAAGGCGTGAAATTAGGGTTCTAAACTGAAAATAATTTCATGCAATGGTAGGGTCAGCCAAGACCCCGGTATCTGCTAATCCCGTTCAAATGCGCAACATCCCCCCCATGTATCGATCACCCACCGCAGCGTACCGTAGAACCTACCGTAATGCACGATGCTCAAACTGGCATTGGTCGTTACAAAACAGCGCGGTGCATTAAGAGGAAGATTGGTCACAAGGCGGAACACACTGTCGAGAACACCTCCATGGACCACCATGGCGACGGTGCCGCCGTGATTTTTCTCAATCAATTCCTCAATACATCCTGTGTTCCGCTGATAAAGCTGACGAAGGCTTTCGCCGTTTGGAATGACATAGTCGGGATCATTGGTATCGAGTTGATTCAGGATCTGGGCGTGCTCCTCCTGGATCGTCTGAAATGTCAATCCTTCAAGGTCTCCGAAATTTCTCTCCCGCAGGCGGGAATCCGTTCGAATGTTGTGACCGGTCTGTTCTGTGATAATGGACGCTGTTTCCATGGCTCTTCCAAGATCACTGCTGACCAGAGTGTCAAAATGAAACTCTGTCAACCGATCCGCCAGTGCCAGCGCCTGGGCCTGGCCGGCGTCGGTCAATGGACTGTCTCCATGCCCTTGAAACCGTTCCTCAATATTCCATAAGGTTTCACCGTGGCGGATAACCAGTAGCGTCGTCTTTTTTAAATCCATCCCAAACGTCTTCTCGTAGCAGGGGCGCCGACCTGGACGTATCTGCAGTCAGCCTCCCGCTTTTTATCAATGCATACCCCAGTGCAAGGGGCCAGAACACCACCAGAAGGATTACAAACACAACCCAGTTGAAGTTTCCCCGCCGTTGAAGAGGAGCGCCAGCGGAAACCGAATACGGGTTCGAAGCACGGATGGATCGGATCTTTTCCTGCTTCAAGCGGTTTATATGGGTAGCGTCGAGATCGGTACCGCAGTATTTACAACGGGGCAGTTTCGACACCACCAGGG
>Ga0056119_1000192_pt1 | contig 10188 bp, 7 predicted proteins | sample WorMettaBAHAMAS1_FD_80076 | JGI IMG/M metagenome (GOLD analysis project Ga0056119, IMG submission 80076) | Marine gutless worms symbiont microbial communities from Max Planck institute for Marine Microbiology, Germany - Olavius tantulus BAHAMAS.1 ...
GGCGGCATCCCGGTGATCCGGGAAGGACGATCCTTCGCGGGTGTTGATGCGGTCATCGACAAGGACCTGGCCAGTGCCACACTGGCCAAGGAGGCCGGGTCGGATATGTTCCTGATTGCAACGGACGTGCCTGGAGCCGCTCTCCATTATGGATCATCGGAGGAACGGTTTCTTCGACGAATGACTGTCTCGGAAGCCGAGGCGTATGCAGACCATGGGCATTTTCCGGCCGGATCCATGCTGCCCAAGATCGAGGCGGCCTGCCAGTTCATCAGCGCAGGCGGCAAACGCACGGTGATCACCTCGGTTTCAGATATCGAGTCTGCCGTGAAGGGGGTGGCGGGAACGGAAATCCGACCGGGCTAGCTTAAACCTTTCGGCAAGAGCTAAAGAAACCTTTTCTATTTATTGGCGTCGTTTCGGTCGACGCCCTAAATACGAAGCACGAAAACCGAAATTCGAAACAAACGGAAAAATTCGAATGCTTCAAACCCTAATGCGGTGGTTTGATATCTTGGTCATTTGAAATTCGGATTTGTTTCGTATTTCGATATTCGAATTTCGAAATTTAATTTACTCGTTCTGAGTGTGTGAGTGATTTTCCTGCAGCCACCTTGCATAACGCGGCTTCCCTATTCAAAACCCTATCTGTTTCGATTTCGGAGTCCCCGTTCCACGGTCACGAGAAAATCCTGTACATTGGTCAAAATGGAGCGGGCAGTCAGGGATCCTCGATTGGCCAGTTTGCTGACCGCAAATTCGGACATGTCTACCGAGTAGAAGTAAACCGGGCGTACCGATCCATTTTCCTGAACGCGATAGGAGGGCGCCATATTGCCGGTGGCAATGGCGTGCAGTTGTGTGGCCAGGGCGATGATGGTGGTGGCCTGTCGCGCCAGGGTCCGCGTTTGATCCTGGGCCCGATAGACATCGGCAACGATTTCCGGAAGGGGCCCGTCGTCGCGGATGGACCCGGCAAGCACATAGGGGACCCCTTTGTCCAGAGTTGCTTTCATAACCCCGTCGGAGATGATGCCCTGGTCGATGGCGGCCTGCATTGAGCCTTCGGAACGGACCATGTTCAGGGCATCCAGATGCCGATAATGTCCCCTCGCCACGCTCTTCTTCGAATACAGTTCCTGTCCCAGGGCGGTGCCGAAGATCGCCCCTTCCAGATCGTGGGTAGCCAGTGCATTTCCGGCCAGCAGGGCATGCACGAATCCGTTTTCGATCAGGGCGGAAAACGCCTGTCGCGAGTCCTGATCAAAGACCGCCGCCGGTCCCATCACCCAAACGATCACGCCATGGTTTTTTTCAAACTCCAGAAGCTCATACAATTCGTCATAATCGATGGAGAATGACGTCTCCCGTGTTAAGTGGCTCCGGAACGCAAACTTCTCGGCCGTGTGGGAGGGAAATTGATATCCATCGGTGTGAACGAATATGCCGTCTTCCCCGTTTTCTCCCCGGCCACAAGCCACCCGTTCACCCTTTCGAAGCCTCCGAAATTCTTTCACCTCGAGAGAGTCGTCCGGATTCCGAACGACGACACAATCCATTCGGGATTCCTGCAACAGTTGCCAATGCGCCTCCTGGATTCGAAAGTATTCCGGATAAACCGATGTGGCATGAAAATCTTTCGGGGCCACGCCGTCCTGGATGGCCGTCTCGAATCGGACGAGAGGTGCACGGATAAGGTTGTCGGATGAAAAATCCGGGGGCGAGTATGCCGGCAGCTTAAACGCCATGGCGACCTCCTTCGCTATTGCACCAATTGGGTAATTCGGATTTGTTTTGTATGTCGTGCTTCTATATTCGAATTTACTTCAAACGCACATCAATAAAAAATATAAAGGAACATCTCAAAATCTTCCGCCTGTTGAAAGCGAGCCAATTTCACTGTAGGGTTCAAGTTACCTTAAAGTCAATTGGAAAGGACCTGCCATGATTCCGCTCGCTTCGATTCAGACCGCCGCCGACCAGCTCAGAAATCATATCGCCCGGACACACATCATCCATTCATCGAACCTCAGTAAATTGATCGGCGCAGATATCTATTTGAAGCTTGAAAATCTTCAAAAGACCGGATCCTTCAAGGTCCGGGGTGCCACCTACAAGCTGATGCGTCAACGGAGTGCGATCGGCCCGGGCGGAGTGGTGGCCGCATCCGCGGGGAATCATGCCCAAGGGGTGGCGTTGGCTGCTCGAGAAACCGGCATCCCGGCCACGATCGTGATGCCCGAATGGGCTTCCATCACCAAACAGGAGGCCACACGCAGCTATGGCGGGGAGGTGATCATTCACGGGACGAGTATCGATGAATCCCTGGACAAGGCCCGGGATCTGAGTCAGGAAGGACGCACGTTTATCCATCCTTTTGATGATCCGGATATTGTCACGGGACAGGGGACCATCGGACTGGAGGTACTCCAGGACATCCCCGACACCGACATGATTCTGGCACCGGTCGGCGGGGGCGGGTTAATTTCCGGAATCGCCTCCGCCGTCCGGGGGATACGACCGGAAGCGACCGTTATCGGTGTGGAGGCGGCAGTCTGTCCGTCAGCCTCTGAATCTCGTAAAGCCGGGAAAATCACTCGAGTGACGGCCTGTTCGTCCATTGCCGATGGCATCAGCGTCAAGCAGGTGGGCAATATCTGCTTCGACATTCTCCAGGAGGCCGTGGAAGATGTGGTGCTGGTTGAAGAAGAACAGATTGCCGCGGCCATGCTGATGCTGCTGGAGAGGAAACGGATCCTGGCCGAAGGCTCCGGGGCGACCCCGCTGGCGGCCCTCTTGAACGGATCTGTGGCCCCTCCGACCGGTGGGAAGGTGGTGCTGATTGTCAGCGGCGGCAATGTGGACAGTCCACTGCTGGGACGGATCATCAGTCAGGGATTGCTGAAACACGGACGGATCATGCGGTTAAGGGTGCGCTTGGAGGATATTCCCGGTGCCCTTGCCGGCATGCTCGCCGCCGTGGCCAGACTGAAAGCCAATGTTCTGACCATTTATCATGATCGTCCGGTTCGGGGTATCCCGATTTACGAAACCCTTGTGGAGCTGGAATTGGAAACCCGCGGTCCGAATCACGCCGAGGCGGTTGCCGAAGAATTGCGAGCCCAAGGATATGATATTGCGGTCCGATAAATAACCGGTTTCACAACCGTGTCTAAAGGCCCATGTCGGTGTTGCAGGCCATCGAAAAATACTCACATACTGCCGTGTTTACTCCACTTTTTCACCTGGCCATTGCATAAAACCATCGAGAGGTAGGGCCCTGGTCCTTGATCCATCGTTGTGAAACCGGTGATGTATGACTTAGTCTGAGCTTACGGCGCGAACGTAATATGGGGCGCTGATATCCTGCCAATGCACGAAGCCCAGTTCGATACTGACATACCAGGCGGTGGTATACGATCGCCGGTCGCAGCTCCACAGCCACTGCTGGGTGGTATCAAACACCGGGTCGATGCAAACATCCACGGCCTCGGTCAACAGCGACAAGAGCTCATCAACGGTGGGAAGGCGCCAGTTTCGGCTGTCTCCGAAACGCTTCCGGTTGAGGTGATCGACATAGTGAGCGGCTTCCTGCCAGTTTACCGGGTAGGGTGACCCGGCCTGCTCCCATTGCAATCCCGTGGTCCGGTCGAATATTGTGCCGTCCGGCCGCACATCGAATACATTCGGAATGTATTTCGAGGGGCGGCCCAGAACATCCACCCGAAACATCTCACGCGCCAAGCCCACAGCAGTTTTACTCGGAACTCTTCGCAACGGCTCCGGCAGGGGTTGTACCGGAGGGGCAGGGGGGATGGCATCCGGAGCCATTTCACATGCCTCTTCTTGTTGGGCTCTCCAGTCGGAATAGGTCTTGGCCAGGGCGATTTGCATGGTTCTTGCGGTGGAAAAACGGTCGGATGGCTGTTCTTCCAGGGACATCTTGATAAACGCGTCCCAACGGGTGTCCAGATCCGTATTGAAGTGACTCGGTGGCGTCCACTCCCCATCCGGCAGCCGCCCCGTCAGCATGCGGTACAGCGTGACGCCCACCGCATACAGATCGGCCCTGGGGTCGACTTGATCCGGCGCGGCTTCCTGTTCCGGAGGCGCATAATAGGGGGAGCCGATCTTCAAGTTGGAGGGGCCGGAAAAGGTCTCCCCCCGGAGTTTTGACAGCCCAAAGTCCGCGACCTTGACGGTACCCGTTTCGGTCACCAGGAGATTAAATGGCTTGATATCCCGATGGACGATCCCGGCGTTATGGAGACGGGCGAGACCGTCAAGGGTCTGAGAGCAGAAATCGAACGCTTTGTCGGTCCGGATCACCCTGGATGCGGATTCCGCCCGGTAAGACTCACCCATGATCGCCCCTAAATTGTTGGCATAATATTCCATGAGATAATACGGGCGACTGTCGGCCTCTCCAAAATCGAGTACTTCCAAGATATTCGGATGTCGAATGGCAGCCATGGTGCGGGCCTCGATGATAAACAACTCGCGAAGCGTCTCCTCTCCCATCAGGGCCTCGAGGGTATCTATAGGATCAAGCCGCTTGATGGCTGCGATCTTGTCAATGACAGGGATCTGCACCATGTAGACTTTGGCCATCCCGCCGCGGCCCAGAAGGCCCCGGATCCTATATTTTCCGATCTTGTTCATGGAAGACAACGCGATTCTCTGATTCAGGTCAATATGCGCACCGGCGTATGAAATGCGATCCCTGGTTTGCCGGTTTGCCCGTTAGCCCGTTATCCTGTGTGCCCGCGTGTCCTGAGTAAGCACAGCGCATCGAAGGGTTTGCCCGATAACCCGAGTGCCTGCTTGTCGGTTCGCCCGCATTCGGGTAACTGTCCAAAGGGCTGAAGGCCAAAGCAGCCGGTATCCATTACATGTGAAAGTAGGCCGAAAGGTGCAGGGATTTGTACTTTGTATTTGGTCTAGGGTAATCGCCAGCGACGCAGACTTCCGGGTTTGTGGAAAAATTTACAGACCACCGCATACCCAATACCAAATATCTGATGCCCGGCCAAACCGGCAAGTCCTTTGATTGCTCTCTGTTCGGTTGGGCGACCCCTTCGACGCGCTTTGATCGCTCCCTTCGGCACGCTCGGCGCAGGCAGGACGGGCGGGCCGAAGGCCCAAAGGGCCCACGGGTCCACGGACCAACGGGCTCTACCACAACCTCAGCGCATGACTTTTGGGAAGTCCTCTGGCGATGATTTTTTCGGCAACGGAAGCAATATCATAGGGTACAAAGCGGATTTCCACACTATCGGCATCCGTATCCAGAATCGTGTATTTTGCGTTATTGTCTCCGTCCCGGGGTTGTCCCACGCTACCCACATTGATGATGTACGCCCGATCCGGATTGAGCCGATAGGTTTGCCGGGTAAGGGCCGACGCTACCGCGATGTCACCATCCCATTCCACGCACTCCAGCAGATGGGTATGCCCGACAAAACAGAGACGCTCCGGCATTTTCGAAAAGGTTCGCCTCAGCTTTGCATCGGATACCTGAAACAGATAGGTCATTGGCGAGTCCAACGGAAATCCGTGTACAAAACGGCACCCATGCTCGACCATACTGGTATTCAGACCACCCAGAAACTGAAAGGTATCCTCGCTCATCATCTTGATGGTCTTCTCGAGAGACTCTTTGGCCACCGGGTTAAAACCGCGCAGAAAGCGAAAGTCGATCACCGCTTTTTCATGATTGCCAATGACGGTGGGAATCCCCTTCTCCCGGAGCAAGGTCACCGAGTCTTCAGGATTTGGGCCATAGCCAATGGTGTCGCCCAGGCAGAAAATCTTGTCGATGCGCGCTGTTTCAATATCTGCCAGAACACTTTCAAACGCTTCCAGGTTGGCATGTATGTCGGATATAATGGCAATGCGCATGGGTTTTTTTAGGAACCTCCTCTTGCCAGTGTGTTTTCAGAGGCGATGGCCCGTCAATGGTGTGAGCATTGTCTCCTCACAAAACCATTCTCCGAATGTACCAGTTGATCAGGGCCGGTCCGTAAAAAATGTAAAAAATGGCGCCAATGGAAAGAAAGGGACCGAAGGGTATGGCCAGTTTCATGTCCTTCCCCCCGCGGAGCATCAACAACATGCCGGTCAGAGTCCCCACCGCCGAGGATACAAAAATGGTAAAGATCACCCCCTGCCACCCGAGCAGGGCACCGATCATGGCGAGAAGTTTGATGTCCCCGCCGCCCATACCTTCCCGCCCGGTCAGTAGGCCGTAACCCCAGGCTATCAGAAGCAGGCTACCGCCGCCGACCACCAAGCCCAATAGGGCGTCCACCCACGTGGGTATCGGCAGCGCCAGTGAAGCCATAAAAAACAATGGGATGCCCGGCAAGGTGATGCGATCCGGGATGATGCGGTGGTCGATGTCGATAAAGGTGATCACGATCAGCGTGGCGATAAACAGAAAGTAGATGAGCCCTGCGGCGGTCATACCGAATCGAAGGTAAACCGCTAATGCGGTCACCCCGCCCATTAATTCGATTATCGTGTATCGAATGGGTATCCGAACGCCGCAATGCCGACATTTGCCTCTCAGGACAAGCCAGCTAAACACCGGTATGTTGTCGTAAAAGCGTATGGGGGTTCCGCAGTTGGGACATCGCGAGGCAGGGCGGATAATCGATTCGGAGGCGGGGAGGCGATATATCACCACATTCATGAAGCTTCCGATACACAAGCCGAGCAGGAAGAAGTACAGGTCATCAACGAACGTCATCAATCGGTTCCGATCAATAGGTTGGTATCCCGTTTTTGTGCCACCTCGCCTCACTACAACGGTTTCGAAAGATGATCATAAAAATAAAATACTAAATATGTTGAAAAAAATCAAGATAGATGTTGCGAACGGATAGATTGATCTTATTATAGATCGTTTAACTCTGGCTATAATTAGATCCCCAATTTCATCGTTTGGCTGGGTACCAGCGGAGCTGGGCGTGGGGCTATCATTAATCGAAGCGGCATTGCCGCGTTTCAGAGAATCGCCGTGCGATTTGATCAGGGAGCATTCATGGCAGAAACCGATAAAGACGATCTGATCCACCTCATCGAGGATGATACCGATGAAGAGGATATTCCCACCCTGCTTCCCCTGCTGCCGGTCCGGGATGTCGTGATATTTACCGACATGTTGCTCCCGCTTTTTGTGGGGCGAAAGCGGTCGATTCTGGCGGTAGAGGAAGCCCTTGCCGGGGACCGCTTTTTGCTGCTGGCGACTCAGAAGGATCCGATTATCGAGAACCCGGAGCCGGACGACATTTATACCATGGGAACCGTGGGGCGTCTGCTACGGATGCTCAAACTCACGGACGGTCGAGTCAAAGCCCTGGTACAGGGGGTCGCTCGCGCCAAAGTGACCCGATATATCCGTAAAAAATCGTTCTATCGGGTTCGCATCGACCGCATCTTCGAACAGCCGGTCGAAGAGATCACCATCGAGACAGAGGCCATGATGCGAAACGTCCGGGAGCAGGCCGAAAAAATTCTCTCGCTCCGCGGGGAATTTTCCGGAGATATCGGAAGTATTCTGGAGCGAATTGAAGATCCGGGCAAACTGGCCGATTTAGTCGCCTCCAACCTGAAACTGAAAATTGAGGAATCCCAGGACATTCTGGAAATCACCGATCCCTTCGCCCGCCTTCGGAAGGTGAACGATCTGCTCACCCGGGAGTTGGCGCTGTCGGCCATGCAGGCCAAGATTCAATCCGACGTGAAGGATGAAATATCCAAAAGCCAGAGGGATTTCTTTCTCCGGGAGCAGGTACGGGCCATCCATCGGGAACTGGGGGAACTGGACGAAAGGGGACAGGAGGTCGAAGAATATAGCAAGAAGATCCGACAGGCCAAAATGCCGAAACCGGCGCAGGAAGAAGCCGAAAAGCAGCTTCGCCGAATGGCCCAGATGCATCCGGATGCCGCCGAAACCTCGGTGGTCCGGACATATCTGGATTGGCTGGTGGGGATGCCCTGGACTAAATCGACAAAGGATGTCATCGATATCCATCGTGCCAAGGCCATTCTCGATCGGGATCACTATGGTCTGCAGAATGTCAAAGACCGGATACTCGAATACTTGAGTGTTCGTAAACTCAATCCCCGCATGAAAGGGCCTATTTTGTGCTTTGTGGGCCCTCCCGGTGTTGGGAAGACTTCTCTGGGACAGGCGATTGCACGTGCCATTAAACGCAAATTCGTGCGCATTTCCCTTGGCGGGATACGAGACGAGGAGGAAATAAGAGGGCACCGGCGGACTTACATCGGCGCCCTGCCCGGACACATTCTACAGAGCCTCAAGCAATGCGCAACGAACAACCCGGTGTTCATGATGGACGAGATTGACAAGCTGGGTGCCGATTTCAGGGGCGATCCCTCGTCGGCACTGCTGGAAGCCCTTGATCCGGAACAGAATAATGCCTTTAGTGATCATTATTTGAATCTGCCGTTCGATCTGTCCAATGTGATGTTCATTCTGACGGCCAATTTTACGGATACGATCCCATCGGCGTTGTTGGATCGGATGGAAGTCATCAACCTTTCCGGATACACCGAGGAAGAGAAAATTCAGATCGCCCGCCAGTATCTGTTACCGCGTCAGATCAAGGAAAATGGACTCACTCCGAAGAAACTGACCGTCAGCTCAGGCGCCATCCGGCAAATCATCGCCGAATACACCGCCGAAGCTGGAGTGAGAAACCTGGAACGGGAGATCGGCAGTCTGTCGCGAAAAGTGGCCCGGCAGATTGCGGAAGGCCGAAAAGGGCCGTTTGCCATCACTCGCCGGAATCTTCACAAGTTCCTGGGAGTTCCCAAATACCAGCCTGAAATGGACCAGGAGGACAGCCAGGTGGGGCTTGCCACCGGCTTGGCATGGACCCAGATCGGCGGCGAAGTCCTTTACGTGGAGGCGACCCTCATCGGGGGGAAAGGGGAGTTGATCGTCACCGGGCAGGTGGGGGATGTCATGCAGGAATCGGTCAGAGCAGCGGTCAGCTATGCCAAGGCACATCTGTCGGCGTTCAAAATCAAGGAAACCTTCCTCGACAACCAGGACGTTCATATCCATGTCCCCGCCGGCGCGATTCCCAAAGACGGCCCATCGGCCGGCATTGCCATGGTCACGGCATTGATTTCGAGTCTGACCCAGATTCGCATCCACAAGGATGTTGCCATGACCGGTGAGATCACCTTGAGAGGGCGTGTGCTTCCCATCGGGGGGCTAAAGGAAAAAGCGTTGGGAGCTCTCAGGGTGGGCATTCGCACCATTATTATACCGGAGAAAAACCGGAAGGACCTATCCGAGATACCCCGTCACGTCCGACGCCGCATCCGATTTATCCCGGTCCAACACATGGATGAAGTGCTTCCGGTGGCGTTGGAACAAGATCCGAAAAAACGCCGAAAGTCCAAGCGATGATAATTCTCGCTGTGGATACCTCAACCCGCACCTGCGGCATCGGCGTATCGGATGGCGACCAATCGATCTGTGAGCTCTATCTCACGTCCGGCCAGACCCATTCGCGTCACCTGATGGACACCATTACCCGGTCTCTGGATGCCTCGAACATGGCCCTGGGAGAGGTCGACGGATTTGCCGCAGTCCGGGGACCGGGTAGTTTTACCGGCCTCCGCATCGGGATTAGCACGGTAAAAGGGCTTGCCTATGCTACGGGAATACCGATGGTGGGAATTTCCAGCCTTGAAGCGCTTGCCCGGTCGGTGATCGGTGAAACGGCACCGCGTGTCTGCAGCGTGGTCGATGCGCGAAAAAACGAAGTCTACCATGCCATTTACCGGCTCGAGGAAGGAGGCTTGGTGGAGGAAACCCCGCCTTGTGTGGGCCCCCCCGACGCGATCCCGGAGAGTGATGAGCAAACTCTATTTGTGGGTGACGGGGCGTTGCTCTACCAAGCGGTGATCCGCCATGGACATGGAACACGGGCCGCCTTCGCACCGCCGGAGTTGAACGGAATTCGCGTCTCCACGGTGGCCCGGCTGGCGTTTGATCGGTTTGGAAACGGAGATGTCGACCCGATCGAGTCCATGGCTCCGTTTTACATTCGAAAATCCGACGCGGAATTGGCCCGTGAAGGAAAACTTGGGTAGACTATTTATTGACTTGAATCCGTTTATTTATTAGAAGCAACGGTTTTAGCC
>Ga0056119_1000193_pt1 | contig 9985 bp, 10 predicted proteins | sample WorMettaBAHAMAS1_FD_80076 | JGI IMG/M metagenome (GOLD analysis project Ga0056119, IMG submission 80076) | Marine gutless worms symbiont microbial communities from Max Planck institute for Marine Microbiology, Germany - Olavius tantulus BAHAMAS.1 ...
CATCGGCATGTCCTCCAGAGGGAAATCCCGAAACCCGGTAATGTTCAAGAAGGTGATTTCATCGGCCCCCTCCTGATAGTAGCGACCGGCTAGATCCACGGGTTTGCCGAGATTTCGCACCTCACCGGCTTCACGCACATCATACTGGTCCCCTTTGGTGACGACCAGATCACCGCGATCGTTGGCTCGGACATCCAGGCAGGCGATGATCCGCTTGGACAAACGGGTCGGGGCATCGTGAATTTCGGGGATCACCGCCCCCTGGACGGAGTTCAGAAAATTGCCCAAGAGGGTACTTCCGGTAATTCCGCTCTTTTCGGGGTGAAACTGCGTGGCCACAATGTTCCCCGATTGGATTCCACTCACAAACTCCGTTCCGTAATCCGTTGTGGTCATCACCACCGCGGGATCTTCCGGGGCCACATAGTAGTAGTGGACAAAGTAAAATTTTTCGTCTCCTCGGATATCGTTGAACAAACGGGAGGGCTGATGAGCGGCAATCCCATTCCATCCAATGTGGGGAACCGCCAGATCAACGTCGAACCGCTTGACCCGTCCGCGCAGGATACCGAGCCCCTCGATTCCCAATGCTTCTTCACTCTCTTCAAACAGGGCGTGCATTCCCAAGCAAATTCCCAGGAATGGTCGGCCCGAGGTCAGATACGCTTTCAACGGTTCGACGTACTGCTTCTCTCTGAGAATGGCCATCATACTTCCGAAGGCGCCGACACCCGGAAATACCAATTTGGGTGCCGAGAGGATGTCTTCCGCGGTCTGGACCAGTCGTACTGTTTCGCCTAACTTTTCAATGGCGTTGATGACACTCCGTACGTTTCCTGCACCGTAATCGAGCAACGTGATCATGATTGGATCCGAATGTTAAATCGTCGTTAACAAGGTCTCGTCTCATATCCCAACAAGGGATAAAATACAAGGGCGCCTCCTGGCAGGGCAGAATTTGTGATATGCTGAAAAGGGTTTTAAAGCATTCAGGAATCGGAGAGTTTTGAGCATCAAGGCTGTTCGTTCCGGATTTGGTTTGTGGTTCGACACGCTCACCACCCTGAGCAACGTCGAAGGAGAATCCAGATTTTCTTAGGGGGCATCTCTGGATGCCGGCCTACACCGGCATGATGGGAGAAATACCCCTATCCATGATATAAATAGAACCTATCTCAAAAATGTGGATCAGGGTTCAGGGCAAGGCACGGGGCAACGAAAAAGCGGAGCATACACGGTAGTATGTGAGCATTTTTTGTTGGCCCGTAACACCGCACTGGGCCCTTAGACGCGTTTTTTGAGATAGGTTCTAAGATCGTCCCGAGACGCTATAGGTGGATGAGGTGATAGAGAAGATACTGTCAGCAGGGCGCGACGGCGCAGAAAGGGCGGCTATTGATGCAGCCCTGGAGTTGGGTATCCATCACGGCGGAAGCCGCTACGACCCTGATATTGTTCGCGCAGGGCTACCGACGGACATCTCCTGCAACACCGAAGCGCCGTCGGCAGACTATCGGGGGTGTATTGAAGAAAATGTCAAGAATTCAGACGGAACCCTGATTATTACGTTGGGCCGGCCTGAGGAGTATGCCGATCACGCCCGAAAAACAGCGCTTAGAAATCGGCGGCAGCTTTTGCATGTTGACGCATCCAGTACCGATGTGCTTGAGGCGGCATCACTGATCCGTTCATGGATTGATATCTATTTTATCCGGACCTTGCACGTTACCGGCGTGTCTTCCGAAAATGTCAGTAGCCTGTACCAGGCCACCTTCCATATCCTGATGAACGCCGTGTCGTTTCCCACCGCCGAAGGCCCCCCGGAAGACACCCGGCCTTACCCCTTGCCTGAGAAAGACAAACCTCGAACGGTCGAACAGGCGATTGAGCGGTTATTATATGAGATGCCTTTGAAAGATAAGACGACCCTGGCCAGAATGAGATCCGACGAACTGGCCATGATACACTCCTCACTGGCGGAGTTCATTGTTGTTCGGTTTGGTTTGGGGCCGAGCAACTCGGATTTGATGAAATCCTGCTGCTTCCACGCGAAGCAGAAGGAAATGGATGTGAATCAGGCGTCGGCAATCCTTGTCCGTTCTCTTTGGGAGAGGTTGCAGAAAACACACTACCTGAGGATTGTTAAAAAAGAAGAGACGGGCGGATCAGACTGAAACTCCGACGATTAGCGAGGTAGGCGAATATCATGGGTACTGGGTATTGGTTATTCGGTATTCGCTGCTAACACCAATCAATTCTCAACTTTGGGAACCCTCTATTAGATCCCCAGTATCCAATACCTAATACCCAATACCAAATACCCAATACCCAATTCCCATCATCCCCCGTCCGTCTGGGGAAATGCTGTATTGGCGTACAGGTATTCCATCTTTTCCTTATGTTTCAGTTCTTCGTTGGCTATCCGAAGCAGCATGTCTTTGGTTTCGCCATCCTCATGCTGGTTGGCCAGTTCCGTATAAAACTGGAAAGAACGCAGCTCCCGATGACCGGCGACGAGAAAGACATCTTCCCGCTTCATGTCTTTGGCGATCTCCGGCTGCTCCTGATACTCGGCGATCTTGTAGAGAACAACGTCGGTCATCCTTAGAGGGCCGGGTCCGTATTTCCCGTCACGATAGTTGACAAGGAACTCCCGGTGTTTTTTCTCTTCGCCTGCAATCCACTCTATGGTCTCCCGAGCGCTGGCATCCTGAACCTGTTCGTATACCTCCATATAAAAGGCATAGGCTTCTTCTTCTCTCAGGATAGCGGTGTCGATGAGTTTGAGTAGTCTTTCGTCTTCCATATTGGGCCTCCACGTTCTCTTTGTCACTGGCGCTGTATGGGTCAATCCGGGGATTGTACCCGAACTATTGCGGCAATATCACGTTCTCTATCCGGCGGCTTTTTTGGCGACCTGAGCATTGAACTTTTCGGCATCGATCACGAACCGCACGTGGGTTCCGCTGGAAATTTGATCAACGCCGTCATCTGCGTGGATACTGAAGACCAGTTTCCGGCCATCCACTTGTTCGAGAGTTCCCTTCACCGTTATCGTAAATCCCGGCGGGGTGGCTGCGGTATGACTCACATCCACGTGAATGCCGACGGTCTGCTCCCTGGGCCAGTCAAGGTGAGGATTTATGGCGTGGATGCAGGCAAACTCGAACAAGCCGACCATAAAGCCGGTTGCAAATACTTCGGGCATGACCTTTCCCTCCGGGATATCCGGATACAGGTGCGGAACGGTCTTGTTCGGGGGGACGTCATAGGTGTATTCAAAGGTAAGCCCGGGTTTGAGGGAATCTTTCATGGAAAACCTCCGTCTGTTCGAGATGCGCGGTTCTGAAATGAAACAGCAAACCGTCAGATCCTGTTTTATATTGATAACAATTCCATAGAAGTCAATGGTTTGTTTGACAACTGCGCGAGAGCTCCGTTATACCAGTGCCATTTTACAGCGCCACTGTGAACCCGTCACAGACAGGAATGCCCGTCCTTATGAAACCCATTGTTGCGTTAGTCGGACGGCCAAACGTCGGCAAGTCCACTCTGTTTAACCGAATCACACGATCCCGTCTGGCTATCGTCGATGACATGCCGGGTATTACCCGGGATCGGAATTATGGTGATGCGGAGTGGGACGAAACCGCTTTCACACTGGTGGATACCGGTGGGTTTATCGGAACGGACCGTGATCCGTTTGCTGAGCAAATCCATCGTCAACTTCATACCGCCCTGGAAGACGCCGATGCGGTTGTCCTTCTTCTGGATAGCAAAAGCGGCCTGTCGCCCTTTGATGGGGACCTTATCGCTATTCTGCGAAGCCTTCCCAAACCGGTTTTCTACGCGGTCAACAAAATCGATGCGCCGGAACAGGAAGACCGTCTTTCCGATTTTTATGGTCTCGGCATCGAGACCTTTTACCCGATTTCCGCCGAACACGGCTACGGCATTTCCGACCTGCTGGACAATTTGACCCGATCGTTTCCAGTAGCTCCGGCTGAGGCGGAAAACGGCATGGTCCGCGTGGCTGTTGTGGGGCGGCCGAATGTGGGAAAATCATCATTGATCAACCGCATCCTCGGTGAAGAGCGCATGCTGGTCAGTGAAGTCCCGGGAACCACCCGGGACGCGGTCGATTCTGTCTGCCGCATCGATGATCAACAGTACCTGCTCGTGGATACCGCCGGCATCCGCAGGAAAGGTCGGGTATCCAGGAAAATTGAAAAATTTTCCGTCATCCGGGCCTTGCGGAGCCTAGAACGCAGCTACGTGGCACTGACGGTGCTGGATGCCCACGAGGGGATTACCGATCAGGATATCCGGATCGCCGGTTACGCATTGGAGCGTGGTTGCGGCTGCATCCTGTTGTTGAACAAGTGGGACATCGTGGACAAGGATTCCCATACGGAACGACGCTTTGTCCAGGAGCTCCGAAGGCAGGCGAAGTACTTGAACTTTGCCCCGGTGCTGACAATTTCCGCCCGCACCGGCCTTCGCGTCCGGAAGATTTTCGGGCAGATCGACCATCTATATGGTCAGTATACGACCCGTGTCGGAACCGGGCAGCTCAATCGGATCATTGAGGAGGCCATCCGTCGAAACGAGCCGGCCTTTCATAAAGGACGTCGCCTTAATTTTTATTATACGACCCAGGTCACCACGAAACCGCCGACATTTGTTTTTTTCGTCAACCACCCGGAAGCGGTGCACTTCTCCTATCGCCGATACCTGGCCAATCGCATCCGGGAGGCCACCGGCCTGGACAAAACGCCGATTCGGACCTATTTCAGAAAACGCACGGGGCGACTGAAGAAAAAGTAGCATCTCGGATTCAAGATGCAGGATACAAGATACACGATACACGCCACTTGGGCACGGATCTGATGAATCATTCTGAGTATCCTGAATCTTGTAATTTGCATCTTGTATCTTGGTACACCCGGCAAACGGGCTAACCCGTCTTCGCTCCTGCGGAGCTTCGCCGGGCAAGCGGGCAAACGGGCCCACGGGCCAACCGGCATTACGCCGCGGCAGGCGAGAGTTGTTTCCGGTACTCGGTACTCGGTATTGGGTATTCGGTATTAACTCAAGAATTTGTTGGCAGCGAGTACCAAATACCTGATATCAAATACCCCCGGGGCTTTGCCCCGGCAGACAGGCTAACCCTTCGACTCGCTGCGCTCGCTCAGGACAAGCGGGCCCACGGGCTAACGGGCAAACGGAACTCATGAACGATCTATTCGAACATGCCGCAGAGCGGGCGGCAAAGGCGGCCAGGCCTCTGGCCGAACGGATGAGGCCGGTCTCCCTTGATGATTTTTACGGTCAGGGCCATTTGATGGACCCGGGGATGCCGGTCCGACGTGCGGTTGAGACGGACCGGATATTTTCCATGATCTTCTGGGGGCCTCCGGGATGCGGCAAAACCACGCTGGCCCGACTGATTGCCGGACAGACCGCCTCCCATTTTGTCCATTTCTCGGCGGTTCTTTCCGGTGTACGAGACATCCGGGCCGTTATCGAGGAGGCCCGGGAGCAGCGGCGGCTGAATCGTAAACGAACGATTCTCTTCGTCGATGAAATCCATCGCTTCAACAAGAGTCAGCAGGACGCATTTCTTCATCATGTGGAAAGCGGTCTGATCACGCTCATCGGCGCAACCACCGAGAACCCGTCGTTTGAGGTGATTGCACCGCTGCTGTCGCGCTGTCGTGTGATGACCCTTGAGCCGTTATCGACTTCGGATCTACGCCGGATTGTAACCCGGGCAGTCTCCGATCCGGAACGGGGCTTCGGCCGTCTGAATCTGCAAGTGGAACCGGATGCCATCGATTTTTTGGTGCAGGTCGCCGACGGGGATGCCCGGGCGGCTCTCAGCGGCCTTGAACTCGGCGTATCCATGATCGCCGGGGAAGCACCTGGGGGTACAGAGGCGGCACAAGTGACACTGGACTCGGAGACGCTGAGCAACGCCCTGCAGCAACGGGCCTTACGCTACGACAAGTCCGGAGAAGAACACTATAATTTGATTTCCGCCTTCCACAAAAGTCTTCGGGGAAGCGATCCGGATGCCGCCCTGTATTGGCTCGAACGGATGTTGTCCGGTGGTGAGGACCCCTTTTACATTGCCCGGCGCATGGTGCGGTTTGCCTCCGAAGATATCGGAAACGCCGATCCCCAGGCCCTTGGCGTCGCCCTGGAGGCCATGGAGGCCTTCCGGTTTTTGGGGCATCCGGAGGGTGACCTGGCCCTTCACCAGGCCGCTGTATATCTGGCGACGGCTCCTAAGAGCAATCGGATTTACGCGGCCTCCAAGTCCGTTAAACAGGTGATCCGGGAGACCGGGTCGCTTCCGGTTCCGATGCATATCCGCAATGCACCCACCCGTCTCATGAAAGATCTGGGCTATGGAAAGGGATACAAATACGCCCACCATTATGAAGACGGGTTCGTATCCCAGGAATATCTTCCCGATGCCATACGGAAATCGGTATTTTACCGACCGACAGAACGCGGTTTTGAAAAGGAGATCCGAAAACGGATGCGCCGATGGGAACACACCCGTAATGATTCTGAGGAGAGACAGAAAGGCAGGGAAACGACGGTGTCTGAGTCTACCGGGAAACCATCAGGGCCGGAAGACTGATGTTCATCGAACACTCCCCATGCGAAGATCCCGCCCTAAATCTTGCCTTGGAGGAGTACTGCTTCCTTCACCTGGAGCCATCCGAAGATATGGTTCTGACCTATGTCAATCAGCCGTCCGTGATCATCGGCAGACATCAGAACGCATTCGATCAGGTCAACCTCGGCGTGGCGCGACAAAAGGGCATCCCGGTGATCCGTCGTCGGTCGGGAGGCGGCGCTGTGTATCACGATTGCGGCAATTTAAATTTTGCATTCATCGGTCGATACGACCGCACCTTGTTTGTCAACTACCAGCGTATCCTCACACCGGTCATCGATGCCTTGGGTCGGATGGGGATTACGGCCTCCTTTTCAGCGCCGAATCGGATCCTGGTGGAGGGAAAAAAAATTTCCGGGAATTCGCAGTACTCCAACATGAAGCGGATGGTCAGCCACGGTACTCTGCTTTACGAGACGGACGTGGGGACTCTCCAATCGGTTTTGGAACCGAACCTGGATGTGGTCTACTCAAAAGGGGTGCGTTCGGAACCGTGGCCGGTTGTCAACCTGTCTCGACACATGGAATCCGCAACCAGTTTCGTCGATTTTCGCAGACACTTCACACGATACCTGACCGGTGGATGGGGGGAAAAAACTCCCCTTCAGCTGTCATCGGAAGCGTGGGAAAAAATCAACGATCTGGCCCGACAAAAATATCGGCGCTGGGAATGGAATTACGGTCGGTCTCCTGAGTTTTCCGCTGCGTTCCCATGGGAAAACGGCAAGGTGGTGATCGATGTGGCAAAGGGAATTGTCAGGGCCGTGGGGGGTGACGATAGCGGGCTGTCGCCCGCCGTGATCACAGACCTGCGTGATCGATGGGTCGGACGTCGATTGACAGACATTCCAGTCGTGACTAGAGCGATTTGAAGTTGTTCAATGGTTTCGGCGTCGGGATCGAAATCGGAATCGGAATCGAAATAGGTTGGCCGTTGTCGAGGTCGATGCCGCTCCCGTAGAGATAGGTCACTTGACCCCTTGAATCCTTGGACCCCTGGACCCCTGAATCATTCTGTCTGAGGATTTTGGCAGAATGATTCAAAACGATAACCGGCGCGTTTCCCCCCGGTGAACCAGTCCCTGTCCGTCGGGGACAAACGTGCGTTCGATCAACTCGCGCTCTCCCGTTCGGCTTACGAGAAGTATCGATGAGGATCGGGTACCATATCCCGGAATGGTAATGAACAATGGGGAAAGCGCCCTCTCCTTTTCAAGGCCCACCCCGGTGTCGGGCAGTTTATGGTCCGGCGCCTGGTCCCGACTTTCGAGACGCTCAAACACAGTATCTGAATCCAGGGCCTCCGCACCGGTCAGTATTTGCCGTAATCCTTCTTTTGCCCGCAGAACTTTCGGCCAGGGGGTGTCCAGCAGATGGTTGCTCAAACCGTAGTACCCGGGGGGCAGCTTCTGCACGCCGTTTCCCCGGTTTGAGTAGTAAAAGAGGGCGTCGGCATCTCCGATCAAAAGGTTGAATCCATTGTATTGGTGTCCGGTGGCTTCCAAACGTTCCAGATAGACGGGAAAAGGTGTGTTTCCTTCCAGAAATTCGCTGACCAATCGCCCCCGTGTCGGTGCATCCGGGCGAATTGACGCCGGATCCCGGAAATTGGTGATGGCCGCAAACCGTCCGATCCGGCTCACACCGAGCCAGGTTCCGCCGCCCTGGAGATCCCGGCCGGCCAGGATGTCCGGCCGATCTTCCCAGAAGTCGATCGGGGCGGTGGGCCGACCGTAGAACTCATCCCGGTTGACCGCAAGGGCCAGCTTGAATTCCGGGTGAACATCGTATGAAAAAATGATCAGGCACATGGGATCGCCGTTGACCTTCCTTAAGCCCCTGTGTTAACCGAAATGAACCCGGCTATATGTCCCTTTTGGGGCGGTATGAGATATTCGGGCAGAGCTACAATGGCTTAAAATTAAAGCATTTGAAATTCAAAATCAATAAAGGGGAAGCACCATGAAAGAAGCCGTTATCGTTAGTGGAGCGCGAACCGCTGTTGGAACATTTGGCGGCGGCCTGAAAACCGTTTCTGCGGTTGAACTCGGGGCGCTGGTGATGAAAGACACCATAAAGCGGGCAGGTCTCAGACCGGTAAGAAGCGACGCCATGGCCCGGATCGCACCGGACAAGCTCAAAGACCAGGGGACGATCGAACTTGAACAGCAGGCGGATGACTGGGACACCGCAGCCGCCCCTGTGGCTCTGGACGAAGTCATCATGGGCAATGTCCTGCAGACCGGCCAGGGACAGAACCCTGCCCGGCAAGCCATGATTCGGGCGGGTATCCCCAAAGAAACACCGGCATGCACCATCAACAAAGTCTGCGGGTCTGGACTCAAGGCGATTGCCATGGGGGCTTCGGCGATCATGACCGGCCAGGCGGATGTGATTCTGGCCGGCGGACAGGAAAATATGAGCTTGACGCCGATGGCACTTCCCAAGGCCCGCTGGGGTTATCGCATGGAGTTGACCGGCGTCGGCGAGGTTACCGATCTCATGGTGTTCGACGGGCTGTACGAGATTTTCTACGGGCCACATGGGTGTCACGGCCGAAAACATTGCAGCCATGTACAACATCAGTCGGGAGGAACAGGACGAGCTGGGTGTGTTGAGCCATACTCGAGCCTTGGCCGCCATGGGCGAGGGCTATTTTAAGGAGTAAATCGTGCCGGTTATCGTCCGGCCCCGAAAAGGTGACATCGTGGTGGATGTGGATGAGCGGCCCATGGAGACCAGTTTGGAGAAAATGGGCAAACTCCGTCCGGCATTCAAAAAGGATGGTACCGTCACCGCCGGCAATACCTCCGGCATCAATGACGGCGCGGCAGCCGTCCTTCTTATGAGCAGCGAGAAGGCGGCGGAATTGAACCTGGAGCCGATCGTCAAGATTAAAGCGTTTGCCTCCGGGGGGGTCGACCCGGCATACATGGGGCTCGGCCCGGTACCCGCGATACGGAAAGTTCTGGACGCCACCGGCATGGGGATCGATGACATCCAGCTGATCGAACTCAATGAGGCCTTTGCCGCCCAGGCCATCGGTTGCATGAAGGAATTGGGGATTCCCACCGACAAACCCAATGAGGTCGGTAGTGGAATTTCCCTGGGGCACCCCATTGGCTGCACCGGCGCCCGGCAAATGGTCAGTGGCATGAATCAGATGAAACGAAAGGGATATTCCACCGGGATGGTGACGATGTGCATCGGCGGGGGCATGGGGATGGCGATGGTCGTCGAACGCTAGCCTGAACCCGGTATGAAATTTCTTCAGTGAGCGTTTCATATAAAGAC
>Ga0056119_1000195_pt1 | contig 9965 bp, 10 predicted proteins | sample WorMettaBAHAMAS1_FD_80076 | JGI IMG/M metagenome (GOLD analysis project Ga0056119, IMG submission 80076) | Marine gutless worms symbiont microbial communities from Max Planck institute for Marine Microbiology, Germany - Olavius tantulus BAHAMAS.1 ...
GATGTGACCGGCAACACAGGTGTTCGCCTCGAACCAGGTGGCTAGGGCATCACCCATTCCAGCCACCAGCAACCGGGGTGGTCCGTTGGCAATTACCTGAGTATCGACCAGCACCAGATCAGGGTTTTGCGGTAGAACTGATACTCCTGAACTATGCCTTTTTCCGTGTAGATCACCGACACGGCACTGCACGGAGCATCGGTGGAGGCTATGGTAGGGCAGTTGACGACCGGTAACGCTAAGTCGTTAGCCACCGCCCTAGCTGTATCCAGTACTTTTCCACCTCCGGAGCCGATAATCACCTGCGCCTTGTGTTGTCGAGCCATGGTCTTAACGCGCTCGATCTCGGCTAGGGAGCATTCTCCGCCAAAAGGAAAGACAACATACTCGATCTTGGCATCGGCCAACGTCGTCTTCCATATATCCGTCAACTGACGAATGGCAGATTTTCCGGCCACGATCAGAGCCGGACCTTCCAAGCCAAGACCGGCCATTTCCTGGCCAAGGACACCAGTGGCGTTCTTGCCTTGGGTATAACGGCTTGGGGAGCAAAAGACCGATAACATGGTGTTTCTCCAAGGGTTGCACGATGCGATGATCGTCGCCGACAAGTTATGGGCGATGGTGTTCGTGTTACTTACCGCCCCCTATGGCACCGATTAGCCAATAGTCGCCGATCAATCATTGAGACGTTGCTAACTGGCTAGAAAGCTCTGTCAGCTTCCCATAGCGTTTTGTCAGTGAAGCATCATCGGTCGGTCAGAAAGCCAGCACAAAGCCCGTAGATGCCCCCAAGCCCGTGCCGAGGGGCCAGATCACGGCGCTGTGGTCCCGTTGGTACCCACAGGCTGCACAGATCGAAGGACACCACGTCGAACGATGGTATGGCGGCTTGGGCCGTGCCCGTATATAGGCGGTAGGCTTCCGCCTGATGGGGGTACGGCGCTTTCTTGCCCTTGAACTGCATGTCCTCGATCTTGGCCAGGCTGAACTGGCTCCAATCGACTGGGCTGGCGGCCAAATCCTTGAACCACAACCGCGTGGCCGGGATGGTCTGATTCTTCAGCGCCTGCTCGGCGTGCTTACTCCATTTGTCGGTGGTAGCAACGATGAGGCGTTGACTGAAGCTACGTTCGCCGTCCGCGGTCTCGAAGCACTTGCCAGAGGCGGTGAAAAAAGAATCGATATTGGCCTTTTGGAGCGTATGCGCCGGGTCATAGAACTTGCATTGAATGGCCAAATAATCGCCACTGCCACGCTCCCGTGCCACCAAGTCGATACCAACGTCCGGCCCCCGACGATACGGCCATGCCGACCATAACCATACCTCGGAGAGACGGTTCCCATATTGCGGGTCTACCGTGAGCTAGCGTTTCATCAGGCGCTCGAACCGGACGCCTTTACCGTGGCTGGTGCGCGTGGCCGTAGCCAATTCATGGAACAGGCCGCTGAAAGTTGTCTTGTTCATAGATACCACCCGGTACGGGCTTAGCCACTCACGCCGCTGCGGTCTTGCTCGGATTGTCCTTGCCACTGTCTGGTTTGAGGGACTGCTATGGCAAGCGCAAGGATGCGCGCGCAGGCAGGATGCCGAAGAGTGCAGGGACGGACGGAGACACGGAATCAGTCATGCGTTGTGGTGTCTGCGGCTTCGCGGCCTTCTCTTGATTTAAATATAAGTGTTCACTTTTCTTCTTGCAGACAAATTCCTCCAACCGGCCGATCCGGCCTGGTGCCTGACTAGAGTTAAAATCGGGACCCGACTCCGGGTCGCGCATCCGGGTACCGCAACGCCAATCAGGAGATGCTGCTATGTTGAAAGGAGATAAGCTTCAGGAGGCGTTATTCAACGCCTTGTGTCAGGAACAAGTCCCGGTGACCGTATCTCTGCGGAACGAGGCTAAATTGGAGGGCCAGATCGCATCGTTCGACCAGTATGCCATCTTGCTGAGAAGCCCGGCCCTTCATCTGATCTACAAGCACGCCATCTCCACCCTCGACCCCCCTCATGACTTCAAGCTGCCGCCGGAGCTTGAACCCAAGCCTGAGCCTGCGCCCGAAAGCAAACCGAAAGCAGCGCCGCAAAGTGATCCCAAGCGTGTCGCCGTGCAAATCCGTAAGAAAAGGTAAATCGAAGGCAACCAACGGACCAAGATTTCCGGATCGGGTTTCCTGACTGTTTTTTGGCGTCTCCGGGGGTGGCTTTGGAGAGTGCAAGGAAGGAGAGTGCGCAACGCGCCCTTTGAGTCTTAGGCCGCCCACCTTTCGGAAAGCCCTTCGGCCTGTTGCAGAACCGTCTGGACCGCGGCTTCCTGAAGGTCCGGTGGGTAGCCGTACTTGCGCAGGATATGCTTGACCGATCGTTGCGCGAACGCTTAGGAAACGATAGGCCATGAAACTCGAAGCGATCCTGTCAGGGCAAAGCTTGTCCGGCATCGAGGCCAGTCAGGTTGTCTCAGTCATCGCGACCGTGCCTCACGGCGGGGAGTCTCTCCAACTCATCTACCGGACCCCCGCGGGGGCGATCAAGGAACGCCTGCTTTTGCGGGACGACGAGGCCGCGGTCGAAATCGCCACCGCTGAGCGACCCTTCGCCTTCGATGGCGACGGCGCATCCTTTCAGCTGGCCTGCGAGGCCAAGCGCATCGACCTGGCCTTTCTCTTCGACCCCATGATGGCGGTGCACAGCTCGAACGTCGAGCCGCTGCCGCATCAGATCACCGCCGTTTATGAATCGCTGCTGCCGCGCCAGCCGCTGCGCTTCGTTCTGGCGGACGATCCAGGGGCGGGCAAGACCGTCATGGCCGGGCTGTATATCCGCGAGCTCATCATGCGCGCGGATTCGCACCGTATCGTGATCATTGTCCCCGGCAGCCTGGTCGAGCAGTGGCGCGACGAGCTGTACGAGAAGTTCGGGTTGGAGTTTCACATCTACTCCGCTCAGTTGGAGCAGACCTCACCAAGCGGCAATCCCTTCGAGGATTTCCCGCGTCTGATCGTGCGGCTCGACCAGCTTTCGCGCCACGAAGAGCTTCAGGAAAAATTCTGTGTGCCGGGCTGGGACCTCGCCGTCTTCGACGAGGCCCACAAGCTCGCCGCCCATTATTCCGGCTCGAAGCTGAAGAAGACCGGGCGGTTTCGCTTGGCCGAAAAGCTCGGTGCATATGTCCGCCACCTGTTGCTGATGACGGCCACGCCGCACAACGGCAAGGAAGAGGATTTCCAGCTGTTTCTGTCGCTGCTCGATGCCGACCGTTTCTACGGCCAGTTCCGCGACGGCGTGCACAAAGTCGATGCCTCGGACCTGATGCGGCGCATGGTCAAGGAAGAACTAGTGAAGTTCGACGGCACGCCGCTGTTCCCCGAGCGCAAGGCGTATACCATCAACTACGAGCTTTCCCCAGTCGAGGCCGCGCTCTACGAGGACGTCACCGAGTACGTCAAGACCGAAATGGGCAAGGCCGACCAGCTCACAGGGCCGCGCAAGGGCTCCGTCGGTTTTGCCCTCACGGCCCTGCAACGCCGCCTGGCCTCCAGCCCGGAGGCGATCTTCCAGTCGCTCAAGCGCCGCCGTAAACGCCTGGAAAACCGCCGGCGCGACGAGAAGCTCGGGATCAAGGGCCACGAGGCGCGCGCCGAGACCCTTGCCGGCATCCCGGAGGACGACGACGATCTGACCTCCGAGGAGCAGGAGGGGCTCGAAGAAACCCTGATCGACGACGCCACCGCCGCCAGAACCGTGGCGGAGCTCGAAGCCGAAATCGTGCACCTCCAAGGATTGGAGGAGCAAGCCAGGACGGTCGTGGCATCGGACCAGGACCGCAAGTGGGACGAGCTGTCGAAAATCCTCCAGAACAATCCCGAGATGCGCGATGCCTCCGGGCGGCCGCGCAAGCTCATCATCTTTTCCGAACACCGGGATACGCTCAATTACCTGCACGGCAAGATCGCGGGCGTGCTCGGCAATGCGGCGGCCATCATCACCATTCACGGCGGGACGCACCGCGACGAGCGCCGCTGTCTCCAGGCTCGGTTCCGCTCCGAGCCCGAGGTGCGCGTGCTGGTGGCGACCGACGCGGCCGGGGAGGGCGTGAACCTCCAGAACGCCAATCTGATGGTCAATTACGACCTGCCCTGGAACCCGAATCGCCTGGAGCAGCGCTTCGGGCGCATTCACCGCATCGGGCAAGCCGAGGTGTGCCATCTGTGGAACCTGGTGGCCAAGGAAACGCGCGAGGGCGATGTTTATCACCGCCTGCAGGAGAAGCTCGAAGTCGAGAGTAGTGCGCTCAAGGGCCGCGTCTTCGACATTCTGGGCGAAGTCTTCGAGGAAACGAGCCTTAAAGACCTGCTCATGGAGGCGATCCGCTACGGGGACCGTCCCGACACCCGTGCGCGCCTGGGCAAGAAGATCGACCAGGCGCTCGATCATGAGCACCTGGAATCCCTGCTGAACCGCAACGCCCTGGCGCATGAAACCATGAGTGCCGAGCGGCTCTTCGCCGTCAAGGAGGCGATGGACAAGGCCGAAGCGCGCCGCTTGCAACCGTTCTTCGTGCGGGCCTTCTTTACCAGGGCACTCGAGGCCCTGGGCGGGACGGCCCATCCGCGCGAGGCCGGGCGTTTCGAGATCACCCATGTTCCGGCGGCGATCCGCGAGCGCGACCGCCGTATCACCGGGCGCAACCGGCGCGAGCACGAGCCGGTCTTGAAGCGCTACAGCCGGATTTGTTTCACGCGCGAGGCCATCCGGCCCATGGACAAGCCGGGTATTGAGCCGGCTGTGCTGATGCATCCCGGCCATCCGCTGATGCTCGCGATGACCGACAGGCTCCTGGAGCAACACGCGAATCTGCTGCGCCAGGGGACCATCCTGAGCGACCCGGCGGACGCGGGCCTCGATCCCGCTCTGCTTTTCCTCTTGACCCATGAGATCAAGTCCGGCGATGACCGGGTACTCTCCAAGCGGCTGCAATTCGTGCGGGTCGGCGCAGATGGTCAGGCCGCGTTCGCGGGATGGGCACCCCATCTCGATCTGGAGCCGTTACCGCACGAGGAACGGCCCCTGCTGGAGGAGACCCTGGCCGCACCCTGGATCGCCTCGGGGCAGGAGGAACGGGCGCTGGCCTTGGCTGCGCAAACCATCGTGCCCGAGCACTACCAGGACGTTGCGCACCGGCATATTGCCCATGTGGACAAGACCCTGGCCGCCGTGAATTAGCGCCTGACCAAGGAGATCGACTTCTGGCAAGACCGCTGGCTGAAGCTCAAGGAGGACGGCGAAGCGGGCAAGGATGTGCGTCTCAATCTCCAGAACGTCGAGCGCACGATTGCCGATCTCGGCAGCCGCCTGGAGAGCCGCAAGCAGGAGCTTCGGTCCATGCGCCATGTGGTGAGCGGCACGCCCACGGTGCTGGGGGCTGCGCTGATCGTCCCGGCGGGCCTGATGAGCCGGCTGCGCGGCGAGGAACCGGTCGCTGCCGACGCACAGGCGCGCGTGCGCATCGAGCGGATTGCGATGGACGCCGTGCGTGGGGCCGAGGAGGCGCGTGGTTGCCGCGTTGTCGATGTGTCCGCCGACAAATGCGGTTGGGACCTCACCGCCCATCCCCCTGAAAGCCAGGGCAAGCCGCCCGAACCCCGGCACATTGAGGTGAAGGGGCGCGTCAAGGGTGCGAGCACGATCACGGTGACCCGCAACGAGATGCTCTATGCCCTCAACCAGAGTGACAAGTTCGTCCTGGCGGTAGTGCTCGTTGGCGAGGACGACGCCATCGACGGCCCCCATTACATCCGCAATCCTTTCGAGCAAGAGCCCGGCTGGGGCGTCGCCTCCATCAACTTCAACCTGGGCGATCTGCTCGTCCGAGCAGAGGCCCGATGACGACCGCACATCCTGTTGTTTCCCCGAAGAAACTGATCGAAGTCGCGTTGCCGTTGGATGCGATCAACGCGGCGGCGGCGCGCGAGAAATCCATCCGGCACGGTCATCCAAGCACATTGCATCTGTGGTGGGCGCGGCGTCCTCTGGCAGCGGCGCGTGCGGTGATCTTTGCACAGATGGTCAACGATCCCTCGTGGAAGTGGGAGCTGGCGCATCCCGGCGAAATTCCTCCCGGCAATCTCAAGGGCTGACCAGGCTACTGTCGATCAGCGCCTCGATCCGGGCGGTTAGGCGTTCGGCAACCTGGCCGATACTCTTGGCCCATGCGCTCCAGTATTCACGGTCACCGAGTTTCTTGGGGGTAACGGCATAGACGGCTTCGGTGACTTGATCAAGGGGCAACTGGGGGAAATCGAATGTTTTCTGTTCGCCGCCCCCGCCGGTGCTGTCAAGACCACCCGGGTCGCCGCTGACCTGGATCTTGCGGCGGAACTCGGCTTCATCGACCAGGCTTTCGTCGTGGGCGCGCAGGGCCTTGATGACCTTCCAGATACCTTTGAACTGCGGATCGCTGTCGATGTAGCGGTTGTAATCCTTGACCTGCTCGGAAGGTATACAGACGGGCAGGATGATGTAGCCGTATTGCTTGCCCTCGGCCTTGCGCATGACCCGCCCGACGGCCTGTACGATGTCCACGATGGATTCTCGGGTGTCAAAAAACACCACGGCGTCGAGTGCTGGCACATCGATGCCTTCGGCGAGGCAACGGGCATTCGAGAGGATGCGACATTCGCCCGGTCCAAGCTCGGCCTTGAGCCAATCCAGGGCATTTTGGCGCACCAGCGCATTCATGGTGCCGTCCACATGGCGAAGGCCGCAATCAACCATGCCGTCCGGCTCGTCGTGCGGCTGTGGATACAGCTCGACCAGCTCGGAAAAACTCCCGGCAGTTTGTTTGGAATCCTTGATGGATTTGGAAAAGGCCAGGGCACGGCGCATGGGTGAGGTGTCCTCGGAGGAGGCTGCCTCCTGGCCGTCCTCCCCCACCAGTACCAGCCCGCGCTTGGACAGCCCTTTCCAGCTGCCCACGATCTTGGTTGCCAACTGGATATCGATAGCCTGCTTGTCGGCGATCTTGTAGGCGTTGTTGAAGTTGTTGGTGAGCTTGGCCATCTCGCCTTCCCTGACAGCCACGATCAGGACCTTGTACTCGGCGAGCAAATCCCACTCCACGGCCTTGCCGAATCCCAGGCGGTAGAACTCGTGGCCGAAGCCTTGGTTTTCGACTTGTCGGCATAGATGCGCGGGGTTGCCGTCATGTAGAGGTGTTTCTGGCCATCGATGATCTGGTTGTCATGGACTTTGACGAACTCCGAAAGGTTTGCGCCCTGGCAGGGTCAGTCCGGTGGTGCGGTGCGCCTCGTCGCAGATGATGAGATCGAATGCCCCGAAGCCTTGCTGCTGCGCATCCGCTACCACCTGAATCGACTGATAGGTGGCAAAGACCAGGGTGCGGCGATCCCCGATCAAGGCGTTGGCCGCGGCAACGAGCTTTGTAGCGTCGGTGGTTGCGGGATAAGCCAAATCGTGGGTGGGGATGTCTTCCTCGTTTCTGCCGACTTTGGTATCCGAACAGACGACAAAGGCATGAATCGGCTCCATGGCTTGGGCCGTCTATTCCCGCAGCGCTTGGGCGACCAACGCAATCGAGGGGGTGAGAAATAGAATTCGCCCGTTCGCCCTGGTGAGCTGTTCCATGAGCCGTAGCGCCGCCAAGGTTTTGCCGGTGCCGCAAGCCATGATGAGTTTGCCCCGGTCGTTTGCCTTGAAGCCCTCGATGGCGTTGGCGATGGCTGCCGCCTGATGGGGGCGCGGCGCTTTCTTGCCCGTGAGCCGCATGTCCTCGATCTTGGCCAGGCTGAACTGGCTCCAATCGACTGGGCTGGTGGCCAAATCTTTGAACCACAACCGCTTGGCTGGGATAGTCTGCTTCTCCAGCGCCTGCTCGGCGTGCTTACTCCATTTGTCGGTGGTAGCAACGATGAGGCGTTGACTGAAACCCCGTTCGCCGTCCGCTGTCTGAAAGCGCTTGCCGGAGGCAGTGAAAAAGGAATCGATGTCGGCCTTTTGGAGCGTATGCGTTGGGTCATAGAACTTGCATTGAATGGCCAAATAATCGCCACTGTCGCGCTCCCGTGCCACCAAGTCGATACCAACGTCCGGACCCTGGCCATACGGCCATTCTGACCACAACCATACCTCGGCGAGACAGTGCTTATATTGCGGGTCAGCCGTGAGATAGCGTTTCATCAAGCGCTCGAACTGGACGCCCTTACTGTGGCTGGTGCGCGTAGCCGTGGTCAATTCACGAAACAGGTCGTTGAAAGTTGTCTTGTTCATAGATACCACCCGGTATGGGCTTAGCCACTCATGCTGCTTTGGTCTTGCTCCGATTGTCCTTGCTACTGTCCGGTTCGGGGGACTTCCATTGCAAGCGCAAGGATGCGCGCGCAGGTAGGGATGCCGAAGGCTATAGGGATATAGGAGGGCTGGGTCTAGAGGACACGATCCCAATATATTCTGCCTGTCTAGCCTTAGCCTCTGTCCTTGAGTGGCCCCGCGATTTCTCTTTCTTGTAGACCGAATCTTCTGTCTAGCTAGCTGCTCGGGTGTTTCAGGTCTTCTTGGGGATTGGCTCTTTGGGCTTTTCTTTCTCCGAAGACTGCGCTGGGGTCGTCGGTTAATCATTGATTTTTTAATTTTCTGATTAATGGCGGACACTAATGGTAGTACTTACCGAAACTTAAATTTCACTATCGGTTAATCTAGTTCCAGGCTCGAACCTCCCAGCTGGGTTCAGCGCTGGTTGCGAAGCCAGTTGCGAGTGGATTTCAAAGGGTTTGAGGAACGGCAGGTGCCCATCCGGTGTTTTCTGGCTGCGGGCAAGCGGAGATTCATGCGCAGTGCGGACCGAGGCCAAAGAGCATCCTTTCGGCCTCTTCGATGAGCCGTTGTCTGCTCCAGTCCCAGTGTTTTTCCTTGAGTTCCGCCAGCTTGAGATTGAGTCGGCGGCGGTATTCCTGATCGTCCGGCAGCTTGCGCTTCGGTTTGCCACCCGGTTTTCCAGGCCAGGCTTTCATAGCCAATGCCAGCCTGGCCTGCCTGACGCGCGTGGCCTTGTCTGCCTCCAGCGCCCACTGCTGCGCCTTCTGCTTGAGTCGTTTACTGGCCTTGGCGCGTTCTTTTTTCAGCCTGCGGTCCAGGCCGAAGACGGCGAACAGGTGGCGGGAGATAGCCTTGACGGCGGCCAGGCCCTTCCAGGCGCCATCGGGCAGCCGTTTGCGAGGCTGGGCGACAGTCACCAGGCCGGAGGCCTTCAAAGCTGACCTTTCACTTTTTCGGGGCTTTGGCGGAGTTCGCGCGAGGAATCATCCGGGAGCGTACTTTGGCTGGCCTCGCTACTCGCCAACCCGAGAATTCCGGTGGCCGAAATCGCGCGGCAGTTCAAGGTCAATCCAACCACGCTTTACCGGGCCTTCCCTGGTGGTCGTACCGCAGTCATTGAGGAAAGTTGAAGGCCTTACCTAAAGACCCAAAAGGCTCACAGAGGCGCTCTGGAAGGTTGGGGTTTTTTCTAGCCATTCTCCAGGATGAGTACCAGTGGCCAATAAGGGCCTCTCAGAGGCCATTGACGACAACAGGGAGAACGCCTAATGTCGGCAGGGCACAAGTCCAAACACACCCCGCTCGAGCCGCTGAGCCGCATTCACCGCAGTATCGGGACCAAGACTGGTGGTAGTGATGGACGACCGCGCTTTCCAGCTCGACTCGAAGGTCGCCAAGGCTTTCGACCTTTTGCTGCCGTAGCGTTCCTGGCTTCCACCAACCTCCGGTTCAACCTCACAGGCTCACTACCGCTAGGCTTCTAGAGAATCACACCTGGCGGCATCAAGCGTGGACTATATCGCCACCCAAACCGGCATGACGCTCAAGCGCGTCGAACGCGCCCTGGCCGATTTGAAGGCCTCCGGCCTGGTCACCTTATCCCAGCCTCGCAAACGGCTGCCCGATGGCGCCTGGA
>Ga0056119_1000196_pt1 | contig 9795 bp, 5 predicted proteins | sample WorMettaBAHAMAS1_FD_80076 | JGI IMG/M metagenome (GOLD analysis project Ga0056119, IMG submission 80076) | Marine gutless worms symbiont microbial communities from Max Planck institute for Marine Microbiology, Germany - Olavius tantulus BAHAMAS.1 ...
ATTCGAACCTCAGAGACATTGTGGTACGCGCTTTCCATGGCATAGTCGTTCTCCCAAGTGTAAACGATATGCCTGATGGTAGTGTTACCCATGTCTCCGAACAACTGTTACCTATCTCCCCAGCCTATACAAATGGGGAGGGGAATTCGTAGATTTCTGCCGGAATGCACCGGGCCGACCGCACAGCCCACCATTAAGCGGTCTCCGGCTGTGCTTCAGGAGAAGATTTCTTTTTCGGCTGGTGGCCCAACTTCATGCCAAAGTTTTCCACCATAAGGGCCATAATGGCCGGAAGTACAAACAGGGTGATCGCCGTGCCCAGGGCGAGCCCCACGGCAAACACGGTAGCCAGGCCCTTGAAGAGTGGACCGGCAAACATGAGGGTAAGAAGCCCGCCGACTGTTGTCAGGGTGGTCATCAGAATTGGCATCATTCGGATTCGGCCGGTTTCGGTCAAACACTCCCGGAATGCTTCGCGGGTAAGGCCGCTGTAGGATTTCTCGTCTGGACCGGCGACACCTTCGCCTTTTGCGAGCTTTTCGGTAATCAGTCCTTCGGCAAAATCAATCATCAAAATGGCCGCATTCAGAACTGTGCCGAATAGGGCCAAAAAGCCCAGGGTTCCCATGAATCCCATGGGAATCCCCCGGATCCAGAGCCCGAGCATCCCGCCGATGATCGCAAGTGGAACCGTCAGAATGATCATGAGCGGTTTGACCCAGGAGTTGTATTGAATGATCAGACACAACAAGATCAAGGCGGCACCGATGCCTAACGAGGCACTATTTTGTCTCTCCCCTCTGGCCGCTTCCTCCTCGATGCCGCCGTCTTCGATCCTGTAGCCGGGTGGCAGTTGGGCCGCTATTTCATCCACCTGGGGGTTGAGCGTCTCCAGTACCTCGCGAGCCAGGATCCCAGACTCGGGTCTGGCCAGGACAGCCATCATCCGTTCACGCTGAAAGCGGGTGATCTTGGCCGGTCGCCGTTTCATTTCCAGGCCTGCCACTGCCTCGAGAGGGACCTTGCCGCTGTAGCCTTCCACGTAGGCGTTCCGGAGAGAATCCAGTGATCGCCGCTGCTCCGGAGGCAGACGCAATTTGATCGGCACCTGGTGATCTCCTTCCCGGTACGTGGTCAGATAGTGTCCGGTGTAGTAAGCGTTCAGGGTCTGGGCAACAGTGGCATTGGTCACCCCGGCCATGTTCGCCGCCGTCGATCGTATGTTCACGTCCAGTTGGTCGCCGAACTCTCCCCAGCTGTCGTGAACCTCCCAGACCATCCCGCTGCTGCGCATCGCATCTTCAAGTTGCTCGCTGTAGCGTCGAAGAACTTTTTCGTTGGCTAGGCGGGGACCCAGAAGCCGGTATTCGATGGGGGAGGGAACCGGCGTTCCCATGACCAGGGATTTCGGAATAATCCGGGCTCCGGCAATTGGAGGGATATAGTCCTTGTCCCCGGGTTGCCCAATCCCCGCCCCGACGGCCCGCCGAATATCCGCAATGTACCGGCTGTTCTGTGTCGCGTCGGTGGTGTTGACCCAGATGATGGCATAGTTGCTGGCATCCGACTTCGGATCCAATCCCGTGTAAAATCGGGGCCCCCCGGCGCCGACGTAAACGGCCATATTGTCCAGCCGTGGTGCGGGCGCGTCTTTTTTTCCGGTTATCGATACCAGTTCGTCAGCGTCAAATGTGGTGGCGCTCAGACGACGCACGACCTGCTCTACCTGTTTCGTGACTTCATTTGTTCGATGTAACGGCGAGCCGTCCGGTAGAAAAATATCGATGACAAACTGGGGTCGGTCCGCATCGGGAAAAAAGGACGATTTTACCGGAAGCATCAATGATCCAAACAGCAGGCCAAACGCCACCGCGACGGTGACGACCCGGTTCTGGATGGCAATGGAACAGGCACGGACGTACCAGTGTTGCTTCTCCTTCGTATCGGTAGAGATATTTTCAGGGGCTTTTTTAACCGGCAGCCGCTGCCGGATCCAATTAAATACCAAGACAAACGGCAAAGGACCTTTCGTCGGCTCCAGGAGGTGGCGGTTCATAATCGGCGTGACGGTCAAACCGGACAACCAGCTGATAAGCAGGGTAAGGGATACCACCACGGGAAGGCTGTATACATATTCTTTGGTCCCGCCGGTGAGCGCAAAGGTCATTGGAATAAACACAGAGACCGTGGTCAGGGTGGACATGAGGAGTGAGGTGCTGACCTGGCTGGGCCCCATGATGGCGGCCTCTTCCTTGGAATACCCCTGGTCGAGAAAACGGCTGGTGTTATTGCATACCACCGTGGCGTTGTCGACAAGCAACCCCAGGGCCACGATCAGCGCCGCCAGCGAGATCTGCTCTATTTCCACATTCCAGATGCGCATCATGCCGATGGAGATCAGCATGACGATCGGGATGGATGCAGCGGTTACCGAGGCAACCCGCCATCCGGCCATGACCAGCAAAACCAGCAACACGATGATGACGGCGTCCACCAGGTTGGCCACCACTTCATCGATCTTATTGGCCACCGAGGCGGGCGGATTGGAGATTTTCTTGACACGAATGTCCGGCGGCAAAAAAGTTTCGTTGGCCGTCTCGAGCAGCTGGTCCACCACATCGCCCAGCTGGGTAATGTTCTGGCCCGACTTCAACGTGAATGACAGAAATATGCTTTCCATTGAGACGTCGGCATCACCAAACCGGGTGATGGACGCTGGGGGATCCAGATACCCTCGGATCACCTGAATATTCAGGTCTTCTAAATAAACCGGCACCTCCAGGGAGGGCGGACGACCGCTGCCCATTTCCTCACCGGCCGTAATTTGACGCATGAGTTCGGGGAGGGTCTGGCGTATGGGTGATTCCGCCCCGGTGGCGACCCTGTCCACGACCACCTGTTTGACTTCCCGAGTGGCATTGAAATCTCCGCTCAGTCGGGCGTTGACCCGGCTGGTATCGGTTTCCAACACACCTCCGGGGGCGATGATGTTGCGCTGGGCCAGCACCTGCCGCAGATCCTCTGTCGTCAATCCCATTTTGCCCCATTGCCCGATATCGGTCTCGAGATAAATCACTTCGGGCTGCACGCCGTAAAGATCGAGCCGTGCCACATAGGCCGGTTCTGTGGAGTCGGGAATCTTTCGGCCGTCGGGTGCCTTGAGCTGCGGGCGCAAATCCATGAGACGATCCCGCAGCCGTTTGGCAAATATTTCCAGCTCCCGGGACATATACCGCCTCTTTTCTGCGGATTCCGGATCCTGAAATATAGCGAGGACGAGCGCTGCGGTGTCCCCAAAGTTATCGTTCAGCTCCGAGCGCTGAACGCCCTCAGGAAGCTGCGGTTCCAGCAGCTTCAGCTCCGCCCGGACCTTGGTCCACACTTTGTCCACATCGGTAATCTCGTAGAGGGTCCTGACCTCGACCACGGAACGACCCACGTAACTGGTGGATTTTGTCCGTTTGACCCATTTGATGTTGGCGACCGTTTTCTTGATTCTATCGGTCACCAGTTGCTCCACTTTTTCTGCCGTCGCGCCGGGCCATGCCGTGTTGATCACCGCATCACGGATAATGAATTCCGGATCTTCCCGCCGCGGTGCCGTCATGAACACATGGATGCCCCACACCACGAATATCAGCGTGAAAGCAAGGACGATCGGGCTTTTATCCAGGGCGAATCGGGGAAGATTCACGGTGACACCTCCACTTCATCGAAGGCATTGATCATGTCACCGTCTTTAAGATAGTGGGCCCCGGATACGATTAACTTCATGCCTACTTCCAGCAATTTCCCCGGGGACGGTTCAATGCGACGGAAGTTTCCCAGCCCTGCCGCCGCAACCACGTTGACTTTCCGGGCACGCTCGTCTTCAGATTCCTCCTCTTTGACCACGAAAACATATTGCCAGCCATCATCTTCGATGATCGCCCGCGCCGGTACGTAAAATCCACCGGTCGCCTTTCCTCCGGATGTGTCCACATGAACGAGCTCCCCCGGTCGCATTAACCATCGCTTTCGGCTGAGAAATACCGTGTCTCCGTCCTTTGCGATTTCCGGGAGTGTGCCGGTCACCAGATCAGTGTCCGGATTCAAGCCACCCAGGTCTGTGATTTCTCGAAATGTGTAGGATTGCAGCAACCGGATGACCCGTTTGCCGAGTTTGACCCGTGCCTTTATGACGGTAAAGACAGGATTAAAGTCTTCAAACAGTTGGTCTGCAGTCAGCCCGTTCACTTTCCAGAGAAAAAAACCATTGGCGTCGCGGTGTATCGATTTTTGGTCGGCAAAGTAGATCGTGTCACCGTCGTAGTCTTCTATATCCAATTTCATAATGTCCGTGGTGCGATGGAAGGACTTGTCTTTCAGGTCATCGGGAACGCCGACCTCGATCCGGCGGTTGCGGACCAGCAGGGTCACCATGAAGGTGCGGGTGGCCGCGTCGGCCACGCTGTCTTTGAACCAGACCACTCCCTCGACAGGCTCTGGATAGCCATCCACATAGACTTTCAGCATGTCTCCGTAATTAATTTGCTTGTCCGCCTTGGGGGAAACGGCGATTTCAACTTTCATGGGATCCATCATCTGGACGGTGACCACCGGCTGCCCCCGCTCGACATAGGCCCCCGGTATGACGTGTACCTTGGATACCTGGCCATGAAAGGGGGAATAAAGCTGCGTGTCTCTGAGGTCCACCTCGGTCTGCCTGGCCAACCGCTGGGCTTCCCTGAGCCGGGCCCGGGCTCCCCGAAATTCCGACTCGGCTTTTTCATACCGTTTCTGGGACGTGGCGCCTTCGGCGAGCAGGTTGGCCTGTCGTTTGTATTCCTTCTCCCGGCGATCCAGGTTGGCCTTTCTGGCTGCCACCCGGGCATTGGCCTCCTTAAGACGCAGCGCATGGCGTTCATCTGTTAGCTCGGCCATGACGGTGCCGTTTTCGAGCACCGCCCCCTTTTCATCAAAGATGTTCCCGATGATTTCGACTCCCGGTTCGACAACGAACATGACTCGCCCCTCCACCTGGAAGCCCACCTTTTCGACTTTCCAGGATTCGACCGAGCCGGTGACCCGGGTGAGGTTGCTGGGATCGCTCTTTTTCAGGAGCATGTAGGTCACCGGCCGCGGGCGGGGCTTATTCTCCTCGTCTTGGTTTCCCGACCCGCAGCCTAAAATGATCGCAGACAGGATCAAACCCAAGGAGAGCAACATGATGATACTTCGATGAAGAATCCATCTTACGGCGGTGTATGGCATGGCTATCTCCTCATCAGAAATGAGAAAAATGCATTAAGGGTTGTATTCGTTATGGACGGCGTGAATTTATTACTTACTGTAAGTGTGACTTAGAAAAGTTCGGCATCAATCTTTTTGGGATTTTACAATGCGCTGAACATATAGCAGGAAGCCTTTCGGTTCAAGTCGGTTGATCAAGGTTGCGGCTTCGGCCAGTCGAATGCCCATCTATACTATCCTATAAGGGTTTCTTTATGAAGAAAGTATTGGTTACCGGTGCCACAGGATTCATCGGTATAGAGGTATCCAAACAGTTGGCGGTCCGTGGATGGAATCCGAGGCTCATGGTGAGGCGTCCATTACGGGGCATCATGCTGAAGAACTTGCCCGCCGAAATCATGCAGGCAGATCTAAGAAGCCCGGGCAGTATCGATCGGATTCTGGAAGGTGTCGATGCCATCATCCATCTCGGAGCGCGCGCTGCCTTCGAGCCCTATCCGCGTCTGTATCCATCCATCGTCCAGGGTTCGCTGAATATAATGCGGGCGGCGATCCGGTCTGGAGTCAGCAACTTTATTTTCGGCGGAAGCTTGATGGTATATCGGGACACACCGGACGGCATCGATCAGGACACCCCGGCGTCTCCGGCATCCGGGTACGGACAAGCCAAGCTCGAGGCCGAGCGGCGCCTGGAGGCGGAGGCTAAAGAAGCCGGCGTTCGGTTTGTTTCCCTACGGCTTCCCCATGTGTACGGGGCGCACAGTCTGCTCTTCGATCAGGTGCGCCATGGCCGAATCTATTTCCCCGGCAAAGCCGACAACCCGTTTGCGCACCTTCACGTTGCCGATGCGGCCAGGGCTATGGTTCAAGCGGCGGAGAGCGATCTGGAGGGGATCCGGGTGATTGCATACGACCAATCGTGTACCTGGAATGAATTTTTTGAAACCGTTCAAACCTATTATCCGCGGCTTCGGGTAACCCATGTGCCGGAAAATATTTCCTACGCCGGCGCCCGCATCCTGGATGTTCTGTATCCCATGGTCGGTCAAACCAATCCATATCCCAGCGGCGCCGTCTCCTGCTGGAACCTGTCCCTGCCGGTAAAAGCGGGTTCGTTTCGAGACGTTTGTGGTTTCGATCCTGCGTTTCCGTCTATTCACGACGGCATTCCGGCGGTGCTGGATGATTCTATTTCGTTCTACTGGTTGCCTTCGAACCTGGACCGCTTGTAGCACTTATCTCAAAAGAATACTGTCCTATGAACAAAAATAAGGAGTGAGTCTGTTGTCCCCTCCCTTTGAACCCTGGTTAGCCGCCCGCTCTCCTTCGACTGCTCTCAGGATCGCTCGACGGGCGTAGACAATATCCGGCCTACCTGGCAGGATATTATATTCGATGCCCTTCGGGCATTTCCTAATTGCCAAACCCAGCCACGGCGAACACTGTTAAACTCGACACAACCAGACCTAAATACTGCCCGTCCTTCCGCGCAGCTGTGACGGTTTACAGCTGAGCGACCTGCTCGGCTGTAAACATGGGGTCAGGTCTTGCATTATAACATTCATCCCGACAATTCTCCCACTTACCGGCACAAATCCAAATTGGTCATTTCGATCCGTTTGGCCCCAGAATACAGAGAATGAAACGCCCAAAATGTTATAATGCAAGACCTGACCCCATTCATTTTAAAACGAGACCGCGTGGGTAAAACAACCCCACACGGTCATATGGAGGAGAACGACTTGTTCTCAGTTGGACGCTAATGGCTCAGCAATATTGCTGAGGACCCTCGTTTCGAGATCGCGAAGCGCTTCACCGTCGATCACTTCCTGCTCCAGAAGCTGCTCGGCAGCCTGATCCAGCACCCCACGCTGATCTCGTAAAATGGACAATGCGTTTTCGTATTGCTCATCGATGATTTCGCGGACTTCTTCATCGATGAGATGAGCGGTCTGCACGCTGTAGGTCATCCCACTATTTGGTGTCGGCATGAGAAACTGATTTTGTTTGTTCTCGGCAAAATACACCTGTCCAAGCTGGTTGCTCATACCGTATTCTTTGATCATGCTTCTGGCAATATCGGTCGCCCGGGACAGATCGCTGTGGGCGCCGGTCGATATGTCACCGAATACCACCTCTTCGGCGGCCCGACCACCAAGCAATGTGGCGATCCGATTCAGAAGCTCTGTTTTTGGGATCAGGAACCGATCCTCCGTCGGCACTTGCATGGTATACCCAAGAGCGGCCAAACCGCGCGGCACAATCGATATTTTCTGCACCGGATCGGTCCCCGGTAGACTCATGGCCACAATGGCGTGACCCAGTTCATGAAACGCCACAATCTCCTTTTCCTTCGGATCGAGAAGTCTGTTTTTCTTTTCAAGACCCGCCACAACACGCTCGATGGCCTCCTGGATTTCATCCATTCCGACTCCCTCCTTATTTCTTCGGACGGAGAGAAGAGCCGCCTCATTGACCAGGTTGGCCAAATCCGCACCGGCCATCCCGGCGGTCATGCCACCAAGACGGTCTACATCAATTTCTTCGATAGTTTTTACCTTAGCTAAATAGAGGTTTAGGATATCAATACGCCCTTTTTTATCGGGTCTGTCCACAAGGACCTGTCGATCGAAACGACCCGGGCGGGTCAGCGCCGGATCCAGTATTTCAGGCCGGTTGGTTGCCGCCATTAAAATGATGCCGATATTCGGATCAAACCCATCCATTTCAACAAGGAGCTGATTCAATGTCTGCTCCCGTTCGTCATGACCACCGACACCCCCATAACCCCTGGCTTTTCCGAGGGCATCCAACTCGTCGATGAAAACGATACAGGGGGCTTTTTCCTTTGCCTGCTTGAACAGATCGCGCACCCTTGCCGCACCCATTCCAACAAACATCTCAACAAAATCAGAGCCGCTCAGGCTGAAGAATGGGACGCCGCTTTCGCCAGCCACTGCCCGTGCCAATAATGTTTTGCCCGTACCCGGGGGGCCAACCATCAGAAGGCCCCGTGGGATCTGACCGCCCACACGCGTGAACTTTTCGGGCTCACGAAGGTACTCAATGATTTCCTGTAGCTCTTCTTTTGACTCGTCGACGCCAGCTGCATCGGAAAAACGTGTGTCCACTTCGTCTTCAGCATAAACTTTTGCCTTGTTCTTACCCAAGGGCATCATGCCGGTTTGTTGTCGCTGAAATCGCCTCATGAGGAATATCCAGACCCCAAAAAACAGAGCAATGGGTATCACCCAGGACATCACCATTCCCAGAAAGTTGGATTCAAGCCTGCCCGTATAAGCGATATTGTTCTCATCCAGCACTCCGGATATCTCAGGGTCCACGCGAACTGTCCGAAACGGAACCCCGTTTCCGTTTTCGGAATCTTGGTCCAAAATCCTTCCCTGTATCTGGTTGGCCGAAACCGAAAGATCAGTTACCCGGTTCTCTTTCACAGCCTCCATAAACTCACTATAGGGTATCTGCTTCACGGCAAAGGCGGATGCCAACATGTTCTGCATGATGAAAAAGAGCCAAATTCCACCGATGATGTACCAAATTGTAAATCGTTTCTTAGCGTCCATTTCAAAACTCATGTCTATATTTTGTCTAATAAATATTAGACAAAATATAGTTAAATTTTTGACATTGTCAACTGAGCTGATCCTGGTAGCAGTTCCGATTTATCCATACCGGGCGAATGAGTTCATGCAGGTTCGATTCGACATCTCAGTTGAATGCGCTGCCTTGGATCTGTTATGACAACACTTGCAACTTATCTTTGCCTGCGCCCCTGGTCGACCGCCTGATGAAAGGACCGATGGTTTGTGACCGCAATGCCCATTTGAAACCATTTGATTACCCGGACGTGTAACGACATGATCGAAGATATTCTGAATAACCCATCAGTTGAAGAATACCTGGTCGAATTCCGAAGAGGGGAGACCCTGTGCAGGGAAGGGGAAGATTCCCAGGATCTCTTCATACTTGTGGGCGGGCGCGTCGAAATTCTCAAAGGAATGAAGCCGATTTCGGAAACCGGAGAAAAAGGCGTTGTCTTCGGCGAAATATCCTTCATCCTCGGCTCCAAAAGAACTGCCAGTGTCCGGGCCCGTACCGATGTCAAAGCCATCCGCATCCCAAAGGAGAAAATTGATGGCTTTTTAAAGCAGTTTCCTTCCATGGCCTGGCATTTGCTCCGGCTATTGGCCAGACGGCTCGATGCCAGAACTCAGTCCCTCTTTGCTTTTAAGGAATTCTGCGACCAGTTGCCGGATGCGGTTGTCGCCACCGAGCGGGATGGAAAGATCGTTTCATGGAACCAGTCTGCGGAAATGCTTTTCGGGCGCACGTGGGACCAGATGCATCAGCATTCCCTCGAAGAGCTCTATGAAAACAGTGAAGCGATTACTGAATTAACCGAAGATCTACGCGAAGGCCGCACCGTGAAGGAAAAGGTGTTGGACATTCGCCACTCGACCGGAGAAGTTCGACACGTGGCTACCAGCACCAGCGCGCTTTATGACGGCATGGGCAATTTTGCCGGCTTGTTGTCGCTGAGCC
>Ga0056119_1000198_pt1 | contig 9645 bp, 7 predicted proteins | sample WorMettaBAHAMAS1_FD_80076 | JGI IMG/M metagenome (GOLD analysis project Ga0056119, IMG submission 80076) | Marine gutless worms symbiont microbial communities from Max Planck institute for Marine Microbiology, Germany - Olavius tantulus BAHAMAS.1 ...
CTGTGAATGCTTTACAGAAATAGTTCTCCAGTTTACTATGTACTAACGACTGGTTGAGTTCAGTCACTGTGGGAGGCAGACATGCACACAGGTTTGCATCACTGTTTCTGTTTTGCTTTAGTCATTTACGGTATGTTGACAAACCTCTTTCACAGTGGTTAGTTGACCAGGGTTTGAATTGTGAAAAACTATCTAGGGGGTTGACTGTGAGGCTCAATGCCTGAAGCATGTTCAGTTTTGGTGCAGTTTCATCATTATGTGCATCCAAAAAATATCTCTTTTCCTGGGACAAATATAAACTCATATACCCTTTTGCAAATGGCTTATATTCATGCAAATACTTACAAAACATGATGCATTTACCGCGATTTTCATCGATTGTGGTATCCTCGGCGTTACTTCGTGCACCACGACCAACATCCTAGTTAACAAACACATGCAAAATATTGACATTCAATAATGGTTAATGCAACGAACATACACCACATATAGCTGTGCAATGACTACCAGTCATACACGACAATGAAGAAGAATTAGCGACTCACATAGTGCCCTGTTAGACATAACATTATGGCTTGCACATAAACATTACATCAGAAGAAGTAATCAATATATCTAAGTATGCAGGTTATAGCAGGTCAGATACTTTATCCTAAGTCACAACATGCTCTTTGCTGTATATGTGCCGATAATGCCACTGAATGAAGTTAATGAGTTTTACTGCTTAGAACCAGTCCAAGTCCAACTCCCATACATTGGTAAATATAGTCCTGCTAGTTAGTGATAAGTGTACACGTGAATCGAAAGCAGGTATGCAAGTTGTAATGTCAAGTGTATTATCAAAATGAAGACTTAATAATGTCACAAGCAGTTACATACACTGTACAAGAGGTAATGTCTCGGAAAAGGTATATGACAGACATTGTTACTACATGCCACTTACAGTGGCAATTGCAATGAACTTGGGTGAGTTTCAAGGCTAGTGAACTATTGCAATCATTTCATCGTGACTTTCGTACATGTAAAGTGTTGCAGACGTTTCCAAGATTTCAAGTACCATGTTCACACAGTCCATCCTTGATAGTGCTGTGTTTATGTTGGCCAAAAGTACCTTTTTGGAAGCAACTTACAACTTTTGGAAAAAAACAATGCCAACGTGTACCAATCATTGGCATTCAGTGCCATAGAATGTGCTTTAATACAAACAAATGACAAGTGACTCCTAATAAGTGATGTTTTAACCTACGTTACTTGAACACAGTCACAAGCAAGTCCAATGTGAAAAATGTAACTCTTCTGTAATTCTCACACTGGAAATTCAACACTGATACACTATGTTAATAATAGCTTTCCAGACCGGACATTATCTTGCATAATTTCAGTCACTTGCTTGTTTAATGCTGATTCAGAATTTGCCTCTGTGTGAAACAATTGGGGTCGTCGCCATAAACAACAAAGCTTCGGGCCAATTTCTAAGACATGAGACATCAATTTCACAGCTGTTAAAACATTTCGCCAGCCAATTAAGGTGATAGCTGAGTCAGAGGCACAACTGGCAGTTGAGCCAGTCTTGTCAGCTGGTGGCTTCAGGTTCAGCTACATCCACAGTGATGTTCCCACTGTGTAACAGCTTGCAGCTTGTAGAATAAGAAGTTTATAGCCAGATTGCAGCTGAGGATGAATTAGTACAGTTAATTTTTTTAGAACATCCACTGAAAGTGATTAAAGTAGTTAGGTATAAGAAAACTTATACTATAGTCATATGCAATATAATGTACATGCAACATACCAAACACAATACACAAATTACAATATGATATAACAGAGGCTGCATATTTGCCAAACAATTTTGAGCCTGAGTCAAGACTTGTCAGGTTGTGATTCCACACAGTGCATGCATACTGTGAGATGAGTGTAATTAAGGTAATATACAAATACTGCAAACAGTGATATTTTAGTGATGAAATTAATTTTAGTTATAGTTATTGTTAGTTTTCAAGCCAATAATTTATATATTATTTCGTTATAGTTAACCAGCAGACCAATAATTTCAGTTATTATTTAGTTATGTGTTAGAAATTTCAGTTACAGTTATTATTTAGTTAGTTCTTATGTCCTTCAAGTTTGAGCAATAACAAGAAACTCGTTTTTATATGAAGTGTGGAATGCTGATGTTATAAAAACATCCAATATATATAATTGAATATATCCAGTCCACATAACACAAAAAATCGTCGATGTGTGTACTGTGTGACTAAGCTGAACAGTGGCAGCAGACTCTGATTCAGTCAATTTGTAACAGATTCTCAATGTGTGCTGGTTAGTAGAAGTAGTAGTAGAACCGTTAACAGTTAGCAAAACAATAAAGTAAAACAATAAAGTATCATATGCAGTAAAACATTTCACTATGCAGTGGAACATTTAACTATCGAAGTGAAATGCAGTCCACTTACAGGTACATCTGTGCGATTTTCGTTGTCACCATAACAGCAAATACAGAAATGTGGTTGTGAAGCAGCAAACACACTTTTGTAAGTGCATTAAGCAACTAAACACATGCATGGTTTATCTATTCAAATAGCATCTGCCGGTTTTGCCCAGTAAATGCTACATGTGTGACATCTGTCTTACACTGTCAAAGTAATCTGTTGATGTATTTATACAGCACGAAGCTGAGTAACGTTGAGCAATAGCAGAGACTGATATTAATGTAACAAATGATACAGATACTGTACACAGACAGTAACTACAGAGACCTCAATCTAGGTCACACTGACAGTGTAGAGACTACTGCTTTAAGACAGCCATAATTGCGTGAAAAGAGACAAGAAGCACAGCTGTCACTGAGGGACCGTGCGACGCAGGTGCATCAGTTGAAATCTTGTAAATTGGTGCACAAATGCAGATGACTGGCATTTGAAAAGCTCTGAAACTGATGAATGACCTTCAAGCTCTTTCAAGGTCATATGCCACTATGGTTGTACTGAGTAATTCATGTGACTATCAACGAGACAATGCAAACAGTAACAAAACTGCATAGGACTTTGTTTTCTGTTGAACAAGAACACAACCACAGCAATGAACTGATTGTGCCACCAAAGATAACATTAGACAGTTTTTACCGCGAAAGCTGGGTAACAGCTCGCGTGGTAATGAGATGGCGCATCCGTCCATCCGGCCGGCCGGTGAATTTTATGGAACAGATCGATAAAGATGGTCGTGCCGAGTTGAACACTCGAGCATGTAGAACGTGGACAACAATTTCTGTATATGACATGCGACGGACGACGGTAAACCTAGTGCAATACACACCGTTCAGCGGCGTCGACCGTCAATGATCAACGGGGGTGGCAATCGCATGAATTTGCAGATCAGCGTATCTGCGAATCCACAAATTAATGCCACCCAACGTTGGTTGCAACTTTACGATCTTGACTCGGCCATTAATCGAAATTCTTCAATCTCTTTTGCTGTATGTGAATCACCAGAACAACGACTATCTCAGGAAAACTACTTGCATTTGGCTTTGTGGCGACGATATGGCTCTTGGCAAATTACTTAACTGTGACCTCTTGTAGCACTGGACGTTGGTGGCATCCACTGCCGTCAGTCTAGTGTTACAGCTGCCGTTCAACGGCAGACCAACTGGTGCGACACTGCCACAGCGGTGCACGGCACTGCGTTTGCAGTGCGATTTTCTTCACCAGTGAAGTCATCAACTGCTTTGCCACGATCTTGACTCCGGCACAGAATTTTGTAGCGATGATTTGGCCTCTTACAGAAATTCTTTGATGTCTTGTACCAGATTTCAAATGAGAGCGCTCACGCGGTTCTTCAGCGACAGCTGGGCTTCTTGTTATAGCAAAAAGCAATGCAAGTACAAAATCAAATAGCCGTAGCTGTCTGCACAAAATACTTACGACAGTGCTGATGCCATGAACACTTAGTCAGTATTTTACCAGTCTATAAAAAAGATATTATACTGTCAAAGTACAGTTCAATAACACTGTGATGTCCCCTTCAGAGTAATACTTGCAAAGCAGAAAACCTACTAACAGATAACATGACTGCACACTGAAAATCAGTAGGCAATCTGCCAAGGCTGATATTGCTGTAAATGCATAGCAGATAGCATAAATGCCATAAGAAATTATGCAGACCTGATGGTGAATCTTCATTCACCGTCATGGTCATCAACAAGTCCTTGTCACTGTCAGTGTCACTCTCTGCATTTGCACGAGCTACACATGCACAATGACACTGAAGTGTTACTTAAGAAGTAAGGTGGAGTCCTGTTTCTGTATGTCACAAGTTGCTGATCTGGCATTAACATGAAATGTGACTGACAAAGCTGACTGCAACAAAATTGAGCCGTAGGCATTTCACCTGTTGTAATGCTATTGGGTTACTTTTGATAAGAACATCCACGTATGAATGTGCTGCCATGAGTAGGAGAAGTCACTGGAATAACATTCTGGCACTATGCCAATATGCCTTCAGTGCACTGTGATGCACAAATGTACATTGAGTGTTCTTATGCAAAATACATGATAACAGACAGGTACACCATAACACAACACTGACTACTGTGCAAAAAGCACGTGTTGGCAGACAGCTGCAAACAGAAACTCAAACTTTTCCACATAGTATTTACCTGCCACATAATCGTCATCTGTGCATATGTAGAATGTGAGCTTCTGATACGCCTTTCCCATAAACCTTTTGTACGCGCAGAGACTGAAAAGTTCAGTCGTGCCAGGAACATGCACGACTGGCTGGCAGTCTGGGTACAGCAGTCTGTACCCTGCCGTTTTTGACAAGCTACAGTCGCAAGCACAGTGCTTGTCAACTGCAGCTTGGAGCACTTGCGCTGATGATGATGATGGGTCTGCAGTGACCATGACAATGCTTCCGCGGGTCTTATTCAGTCCACCAGCTGAATGACGCATGCGACCAACCTGGAACTGTTAACACGTCACATGCATGCAATACATCAGCACGTAGAACAGCCATCTGGTTTCACTTGCTGTTGCAAATGGTTGACAGACGGCCAACTTGCACCACTTACAAACTGCATAAGGTGACTCTGAAATGACAAAACAAAGTCCTAACTGCACTTACACTGCAATTATTGGCATGCTGTTCTGATGACTCAGCTGAACACGATCCGATTTTGGTCCAATACATAGCGAAGCAAGATGTTAACATATTGCTATTAATATTCTGAAAGACATTTCAACAACTGGCAAACGTTGTTAGTCTCAAATTTCATCAGACCTGTCCTAATTGCAACTGCACGCTTTGAGAGCAAGTCTGGTTGCAGTTGCGGCTATGACGTGTGACTTCACAATATACAACTGGGCAAAATTTTCCATGTGTGATAAACAGCTTCAAAAACAACTACATGAAATTTCTTCGGGATTGTGTTTAGCGAAAAATTGTTATAATTGGTTTGTTTTTGATGGAGTTATTCAAAATCAGTCTGTATGTGTGGAAACTCTATCCTCTAGTTGGGAATCACACGTTTCAACGTCTAACCATGTATGCAATAAACAACATTTAGTAAATTATACGATAATTAAACAGTGATGAGGAGAGCAAAGTCCACATACACCCCATGCCATAAACAGAGGCTGATGAACAAGTTTGTAATGAACACATAATGAATAACTTCACACACATTTTACTCAGCAGGTATGTATTTCTATGTTTCCTGCTTTAGCAATTTTCAGTGACATATTTTCAGAAACAGTCAATGTTAACAGACATAAATGCAATAACATTACAATTACAATAGCATGTAACATTATACTGGATTTAATGTCACTGAAGATGAAGCAAGGTAGTATATTTTCCTTTAAACGGTCACCGAACAGCAGCTTCCTTTAAAGGATTAGCATATCAAACGACTTCCGAATATAGCAGATGCTTTTCATGCTGCAATTTTGTGCAATTTCACCTTACATTAACAAAAGCAATTTTAACACTCTTACACTTCAACTGCTGTTGCTTAACACGAACAGCCAGTGTATATACCAAGCCGTGCGCCATTTTCAACTGCAAGGCTGCCTGAAAACTTGTACCGCAGTAACTATCTCTACAATGCAGACATTTTCTTCTGGCGATATCTGTCACATAAGCAAGTTGAATTTCTACTGTGCGACGCTATGCTAGCGCGGTATTAGCTGTCGTCGTGTGTCTGTCCATCTGTCTGTCACAAGCCGGTATTGTATCAAAACGGCTACATAAAGGATTACGCAAACAATGCCGCACGATAGCCCAGCTACTCTAGTTTTTGGACGCCAAAAATCTTATCGAAATTCAAAAGGGGGTCAAATGCAGGTGGGGTAGGTAGTCGGCGAATTTCCATAAATAACGCACTGTATCTCGAAAACGGTACAAGATAGACGCATAGTTTCTATTGTCGAATAGGAAGTCGTACGTGCTCTATCGAATGGTGACAATGCCGATGACCTTGGGTGACCCCTAACCACCCCAAACCACCCCATTTTGTGTATTTTGCAACACATCTCATATTTCCGTACCGGGGAAAGCTACGAACTTCAAATTTGGTGGGTAGGTTAATCATAGCATGTCCCAGCCTGTCGATGACTAACTGTCCCTGAAAGGGGCGTGGTCAGAGTCACGTGACCAATTTTAGGATTTTACACCCCCTTAAATATCTCTGGAACGACTGAAGTTAGAGTCGTCAAATTTTGTATGATTGTAGACTATATCGAGTGTTAGCCTTCAGACGACCGACCATCCCTCAAAGGGGCGTGTCCCGGGTCAACGGGGCGCCAAATGCAGGTGGGGTAGGCTACAGTCGGCAAATTTCTACCAATTTCTATCTGCTGGCTCAGACGCAGTGCTGCCGCAGATTTGTGTTCATCCACCAGGTCGACGACCATAACGATGGTGCGCTGGCGGAGCGATATAGGCCTAATGTTATAAACAACATCCGGTCGAATTCGCTTAAGACGGTGATGTTTGTAACACTAACAACGTTTACGTTAAGGCACATTCTCATCGCATCTCAGTGATATAAATGAAGTGATAGAGCTGCCAGTTTATAGTCCTCTCAGTTTGGTTCACTTCAGTCACGGTGATGTGAATGGACTTTATCGTAAGCCCTCAGGCCGACACACGTTCTGTTTTCGTTAGGCGTTTCTTATAGCCTAATCGTTCAACAGCTGACAAGATTTCAACCGGCACGCCCGCGTCGCGAGGTCCTCAGCGAGAGCTGGGCTTCTTGTACATGTAGGTTATCTGCATAGTGTCATAAGTTCTTAACTACAGATAATAAAACAGACCGAAACAGGCTGACTGAGCTTCTTCTTTGTTTTGTTGCGGACAGTGAAGTGCGTGCGGCGTTCTGCTTCTTTACTCTCCCTGAACGCCTGAAACTCAAGGAATGATAATGGCGGCTGTGCACTGCCGGTAACGGTAGTTGAACTCGTAGATGTAGAGGTACTGGTAGATGCAGACATACCGGTACTCTCTGCATAATAACAACGAAAGAGGATGCTAAATATATGTCAGGTGTAAGATTACGGTACTGTAGATGAACAGCCATAGGCCTACCTCAGAAGGTAGTCGCCTATATATAACCTCCAGGATTAGCCCCCGGGGTCTAAACCTGGAGGTTATACATAAGTGTCTGCTACTCTACTACACGAGCGTAACACACCTGTATATTGCAGTTGAGTCACATTAACTGTATTATATGTATATCATTTTAAAGAGGGTTTTTGTGGGGTATGTATACAAAAAAGGGCTAGGTCAACATGTGCCAGCGATCATGCCGTGCCGCACAGGCCCACATCTAGGCCCCACAGGCCGTCATGCGCTGTGACCGGCCGCAGCGCCCGACTGGCCCGGTGTGTGTCATAAATCGATGACACAGCAACTACGCGCTTGCTGCTAACAGCAGCAAACTCCCCTATTGAATGCATTGCCCCCAAAACTACCCCTTCCCGCGGACCGAACCCCAAACCTCAGTACCTGCCTGATCCCTGGCCCAGTCCGACCTACCACGCCAAACCGCACCCGGATGCGATCTGCCGTTTTTCCACAATACACTGGACAGACGCACAGAAAGCTGCACAAATGGACGCACAGACTGACGGAAGTCCATGGGAATGTTTGATAACTATAATGCCTCTGCAGTAGCGATGCGGCATTAAAAACAACAACAAGTGATGTTGATTGTGAACATGGCTAAAAGTTGTAATAAACTTGCAATACTAGATTACAGTACGCTAAGTGCTTAAAATAGTGATTTTAAGCTCAAAATAATGCAGCCCCCTCCGGGGACTGGATAATGCCATTAGAAGCCTTCTTTGAATTTGATGTCAACAGCAGAACACGAGGACATACTCGTAAGTTAAAAAAGAATCATTTCAACAGAGATGTACAGCAGCATTTCTTTACTGAGCGAATTATTAACGATGAAACTGTAATAGCGTACTCGCTAAACAACTTCAAGTGGAATTTCAACAGGCTCAGACTCAAGATGGGTGTATTCTTGGACTGAAGTCTGAAGACCTTTGGGGCTCATCTTGCTTGTCCTGGTGAGGCCCCATCCGGTATGTTATCCGCTAAGTCTAGAGTACAAGCAGCCTAGTCCTATGCCTCATATGCTGACCGATTACAGTTGAACATTTCAATTACGCAGTGAGAGTTCAGAACTGTCAATAATAAATTGCAATTTACTGCATAAAGCAAACACTAACTCAAACTCTAAACGCTAACCCTAAACCCTACCCGTAACAATAATGTTAAAATGACGTACAAAATTTTCTACACAAAATATAACAAAAATTTGTGCACTGGGTGAGACTTGAACCCACGACCTACTACGTCCTAGGCAAGCTTCCTACCAGCACGGCCACTAAGGCACTGGTGAAACCACAACAAAAGTGCCTAATGAAGGAAAGTAAACATAGATATTGACGGTTCCGAACTCTCAGTGGCTACGGGCCAGTCGGGCGCTGCGGGCCGGTAACAGTATCAGTCGCGGTATGCACTGTATTGCAACTACTATTATGATAATCCCGTACCGGCAATGAGTGACGGCGTACAAAGCCGGCAACCGGACTGCGAGCAGTACCGGCTGCCGGCGGTCACACCTGCGCCACACGAGTGGCAAAACATAACAGCAGAGCGCCGTACACTAATAAAACACGCAACTAGGCGCGCTAAAAGTGTAACCGGAAGTACGTAAAACATAGATAAAATATTAAATTATTTACTGGATATATTGGACGTCGCAACTCTAGGTTAGCCGGCGTCCGCAGAGAAGATGACGACCGGCGCAGTGGAGATGTGGTTAGGACGGTGCACTAACCTCATCTTCTGGAAAAGTGGTTCGTACATACAGCACTTTGCGGTAACATTCGGAACAGAGTAAGATTTCGGAAGAGAGGGTTGGTAGTGGAGATGAGGTTAGAGTTTCGGAGATGAGGTTCGTTTTCCGAAGATATGGTCTCTCTGCCGGAGAGCCAGTTAATGCACAGGAGTTTGCGTGTGCCTTGTTGGAAATAGCGCCTGCTTCTACGGAACGCGGATAGAATACAGGACAAAGTTTTCGACTGAGAAGAGAGAAAACCTGCAGAAGAGGGGTGGCCGCTGTGTGCCACCATA
>Ga0056119_1000199_pt1 | contig 9567 bp, 11 predicted proteins | sample WorMettaBAHAMAS1_FD_80076 | JGI IMG/M metagenome (GOLD analysis project Ga0056119, IMG submission 80076) | Marine gutless worms symbiont microbial communities from Max Planck institute for Marine Microbiology, Germany - Olavius tantulus BAHAMAS.1 ...
AAATATGGAGGATGTCAAGCTTTTTTCTGACCTGCGTTTTTCCCTCGGCCCGGCATCTTGCGGAAGCATTTCGGGGTTGACTTTCTTGTACGCAAATATAATTATAAACAATTGAAATGTTTATAAATAATGAATGTTTGAATTGCTCTTAGCAATGTTGATACGCCCCTATACTCCCGTTTAGCGCTACCCCCGGGATCTGTTGATTGTGTTGATTGTTGAGCAGCGGCGTTTTTCGAGTTTACTAGCGATTCTTCATATTCAATGAGAAAAGTGTTCAAAGAACGTCTATTTTTAATTAGATATAGTTTTAGACTATTGATATATTTATATATTCCTATATTTTTATTTGTTTCAAAGTGGCGGGCGTTTAACTTGTTGAAACATTTTTATTAGTCAAAATCGGAAGCGATGTGCTCTCGGAGTTGACGAATGCCGATTTTGATGATTATTGTCTGCGCACTTTTATCGTGCCCTTGGCATGGTATCTTCTCCGCTTGAGGTGCAGCGGGAAACGACATTCAGGTGAACATTATGGAAAAGGTTATTACGCGGTTTCCGCCGAGCCCCACCGGTTACCTGCATGTGGGGGGTGCCAGAACAGCACTCTTCAACTTGCTTTATGCTCGGCATACCCATGGACGATTCGTGCTTCGCATCGAAGACACCGATGTCAAACGGTCTACCCAAGAGTCCACCGACGCGATTTTCGAGGCGCTGGAGTGGCTTGGAATCGATTGGGACGACGGACCCTATTTTCAGTCGCTGAGATTCGACATCTATCAGGATTATGTGAAACGGCTCATGGAATCCGGGAACGCATATTATTGTACCTGCACGCCGGAGCGGCTGGAAGAGATGCGAAAGCGGGCTATGGCCGTGGGAGGGAAACCCAAATACGACGGAACCTGTCGCGAAAAGGGTCTGTCCGAATCGGACGGAGGGGTGGTCCGATTAAAGGCACCTCTGTCTGGAACCACCATCGTTGAAGATGTGGTCAAGGGAAACATTGTATTCCAGAATGCCGAGCTGGACGATTTTATCCTGCGCCGGAGCGACGGATCGCCGACCTACAATTTTTGTGTGGTGGTGGACGATATGACCATGGGTATCAATACGGTGATCCGGGGGGACGATCATGTCATGAATACCCCGAAGCAGATGCTCATTTACCAGGCACTTGGCCATACACTGCCCACCTATGCCCATGTGCCCATGGTCCTCGGCCCCGATCGCAGCCGGCTGAGCAAACGTCATGGTGCCATGTCGGTGACGGCTTATCGAGACATGGGCTTCCTTCCGGAGGCCCTTGTAAATTATCTGGTTCGCTTGGGGTGGTCCTATGGCGACGAGGAATTTTTTACCCGAAACGACCTCATCGAAAAGTTTTCCCTGGAGAATATCGGCACCTCTGCGGGCGTATTCGATTTTGACAAGTTGCTGTCCCTCAATGCCGATCACATGAAAGCGATGCCGCTCGGGGACCTGGCCCGATTGGCATTGCCTTTCTTTAAGCGTAGAGGCTACCGGGTAACCGACGACCACCTCTTTGAACAAGCCGTGGAAACCCTGGTTCCCAGAAGCAAGACCCTTGAGGAGATGGCCGATATCGGCGGTTTTTATTTTACCGAATCGATTGCGTATGACGAAAAGGCCGCCCGGAAGTTTCTAAAGCTGGCCGCCCTGGAGCCGCTTGAGCGACTTACCGAAAAGCTGGAAGCAATGGATTCATTTGATGAGGCTTCCTTGGAACAGGTCTTTCAGGCGGTCATGGAAGAAAGCGGACTTAAGCTGGGAAAAATCGCCCAACCCGTGAGGGTGGCATTGACCGGCAAAACCGCCAGTCCGGGGATATTCGAGGCGACCTCGATTATCGGCAAAGAAACGGTGATTACCAGACTTAAGGAAGCGATCGCCTACATTCAGGCACGCCCGACCTGATATCACATGTCGACAGTGAACGGGTTGAAACCTATTGAGAATGCGTTACTGTTACAAGGTTCGAGTTTAACCTTGACTCGTTACGTTGGGTTGTGTAAGAGTATTTTGTTGTACTGAGGGATCGTCTAGCGGCAGGACGACGGGTTCTGGCCCCGTTAACCCAGGTTCGAATCCTGGTCCCTCAGCCAGCCGTCCATCAAGGGGTTATGAGATGTTCTCATAGCCCCTTTTCGGTTATTGCATGGAATCTTTCCAGTGATTGTCTAAAATCAACCTATAGCGAGATAAGGTTGGAGGGCTTTAGCCAAGCCATTATTCCCGTGCATAATATTTGTTAAAACGATGACCGATCTGGAAAGATTCCACCCTTCGGGTCAAACGGAGACCTCCATGCCCTGCGTTACCTGCCTTCGCATGAAGCTACGGCAAGGCTATGAGTGTATTTTGAGAAATTTGTGAGCCATTTACAATTCACTGGCGCGCCATAGCGCGAAGAGCGATGGCGGGTTCGAAGCTCGCGGTAGTTGAGCTACAGCTTTGCTTCGAAATGCCCTGGTCATGAAAGTCTCCATTTGATGCAAGAATAGATGCAATGCTGAGGTCAGATAACGAAATCAGGAACCGCCACATGACGTCGCGCCGGATTGTTTTTTGTGATTTCGACGGTACGATCACAACGGAGGAGACCTTTGTGGGGATGCTCAAACGGTTTTCCCCGGAGCCCTATGAAGCGGTGGCGGAGCAAGTCATGGATGGCCGCCTTTCTCTTCGGGAGGGGGTGCTCCGGATGGTGGAGGCGATTCCTACGGACCGTTTCCACGATATGCAGGCCTATATCTTGGAACAGCAGCCAAGACCGGGCTTCATCGAGTTTCTGGATTTTCTGGATGGTAAGAAGATTCCCTTTGTGGTGGTTTCCGGGGGCATCCTGGACCAGGTAAAGACGTTCTTAGCCCCACTGGACGACCGGATTGCTGGGATGCATGGGGCCGTATTATCCTTTGAAGGTGTTTGTCTCAGGTTGCATTCGTCCTATGATGGCCCTCAGGAATTGGTACGGAAAGAAAAGGTGCTGGCAGAATATGATTTCGATGAATCGGTCGTCATTGGCGACGGGGTGACCGACATCGGTATGGCGGTGGTCGCTGACCTGGTGTTTGCAAGGGATCATCTCGCGGACTACCTGAATCAGGCGGGGATCGACTTTTTTCATTGGAATGATTTTTTTGATATAACAGAGCACCTCGCACATACCTGGAGAGACCAATAAGCGCGTCTTCCATTCAAAGAATCGGAGAACGACCGATGGCAAGCAAGGATCAAAAGCAGAAAACAACAACCGGCAGCCCTCCGGAGGCGCCGACGGTTCCATCGAATTTCATCCGCTTCATCATCGATGAGGACATGGAAACCGGAAAATGGGGAGGCCGTGTGCACACCCGATTCCCTCCGGAGCCCAATTGATATCTGCATATCGGACACGCTAAATCCATTTGCCTCAATTTTAGTCTGGCCCGGGATTACAGTGGCCTGTGCAATCTCAGATTAGACGACACCAATCCGACCAAAGAGGAGACGGAATATGTCGAATCCATAAAGGACGATGTCCGGTGGCTGGGGTATGACTGGGACGATCGGGAATACTATGCCTCGGATTATTTCGGCCAATTGTATGAATTTGCCCTGTCTCTCATTCGGGCTGGGAAAGCCTATGTCGACAGCCTAAGTGCCGAAGACATCCGAGAATATCGGGGCACGCTGACCGAACCCGGTCGGGAAAGTCCGTACCGGGAGCGGTCGGTGGAAGAAAACCTCGATCTGTTTCAGCGAATGAAGGCAGGGGAATTTGAAGACGGGGCCCACGTGCTCCGAGCCAAAATTGACATGGCCGCCCCCAATATGATCATGCGGGATCCTACCCTGTATCGAATCCGTCACGTGCCCCACCACCGTACCGGAGATACATGGTGCATCTATCCGATGTACGATTTTACGCATTGCCTCTCGGATTCCCTGGAGCGGATTACCCACTCCATCTGTACCCTCGAGTTTGAGAATAATCGGGAAATATACGATTGGGTACTGGATCAGCTGGAGGTGTATCATCCACAGCAGATTGAATTTGCCCGGTTGAACCTGTCTTATACCGTGCTCAGCAAACGGAAGCTGATCCGACTGGTGGAAGAAGGGCACGTATCCGGCTGGGACGATCCGCGCATGCCGACCATTTCCGGAATCCGGCGCCGGGGTTACACGCCCGAAGCGATTCGTAATTTTTGCGAACGCATCGGGCTGGCGAAGCGGGATAGCATCGTCGACATCGCCCTGCTGGAACATTGCCTCAGGGAGGATCTTAACCGCCGGGCACCGCGGGTCATGGGAGTGCTACGGCCCCTGAAAGTGGTCATAGAGAATTATCCGGAGGGCCAGGTAGACATGCTGGATGCCCTGAACAATCCGGAAGATCCGGATGCCGGGATGCGCCAGGTCCCCTTTTCCCGGGAAATATATATTGAACGGGATGATTTTATGGAGGATTCTCCCAAGAAATTTTTTCGGTTGGCTCCGGGGCGGGAGGTGCGTCTCCGGTACGCGTTTTTTATCACCTGCAAGGATGTCGTCAAGGATCCGGTCACCGGAGAGATTGTAGAATTGAGATGCATCTACGACCCGGCAACCCGCGGCGGAGATGCACCCGACGGGCGCAAGGTGAAGGCCACCCTGCACTGGGTATCGGCCGCCCATGCCCTGGACGCCGAATGTCGCCTGTACGATCATTTGTTTACCCAGGAGAATCCAAACGAAACGGCCGAGGGTGAAGATTTTACCGCCCATTTGAATCCGGACTCGCTAAAGGCCCTGTCGGACTGCAAGCTCGAACCGGGCCTGAAGGATGCAACGTCGGATTTTCCGTATCAGTTTGAGCGGCTCGGATACTTTTTTGTCGACCCCAAGGATTCCAGGGCGGACCACCCGGTATTCAATCGGACAGTAACGTTAAGAGACACCTTGGCCAGGATTCAAAAACGGAAGAAACAAAAATGACCCCATTTGAACTATCGGCAACACTGCATAGAGAGCTTTCTCCGGTGGCCCCCAAATTATCGGCTGCATTGAACAGAGCGCTGAATGTCATTGGAGAAGGATCCGTAATTATTACACCCGGCCAGCCCGATGATGCATCTTTTCAGGAAACAGAGCGCATTCAACATGCAGCGGATGAAGACGCCTCTGCAATTCTGGTGAAAATCCTGGAAACCCTGGAGTTGTTGGAAAATAATTCCACCTGGCGTGTGGCGATTGAACGGAAAGCCGGACCCGGCCCGGGCCAAATGGACCTGATGTATACGTTCTATCGTGTGACCCGCTGTTAAGATCGCTTTTTATTAAAGAGCATTCCTATACGCCTTACCACCCCTTGAAATTTATTTTTCCTTGGGACTCATAAAGCGGCGTGTAATAAGATGGAAATATACCGCTTGACAAAAGATACGAAGCCTCTTGTTTGTATGTACAAACAAAAAGGAGCATCATGGGTTCCAGTGATTCCATTCTACATAATTGCCTCTACTTCACGGCCAATTCTTTGGCGCGCGTGATCACCCGAATGGCGGGAGAAGAGTTTCGGCGGACAGGGTTGTCCCCTTCCCACGCATTTTTGATGATGGTGGTGAATGATCATCCCGGCATCGGCCAAAAGGATCTGTGCGAAGCTCTCCACCTGGCCCCGTCCACAGTGACCCGGTTTATAGACACCCTTGTCCACAAGGGATATCTGGTCCGTCGCCTGGATGGAAAGGCCTCGAGGGTATTTGCAACGGATGAGGGTGAACGCTTGCGCGAACCCATTGCCGCCGCCTGGAAAAGCCTTCACGGTCGTTATGCTGAAGTGCTTGGCCGTAAAGAAGGGGATGCTTTGACGGCAATGATCGATGATGCCAGCGGCCGATTGAACAGCGAAGTCTGATTTTTTTGCCTTTATATTTGTGTGTACAACTAATATCCGTTTAACCTTACCAATGTTGATCAGAAGGGAGACCTAACAATGACACACCTGCGAAAACTCGGCAGCAACGGCCCCTCTGTCAGCGCTATCGGCTATGGTGCAATGGGACTCGAAGGGTATTATGGCACCGCGGATGAAGCAGCGGCGCTCGATGTGATTCGCCACGCGGTGGCGATGGGTTCCTCTTTCATCGACACAGCCGACGCTTACGGAAACGGTCACAACGAAGAGCTCATCGGCAGGGCCCTGTCCGATGCTCGGGAAGACGCCTTCGTTGCCACAAAATTCGGTATTGTGTTCGATCCGAAAGACACCGGCTCGGAAGCCCCTACAGGGTGGGCTTTCCATTGACCATTAATGGAACCCTTGAATATGCGAAACGGTCCCTCGAAAGCAGTCTTCACCGTCTGGGCATGTCGCATATCGACCTATGGTACGCCCACTATCCGGACCCCCAGACCACCCATCGAAGAAACAGTGGGTGCCATGGCGGAAGCCATGGGTGAAGGAAAGGTCCGCTATTTGGGCCTGAGTAACGTGACCGCGGATCAGGTCCGCCGCGCCCATCAGGTTCATCCTATTTCAGCGGTCCAGTACGAGTACTCGCTTTGGCGACGCGAGGTAGAAACGGAGTTGTTTCCGACTCTTCGCGAGCTCGGTATCGCCCTGGTGCCCTGGTCACCACTGGGAAGCGGATTTCTGACCGGAACGGTCGATACCCTCACGGATGGGGATTTTCGAAACAACAATCCCAGATACCAGGCTGAAAACCTCGCAACAAACAGAGAGCGGTTTGCCCCCCTGGCGGAAATTGCCAAAGACATCGGTGTAACGCCGGCCCAGCTCTCTCTTGCGTGGCTGCTGCATCAGGGGGAAGATATCATCCCGATTCCGGGCACCCGCAAAAAGAATCGGGTCACCGAAAACCGAAGCGCGGCGGATGTCGTTCTCAGGGCCGAGATTGTCCAACAGATCTCGTCGATCGCTGCCCACGGTTTGGCCCAGGGGCAAACACTTCTATGATGTTTTAATTCCATGTCGGGACGAACTGCCGATCCGCCCTGACCAACGCATTTCAACTATTCACCGGAGGAGGTTGAATCGAATGAAAGCAATAGGTGCCGTTAACGCACTGTATCCAATGCCCACCACCCTGGTCGGTGCTATCGTAAATGGCAAACCGAATTTTCTGGCTGTCGCCCATGTGGGGATATTGAATGCCGGCTCCCCCCAATACCTTTCCATCGGGTTGAACAAGGTCCACTATTCCAATGCCGGGATCCACGAAAACCGGTCATTCAGCATTTGCATGCCCTCGGAGGATCTCATGGTGGAAACCGACTACTGTGGCCTCAAGACGGGTAAGAAAGTCGACAAAGCCGCCCTTTTCGATATTTTCTACGGGGACCTGGAAACGGCCCCCATGATCAGCGCATGCCCTGTCAACATGGAATTGAAACTCCATGACGTACTGGATTTTAAAACCCATGACATTTTCATTGGAGAGCTGGTCCAGACCTATGCGAGCGAAGATGTCATGACCAACGGGAAGATCGATATATCCAAGTTGCAGCCACTGCTGTTTGACATGGCCAGCGTGAAATATTGGCGCCTGGGACCGGCCATCGGCAAGTGTTGGAATGTGGGGAAATCCCTGAAGAAAAAATAATAACGGTCCTACAAACAAAACGAGCTGCCGGGTGTGAACTTCGGCAGCTCGTTACTTTTTTGTAGTTTCTAACGGAGCATATTACAAATCTGGCAAACAAACCGGTATTATTCGAACAGCAACACTATTTGCCAGACTCTTCCTTTTTCCTGAGAACCTGAACCATCTTTTCGGCAATTCGGATCTCATCCGGATGCAGTAATCCGGCCGAAATCCAGGTTTCGATGGTTTCCACCGGGACATTCAGATTCTCGGCATAGGCTTCCAGATCTTCGGTGTGGCGAAAATCGATTTCCACTTCAGGAGTTGAAAATGGCTTGACCACCTGTTCAGGATCTGGTGAACGTGGCTCATCCGTGGGTGTGATGTCCGGGGAGATGGTCAACAGAACCTTATCAGCGCGCTTTTTGCGTCGCCCCCATTTCCGATGCATCCATTCTTTTATTGATTTCAAATTCATCTTTTATGTGCCTTGCTTCAATTTGGTCGGTGATGCTTCCGGGGTGCCTCTGCAAGATTGGATGTAATCCCATATAGTTTGGTCCGATCCCGGATTGAGTATGCGGTTCCGGTTGTCACAGACAATTTTAACGCATTTTTTATGCCATGAAACAGGCACCTGACTACTGAAACGTCGAGCGAGAAGATCCGATCCTTACAATCGGGCGTTCACCTCATGGATACCTCTCAACATAAGAACGCTTTTTGAAAACCCAACCAGAATCCGAGCTGAACCTATCTAAGCGCTCAAGCCAAGTTTGCCTGGAATGTACCATCGAGCATAGAAGACCGGTTCCTGCGTCACGCTCATGAAGGCATGATAAGATGGAGGGGTCCCACAGGGGACGGATATTCCTTGGAATTTCGAGGTTAGAATATGATGCCGACGTACCCTACCAGGCTGTCCCACGGGCTTTTATCGTAGCTGGCGGCATAACTTAAACAGTCCGCCTGAGTGGCACCCATTGCTTTACCGGCCGCAATGGCAGTGGCTGCCGCACCGGCGCAACAGGCGTTCTGGTTTTTCAGGGCTTCGTCCAGGACCTGCTGGGGGTCGAGGGCGAGCATGGCATCAATAATGCGCCTGTCGTTATTTTCTTTTACCCATTGGACAGCCGCCGGGTCGGATCCCTTGGGCATGAATCCATAGTTGCTGCCATAATGGGTCAAATCCGTGGAGCCGATGATTTTGGCCCGTAACCCTTGCCGCTCGGCAAGTTCAATTGCCCGTTTGCCGATGTCCAGGGATTCGGTCCTGGGCGGTGCCCCGATCGGCACGATCCCCGCCTCCGGAAAGAAATATTTTACAAATGGGAGCTGAAGCTCGATGGTGTTGTCCTGGGTAAATCGGCTGGCGGTCTCTATTTCAAACTCGAATAGGCCGGCCAGGGCTTTGGCGCAATCGGTTTCGATGCTCAGGTTGCCAAAGGGTGTTTCCCATTCCCCTTCGCACGTGATATATGCCGGCGACCTGGGGTGAAGGTGCATACCGAAAATAAACAGCACGTCGGGGGGGTGCCGGCCGAAAGCTGGTGGATCACATTGCACGCAATGGCACCCGAGAAATACCAGCCGGCATGGGAAAGATTCCTCCGCGGACCGGCTCACGGGCGTTTTGGTCTATCCCAGGCGCTTCGAGAAAGTCCTTAATCTCGGCTTCACATGCCGCAGCCGTTGCAGGATACCAACTGCCGGCAAACATGGCTTTTCTGATACCCATGGAACACCTCCTTTGCCCTGTGGATTGCATGTTTTCAGGAGTCGAGGGTGTTTGATAATCTGGTTCTTCTCCAAACTAGTTGGAGAAGAGGATTCAAGGATTCAAGGGTTTGTTGTTTAACGATTTCGGAAAGTCCCAGTTTAAGGTAGTTAATGAACCCTTGACAAACATGTTCTATGATTTATATTCGTCCTATCAAACGGTAGGAGGTATAAATCATGAATATCGTAT
>Ga0056119_1000200_pt1 | contig 9561 bp, 9 predicted proteins | sample WorMettaBAHAMAS1_FD_80076 | JGI IMG/M metagenome (GOLD analysis project Ga0056119, IMG submission 80076) | Marine gutless worms symbiont microbial communities from Max Planck institute for Marine Microbiology, Germany - Olavius tantulus BAHAMAS.1 ...
AATGTCCTCCTATAATATTGTCAACCTTTATATGGGACATTATAAGCCTTGGAATTAATTTGTCAACACCTTTTTCAACCGTTAAATGGGACAATCCGAAAAACTATCATGCCAATGGTGCAAACACAAGCCGAGACCCTACACCCGGCCGCGTCTAAACATCCCGAAACGCTTCACGGTTTGGGTCGAGCCGGGACCGGGTCTGTGGGCAACTGGCTGCGATCCGCGACAGGCATCTGTTTCGGAATCACGTGGGCGCTGATCATCGGAGGGTGTGCCATGACCGGGAAACCGGCGACCACTGAAACACCGGCTATAACCTATGAACCCGGTACCATTCTATCAGCCGAAACGGGCGAACCGGTGACGTTTGAAGAGATGTTGGACGATCTGGCGTCGGCCCAAGTCATCTACATCGGCGAGCGGCATACGAATCCACGGCACCATGAAATCCAGCTTGAAATCATCGAAGCCTTGCACCAACGGGGGCTCCCGCTGATCTTGGGTATGGAAATGTTCGACCGTACCTACAATCCGGTTTTGGAAAAGTGGCCCCGGGGCGAGCTGGAGGAATCGGAACTCATAGAGCGCACCCATTGGTACGCCAACTGGCGATACGACTACGCATTGTATCGGCCCATCATGGAGTTTATCCGCACCGAGCAGGTGCCCTTGATCGGGTTGAACATCCCCTTCCATCTTCCCGCCAAAATCGCCACAGGGGGCCTGGACAATCTGCAGCCCTCGGACCGGAAATATTTGCCTGAGGACATTGATCTGAGCGACGAGGCCCACAGGGCCTATGTTCAGGAAGTCTTCAGCAGACATAAAATGCGAGGCCGGGATAATTTCGATTATTTTTACGAAGCCCAGACCACCTGGGATGAGGCCATGGCCGAATCCATTGCCGGAGAACTGAACTCTGAAATTTTGGTGGTGATCGTCGGGGGCGGTCATATCGTCAACAAATTCGGCATCCCCGACCGGGCGTATCGTCGCTCCCAGGCCCCGTTTCGAACCATTTACCTGGCCGAAGCCGGCCGGGAGTTCGAGCCCTCCGCTGGTGACTTCGTCTGGATCACTTCCAAAGAGCGGGAAAAAAGCCACCCAAGTTCCTAATACCATCCCATAGCAGACGCCCCCGATAACAGTCCATCACACAACATCTTGTCTTTTTATATTGACATACAACAACATATTGTTGTATGGCTGAGCGTACCTCGAAACACTGCGTTCTAGTCACATCTGTTACCCAAAACCGAGTCCGATCTTCAGGTCGGCCCTTGCTGTGTATTGATTGGCCAATGCTAACCGGAAGCTTCTGAGGTGGAAACTGTGTTCGAAAATATCAAAAAACGAGATAGCCGCGTTGTTCCCTTTGATTCCTCCAAAATCACAGCCGCGATCGCCAAGGCCGGTCGGGCCACCGGAGAATTTGAAGATCGGGAAGCCAAGAAACTAACCCTTCGCGTATTGACTCTGGCCCATGAGCTGCGACTGGGGCCACTCCCGGAAGTGGAGTAAATACAGGATATCGTCGAGCGGGTGCTGCTCGACTCCCCGTTCTACAAAACCGCCAAAGCCTACATCCTCTACCGCGAACAGCATGCCCAGATCCGGAATATCGCAACCAAAGCCAGCGTCAGCCTGGTGGAGAACTACATCGAAAAGCTCGACTGGAAGATAAAAGAAAACAGCAACATGAGCTATTCTCTGCAAGGACTCAACAATTATATCTCTTCGGACGTCACGTCGGAGTACTGGCTCAATCGGATCTATCCGCCGGAACTACGTCGCGCCCATAAGGACGGCGACCTTCATATCCACGACCTGAGTCTTCTGTCGGTCTATTGCGTCGGCTGGGATCTTAAAGATCTTCTGATGCAGGGTTTCAGAGGGGTTGAGGGCAAAGTGGAAAGCGGTCCCCCCAGGCATCTGCGCTCCGCTCTCGGCCAGATCGTCAATTTCTTCTACACGCTACAGGGTGAAGCGGCAGGCGCCCAGGCGATATCCAATTTCGACACCCTGCTGGCACCCTTCGTCGGATACGACAACCTCGACTACACTGAAGTCAAGCAGGCGCTTCAGGAATTCATCTTTAATATTAACATACCCACCCGTGTGGGATTCCAGACCCCGTTTACCAACATCACCATGGACCTGTACGTTCCCTCCATACTCAAGGATCACCCGGTCATCATCGGAGGGGCACTACAAGACAGAACCTACGGCGAGTTCCAGAATGAGATGGACATGATCAATCGCGCCTTTGCCGAAGTGATGATGGAAGGGTACGCCAAAGGCCGCGTGTTCACCTTTCCAATCCCCACCTATAACATCACGGAGGATTTCGACTGGGACAATCCCAACCTTGAAATGCTCTGGCAGATGACGGGTAAATACGGCATCCCGTACTTCTCAAATTTCGTTAACTCGGATATGAGCCAGGAGGATGCGAGATCCATGTGTTGTCGCCTGCGCCTTGACAACCGGGAGCTCCTCAAACGGGGCGGAGGTCTGTTCGGCGCGAACCCACTGACCGGAGCCATCGGTGTGGTCACCATCAACCTTCCCCGCATCGGCTACCTGGCCCGGAGTGAGGCCGACTTCTTCGACCGGCTCAGCCAGTTGGTACTGATGGCCAAGGAGTCTCTGGTCATCAAACGAAAAATCCTCGAGCGGTTCACCGATCTGAATCTCTATCCCTATTCGAAATACTACCTTCGGGAAATCAAGCAAAATTCCGACCTGTACTGGAAAAATCATTTTTACACCATCGGCATCATCGGGATGAACGAAGCCTGTACGAACTTTCTTGGAGAAGATATTACGACCGACAAGGGACAAGCATTCGCACTGAAGATCATGGACTACATTCGTGAGGTGATTACGGAGATTCAAGAAGAAACCGGCGATATCTTTAACCTGGAGGCCACACCGGGAGAAGGAACCTCTTTTCGGCTCTCCATGATGGACAAGAAACGGTATCCGGACATTCTTTGCGCCAATGAAAAAGACTACCGTCTCGGGGCCGCTCCCTACTACACCAATTCCACACAACTGCCTGTCAACTACACCGACGATCTGTTCGACACGTTGTTTCTGCAGGACGAACTCCAAACCAAATACACCGGGGGGACGGTCCTGCATATTTTTCTGGGGGAACTGATTACCGACATCGAGGCGGTCAAAACCCTCGTGCGGAAGATTGCCAACAACTACCGTCTACCCTACTTCACGTTGACGCCCACCTTCAGTATCTGTCCGTCCCACGGCTACCTGGCCGGAAAGCAGCACCGATGCAGCCAATGCCAGGCTGAGACCGAAGTCTATTCCAGAGTAGTCGGGTACCTCAGACCCATTAAACAGTGGAACGAAGGCAAATCGGCCGAGTCTGAAGACCGAAAGACCTACCACGTGAACGACCGGACCTTGGCGCCATCATCCGTCGCCCTGGATGCCGGCGTCGAATGCGCATCCAGCGAACAGCGGGCGGAAGGTAATTGCTGACCGGTTGTCCGACATAGGAGACACCATGCTGCTTGGCGGACTACAAAAAAACTCACTGATCGACTATCCGGGGAAACTCAGCTGTGTCCTGTTTCTCTCCGGCTGCAATTTCGACTGTCCTTTCTGCCACAACCCGGAGCTGGCCAGGGGATGTCAGGACTGCCCGGCGATGCTGCAAGAGGATGGGGTTTTCGATTTTCTGGAGAACCGAAAGGGGTTTCTGGACGGCGTCGTGATTTCCGGGGGTGAACCGACGCTTCACTATGACTTGACCGACCTGTGTCGGCGTATCAAATCCATGGGCTACCCCGTCAAGCTGGACACCAACGGCAGCCGCCCTGAAGCGATTAGCGAACTTCTGGAAAAAGGTCTGGTGGACTACATTGCCATGGACATCAAGACCGATCCGCTCCAGTACGAGCCATGGATTCGGCGGACATGCGATCCCGGTGCCATTCTCTCCAGCATCCGCATGATCATGGAGCGGGCCCCCGCCTATGAATTTCGAACCACATGCGTCAAACCCTTCATCAACGATGTCATCATTGAACAGATCGCCCGGACCATTCGCGGCGCGACACTTTACGCACTACAGCATTTCGAAGACGGCCATTTGCTGCACCCGGAATTCTTCCGAAACCGGGACAGTCGCTTCAGTGAAACGGAAATGCTCCGGCTCAAAGACATCGTCACGCCGTATGTACAGACCTGCCTCATCCGGTAATCGATCCCATCCTGAGCGACAGGGCACCATCGAGGAAAAGGCGTGTAGAAATCAGGTGTCAGGTGTCAGAAATTATTGGTTACTGAAACCCGAAACCTGAAATCCATCATCTAAAGTCACCTGACACCTCACTTCGGACACCCGACACCTCGAGTCACCTGACACTTGAAACCATAAAAAAACGACCCCATGAACGAGACGAACACGCCATCTTCCTTCCCCGAAATGATTGCCCGTGAACTGAACTTCTCGGTCGACCAGGTGGCAGCCACCGCCGCTCTTCTCGACGACGGTGCCACCATCCCGTTCATTGCACGTTATCGGAAAGAGGCCACCGGCAGCCTGGATTAACTGGCCGTCACCGCCATTCGGGATCGTTTGAGCCAACTTCGGGACCTGGAACAGCGACGCCAGGCCATCCTAACGTCTCTAGAAGAAAACGGGCATCTCACCGACGAGCTTCGCATCAGCGTCATCCACGCGCCGACTCTGGCTCAACTGGAAGACAGGTACCTGCCCTACCGACCCAAACGGCGGACACGGGCCACCATCGCCCGTGAAAAAGGCCTGGAGCCGCTGGCGCGAGCCATCTTTGACCAAACGGGTGTGGACCCGGAAGCAGCCGCCGGTAACTTCCTGAATGCCGAAACGGGAGTGGAATCGGTTGAGGATGCGCTGGCCGGGGCCAGGGACATCATCGCCGAGTGGATCAATGAGGATATTGAGTCACGCAGCGCTCTGCGGGATCTATTTCTCAAGCGGGCCACCCTGAGAAGTCGGGTGGTGCGGGGGAAGGAAGCCGACGGCCAAACGTACCGGGACTATTTTGACTGGGAGGAACCGGCTGTTAATGCCCCTTCCCACCGTGTTCTGGCCATCCGGCGGGGGGAGCGGGAAGATGTCCTGAGCATGACCATACAACCCCCGGAAGCCGATGCCCTGGATGTGTTGACGCCGCTTTTTGTCAAAGGAGACGGCCCGGATTCGCGGCAGGTCTCGACGGCGCTGCTGGACAGCTACCGACGGCTGTTATCCCGTTCCATGGAAACGGAGATCCGGCTATCCATCAAGGAGCGGGCAGATACTGCCGCCATACAGGTGTTTGCGACCAACTTGAGGGAGCTGCTCCTGGAAGCGCCGATAGGATCCAAACGGATTCTGGCTGTAGATCCCGGGCTCCGAACCGGTTGTAAAGTGGTCTGTCTGGATCGCCAAGGCAAACTTCTCCAGTATGACACCATTTATCCCCAGCGAGCCCCCGAACCTAGCGCACGAACGGTGAACGCCATGCTGAGTCAGCACCGGATTGAAGCGATTGCCGTTGGCAACGGAACCGGCGGAAGAGAAACCGAGGCCTTCTTGAAGACAACGGTCGACACATTGACCATTCCGGTCATGCGCGTGGATGAAAGCGGTGCCTCTGTCTATTCCGCTTCTGAGGCCGCCAGGGAAGAATTTCCGGACCTTGATCTGACCATCCGTTGGGCCGTTTCCATCGGGCGCCGGCTCATGGACCCCCTTTCCGAGCTGGTCAAGATCGATCCCAAATCCATCGGTGTCGGTCAATATCAGCACGACGTCGACCAAACCGATCTGAAAAAAGCCTTGGATGACGTGGTGATCAGTTGCGTCAATGCGGTGGGTGTCGATATCAATCGGGCCAGCGTAAAGCTACTTGCCTACGTGTCCGGCCTCGGGCCTGCCCTGGCGAAGCAAATCGTGGCCTATCGGAATGCCAACGGGCCGTTTCAAAACCGTCGAGAATTCAAAAATGTCCCCCGGTTGGGGCCCAAAGCCTTCGAACAATCGGCCGGCTTTTTGCGGGTGATGGATGGGGACAACCCCCTGGATGCCAGCGCCGTGCACCCGGAAAGTTATCCCGTGGTGACCGCCATGGCAACGGACTTGGACTGCCCGGTTTCGGCCCTCATGCACAACGAAACGCTTCGATCGAAAATCGATCTGAAACGCTACGTCACTTCGGCCGTCGTACAACCGACGCTGCGGGACATTCTGCAGGAACTGGCCAAGCCCGGCAGGGATCCTCGGGGGGCCTTCGAGTCCATGGAATTTGCTTCCGGCATTGAGCGGATGGAGGATCTGGAACCGGGAATGAGACTGCCGGGCGTCGTCACCAATGTGACGGCGTTTGGCGCATTCGTCGATGTCGGGGTACACCAGGACGGTCTGGTCCACATCAGTCAGCTGGCCGACCGATTCATCAAGGATCCGGCGGATGTCGTTCGAGTGCGTCAGCAGGTCACGGTCACGGTCCTGGAGATAGATCTGGAACGGAAACGGATCGCTCTTTCCATGAAACGGGACCCACTTCGGGATCCCGTCCCCCGGAAAAAATCCCGGTCGACATCTCGGTTGAAACGAAATGCATCTTCCGCCAGTAAACCCTTTCACAATCCCTTTGCAGACCGCTTTGGAAAGAAGAGTTTCTGACCACCGATGACGAATGCCCTCCCGGGCGATCCAACGTGACCGGCCCCGATAACTTGACACAATTTTGGGGTGGCGTTACGTTTTTTCACATGTGGGAGAATAACGAACAGAAGATCGGTTGGCCGGCCCGCATCTTTCTGATGGCCGGCTTGCTGATCAGTATCACCGGTCTATTTTACTTTATGCTCGGCCCCAAAGATCCGGCATATGATTGGCGCCGAACCAGGGTGGGAGAGACCGCCGATGCCGTGGTCGGGATTGGGGACCGAATTGTTCTGCACAAAGACCAGGACGTCATGCTGCCCAAACTGAAACTGGTCTACCGGGGGTTGGAAAATGACCGGCTGCTCGTGGAAGTAACCCTGTTGGAGATGGACCCGGATTATGCCTACCCTCATCGAATCGACCCTGACCGGACACCCACAGGCATACGATTGGGAGGAAGAGTGTTTCGACTCGAATCCTGGAGCCGGTCCCACATCCGCCTCGAACTGGTCCGATAGCCATGTCGAATTTATTTGCCTACGGAACCCTGATGGATCCAGAACTTATGACACAGGTTTCCGGCGCCCCGCATCGCAGCAGTTCCGCCACCTTATCCGACTATATCCGTAAATCCGTGAAGGGAGAAGTTTACCCGGCCATCATCGAACATGTGGGCGCGATCGTCGAGGGTATCCTCTATTTTGACGTTTCGCCCGATGCATTTTGTCGCATAGACACGTTCGAAGGCCCGCTCTATGTCCGAACCGGCGTGGTCGTCATCGGCAATGGGGGAAAGCGCGCGGCCGCACAGACCTATGTATTGGAGACCGCCCAAGCCGATCGATTATCCAAGGAGGACTGGCGCTACGACACGTTCTTGACCGAGGGTAAACATACCTTTCAAAGGACCTATCGCGGATTTCGGAAGATCGACTAGTGCTTCCATTTCGCTTCACCTTGCCTTCCGTTCTCATATCGACTAAGTTTGCCATTGGCATGGAACAACACATCACGGGCCGCCGCCCCACCCAACCCGAATATAACCAAACGGGCTTCCCATGGCTGAGTCGGAACCTTGGAAAATCGTGGTGATCGACGATGAGGAGGGTATCCGCCGGGTGATGCGCATCACCTTGGAAGATGCGGGATACACTGTCGTCACGGCTGCTGACGGAACGTCCGGTCTCAGTTTGTGCTCGGAGACCTCCCCTCAAATTGTCGTGACCGATATCCGCATGCCGGGCATGGACGGAATCCAGGTTCTGGAATCCATCAAACAAAGGTCTCCGGAAATCGAAGTGATTGTGGTCACCGCATTCGGAGAGATGGACCTGGCCATCCGGGCGCTGCAACTCGATGCATCGGATTTTATCACCAAGCCCATCGACAACAATCTGCTGTTCATCGCGTTGGACCGGGCCCGACATCGGTATGCCACGCAACAGCAAATCAAAGATTATACCCGGTATCTTGAAAATGGATGGGCCAATACCACCCAGGAGCTCATGGAAACCTTTGCGTATCAGCGAAATCTGATCGAGAGTTCCATGGACGGCATCATGGGCCTCGATGTCGAAGGGCAGGTCGTCACGTTCAACCGGAGCCTCGAGCAAATGCTCGGCTACAGCAAGGGGGAGGTCCTGCACACCCTGCCGATCTACCGGTTTTTCCCCAGAAGCGCCGCCGTTGATTTCAAGGAGGCGGTGGCATCGGATGCCTATGGTGGGAAAAATCGCCTTTCCCTCTACGAAACCATGCTGGTGGACAGCTCAGGCCGGAACATCCCCGTCCAGATTTCGGCGACCATGCTGTACGAAGACGGATCCGACGCAGGGATGGTTCTGTTCATCCGCGATCTACGGGAGCTGAGACGGTTGGAAAGGGAGATGGCGGACCAGGCGAAAATTCTGCACCAGGACAAGATGATGTCCCTGGGCCGCCTGGCGGCCAGCGTCGTCCACGAGATCAACAACCCCCTGGCCGGAATCCTCAATTACCTTCGACTCATGATCCGGATCCTCAACCGGGGCCCTTTGAACAGCGACAGTCAGCAGAAATTTCAGAATTACCTGGAACTTGTCGAAAGCGAAACCGACCGCTGCTCTCGGATCATTTCCAGCCTTCTCACATTCTCGCGGAAAACGCCGCCCTCCAAGGGGGATGTCCGCATCGACGAGCTGATACAGCGGTGTATCCTCCTCAGCCAGCACAAACTGGAACTGAGTCATATCACGCTCGAATCAGACATCGAGCCGGACATCCCCATCATCCGCGGGGACATCAACCAGATCCAGCAGTGTCTGATCAACCTGATCTTCAATGCGATCGACGTCATGCCCAAAGTCGGAGACCTCACACTCACGGCCAAAGCGGACCGGGGTACGGACCGCGTCAGCCTCGGTGTCTCGGATACCGGTCCGGGAATTTCCGACGTGGATCTGCCCCGCATCTTCGAACCGTTCTTTACAACCAAAAGCGAGGGGTTCGGCGTCGGTCTGGGCCTTTCGACGGTTTACAGAATTATCGAGGACCACGGCGGGGAAGTGGATTTGGAAACGGGTACCGGGAAGGGCACTACCTTCTGGCTGCGTTTTCCCGCCGGAACGAAGATGGCCGCCCCTGAAGCCTGATCGGCCTGCTTAGCCCGGACATCGCACCAAGCTCGGGTTCTTTTCCGCTATCTGCGAAAAAGAGCTCATGCAATGTTCGGGTTAGAGCGGTTTTCAGTAAAACGTTCCGTTTGCCGGCATTGATCCCTCCCCCTTGATGGGGTGTACGGACCGGGGACAAGGGTGACACGTGTTCGGAGACATAGGTAACACTTTTCGTGTTTCATTGTTCTTTTACATTTAGTTGCGCAATCTTCTGGTTGCAAAAATAGATCTCAAAAA
>Ga0056119_1000201_pt1 | contig 9546 bp, 8 predicted proteins | sample WorMettaBAHAMAS1_FD_80076 | JGI IMG/M metagenome (GOLD analysis project Ga0056119, IMG submission 80076) | Marine gutless worms symbiont microbial communities from Max Planck institute for Marine Microbiology, Germany - Olavius tantulus BAHAMAS.1 ...
GGACTATTTCCTACTCCCCCTCGATCCCGTCCAAGGCGCATATCTACTGCTGGCCTATTTGATTCTGGCCCTCCCCTTTTTCTTTGCCGGTGCCGCTATTTCCATCGCTTACAGCGGCTTTCCGGACCGAATCCGGCTCACCTATTTTGCCACCATGGGCGGTTCGGCGTTAGGGGCTTTGCTGCCCTACCCGCTGTTGAACTTCATTCAGGAAGGACAGCTGCTGGTATTCACCGCCTGCATTCCCCTCCTAATTCTACTACCGATCGGTGCCGTTCGATGGGCTGCTAAAGATCGCCCCCCTGCCGGTAATGGTAAAATCATTACGACAGGAGTTGTGATTCTGATCTTGGCGGCAACCCTGCTCTTCTGGCGTCAGGGTGGTCTGGTGGAGATCCGTCCATCCGACTACAAATTGCTTTCCCACACCCTCCGGTTTCCCGACACTCAAATCGATTGGAGTGGCGGGGATATACGAGGCAGAATCGACCGCGTCATGAGCCCATACATCCGATTTGCCCCGGGGCTCAGTTTGACATATACGGATCAACTCCCCCCCCAATCGGCCCTGTATCGCGACGCGGACCACCAAACGGTGTTATATGAACGGCAGGGGAACACGGATCTGGAGTTTGCGCGATGGACACACGCCTTTGCCGGCTATCACCTGGCCGGCCGGCCGAATCGGGTATTGATCATCCAAAGCGGCGGTGGTCTTGCCATCGCCTGTGCCCTGGCCTCCAACGCCCGCCACATTACCGTACTGGAGCCACATCCCCATTCGGCCAAATGGATCCGGGAACATTATGGTCTGGATGTACTCAGGCAGCATCCCAGAGCCTTCCTGGCCGGGTCTGAACAGCGTTATGATGTCATCCATGTTGAAGCGTGGGGACCTTCCATGCCTGGGGCAGGGGCATTGGACCAGTCCCATGTGCTGACCACACGGGCCCTGGCAGAATACGTCGATCACCTGACAGATGCCGGCATATTGGTTGTATCCGGCCGTTTGCGCCTACCACCCGCCGACATGGTGCGTTTATGGGCCGCTGTCCGGCAGGGTCTTCTAAAATCAGGCATCGTCGATCCGGAAGCCAACATCGCCGTGGTGCGCAATTGGGATACGTTTACGCTACTGGTATCCCGGACGTCCACCATCGATGCGGCATCGCTGAAACGGTTTTCCCAGCGGTTGAATTTTGATCTCGTGTATCTCCTCGGAGTTCCACCGGATAATATCAACCGTTACAACAGATTTGACGCCCCCTTCCATCACGATGCGTTGTCACGACTGGAAACCGCGTACAGGAATGGCACGGAAGAACTATTTTTCTCGGAGTACATCCTCGACGTGGCACCCCAGAGCGATAACCACCCCTTTCCAAACCGATTTCTGAGATGGGATCGCATCGACTCTATCTACCGGTCGTTCGGCGGAAGACTGTATACGTTGCTTTTGTCCGGCGAGGTGGTCATCGCCGTCGTATTGGCTGAGGCCGCCACCGTCGCTGTTCTGTTGATGGGCCTACCACTGATCAGCGCAGGTCGATCCGCGAGTCGGATTTCCCTGTCCGGGGTGTTCTACTTTCTCGGCGTGGGCGCCGGATTTATGCTGGCGGAAATGTACCTGATCTATCAGCAGGTACTGATCTTTGGTGATCCCGTCATCAGCATGACGGTGGTACTCGCTTCCCTTCTGGTTCTGTCGGGAATCGGCGGAATGTTGTCGGGCCGGCTACCCAAAGGCGCTATCCCCTATGTGCTCCTTCTCGTGATGGCAGTGCTCTCCGCCATGGCCGCAGGTTCGGATTGGATGTTTCAACGGATCCTGGTCATGCCGGACGGGATCCGACCGGCAGCAGCCGTCTTGGTGATGGTTCCCCTCGGTCTGGTCCTGGGTCTTCCGTTTCCCTTGGGTATGCAATGCCTTCTGGGAAACCCCTTGGAGCGAGCTTACGGCTGGGCCGCCAACGGGTGCACGTCGGTTATCGGCGCGATTGCGGCCGCCCAGATCGCCATCAGCCAGGGGCTGTTTGCCGTCGTAATGATGGCGGTGGCGACCTATCTGATGTCCTGGGTGGCGGTGGTGATCCCCAGGAGACGCGACATGGCACGGAACCCTTCACCCGGACAGTGATGCCCATGAAAGTGCTACTGATTTATCCGTATTTTCTCGAGCAACGCATTCACGAAGAGGATATCCGGGTTCCACCGATCGGTCTTTACTATGTGGGGTGGATGCTGACGGCCCACGGCCATGAGGTGAATATTTTAAATTGGCACGACAAACAGGAGCGATCGACAGAAATCCGCGAGGTACTGATAAAATAGTCTCCCGATGTTGTCGGGGTATCCATTCTTCACGGCAATCGATGGGGCGGGATAGACATCGCCCGAATCGTTAAAAACATAGATCGAAGAATCCCGGTCGTCTTCGGAGGTATCGGCGCCACCTGCCTGTGGAAGCTGCTCCTGAATCGAATTCCCGAGATCGATTATGCGGTCATCGGAGAAGGAGAGCACCCGTTTCTGAACATCGTCGAATGCCTGGAGCGAAAAACCAACGAACAGATTCCCGACATACAGGGGATCGCCATGCGCATCGACGGCCGCGCGACCCTGACAAGCCCGCCCCACGCGAATCTTGAGCTGGACAACTTGCCGGATCCGGCCCGCTATTTTACATTTCAGCATGTCGTATCTTCACGCGGATGCCCAGGCAAGTGTTCGTTTTGCGGCTCCCCCAAGCTATGGGGACGGAAGGTTCACTTTCACTCTCCGGATTATTTTGTCACCCAACTGGAAAATCTCCATCGACAGGGGGTGAGCTTTTTTTACATTTCGGATGACACCTTCACACTCAGATCAAAGCGTGTTGTGGAAATCTGCCGGGCCATCATCAGAAGGGGGCTGGAGATCAATTGGGCCGCTATTTCCAGAGTGGACACGGTTTCTGAGACAGTTCTCAAGTGGATGCGGATGGCCGGCTGTATCCAGATCAGCTATGGAATCGAAAGCGGCTCAGCCAAAATCCGACGGCTCTTGAATAAGTCCGTGGGAATCGATCAGGTACGAAATGCGTTTGCCATGACCCAGCGGATGGGGATTATGGCCAGGGCCTATTTTATTTACGGCTGCCCTGGCGAGACCGATGACACGATCAGAGAAACCCTGGCATTGATACGGGACCTTCAGCCCCTTAGTGCCATTTTCTATATACTCGACGTTTTCCCGGGAACGGCCCTGTACGACGATTTCAAACAGCGAACCGGAACATCCGATGATATTTGGATGGAGCGGATTGAAGATATTCTTTACTTTCAGACAGACCCGGCACTGGATCGAGAGAAGATCCTTTCCTGGGGAAAAACCCTGCGAAGAGAATTCTTCCGGCATCTGCCGGAATTCGTCGACAGCATCAATCTCATCGAAGATCCGGACCTGCATCCGTTCCATGCGGATTTTCTATCCCGAATGGGCATGACGTTCTCCCACGGCGATTATGCCCAACATCCGGACATACCCGGACCCGAGACAACTGCTGAGAAACTTTTTCGCCGTGCGTTGTCATACGCACCCGTGCATCGCGCGTACCTGGGGCTTGGGATATTGCTGCAGAAACGGGGGGCAGCAGCCGAGTCTGTGGATCTTCTACTGGCGGAGACGGAGCGGTACCCCGAAAGCGATGAACTGCTCACCTGCCTGGGCATCAGCTATATGAATCTGGGTCAATTTCTCGATGCGCTGTCCTGCTTTGATAAGCTCTCCGGACCGGAACCGGTCGCAAACCACATCGCGGAGTGTCACCGGCAGTTGAACAAATGAGGAATTTTCGCCGCAGACAAGCGCAGACAGGCACAGAAAGTATTACCATTTTGGTTATGAACCTTCGTACGGACTTGAGTATGGTGAGACGCGTATACCATCAAAACAACATCATAACGTTAGGGTCATTTTATCGCGAAGCGATCGGTGCTTAAGCCTCTGCAAGTCGCAGAGGCTTAAAGTCTGAGACCGTCCGCGTCTGTCGAGTGAATCCCGCCGTAGCGGGATGAACGGGCGGCTAATTTGAACAGTCATTGAAAAATTTAGAACTGATCGAGCTTGGAGTGTTCATCTAATATAAACGACAATCTCCATGATCCCCAAAGAAGCCACATCGCTCATTGAACATATTGACGAAGTTATTGATTTGCTAATACATAAAGAGTGTGATGATATAGTTTCCTATTTGAGGTATTACCGATCCCGAATACAAAACGATTTCACAGCCAAATTCATCTGCAAAGATCTGGCCGGGATGTGCCGGCCGAACGTATGGGGGGATCGTTACATCGCAGGGCTTGACCGGGCAAAATGGCTGATCGTATTGAACAATCTGCAATCCGAATGTATATCGACATTGAAGGAGATAGAAAAACGAAAGGATGCGGCACCCAAAAACTAAAAATAGTGCGGCAAGGGCAGCAGACGAACGGGTGGTGCCCTGCCACGGCAACCGAACATAACGGGAAAAGGAGGGCAAGATGATCAGGACATTTCTGATGATAGCGGTTTTCGCTCTGCTTATCATTTCTCCGGTGCAAGCGATGGACATCGCAGGTGTAGAACTCCCGGAAACGATGCTCGTGGGAAGTGACGAACTGACCCTGAACGGTGCCGGGATTCGGAAAAAGGCAATCTTTAAAGTCTACGTCGGAGCCTTATACCTCACCACCGGAGAAAGCGACCCGCAGGTGATCAATGACAATGACGACCCGATGGCCATCCGCATGCATTTCGTTCGGGATGTGGGCCCCAACAAATTGGTGATGGCATGGACCACCGGATTCAATAATGCCACCGGCGGCAACACCGAGGCCCTGGCAAAAGAAATCGAACTGTTCAACTCATATTTCACCGAAGAGGCAAAGGTGGGCGATGTTTACGACTTAGCCTACACACCGTATACAGGTTTGAGTGTGATCCTGAAGGGACAAACGATAGGCACCATCCCGGGGATTGAATTCAAACGGGCCGTGTTCGGAATCTGGCTGGGTGAAAAACCGGCCGACAAAGGTCTGAAAAACGGCATGCTGGGCAATTAAATTCCTGCAACGCGAATATGGGCGGTGACCGTGAAGCTCCCCACGGTGCCGGACAGGATCCACCAGAGCCCCATCCAAGGATACGAGAATACCCGGAGTTTAAGGAAATACTTAAACAGGTCGGAGTGGGACACCCCATCCCCTGAGTCCTGGGTACCGCTTCTCCAGGGACGTTGGAGAAGCAGACAGACATTTATGCGAATCCATGCCCATGCCGTAAGGTTCAGATGAGCAAATACGTTCATGGATACTCCAAGCGGGAATCGACACGTCTAAAAGATCAAGCCGATACGCTTGCAGAGCTGTTGCATCACGACACGGCTTATACCCGCGGAAGCCGGGTATTGGAGGCCGGGTGCGGAACCGGTGCTCAGACCGTCAGTCTGGCCGCCAACAGTCCGGAAGCCGAGATCGTATCGATTGACGTCAGTCTCGAATCGTTGCGTCAGGCCGAGGCGGCCGTCACCGCAGAAGGGCTCTCCAATGTAGTGTTTGAGCAGGCTGACCTCTTCAGGCTGCCTTACGAAGCGTCATCCTTTGACCACGTCTTTATCTGCTTTGTTCTTGAACATCTGCCCAATCCGGAAACCGCGCTCCGTTGCCTCGGCAGGGTCCTAAAGCCGGGTGGCACCATCACGGTAATTGAAGGCGATCACGGCTCATACTACTGTCACCCGCGGAGTTCGAAAGCGGACAGGGCCGTGCAGTGTCTCATTGATCTCCAGGCGAAAATGGGTGGCGATTCGCTAATCGGGCGGCGGATCTACCCGTTGCTTGTCGAAGCGGGGTTTAAACATGCTTCGGTTTCACCTCGCCTGGTCTATGTTGACGGCAGTCGCCCCCATCTGGTGGAGGGATTCACGAAAAACACCTTTACCGCGATGGTGGAAGGTGTCGGGCCACAGGCAATCGCATCGGGAATGATCGATGAAAAGACATGGAGCGAAGGGATTTCGGCGCTGTACCGGGCGGCTGAGGCGGATGGAACATTCTGCTACACATTCTTCAAGGGGGTTGCCATCAGCTAGCGGACATCGGGCGGCCCAGGTGAGGATGACGCCCACGGCCGACTTAGCCCGGACATTGCACCAAAAGGAGACGTGCATGGGCAAGGCATTTCAAGGCGAAGCTGTAGTCAACCTACCGCGAGTCTTGAACCCGCCGTCGCTCTTCGAGCTATGGCGCGCCAGTAATTCGTTTACAGATTAATGAGCCGCCCCCCAAAGCACAGATAGCCTTGCCGTAGCTTTATGCGAAGGCAGGTAACGCAGACCATGGACGTCTCCTTTTGGCCCGACCGGTGGGGTCGAAGCTCTAAGAGCGAAGCCCCAAAGGTGAACTCTTTTCAGTTAGTTTATCCTATGCCGAAGGATACAAACTGTGTGTTGCTGGAATAACTCAGTATAGATGGTAATACCCTGATGTTATTTCTTTTCATCCATCCGCTGAAGAGAGTTCATGCAATGTTCGGGATAGAGACCGAGCAAACAACCCTGCCCCCACAACTCCGGCTGCCCCCATGGTCACAAAGGCCAGTCCCCACGCCAACCGCCCGCTCCCGAAGATATCCAGCACCGCCCCCACCGCCAGCGGCCCCAGAAACGCCGCGCCAAAGCCGAATGTGGAGTGCATCGCCAGGGTTGCCCCCCGATAGCCTTCTGGTGAAGCCCCCACAGCTCCCGCGGTCAACGCGGCGCTGTCTACAAGGACTGTGATTCCGTAGAGTACGGCGAGCGCACCCACCCAGGCATAGGGCAGACCGGGCCCGAAGCCGAAAATGGCCGCCAGGACACCGGAGGACAGCATCACACCGACGACCACCCGTCTTCGCCCGAACAACCGGGCCAGCTCATTTCCACCGATGCTCGCCGGCAGGCCGGCCAGGCTGACCAGAAACGCGATCTGTGTCGGGCGCAGCATGACTGTACCGGTCGCCTGAAGACTCTGACTGAAGGTCAAAAAGGCCACAATCCAGGACCGCATGCTAAAGAGTTCCCACATATGGGCCGCATATCCGAGGATATACGTCCGCACCCCCCTTTCCCGCCAGACGGTGCCAAATGCAGCCAACAGACTGACCGGCTCGTCGTCGGTGCGCAGGCGGCCCGGAGGCACCAGCAATAGGACGCCCGGAATCACCATCGCCGGCCCCAGGGAGGAAATTATGAACGTCCATCGCCAACCGGCCAGAGCGTTCAGTTCGCCGGCGACCAGATAGGATATTCCGGCCCCGACACCGAAGGTGGCCGTGTAGAACGATACAAACCGGTTCTGAAGAGGTCCTTCGGTGTGATCGCTCACCAGTTTCAACCCGGGCATGTATATCCCGGCCAGGCTGACGCCGGCGATGGTCCTGAGCGCCAACGCCGAACCGAACCCATCGGCCAACAGACTGAATCCAACGGATGACAGACACCCGATAATGCCTCCCACCGCCACGATGTTCCGTGCATCGATCCGGTCGGCAAGTCCGGATAGGAACGGCACCGAAATCATGTATCCGGCGAAATATCCCGCATTGATCCAGCCGGCCTGGGTGTTGGTCAAATTCCACTCACTCTGGAACAGGGGCAGCAACGATGGAAAGGTCGCAATACCGGTAAGGCCCAGGATTTCAATGGCGCAGAGAATCAGTGTGTGCCGGTAAGGATTTCGGGGGATCATAACGGTAACGGCTGATCTACCTCCAGAAAATGCATGACGTCTACTCAGACGGTGGACCGGAGAAAGCCATGTCGAGATGTTATAGACCATTCGGACCTGTCCATCAATTCTTCCGGTTCCCCCCAGAACGGATCCGGCTTTGGCGAGAAAAGATGCTCCTCCTCCGAATGCAAACTCCTTCTTTACCTGTCGTTAGTTTAGCGGTAAGAACAACCCATCAGGGAATAGGCATCTGAACATCTTAGCCCGAACATGGCATGAACTCTTTTCAGTGGATGACTGAGAATTCATGCCATGTCCGGATTGGGGAGGTAGACAAATGGCGGCAACGAAGAGAAAAGCAAAGCGGGATATCGAAAAGACATACTCGGTGGTTCAAACCGTGGCCAAACTCAGGAGACTCGCTGATTGTCTGGAACGGGGCAAGCCGTTCCGTATTCAGATCGCCGGTGAACGAATTCAGATTCCGAAAGGTGCCGTACTCACCATCGAGCACGAGCGCTCGGGCCGTGAAGAAGAAGTAGAGTTTCAGTTCAGATGGGAAATCGGGTAACCGACAGACTATTCTTTCAACAGATGAAGAAACTTTCGGTTGGCTCCGGGAAACGGATACCGGTCCAGTTGGCGAAGAGTGACCCATCGATGGGCCACAGGCCCACGACGATGGACTCTTCCGGACAGATACCGGCAGCGGAAGACATCGAGTATGATTTTGAAATGGCTGTAGGCATGGCGAACCCGGGTTAGATGATGTTCCACTGTAACCACCAGGTTCACCTCTTCTCTGATCTCGCGCCGGCACGCGGCCTCCGGGGTTTCACCTTCTTTCACCTTCCCGCCGGGAAATTCCCATAGGCCGCCCAGCATCCCGTCCGGGCTGCGGCGGGTGATCAGCAGCCGCCCGTTCTTTTCGACCACTCCCACCGATATATGATGCTCGGGCACGCGCTTTCGTTTTTCTCTTCTTGGATAGAGACTCACCTTTCCAGCATGAAACGCCTTACAGTGATGTCTCAATGGACACTCCCGGCAGGCGGGGTTCCTCGGCGTGCACACCAGGGCGCCGAGTTCCATGACCGCCTGGTTGAACGTGCCGGGGTGTTCCCTGTCCAGTAATGACTCCTCCATCTGACGGTAGGTTTTCATCGAACTTGATTGATTCACCGGGGCATCGACCATGGACAAACGGGCCAGGACGCGTTTCACGTTGCCATCCACCACGGCATAGGCTTGATCAAACGCGATACTGAGAACCGCCGCGGCGATATAATCCCCGACGCCGGGAAGTGCACGGAATACGTCCCAATGGTTCGGGACCCGCCCATTGTTCCCGGTTTGCAGACGTCGGGCCGCCCGGTGCAGGTTCCTGGCCCGGGCGTAATACCCCAAGCCTTCCCAGACCTTCAACACGGATTGGAGATCGGACCGTGCCAGAGAAGCCACATCCGGATAGGCTTTCACAAAGGTCTTAAAATACGGGATGACGGTCTTTACCTGGGTTTGCTGGAGCATCACCTCAGAGACCCAAATCCGATACGGATCCCGTGTGCTTCGCCAGGGCATCTGCCTCCGGTGTTCCACATACCAGGCGGTGAGCTTCTTCCGTATGGCGTTCCGCGTCGATGTCTTCATGACCCATTGGGGCGAATCATCGCCTCTTTCCGGTAGTACCGGAACGAATCCAACGAATAGATGGCCAGAGCGATCCAGATGATGATGAAGGTCCAGAGCCGAGCCGATTCCAGGGGTTCCTTCCACAAAAATACCGCCAGCAGGAACGTGCAGGTGGGAGCGA
>Ga0056119_1000203_pt1 | contig 9510 bp, 9 predicted proteins | sample WorMettaBAHAMAS1_FD_80076 | JGI IMG/M metagenome (GOLD analysis project Ga0056119, IMG submission 80076) | Marine gutless worms symbiont microbial communities from Max Planck institute for Marine Microbiology, Germany - Olavius tantulus BAHAMAS.1 ...
GTTGGCATCCAGCAGGCCCAGCTCCTGGTTCACCGACGCGGCGCATCGTTTTATCAGGGCGAGTGCATGTATAAAGTGGGACGGCATGAGAAGCCCGCTAATGGGGAAATTATCCACGGCACGCTGGGTTTGGGACCCATAGTAGGCGTCTTTCGGCACCCTCACCATCCCCATGGAATATTTTTCCTCTCGAAACTCGGTCATTGTCACTGTCCTCTAAAGGATCGGTATGGGCTCTGATCCGGGTGACCGGGTAAGCACGACAATGGGTATACGAATCCATCAGGCACCCTCGGAAGGGTCCGTCGTGCAATACGTGATGTACTTCGGTCATGAACGATTAATTCATGAGCCGTTTGTGGCCGTTGCTACCGGTCCCCTGGCGCAGGTGTACCTGGCGGTCGGTTGCTGTTCCAGAGGGCAGGTCAGCATCTGCCCGTCCGCTTGAATGGGTGAAAGAAATGCGGGTTGTGTCAAACGGCCTCTCTTTCCTTGAAATTATGGTCTCTGAATTGGGCGATTTCGAGGCCCAGGGCCACACATTGCTTGCCCTCCAGACAGGCTTCCGCGTCCGCTTTCGGTAAAAAGTGCTTTACGGTGTAATGCGCCTTTTCGAGGTAAACGACGACAGAATCCTCTGCTTCGTCGTATTCCACCCGGATTTCGATACCGCATTCACCGATTTCCGGATATATGGTGGAGATTTTCTCACATAGAACTTTTGTATCGATCATGGGATCCCCCTCTCTGGTATCGGATGGGCAGGCAGAGCGGAAATCCGCTCCCGGGCCAGAATATCAAGACATGCCTGCCATCATTCGATCAGGTGATCTGGACCCGGAAGGCATCCTCCATCGGGTCTTTAAAAGGGACGGATATCTTGAGCAGGCCGTCCGTATAGCTTGCCGTGGTTTCTTTGGCTTTTACCGGACAGCAAAATCCCAGTGTGGTGACGTACTCTACATCATCCCTGGGCGCGGAGATACTGAAGCTGTCATCGTTCATGCGAAGGTCGATGTTTTCTTTGCTGACTCCCGGAATTGAAACCTCGAGGTTAAGTATTTGGTTGTCTTCATCAATATATGAGCACACATCTGCAGAAACTTTTTTAGTCTCGTCTGCCATGATGATTACCTCCAAATAAAATCGCGGAGCGATTTTATGAAACGCAGCTGCGCTGCGGTGTTTAAGCTGATTGTAAAGTCGACTCTTTCTGATGTCGGGGTAAATCGTCACGCCGGAGATTCGCCGAAGATTTTTCAGAGAGCGAACCTTACTGGCCAACCACTAACGGGGTGATTAATGACCTTCGGCATCCGTGCCGACAATGTTTTTAGAATAATACCGGAGGGATGAAAAACAAGCCGGGCGCCGGCCGCGGCGTTATTCAACGCCGCCTCTGCCCCGACAACAGAAGGTTTTCCCATCAGGAGCTTGAGAAGGAATCAAAGCCTTTAAATTCAGTAGTATGCAGGGCTTTTCCAATTGACATAACAATGCTGATTCCTTATCTTTCCGAAGCACAATCCAATGGTTGATGGCATTTTTTCGAACAATCCAGCATGACAATCAGTTCTTGATCCCGGGGCGCGTCGATCGGTACTTATGGAACGCCAGGTTGAATTCTCTAATGAGGTGGGGGAATCCATTAGAGGAACCCTTCATAAGCCGGAGGTAGCAACTGACCGGGGTGTTGTGCTGGGTCATTGTTTTACATGTTCCCGACATACCGGCATCCTGAGATCAATTGCAAAGTACCTGAGTCGGGAAGGATTCATGGCGCTCCGGTTCGATTTTTCGGGCAATGGGCAAAGTGAAGGCGTATTTGCGCAATCGACCTATTCAAAACAAATCTCAGAAATGACAACGGGCACCGCCCTCCTGGCGGAAGAAGGCGTCCAGTGGATCGGCGCCGCAGGCCACAGCCTGGGTGCCAGCGTCGCGGTGCTGACCGCGGCCCGCTCAGACCGTATCCGGGCGGTATGTGCAATCGCCGGCCGGCTTTCCGGCATGAGTCCCAATCATTTCCTGAGCCGGCCACAGAAGAATGAGCTGAACCGCACCGGACGAGTCCGGTTCAACAGCCGGGGACGGGCACTGGAACTGACCTCCACCTTTTTCTCGGATGCTGATCAGTATAACTTGCCGGATATTGTTGCCGACCTAAACACCCCCCTGCTGGTCGTTCACGGGGATCAAGACGAAATAGTCCCGGTGGCGGAGGCCTATCGGGCCGAGAAAGCCAACCCGGAACGGGTTGAGCTTGCTGTTTTTGACAACGCCGACCATATGTTCGGCGCTACTGACGTGCAGGAATCGGTGGCGGAACGTGTTGCAGCCTGGTTTTCAACACAGTACGCAACGACATCATGATAGGGGACCAGAATGGAATTATCCGAAACCTTGAACGCAGACTTTATTGACGCCCAATACCGACGATGGAAGGCGGATCCGGACTCGGTATCTCGAGACTGGCGGTATTTTTTTGAAGGATTTGATATGGCGGTGACCGATACCCCGGTGGCCGCAACCATTTGTGATGAGGAGCAGGCCCTCCGGCAAAGCCGCGTGGATGCTTTAATTTACCGCTACCGGGACATAGGTCACCTGTTGGCCTGCATGGACCCGTTGGCTGTGTGCCCAACGGATCACCCCCTGCTGAACCTCGACGCATTCGGCCTGTCCTTGGAAGATCTGGACAGGGAGTTTTTCGTTCCGGCTATTTCCGGAAACGGTCGAGCCACCTTGAAGCAGATCATTCAATCCCTCCGGGAAACATACAGCCGATCCATCGGCGTGGAATACATGCATCTCCAGGACCCGGATGAACGTCGCTGGCTTCAGGAGAGGATGGAAACCGAACGGAACCAGCCCCATTTGTCCGTTGACGACAAGCAACGGATTCTGCGGAAGCTGACCGAAGCCTCTGTGTTTGAGAGTTTCCTGAATAAAAAATACCTCGCGGTGACCCGTTTTTCCTTGGAAGGAGCGGACGCGGTCATCCCCATGCTTGATTTTCTCGTAGACCGTGTGTGCGAGGGCGGTACAGAGGAAATCGTATTCGGTATGGCCCACCGGGGACGTCTGAACGTGCAGGTCAATGTGCTCGGCAAATCCTATGAAGATATCTTTGGCGAGTTCGAGAGCTGTTACGATCCGGAAAATTTTATTGGAGCCGGGGACGTAAAATATCATCAGGGATTCATGACGGGTACCACAAGTGCATCGGGAAAGTCCGTCCGAATGCTGCTGGTCAACAACCCGAGTCATCTCGAAGCAGTCAACCCGGTGGTGGAGGGTGTTGTCCGAGCGCGGCAGGATCTTATTGGAGAAGACGGAAAAAAACGCGTAGTGCCTGTCCTGATGCATGGGGATTCAGCCTTTGCGGGGCAGGGCGTCGTTGCCGAAACTCTCAACATGAGCCAGCTCCAGGGTTATGCTACCGGCGGAACGATCCATATCATCATCAACAACCAGATCGGATACACCACGCTGCCGGATGACGCGCGATCGACCCGTTATGCCACGGACGTGGCCAAAATGCTCATGGTGCCGATCTTCCACGTTCATGGGGAGAATCCGGAGGCAGCGGTGCACGTGGCACAGATTGCGGCAGACTACCGCATGACCTTTGGAAAAGACGTTGTCGTGGACCTGGTCTGCTACCGACGCTATGGCCATAACGAGGGTGATGAACCGTATTTCACCCAGCCCCAGATGTATGATCGCATTCGGCAACGGCCATCGCTACACCGGATGTATGGTGACCAGCTCATTGATGCAAAGGTGATCGACCAGGCGAACCTGGATGACTCCGAAAAGACCATCACCGCCGCGATCGACACCGCCTATACAATTGTCCATGGAAGTGAATGCCCGTTTCCGGAGATCCCGTTTTACGACATCTGGGACGGATATACCAGCCGTTACACCCACAATCCGGTGGACACTGCCGTGGATAGAGAGGAACTGCTGTCCATCGCCCGGAGCCTCCAGGAGATTCCGGAGAATTTCACGTTACATCCGAAACTCAAAGGGGTACTCAAAAAACGGCTGAGCAGTTTAGAACAGGGTATGGGCATCGATTGGGCCAATTCCGAAGCCCTGGCCTTCGGTTCCATACTGACAGAGGGTTATCCCATCCGACTCAGCGGGCAAGACAGTCAACGGGGAACATTCAGCCAACGCCACAGTGTGATGACGGATCTGGAAACTGGGGAGCCATGGACCCCGCTCAATCGGCTGAATCAAGGGCAGGCGCCGTTCATGGTGTTTAACAGCCTGCTGGCAGAATTCAGCGTGCTCGGTTTTGAATACGGCTACACGCTCGCAAGACCCGATGCCCTGGTGATGTGGGAGGCTCAGTTCGGCGATTTCGTCAATAACGCACAGTCGGTGATCGATCTTTTCATCGCCAGCGGAGAAGAAAAATGGCAGCGTAACAGCGGGTTGGTGCTGTTGCTGCCCCATGGCTGGGAGGGCATGGGGCCTGAGCACTCCAGCGCTCGCCTCGAACGATTTCTGCAGCTTTGCGAGGGAAATAACATGATCGTGACCTATCCTACGACCCCGGCGCAGTATTTTCACCTGTTGAGACGCCAGGTAAAGGCCAGCTACCGCAAGCCGCTGATCGTCATGACCCCCAAAAGCCTTTTAAGACATCCAGCCGCTGTTTAGGAACTGTCCGATCTCACGGATCATCCGTTCCAGGAAGTCATTGGAGATCCGGTTGCCGCCAAATCAGCCACCCGTGTGCTGTTCTGCAGCGGAAAGATCTACTACGAACTGATCAAGCGCCGGGAGGAATTACGGCAAAAACGGACGGCCATCATTCGGGTGGAGCAGTTCTATCCGTTTGCCGAGGATCAGCTCAAGGCTGTCGTGAAGCATTACAACAAGGCCACCCAGTGGCATTGGGTCCAGGAGGAGCCGGAGAACATGGGCGCCTGGTGGTTTATGCGGTCGCGCCTTGAAGCGGTTGTGGGAAAACCGGTGACATACATCGGACGCAAGCCCGCGGCCAGCCCGGCCACCGGTTTTCCGCCACTCTACCGGAAACAGCAAATAGCCATACCGGATGAAGCCATCGGTAAGCTCAAAAATTGAGCTTACCGAAATTACAAATCACAAATTACCCGTTCGACTCGCTTCGCTCGCTCAAGGTAAGCCAAATAACAAACAAATAATAGAAAAACCGAAACACCAAAAACCAAACACGAAACACGAAATACCTGACACCCGAAACCTGAAATCTAACACCCCGGGTCAAGCACCAAATAACAAACATCAAATTCCAAATAACGAATACCCAATACCCAGTACCCAATACCCAACATTTGGAGTCATCATGCTAATCGAAGTTAAAATTCCCAGTGTAGGAGAATCGGTCACCGAAGCCATTCTGGCCGAGTGGTATAAGCAGGACGGCGAAGTCGTTAAAAAGGACGATCCACTGTTTGTGATCGAAACCGACAAGGTGACCCTGGAGGTGGTTGCCGAAGCCGGCGGCATTCTCAAGATCACCGTGCCGGAAGGTGAGACGGTTCCCATCGGTGCGGTTGTGGGAACCATCGACACAGAAGGTGCCCCTGCCGAGGCGGAACCCGCCCCGGCCGCCGCTCCAGAATCTCCGGAGCCGGAAGCACCCCCGGCCCCTGAACCGGCTCCCGCTCCTGCGGCACCGCCCACACCGGCTGTGACACCGGCCCCCGCGGCCCCTGCACCGAGCGCTCCGGACCAGACGCTTGTATTGTCTCCGGCGGTCCGACGACTGGTTGCTGAAAAGGGCATCGACATCAACAGAGTGTCCGGCACCGGCCCAGGGTGGCGTATCACCAAGGGTGACGTGATGCTGTTTATTGAACAGGCAGGCGCAGCACCTACGGCCGAAGCCGGCCCTCCGCCAGCAATGGCCCAGGCACCATCGGCACCGGCGGCCGAAGACGCGGTTGTGCGCAAGCCCATGACCCCTATACGGCAGCGAATTGCCGCCCGCCTGCTGGAGGCCAAACAGAACACGGCCATGTTGACCACATTCAATGAGATCGACATGAGCCGGGTGATGGCGGTACGGGCCAGCTATAAAGAGGCGTTCCAAAAGAAGTACGGCATTTCCCTGGGCTTCATGTCTTTCTTTATCAAAGCCACTGTGGAAGCGCTAAAGGAATTTCCGGCGATCAACGCCTACATAGAGGACAAAGATATTGTCTACCATAACTACTACAATATCGGCGTGGCGATCGGCGGCGGTAAGGGGCTGGTAGTACCGGTGATCCGCAATGCGGAGTCCCTCAGCTTCGCCGAGATGGAACGGGCCATTGTCGATTTTGTGGAGAAGATCAAGGATAACCGCCTGGAACTGTCGGATCTGGAAGGGGGTACGTTCACCATTACCAACGGAGGGGTGTTTGGTTCCCTTCTCAGCACGCCGATTTTGAACACGCCCCAGAGCGGAATCCTGGGCATGCACAAGATCGAAAAGCGGCCTGTTGTGGTCGACTATGAGATCGTTATTCGGCCGATGATGTACGTGGCACTGAGCTACGATCATCGGATTGTGGACGGAAGAGAGGCGGTGACGTGCCTGAGGCGGATGAAAGAATTTCTCGAAGATCCGGAACGCATGTTATTGGAGATCTGATTATGGCGACCAAAGAAAACTTTTATTTGATTATTGTCGGTGCCGGCCCGGGTGGATACGTGGCGGCGGTCAGAGCGGCCCAGCTTGGGTTGAAAACGGCCTGCATCGAAAAGGAAAAGCGGCTCGGTGGGGTGTGTTTGAATGTCGGATGCATTCCGAGCAAGGCGTTGCTCGATTCCAGCGAGTATTATCATCTGGCCAAGGACAAGTTTGCCGAGCACGGGATCAAGACCGGGCGCGTCACACTGGATCTGCAGACGATGATGGCAAGAAAGGACCAGGTCGTGCAGGAGCTGACCGATAATGTCCGGAAACTTCTGGAAGGCAACAAAATACAGATCATCCAGGGCAGTGCGAAACTGGCCGGGCCGGACCGAGTGGAAGTGCTTCCGGGCGGACGGAAGAAAAAGACCGACACCTACGGAGCCAATGCAATTCTGCTGGCCACGGGAAGCAATCCCATCGAAATCCCGGGGATGGCCTTTAACGGCAAAGAGATCGTCAGTTCCACCGGTGCCCTCGAATTCGATGAGGTTCCAAAGCATTTAGGCGTTGTCGGGGGGAGTTATATCGGACTGGAGCTTGGTTCGGTCTGGATGCGGTTGGGCGCCAAGGTGACCGTCATTGAAATGCTGCCAAAAATTGCGGTGACACTGGACGGCCAGGTGGGCCGGACTCTGGAGCGCATTCTCAAACAGCAGGGAATGGAATTCCGGGTGAACACCAAAGTTACCCAGGCAAAGGTGTCCCGCAAAAAAGTCCAGGTCACCCTGGAAGGCAGCAAGACTGAGAAAATGTCATTCGATAAGCTTTTGGTGGCCGCAGGGCGTCGTCCCTTATCCGGGGACCTTAATCTGGACGCGGTGGGTGTCCGCACGGACGAGCGAACCGGGCATGTTCTCGTTGATGAGGTTTACCGGACCAGTGTGCCGTCCATTTACGCCATCGGAGATCTGATACCGGGGCCGGCATTGGCCCACAAGGCCTCGGCGGAGGGAATTGCCGCCGTTGAAAACATGGCCGGAATCCCCGGAGAAGTGAACTACGATGCCGTCCCGGCGGTGGTCTACACGTTTCCCGAAGTCGCCAGTGTCGGCTTGACGGAAGAACAGGTCAAGGAGCGGGGCATCCCCTATTGTGTGGGCAGCTACCCCTTTTCCGGCGCCGGAAGAGCCCGGTGTATGGGCCAGACCGAGGGATTTGTAAAACTGATATCCCACAGCAAAACCGATCGCATTCTCGGCGTCCATATCATCGGGGCCCGGGCGGCGGATATGATTCCCGAGGGTGTTCTGGCCCTTGAATTCGGCGCCAGCAGCGAAGACATCGCCAGAACGGTTCACGGCCACCCGACCTTCTCCGAGGCACTGATGGAAGCAGCCATGGCTGTTCGGAAGTGTTCGATTTATAGTTCATAGGCAGGGCGGATACTGGATACTTGCCCGCCCTCCCGAGGCGGGTAAACCTCTGGCGGGCTGGATACTGGGCGCTTGCCCGGCCGCCCGGGGTTTATCCGCCTTTGGCGGACGGCTGAATCTCTGGAGGGCTGAAAGTTTAAAGATTAACATAGACTATCGATCTCGATCTTAACCGTGCCTGACTTTGCAACGGTGAGCACTATGGCAGGCTAGCTGGCAGATTGATTAGTCTAAGACACCGGAGAGATGTTACTTGTTTTTACCATCAATTAAGTACTCCCTTCCATCTTCCATGAGAAAGTATCCTGTTGGGACGCCTTCTACATGGCTTCCACCGACCATATCCATATCTTTAAGCTTCGTAAGCCAAAATTTAACTCTCTCAATATCAAGGGAAGTCTTCTGGACGATCTTATCCTCAAAGCAATACTGATTTTCTCGAATACACATCAGAATCTTGATGGCTTCGCCTGAGAGCTTAGGAGCCTTCTGCTGAAGTGCGTGGTCATTCTGAAGTTTTTGCTGAAGGTCTGCTTTCTCCTGATACAAAGCAGCTACCTGTTGGCTTAACTCGGCCTGAATTTTTATGAGTTTTTGTTCCAGCCCAGCCTTTTCCTGATTTAAAGTTGCTACCAGTTGCGTCAGCTCAGTATTCTTTGTTTTAAGTTCATGGCACTGCTTGAGAAGGTTCTCATGTTCAGTATGAAGGCTTTGAACAATCGTTTGTAGCTCTTTAAATCGGTTGGTCAGGTCTGCAACGTGGTCGTTAACAGCCTTAAGCGTATTCATTGCGAGCTCCCGATATTATTGGATAATTAGTTCATTGAATTTATTCTATGCACATTGCCTGAACAATATTCTTTCTGTCGCTGAATACTGTTTCGCTGAAATCATGAGCTGATCACGATCGACAATGGGCTGCCGAATAACACAACGCATTTAGCCATCGAGGCTTCCCTTATCGTTGCACACCGGACTGAAGAGGGAAATCCAAAGAGAAGGATCCTTTCGGTGTTGGTGTGCAGGTTAAGTTTAGCCCGAATCTCAGTGGCAATGCAATCAATAAGGGCATTAATGTCGGGAATTGGATTTTGTTGAGCTTCTATTCGATCTGATGTCACAGTTTTTTGATGCTTCGTCATGAATGCGTCAAATAGTAGAATGCCATCGGTAGTTTGAACAATCCGGAGAACCTAAAATAACCATCGGAATTGGCAAGATAACCGCACTCCAGTCCACCATAACCAGCCTACCCAGCCCCTCCAACATATTGTGGTTACCTCATGGTGCAAATAAATATGGATAATATATTGTTATGTGCACCTGAGGGTGGTTCCTGAAAAGTCTACACTGTGGCAAGTTGTGCTCTCGCGTGGTAAGGTAGAATCTTCAAGTTGGCAAATATTTTTTCGGGGTCGGAAGCGGTATCGGAATCGGGATCGAAAAGACAAA
>Ga0056119_1000204_pt1 | contig 9360 bp, 8 predicted proteins | sample WorMettaBAHAMAS1_FD_80076 | JGI IMG/M metagenome (GOLD analysis project Ga0056119, IMG submission 80076) | Marine gutless worms symbiont microbial communities from Max Planck institute for Marine Microbiology, Germany - Olavius tantulus BAHAMAS.1 ...
ATCAAATAATTACAATATGTTAAATTTGTCTCCGGGCGATTTTAAAGTGATTGAGCGACAAAATTTGTCTCACCGGAGACACTTTTTGTCGGAACATGGAATGACACGGAAACCGCTTGACAAACGAAGCGGCCCCGGGGCGGGAACGGCTAGCGGATCTGTTCGAAACATAAAAAAGCCCACGAAGAAAAAGATGCTGTTCTTCGCGGGCTTAAATGCAGACATAAAGCGTCGATTTGGCGATTATGCCGCTTCTTTATCCTTATTGTAACAAATTCGGCAACAGCTCAGACAACGATTCGCTTCGGCCAGAGCGTCCTTCTCATCGAGCACCAGGTCGGCTTCCTCAAAAGACTGGATCCGTTCGGCCACGTCCATCTCCGGTATTTCGGCCCGTTTTTTCTGGACCACCCCGTCCACCGATTCGAACAGGGATTCCGGTATGTGCTTTTTCTGAAGGGATTGGGGTACCGGTACGAGCTCCTCTTCGGATAGATACATGTGGATCGCCCGGGCCGCCCGCCGGCCGCCACCGATGGCTTCCACGACCAGGGAGGCGCCTGTGTAGGAATCGCCCGCCGAGAAAATATAGGGGACACTGCTTTGCAGAATCTCGGGATCGGCGTCGATGGTGTTCCATCGGGTGGTCTGGATGTCCTTGATGGCATCTTCCTTTTCAATGAAGCTGACATCCGGTCCCTGACCGATGGCCGTCACCAGCATGTCAATTTCCATCAGCGTTTCCGATCCTTCGATGGGAACCGGCCGCCGCCTCCCGCTGGCATCCTGTTCACCCAATTCACATTTCTGGAATTCGAAGTGGGTGACCTGATCGTTTTCGTCGCCAATCACCCGGACCGGTGCGGCCAGAAAGTGGAATTTGACACCTTCGTGATCAGCCGCGACAATCTCCACCTCATTGGCCGGCATTTCCTTTCGGGTTCGACGGTAGACCAGGGACACCTCTTCAGCACCCAAGCGCACCAGTGTGCGCACACAGTCGATGGCCGTGTTCCCGCCGCGGATCACCACGCACTTTTTGCCGATGGGGATCGCCTCCTCGTCACTGTCCCCCTGCTGGTGGCGGGCAAACCGGGTCAGAAAATCGATACCCGTGAAACAGCCGTTCAGATCCTCCCCTTCGGCACGCAGCGTATAGTCGTTCCAGGCACCGACGCCGAGGAAAACAGCATCAAAGCCTTCTTCCCGCAGGGATACGGTCGTAAAATCAACGCCAAGCGTGACATTGGGCCGGTAATCAATGCCCAGATTCAAGATCCCGTCGATTTCCCACTGGAGAAATTCCTTGGGAAGCCGGTATTCCGGAATTCCGTAGCGGATCATACCACCCAGTTTGGGCATGGAATCAAGGATGGTCACATCGTGTCCGAGGCGGCGCAAAAAGTAAGCGCAGCTCAGTCCGGCCGGACCACCGCCCACCACCGCCACTTTTTTGCCGGTCGGCATGGCGCAGGGTATCGGCAGCCGTTCTCCGGAATTCATTTCATAATCCGCCGCAAACCGTTTGAGCTGGTTGATGGAAACCGCTTCATCTTCAATCCCGCGGCGGCAATAATCTTCACAGGGATGGGGACAGACCCGTCCGCAAGAAAGGAGCAGGGGATTCCGTTCACGGATGGTGTTGACCGCACCGGCGTAATCTCCGTCGCGAACCTGGGCGATGTATTTCGGGATGTCAATTTCCGCAGGGCAGGTCTGCTGGCACGGGGCCATGGCATCGTCCTCCTGGTTGAAATGGAGCAATCTCTCCGACATGGTCCGTACATGAACGATACCCTTGGGGCAGGCCGTCTCACAGGCGCCGCAGCCGACACATTTGGCCTCGTCCACCACCGGAAAACTGTCCGGTCCCATGTGTATGGCATCGAAAATACATGACTTGACGCAGTCACCGTATCCGAGGCAGCCGATGGTACAGACCTTTCGGCCACCCAGGAGGGCCTCCGCAGCCCTGCAGCTGGGCGCGCCCTGGTAAGTGTAGCGATCTTCGGCACGGGTGCCGCCGCTGCATTCGTTTTTGGAGAGCAGCGCCTCCGCCGCACCCACTTCCATGCCCATCACTTCAGCCACATTGGCGGCCGTTTCCATGTCGGAAATGATACAGACCGTCGGTTTCGCCTTGCCGTCGACGACGGCCACAGCCGCAGCGGAACAACCGGCAAATCCGCATCCGCCGCAGTTGGCACCGGCCAGAAAGTATTCCACCTGGGCGATTCTCGGATCTTCGTAGACATAAAAAATCTTCGAGGCCAGGCTCAGTATCGACCCGCACGCGCCACCGAGAATCAGCATAAAAAGTAAGGATTCAATCACATCAGACTCCTCATATGGTTATAAAGTGTCTACGCCCAAAAACAAAAACAGGCGCCCTTTAGCAACTAGTGCCGGGGTGCCTGAGTGTATCTGTTGGTTTAAGCGTCACGGATAATCAAATTTACTATCCCGACTCCTTGCCATATGGCCCGTTGATAAAACCGCGATATTGATAGTGTAGGCCGGGCACATCGAGATCTCCCATAGTTATATGCCCTGAATAATCGCTGCAGTACCCTCCGTCAAGGCTGGGCCGGATGTTCCGGTCGGCCAACCCGCGGGTTACACCATCCCCTTGAAAGCGAAAAACGCCATGGACAGAACACCGGCGGCGACCAGCCCGATGGCGGTGTCCTGGAGGGGTTTTGGCACCCTCGCCAGGAGGACCTTTTCCCGAATACCGGCAAACAGGATCAGGGCCAGTCCAAACCCGATGGCATACGCAAATGACGATATCAGGGACTGGAAAAAGGTGTATTCCTCATTGACATTGATGAGGCAGGCGCCCATAACGGCGCAGTTGGTGGTGATCAACGGGAGGAAAATACCCAGACCGGCATAGAGCGCAGGGATGCTTTTTTTCAGAAACATTTCCACGAACTGGACCAGGGACGCGATGACCAGGATAAACCCGATGGTTCGAAGGAATTCGAGCCCGAATTTCGCCAGGACGAAGGTATTCACCACCCATGTGATGATGCCGGCCAATACCATAACGAATACCACGGCGAAGGACATGCCGACGGCGGTTTCCATCTTCTTGGAAGTGCCGAGGAACGGGCAGTTGCCCAGGTACTGGGCCAGCAGAATATTGTTGATCAGGATGCAACTGACAACCAGAACAATGAGATCACCCATTGCTTATCTCTCCTATTTATTCCCGACCATGTTCATGACAGCCAGCATCAGGCCAAGGACGACAAACGCTCTGGGGGCTTCTATCATGAAGGTAAACGGCTCGAAAGAGGATGGAAAAATCTGAATCGGTTTTTCCCAGAATGTCAGCATACCGGTGCCGAACAGTTCGCGGACGGCTCCCAGCGCGGCCAGGGACAGGGTGAATCCGATGCCGATGCCGAGACCGTCGGCAATCGATTTGACCATTCCGTTCTTGGAGGCAAACGCCTCGCTGCGGCCCAGTACGATGCAGTTCACGACGATCAACGGGATAAAAATACCGAGCTTCAGAAAGAGTGGATAGGCATACGCCTGCATGACCAGTTCTACAACGGTCACAAACGTGGCGATAATAATGATGAAGCAGGCGATACGCACTTTCGGCGGAATGACTTTCCGCAGGGCAGAGACCAGCAGGTTCGAACAGACCAGGACAAAGGTTGTCGCCAAGCCCATGCCGATGCCGTTTTCCACGGTTTTGGTGACTGCCAGAACCGGGCACAGACCCAGCACTAAACGGAACGGGGCAATTTCATCCCACAGCCCTTTTGTAAATTCCTGCGCAATCGTCTTGGCCATCGGTTACTCCCTATTTGGCAAATGTTTTCAGTTGTTCTTCGATCTGCGGTTTCAAGCGTTTAAAGGTCTGGGTGGCATCGGTGACGGCAACGGCCACACCCCGGGTGGTGACGGTGGCACCGGACAACACATCCACCTGCCCGCCGTCTCCCTTGACCTTGAATTCGTCGGCCATGGCCATTCCCCGGAACTGGGCCTTGAATGCCTCATCGGTCGCCGCCAGCGATCCGATACCGGGGGTTTCCGCGTGGGTGGTCATGCCGATACCCTGCAGGTTGCCCTCTTCCAGATTGACGCCCACCATGACCCCGAGCGCCCCACCGAATCCTTTTCCTTCACCTTCCAGGCACACGGCACTCGGTTTGCCGTTGAACACGCCCACGAAAAAGCTCAGTTCAACGTCGCCATCCATGAGCTTGAAACGGTCGACGATGGGATCGTTTTCACTTCCCTCCAGAATGGCCATGATGGCGGGGCCCTTGACGAACGCCAGCTGCTGGTTTTCGATCTGTTCCGCGGTGTTGTCCTTGATCGCGGCCAGAAGCCCACCTGAGAATGAGCTCAGAATCGTTAGCACCACCACCATTTTGATCATTTCACCCATGTTAGACCACCTTTCCGACTGCTTTGGGTCTGATCCTGTCAATCAGGGGATTGGCACAGTTCATGACGATGATCGCCAATGCCGTGCCTTCGACGTACACGCCGATATTGCGAATGAGAATTGTCAGCATACCGCAACCGGCCCCATAAATGAGCATCGGGATGAAGTTTACCGGGGAAGAGGCGTCATCCGTGGCAAGGAAAAATGCGGCCAGGAGCGTGAACCCGGTGAACATATGGAAGAAGGGCCCTGGATACTGATCCGGATTGACGATGTTAAACATGAACGCGGTGACAAAAATGCCGGCCAGGTAGGACAGCGAAATTTCCCAACGGATAAATCCCCTGATGATCAGGTAAATGCCGCCGGCAATCAAGCCCAGGCCAAAGGTGCTGCCGATGCCCCCGATTTGCTGACCCGACAGGAGGTTCCAGGCTGTAAAGGAATCCAGCTCGGCCGTTCCGAAATACTTGGCGACCCAGAGGGGGTAGGCGGTATCAAAACCGAATTCGAAATTGACCAGGGCCGCGTTGAAATCAAAGCGGGTGGGCCAGGAGATGAGCAGGATGCCGTATCCGATAAGCGCCGGATTGAAGGGATTCCCCCCGATGCCGCCGTATATCGATTTCCCTATGACGACGGCGACGAAGGTTCCGGTGACCACCAGCCACCAGGGAGAACCTGCGGGCAGGAGCATGCCGAACAACAGGCCAATCAACGCCGCATTGCCGTCGCCGAGGGTCTCCGGCCGCTTGGTGATCCGGTTCGTTATAAGCTCCCAGATCATGGCACTGGACACCGATAGACTCAGAACCGCCAGGGCCTGCATGCCGTACTGGGTTAAACCGAAAAGGGCCGCCGCCAGGGCCGCAACAATGATGTTGTAGTTGCGTTCAGCGACACTGCTGCCGTTGTGCCAGAAGGGTGCATGGGAAACGATGAATTTCTTCTGATCAAGCATTCTCCGCCTCCTCCGCCTCTAAGGCCTGAAGCCGGCTCAATTCATATTTTGCCAGGCGGATGTATTGAAAGATCGGTATTTTCGAAACGCATACAAAGCTGCACAGCCCGCAGTCCACACATGAATATAGATCGTAGAGATCGGCTGCGTCCTCATACTGGCCGGCTTCCAAAAAACGGACCAGCATGCTGACCTGAATCCTGGTCGGGCAGATTCGGATACATTCTCCACAGTTGATGCACGGATAATCGGACACGAAAGAGACGGCCTGGCTGTCCTGGACCATGATGGCATCCGTATCCGCCTGGATCGGGTACGTGTCCGAAAAAATCGCCGATCCGGTCATCGGCCCGCCGAGGATCAATCGATCCCCCTCTGACAGGCTCTCGCCATAGTCGCGCAGGACCCTTCCCACCGGTGTCCCGATTTTCACGGAGATCAGGGTTTTTTTGCCGTCCTTGCGGATCAGCGTGATGGTTTTCATCGTGGGTATGCTGCCGGATTGAAACGCGGTTGCAATGCTTGCCGCCGCCTCTGCACTCATCATGGCCACGCCGGCTTCGGTCAGTGTCCTTCCGGCGGGGATCGGCTCTCCCAGGACGGCATTGGCGATCATGCGCGGATTTGCCGATGGGTAGGTAGGCGACACACCAAAGACTTCAGCCTTCAACGATCCGATTCCCTGTACGATGTCGGACGGCAGCGCCACCACGATCCGGTCGACCCCGGTGATTTCCCTCAGTAAGTGGAGACCGTGCTCCACGGCAGCGGTTTCCGCCGTGACCACATATTTATTGGTATCCACCATCAAATCCGAGTCCGCCCCGGAGACAATCAACACATCGATGGGATTGTCCGGATCCCCGAATACGCTCAAATCCGGTAGCCCCGGCACACCTTCGAGGAATTGCTTGGCAGTGTCCAGGTTCGGGCTGGCGGCCAGTTCGCTAAACTGATTGTCGGTTTCCTCTTCGTCTGCGACCTCGATGGTGACAGCGGCGTATTTACGACCAAAATCCCCGGCAAACGGTTCGATGCCGGCCACCGTTCCGGTGACCGGAGAGACAACATATGCCTCGGATTCTGGAAACAGCGCCAGTTTTTGACCGGTCTTGACCGTGTCCCCCGGTTTCATATCGATGGCATCGGTCCGATGGTATTCACCGGGGTGAAGCAGGGTCACGTTCCCCGGTACGTCGGGCGTTTCCATCAGGGCCGGGACCTCGGCAAAGGGTCGGTACTCTACACTGGTTGAGGCAAGACGGATGAACGATTGTTTCAACATAGTTCAGCCTTCTCTGATGTGATGAGTCCGCGACAACGGGTGCGGCCTCGTTTTAATTTTACAGGTAATGGCATTCTGAACATTCGACAGGGCCGGCGCCATAATCCTGGTGACAATCGATGCACTGCTCATGGAATGCATCACCCCGCTTGAGCATCTCCGTGTCCTCGATTTCATCCGGTTCGTGACAATCTGCGCAAGACTGGGGAAATGATCCGTCCACCGGCAGGTTATGACAATCTCCGCAAGCGACCAGCGCGGACTCGTCATCCGATGGGTGGTGGTGGCAATCCATGCAGGACAGCGCGTATCCTACGTCTGATGCGTGGGTTTTATGGTCAAACAGGACCTTGCCAGCCACCACATCGAACACCATGCGGATCGGCTCTTCCGACTGTTTTGCCGGAGCGACGGCATAACCCAACACCCCTATGATTAGCAGCACGGCGACTGCGCCATAGGTCAGCTTCAATTCCTTATTCGGCGCCATACGACTTTAGCCCTTTCAATGTCATATAGATGGGGGGGTTGAGACGAATCAGACGGTTGCCTACCACAACGATGTGCGGCTTTCAAGGCATTTTTTTTCGGGATTTTCGGTTGGATGCCTTTTCCTCGCCCCTGCAGAACCCGCAGGCGGCGCAATCGCCCATGGGGCATGGCGGAGAGACTCGGGCCTCGAGGGCCCGACGATATTCTTTCCGCAAAAATGTTTTCCGAATCCCGTGATCGATGAAATCCCAGGGTAAGTGTTCATCCCGGTGCCGGGGCCGGAGAACAAAATAATTTGGATTCACTGGAGACGCTTTCAGGGTCTGGGGCCAGTTTCCCTGTTGTCGGTGAGCCAGCTCGAGGATATCCCCCACCCGACGATCGCCTCTTGAAAGCAGGGCCTGAATATACGCCCAGCGGGGCACGTCGGCATGAACCCGGACATTGGGAATCCCCTTCAACCCCTGTTTTACCCGTTTGATTTTATCCTTCAGCTGTTTGATGTTGTCCATGGCCGCCCATTGAAACGGCGTAAATGGCTTCGGCACAAAGGAACTGATGCTGACCGTGATGTCACCGATCCGTTTTCGCGCGCGACTGGATTGAAGAAAGCGATGCTTGATCCGCTTGCACAGACCAATGATCGCGTCTACGTCTTCGGTTTCTTCCGTGGGCAGGCCGACCATGAAGTAGAGTTTCAGGTTCGGGATACCGCCGGCCACCAGTGATTCTGCCGCGGACAGCACCGTTTCTTCATCGATGCCTTTGTTGATGACATCCCGCATCCTCTGGGAACCGGCATCCGGTGCAATGGTCGCCGTTTTCACGCGGCTTTGATGCATCAGATCGATCAACTCCGGCGACAGGGCATCCGCACGGAAGGAACTAAATGACAACCGTGCTTCCTGCCGGCGAATATCAACGCACAAATCATTTAGGCCCGGAAGATCGGAAACTGCCGTCCCGACCAGACCGATCCGATCGGTGATTCGGCACCCGGCAGCGATGTCTTCCTTTAATTGGGCCGGAGGACGAAAGCGGGGCGGTCGGTGAATAAAACCTGCACTGCAAAACCGGCATCCGTGAGGACAACCGCGCGATACTTCGATCAGGAAGGTCCGGTCGAACGTGGTATCGGGCGTCAGGATCGATGAGCAGGTCGATACATCCGACAGATTCTCCTGCAACGGCCTGCGAATCGTTTCAGGTACGTCTTCGACCGGCTCCAGGGGCATCAACCCCCTGTCCCGTCCATAGTGCTGCCGGTAGAATGCGGGAACATAGGCACCGGGGACCTGCCGGGCCAGTTGCAGCAAACGTTCCCTCTTCGGCGTGTCCGGCGTTTCCCGGATTGCCTCGATCAGTTCGGTCAGAATCACTTCTGCATCCCCGATGAGGACCGCGTCCAAAAAGGGCGCTATCGGTTCGGGATTCAGCATACAGGCCACACCGCCTGCGACTATCAGCGGATCGTGATCCTTGCGATGTCGAGCCCGTAACGGAACACCGGAGCGATCCAGAATGGTCAACAGATTCGGGTAGTCGTTCTCAAAGGATATGGATGCAGCGATGGTATCAAAATCCATTAATCGTCGTTGGGACTCCACGCTGACCGGCACCTCCGTTTTGTTTGCCGGAAGAAAGACCCGTTCGCAGACCACGTGGTCCATCCGGTTCAGAAGGCGATACACGGTCTGGAGTCCCAAATTCGACATGCCCACGTGATAGGTGTTTGGATACACCAAGGCCATGGTCGTCCGGCCGGACCAGGATTTACGGATGGCGCCCTCTTCGGCAGGTGCGTCGGAGGTATGTCTGCGAGACTTTTTCATGGCATGTCAGAATAAGGGAGATTACCGCAGAGGCGCAAAGGTCGCAGAGAAATACAGCGTTTTTTCAGAATCCCTGAGAGGGGGATTCTGAAAAAGGACCGCCTTTTAAGAGGTGTGTGCTGAATGAGATGTTCGGAGCAAGCCCGTAGCGGTATCTCACCCTCGCGACGGGTTGCTTTTCGCCCTCCCGGTCCTGAGCCCAGTCGAAGGGCAGCGAAAAGCAACGATATAGAGTTGCTCTGCGCGCTCTGCGTCTCCGCGGTGGTTATTCTTTTCTGTTAAGCTGAAACTCTCATCTTCAACCTACGGGCAATGGTGGGGATTTTCAAGGGGAGGGCGGGTTTCCCCCGTCGGGGGAGGATAACGGGGGAAACTC
>Ga0056119_1000205_pt1 | contig 9355 bp, 12 predicted proteins | sample WorMettaBAHAMAS1_FD_80076 | JGI IMG/M metagenome (GOLD analysis project Ga0056119, IMG submission 80076) | Marine gutless worms symbiont microbial communities from Max Planck institute for Marine Microbiology, Germany - Olavius tantulus BAHAMAS.1 ...
CGGGATCTCGGTCTAACAGCGCCTTGACCCTATCACAGGGATAGGATAATTGGAGGGGCCATGACAACTCAAAATCCTCAAAAAACAGGGTACGTTAAAACCCAGACATTGCTGTTTGCCGTCTTCGTGTCATTCTTTGTGGGCTTTTTTGCCGGCATTGTACTGACCATTTTCAAAACCGACCAGATGCCCTCGGGTACCCAACCGCAGGCCAATCCACAGCAACGCCGAGAGGCTCATGCCGACCAGATTCAGCAGCTTGAAAGGGAGACGTCGGCGAATCCGAAAAATACAGGTGCCTGGATACGGCTCGGTCACCTCTACTTTGACTCAGAGCAGTATACCGAAGCGATACGGGTCTATCGGATAGCCCTTGAACAGGACCCCAATAATGCGGATGTCTGGACAGATCTGGGCGTGATGTACAGGCGAAACAGACAGCCCGAAGAGGCCATCAAATCCTTTGATAAGGCCCTCCAGGTGGATCCACGCCATCAAATCGCCATGTATAATAAAGGGATCGTGTATATCCACGATCTAAAGGATAATCAGGCCGGTATAGCGTCATGGAAGCATCTGGTGGCCATCAATCCGCAGGCATCGTGCCCAGGTGGAGAACCGGTCAGCAGTCTGATCCGTAAATTCAGTGAATCGCCTTAGGGCGGTGGGTGAGCCATAATTCTCTCCCAGAGACGACAGAGCGTACAGAGAATACAGTGTTCCCAACGGAAACTTGCGGATGATTGCCTCCATGGTCTTTGGAATATTGAGTGGCCGTCGGGGAGAACCACATATCCCTCAGAGCCAGAAAGTGACATCCCCAATCACACTCATGCAGTGAATCCGTTGCCCGCCGGCGGCCGCGCTGGCTGAATAAAGGGATATCGTCGATGACAGCAACCGTGAACCGGCGCACTACCTTGCACGTGGGGCGTGTCTTCTCCTTTGACCATGAGAATATCTCGCTGATGAACGGCACCACGATAGACCTGGACGTGATCCGCCATCCCGGCGCAGCAGCTATCGTACCGATGCTGGACCCGGATACGGTTCTGCTCCTGCGCCAATACCGACACGCCATCGGAGATACCATTATCGAAATTCCCGCAGGAACCCTGGATGCCGGCGAGGCACCGGAGTCCTGTGCGAAACGTGAATTGGTTGAGGAAACCGGCTATGCCGGCCACCATTGGGAGCGGTTGGGAGAGATTACCCCGGTTCCGGGATATTCGGATGAGCGGATACACCTGTTTCTGGCCTCCTCCCTGAGCCGGGAGCGCCAAAATCTCGACAGCGATGAACTCATCGAGGTCTTTCCCGCACCTTACGATCAGGCCCTTCGCATGGTGTTTCAGGGAGAGATTCAGGATGCCAAAAGCATCAGCGGCCTCGTACTGGCCGCACGGCTTACCGGACACCTAAGCATTCTATGAATACATCCGAAGCCATCATATCGTTTTCTCAAAGCGAAAAAGTCAAATCCGGCCTGTTGTGGGCCTCCCACGCCGCCGAACTCCTCAATGGCCTCGAAGGCCTCGAACGGCAGGGGGCGGAACGTGTGGTGGAACTGCTGGTCGACCACGTCGGGAACGACGCGCTGTTGGCGAGACGGATTGTGAAAGATAATGCATGGATGGAGGTGGAGAAAAACATCGACCTTGCGAAAGTGATGGTTCGATCCGGGGTGGCTCACGAAGCCGCTTACCATCTGACTCAGGCGCTGCAACATGTCACCAGCATTGGGCGCAAAGCCATGGGGTATCTAAAAAAAGAAGGGTTGTTATGAAATCATCTCCAACTTGTTTGGAGATGAGGTTTCAAGGGGCCAAGGGTCCCAGGGGTCAAGTGAACAAATAAAAAAAATGGCCGGAGGATCAAAGAATACAAGGGGCCAAGGGGACGGGGGATAGGGGCTTCCGTCTCCGCCAAGGCTACGCCGGACACGCCGCTCCCTGAGCAAAGGGGTTTCGTCTCAAGGCTTCGATCATACAAATCGACCCCACAAGCAAGGGGTCAATCGAGGTAATAAGGTCACTTAACGTACCTTTGAACAGCAAACACTTGAATCCTGGAATCCTTCACATGTGATAAGCTTTAGAAGGCCGTCTTCCCGGCCTTCTCTTTTTGTTCCTGCATCTGGCGGCGTTCCTGCTCTTTCTGCTCCACCAGTTGTTCAATATGGTCTAAAAAGAAAATAGATATCACATACTCCGGCTGAGCATACCGGTCTTCGACAATAGATGCGATCATAATTTCGCCGGGCCTCCGCCAGTAAAGCGCCCGGTCCCTGCCGTCGTTCCAATCGATGGTGCCGGCCGATCCGTATTTATCTTCCAGGGTCGCGATAACCGCGTCACCGTCCCGCTTTGCATGAATGTTGAAGATCAACGGGGTTCCACGTCTGCCGGAAAATACGAGCTCAATGTAAGAAAAGGGTAAGTTCTTTTTCTGGGGATACCGATACATGAGCTTTATGATGTCATGCTCGACCCTCTCTCGGGGTGCATAGTTGAGGCGACGATTCAGACGGTAGAGTTCCTCAAAATGCTGCTGTAAAAATCCATCATAGTTTATTTCAATATCCAAGGGAGCGCGTCTCCATATAGCGTCGGAGCCAAGCTTTTCTCTTAACTCTCCTCTTAAAGAGTCGTCTATACGGGATGCTGCATTCAGATCCAGGAAACGGAACCCCGTCTCGGTTGGGGCTGTGTTGCCGGTGTCGGTATCACTCTCTTCCTTTCCGGAGCATCCAAACGTCAGGAGCACCACAACACCCATGGCAAACACCACCGACAAGCTCAGAAATCGATTCTCTTTTGAAATTTTCCGTATCATCGCATGGACCCATGGGGTGAGTACACCGGAACGCGACTATGGGTATGAAAGGTGTCCGGTCAGTTCGAAATTGTCGTGCCCATGAATCAGCACGTCCGGTAAGAAAACATAGGAAATGGCAGCCAGCGTGTCAAGGCAACTGCGGGGTTGGTAGAAAAGACATGGGGTCGGCGTGAAGAAATGTGACGTCGGTGCTAAGGGTCGCTGGAGAGCTCTATTCCGGCACTTCGTCTCTCGAGGATGGAGAGCCCGATCAGATAGCGTCCCTCATACCGGCCGGGCTCACCCTGGGTGATATGCTTAATTTCAGTTTTTGCCACTTCTGCGGTATTAGGCTCATCAACGATGTAGAACTTCATGTTGAGGACATCGCCCACGGATACTTTTTTTAGGACGTCCGAACCCTCCTTCACGAGGATACATAAACCTCCGTCCGAAATATTGCGAAGTTTGAACTGATAGGATGAATAGGCTCCACTGATAGAGAATTCAACGCTGAAATATCGATTCGAAACGGACCGGGGTTCGGAGCGCCGGTCCTTCTGTGGGGCACTGCTACTACTTTCGTTCATGCTTCACCTCTCCGTGTCGGCCGGCCTGGAAAGGACTGCCACATCGATCAGTTTGCCGTACATCCTCTGGCGGCGCAAGGTCATCGTATTTTTCCAAAAATACCGCTAACAATCAGCATGATTCCTCCGACAGCCAGGAAGATCATGTAGAGAGGTTTTTCGATTAAAAAAATCGCTGCTGTTTTGAGAAAAGAAATCGAAATCGATTCTACCAACTCGACATCTTCGGATCGCAAGAGTGATTCAAGGGTAATATCTTTCCAGGCATATTCCATGCTCGTAATCATGGAGAGCTCCTGGAATCCCAGAATCAGCGCTCCGACTCCGATCACAATGAGACCATATAATGTAAATTTCGACATAATCCTCCTCGACAGGATCCCATGCCAGAGGCATGGCCGATTTACCCGGATACAATACCACAATGTCAGGCCAATTTTCAACCGCTGGAACGATTTTTTTATATAATTTAGATAGGTTGGATTATTTCCGCATCTCCATGGCCCTATCCCGATGTCCCTGTTCGAAGGGCTCTTCCCTTCCTCCAATCATGTCTTAACTTGGAGAGGCTTTTAGATGTTTCGCAACTCTGAACCCGCCTTTGGATATGGGAATTGGCTATGGTACTCGACCGGCGAACCAGCAGGATCATGCGCCTGCTGATCTCATGGGTTTTGGTGATGGGTTCCGGTATCTTCTTTGGAGGTTGCGGTGATGATCCTGCCGGAGAAACCTCACCGATCAGCGGGCCATCCCTGGTGGATCGAATCCGCACCACCGAAGAGTTTAAATCCTTGCTCGACTCGGGGGAGTATCCGGTGCTTGTGGTGGAATTCTACGCGGACTGGTGCCGTCCTTGCCGTGAAGTGGCGCCGATGTTGGAATCGATCGCCAAGGAAGCCCCCCCCGGAATAAAGATCGTCAAGGTCGACATCGACGAGAACAAACCCCTGGCGGACAGATACCGGGTTCGAGGCATACCATCTGTCGTCGTTCTCCGGGGGCAGAGCGTGGTCGGATCGCTTCTTGGGGTAAAGCCGAAACGCAAATACCTGGAAATGATTCGAAAGGCCTCTAAAGAGTGATCCCCCGGCAGGTGTCATGCGGTAAACCACGTTTGAAACGCGTGGGTGGGATGGATTCATAACTTCGCTTTTACAGTGGGGCGCCGCAGTACTTGCAATGGGTGGCGTCTGCATCATGTCCCTCTGCGGCACATTCCGGGCAGGCCTGGGTGGTGATATCCTTACGAAATGCCTGGGACATCTCAACGGTAACGATGCCCGTCGGAACCGCGATGATACCATACCCCAAAATCATGATGAGTGATGCCAGAGCTTGTCCCAGTGGGGTTTGCGGGGAGACATCGCCGTATCCCACCGTGGTCATGGTAACAATGGCCCAATATACGCTTCGGGGAATGCTTGTGAATCCATTGGCTTCACCCTCGATCAGATACATCAACGATCCGAAAATCACTACCACGACCAGCACGGCGGCCACAAAGACGACTATTTTCTTCCGGCTGGCCCTCAACGCGGTCAGGAGTAATCGGGACTCCCCGACGTACTGAGCCAGTTTAAACACCCGGAAGACCCGCAGGACCCGCAGTAATCGGATCACCAGAAAATACTGTGTCCCGGGAACCAACATACTGAGGTAGGTGGGTAGAATCGCTAAAAGATCGACAAGTCCAAAAAAACTTGTGGCATACCGGATGGGTCTCCCGACGCTGATCAGTCGAAGCAAATACTCCCCCGTAAACAGCAGCGTAAATCCCCACTCAATTCCGTATAGCTGCGTTCCGAAGCGGCGGTTGATACTGGCAACGCTGTCTAACATGACAACCAACACACTAACCAGAATGCAAACGATCAGCGCGACGTCGAATAGTTTCCCGGCCGGGGTGTCGGCCTCAAAAATTATCTCATGTAGCCGGTTCCGCCAATTCGGGTTATCAGGGGTCGGGTGTTTCATCATCAGGGAATTCCCGGCGAGAATTGGTTTTACGCTTCAGTCCGCTTCCATGGTTGGCCGATGGATAACGCCTAGCTTATACTTATACGTGAAATTACTCCTAAATGCAACTAAATGCAGTAATTTTGAGGTTTTACGTGGTGTTTTGTGGCCCGTAAGGTGTTGGAAAAGTGTGCAGGATGGGTGCAGAACAGGAGCCCCTACGTAACATTACGTTCATCATACACGCCCGTGGCCGCGGGAGATGGGAATAGCCGGACATGGATTCGGATTCACGTTGATAATCCGACGGCAAGTGCTGATGTTGTAGGATCTAATGATAGCGCAATTCTATATTGTTATAACCCCGGAGACCCACCATCATGACGTCAAAAGTGACCCCCGCGGCGCCCGCCGAACCGCTCGAACTCCATTTCACAAGGACGAACGGTCCGGCCGATACAGCCATCGATGAATTGATCCATCTGGTTGGAGGTATTCATCATTCTGATCTCGTCAGAGAAATGATTCTGGCAGCATTGAAGGCCGGCCAGGAAGACGGTAACCGTGCCGATCTAAAGTTGATGAATTCGACCCTGAAAGAGATGCGATTTACGTCGAAAATTTTCGGTCCCTACCGACATGTTCGCAAGGTGACCGTGTTTGGGTCCGCGCGCTCCCGGCCCGAAGATCCTGCATATCGACTCGCTCGTCGGTTCGGGAGAAAGTTGGCCGAAGCGGGTTTTATGGTGATCACCGGCGGAGGCCCAGGCATCATGCAGGCCGTTAATGAAGGTGCCGGAAAAGAAAATTCATTCGGGGTCAATATTCGGCTTCCATTCGAGCAAAAACCGAATCCGATCATCGTCGGTAACCCACGCAACATCACCTATAAGTACTTCTTTAACAGAAAAGTAGCCTTTATCAAGGAAGCCGACGCAGTGGCTCTCTTTCCCGGAGGGTTTGGCACCCACGACGAGGCCATGGAAACACTCACCCTGGTCCAAACCGGAAAACGGACGCCGATACCATTGATTCTCATTGACGAACCCGGGGGCACCTATTGGGGCCGTTGGCGACATTTCATAGAGCGGGAACTCGTCAGCAGTGGTTACATCGACGACACGGACCTGCACCTATTTGACCAGGTCGACGATATTTCCGAAGCGCTGGCTATTATTCAACAGTTCTATAAACGCTACCACAGTCTAAGGTATGTGGGAGAAAAGCTAGTCGTTCGGATGAAAGCCGAAATTCCAACCGGATTCCTCCGATCCCTAAACAGTCAGTTTTCGGATATCCTGAGTCCGGGCGGCAGAATCATCCAAACCGTATCGTTTCCGGAAATACATGAAGAACCTGACCTGGCCGTATTTCCGAAACTGGTCGTGGATTTCAACCGTAAAAGCTTTGGTCGTTTGAGACATTTGATTGATACCATCAACATGGGGTAGCGCAATGGGGTAGAATCGCCGGATCAGTTAGACAACGTGGCTGACAGGCACGTGTTGATTACAGGTGCCTCCGGCGGTCTCGGGGCGGCTGTGGCGCGATGGCTGGCGTCGGTGGGGGTATCGTTGACTCTGGTTGCACGAAGCAAACTCGAACTCGACGCAGTGGCGCATCAAGTTGAGTTGGCCGGTGGCCGAGCCCTCCCCGTCCGGTCGGACGTTTCCTCCGTTTTGGCCTGCCGTAAAGCGGTCCGTTCCGGGGTTGAAACGTTCGGTCGTCTCGATGCCCTTATCAACAACGCTGCTGTCGTAGAACCGCTGAGCCGGATTCGCAATACCGATCCATCGGCCTGGCAGAACGCCATGGCCACCAATCTCTTAGGACCGCTATACTTGGTCCGGGATTCGTTGCCCGCCCTTCAACGAGCCGGCGGCAGGGTCATGAATATCACCAGTGGTGCCGCCGAGATTTCGCTGGTGGCTGCCGGCGCATACTGTACATCAAAATCCGCCTTAAACCACCTGACCCGGGTTATGGGACAGGAAATACCGGATGTCACAAGCGTCGCTATACGCCCGGGGATTGTGGACACCCCTATGCAAGCGCATCTGCGCCTCCGGGCACCCCAGGTGATGCCGCCGGAGCAGTCGGGATATTACCGGCGCATTAAATCGGAGGGGATGCTCGAGCCTTCCCATGTGCCAGCCCGGGGCATTGCGTGGGCTGCCCTTCACGCACCTGCTCATTGGAGTGGGCAAATCATGGACTATGACGATCCGCGTATCGCCGAACCGTCCCTCGCCTACTTTGGAGATCGCCTCAGATGAACTTAACACGTTCAACCGCTGCCCTTTTGTTCATCAGCCTCGCTATTCATTCTTTGGCATCCGCGACGGAGACATATTCTCGAGTTGAAGAGATCACAGGCAAACTCCTGATGAACACGAAAAAACTCGAGCATATCTACCAAGATATGCATGATTACGCCCAATGGACCATGAACCAATCTGACCGGCAACTGGATTACATCCAGAAAACAAACCTGTTCATTAACGAAGCAAAAACCATCTCCTTTTACCAGTGGGAGCTCATATCGGTTTTCGACTATATCAAGGAAGAACGGAAATCCGACTATATCACCCTTCGGTATAAGGATCTGAGGCGAGCGATCGATGATACGAAGCTCACCGTCCATCTTCTCAATACCTATGTAATATTCATTGAAAAACCGGAAGTGCAGCAATCCATCGAGGAAGCGGTAGGGCTTATTCAAGGGAACATATACATGTACCAAGAGCTGCGGGAACTGCTTCGACCGCTGAGCAACAAACCGCCGTATCCATATGATTTAAAATAGATTTAGCAAACATCATCGTACTTGGCGTTTCACCTGACTCCGTAATCCCGTTGATCAGGGTCTTCCACTGGGTCGGCACGAATTCTATCCGAACACCCATGTCCTTTGCCAATTCGGTCATCATATCAATATCGAAACCCTGATATGGGTTGGTCGCCGGATCCCGCATGGCCATGGCATTCCGGTCGCCCGTTGTCCCACCCCTCAGTACCCCTGTTTTCAAGACCTCGTGCAGCCGAGACGTCGTCTGGGCATAAACGGTTCCGGCAATAAGCACGCATGCTAAAATGGGTAGCATTACTTTTCGGACGAACATGAGCGGTTCCTTTTTCGGGAGTCTTAGGACTCCCGGACAGATCATTGCATTTCATTCTGATGAACATCGCCTAAACATCGACCGGGTGCTTCCGGATCAATTCAAACCAAAGATTAACGCAATCTGAGCCGTGGCAAGCGCTTGATCGCCTTCGGAAAATTTACGTTTAGATTAATCACATGAGAGGGGTGTCAACATATCGGCCAATGTAATCGATTGACCTGTTTATTAGGGAAGATCTTTGCGCTGGTGCGTGGTACTCTCAAATACACTGCCTTGGGGTGTGCTTGGATTCAGGAAAAGCGCCTTTGAAGAGTGGCGTGCACTTGCGTTTCATCATGGCCCACAGGCTAAAGGCGGCAACTATATGGATGGAGAAGCCAGTCGTGAGTCGACGGCATCTGCGTCGTTTGAACTTGAGGTATGTTGACCGCAATCCGTGGCGAATGGCCCCGGCGTCTCATTGAGGTCGATGATGCCCACCAGTTCGCTGACGACGCTGATGTCTAGTTTTCCGTCGGCGGCCTCTTCCCGCAGGATAGCCACGGCCTTGCTGGGCGACATGGCCTTGCGATAACGACGGGTCGTCGTTAAGGCATCGTAGATATCTGCAACTGCGAGAATTCGTGCCTCCATGGTGATGGCATCATCCTTAAGACCGTCCGGGTAGCCGGTTCCGTCAAGTTTTTCATGGTGGTGGCGGATGGCCCCGAGTGCCGGGCCCAATATCTTTTCAAGCGGAAGGCATATCGAATAACCCATCTCGGGATGGGTTTTCATGACTTTCCATTCCTCGTCTGTCAGTCGACCTGCTTTGTTAAGAATGGTTTCCGGTATGCCAATTTTCCCGATATCGTGCAGGATGCC
>Ga0056119_1000206_pt1 | contig 9302 bp, 6 predicted proteins | sample WorMettaBAHAMAS1_FD_80076 | JGI IMG/M metagenome (GOLD analysis project Ga0056119, IMG submission 80076) | Marine gutless worms symbiont microbial communities from Max Planck institute for Marine Microbiology, Germany - Olavius tantulus BAHAMAS.1 ...
CGATCGCGTGAAGCGAGCATCCGGGTTTATTCGCCGATTTATTAAACCTGCGAGGTAGATCCGCTATGATTGGGCAAAAACTGGGAGACTACGAAATCGTCAGTTCACTTGGAAAGGGCGGCTTCGGCAGTGTCTGGAAAGCAAAGGCCGGTGATGGAACCGCGGTGGCCATAAAAGTGCTTAATCCCCAGGTGCTGGACAACAAGAAGGTCGTTAAAAAATTCTTTCATGAGGCGATGATTCTGGCCAAACTTGATCATCCGGGAATCACAAAGCTTCTGGAGTTTTTCCCCGATGGGGACAATTACGCCATTGTCATGGAGTACGTGGAAGGGGTTGAGCTGAAGCGGGTCCTTCAGCAGCAGGCCGGACTCCTGCCGTTCTACATCGCCTTCAAAATTGCCAAACAAACCCTTGATGCCTTTCACTATGCCCATGAAAACGGCATTCTTCACCGGGATATCAAACCCGGCAACATTATGATCGACCATCAAGGCAACGCCAAAATCATGGATTTCGGCATCGCCAAAATGTCCTCCACAGCCTCCCACGATACCGCGGCCAGCATGCTTTCGGTCCATTACACACCTCCGGAGCGATTCGATCAAAGCCGGGAAATCGATGCCCGTTCAGACATTTATTCTCTCGGACTTGTATTCTATGAAATGTTCGCCGGCCGGCGCCCCTTCGCAGCGACCGAAACATCTCAGATCATGTTCTGCCATCTCAACGAAATTCCCGAGCCGCCATCCCGTTTTGCCATGGATCTTCCACCGGTGGTCAGCGGCGCCATACAACGGGCTCTTGAAAAAGATCCTGAAGATCGGTTTGCGGATTTCGGAGAGTTCTCCGTGGCCATGGATCATGTGGAGGGCTTGCCGACGCCAACGGAGCCGCCACCGGAGACCAAACCTCCCTTGCCCAAAAAGAAATCGTCTATGGGAATCGTTATCGGCATCATTTGCGCTGTCCTCATTGCCGGGGCCGCTGCCGGATATTTTGTACTGTCTCGCAACGGGGACAAACAGCCCCCCGATGAGTCGGGCGGCGTCACTGGCAAAGTCGGACCGAGCGGACCGACGAACGCTAAGGGCTTTGTGGAACGTGTCCATCCCACCGACAATGCCAAGATGATTTTTATCCCCACAGGTAAATTTACCATGGGATCGGACAAATACTCAGCGGAAAAACCGGTACAGACCGTGCTTCTGGATGATTACTGGATCGACAAACACCTGGTCACCAACGAGCAGTTTCAGAAATTTGTCGATGCCACCAAGTATGTCACCGATGCGGAGAAAGACGGGGCCGGCATGGTTCGCATCGGCCGCCGATGGAAAAAAGTCGATGGAGCCAATTGGCGCATGCCGGACGGACTCACGGCGATTGATGGCCAGGAGAACCACCCGGTCAGTCAGATTTCATTCAACGATGCCCAGAAGTACTGCCAATGGGTAAAAAAAGAATTGCCCAGCGAAGCCCAGTGGGAAAAGGCTGCCCGCGGTCCCGAGGGCAATGAGTATCCATAGGGGAATCAGGAACCCAACGACACCATGGCCAACTTCGACAACCTGATCGGCACGACGTCACCGGTGACCAGCTATGAAAAAGGCCAGAGCCATTTTGGCGCCTTCGACATGTCTGGCAATGTCTACCAGTGGACCGCGGACTGGTACGGTACCGGTGAACGCCCGACACAGAATCCGACCGGTGCCGTAGAGGGGAAGGAAAAGGTGATCAAGGGAGGCTCTTTTATCGAAGGCATCGAGAGCCTGAGATCGGCCAACCGTGATAGATACGAACCCAACTACAGCAGTTTTCTATTTGGCTTTCGCTGCATCGCCAAAGATATCCCGGAGCCCTGATCGGGGATCACAAGATGGCCGAGACAGCTGATCAACGCTGAGACTGCAGACCTCATCCTGTTGTTGCAAACTAAACCCCGGTAGGCAGAGACCGCAGAGAAAATTTATTGTGTTCAAGCTCCCTGTTTGGCCGCTTCGATACCGATCCCGATTCGTTCGTCACCAAAAACCTGTCACAGTAGGGCCGGGCACTGTACCGGCCGGTCGTTGTCGGAATAGGCTCGGTACCGGCCGAATATAGTATGGCCGGGCACCAGGCTTCGCTGACGCTTCCGACTCCGCTCTTCGAACTACGACGGGACAAGTCGACCCGACAAGCCGTACCGGCATGTTGCAGTCCCATACCGAAAAAGAATTTCGCCAAACGCTTCAAAATATGATCGGGCGGCTGATTGGCCGCCCGATCATATTTTGGCATTGAATTTTATGTGTGGCTCAAAATCACCAAACGAATTATCGTCGCTTGTTTAACTCCTTCAGCACATCATCGGTGATATCCACTTTCTTGTCCAGATATCCGATGGCATTGGAATCTTTGAGGATGATCGTAAATTTCTTCCGTTTGGCCACCTTCTTCAGAACATCATCGGCTTTCTGAAGTATAATGGCAACCACTTCCCGGTCCTCCCGAAGGATCTCCTCTTTTGCTTCATTGACCAGCCTCTGGTACTCTTCGTAGTCCCGTTTGAGATCAGCCCGGCGGTCCCGCTGATCTCTCGGCGAAAGCTTCTCCCATTCCTTATTGATTTTGTCCTTCTTGGCATTGATGTCCTTGAGCTTCTGGGCGAGCTCGTCTTCCTTGGCCTTTCTCAGCTTCTGTATGTCGGCCTTGGCGCTCTGGCCCATTTTCGATTCACTGACCAGCCGCTGCAAATTAATGTACCCGACCTGTTGGGCCAGACACGACGGCGCATAGATCAGCACGATGGCAGCAACGACGAGAACTATCCATTTCGGGTGTGGTCTCATGATATCTTAGGCTCTCCCTTTTTGAGTTCCCTATGATGACCTTAAACGATTGTCATTCCGGTCCCGGATCACGTCCGGGATGACGGATCCGTGGTTCGACAGATTCGACAGGTTCGACTGGCTCCCTGCAGGCAGGCTCACCACCCTGAGCTCAGTCGAAAGGGAATCCAGATAAATTGAACCACAGTATATCATATGACCTGCATGCAAGACAAAGAGTTCTTCTGCGCCACAAAGACAAAATCCGGACACGGCACCATATGTGGGCTTTCGATGCCATGTCCGGAGAAGACTAATTAACGTGAGATGGCGGCGAGAGATGTCTCCAGGCGGCCACCCGTATGATTCATGCCCAAATTCAGAGAGTGATCCTGTTTATCACCGATCAATTTTTTATCAGCAGGTACGGGGACAAGAAGCGTCGGCATCTGCGGCCCCCTTATATGGCGCTGTTGCGGCAGGACGTTTAATAGGTCCAGCCAACCGAGATCACTGCTCCCCTTTGGCAGTCCGGATTCGCCGGGCAGACCTTCCTCGAATCCCGGCTCTAGATCGTCAATTTCCCCCTCAACTTCGCGGAACAGGATGTTGATGTCGATCGGCTCTTCCTGGAAGAACCTCGCCTGAGAACTGGCGCTCAATATTTCTTCCAACTCTTCCAGTTGTACGGCCAATGTGGAGAGTGCGGTGAGAGAATCCAGTCTTGCCGATACTCCTCCTTCGGAACCTAACCGTGTTTTGTTTCTGATGATCACCAAACCTGGGGCATCAATGTTGTCCGGTGGAATCGCCGGGGCCGCCTGTAGTTTCGGACTGGCAGTAACCAATCCGGACACGCTGCCCACCAGGGATGAGAAATCGCAAAGAACTCTACTACGTCCATAGTCGGCCCTGTTTCCGAATCCAACCCCATCGTGCTCGCCTTGATGGTTACGGTATTTGCGGAGACGGTTGCCGTTCCAGTATAAGTTCCGCCCCCAAAGAGATTCACCAAACCGCCTGAGCCGGCGTTCAGGGTCGCAGCCAGATTAACCGTCCCTGAATGGGAGAGGCCGATAAATGTATTGTTGGCCGTGATCGGTGCTCCGGTATTGTCAAAGTTCGTACCCGAGCTGCTGAACCCGCCCGGCGCCGTGACAGGCGCATTCAGGTCAACAGGGCCGGTGCTGGAGATGACCACCCCGTTTGCAGCGACTGGATCGGTGAAATTGACAGCACTGCCGCTCACCGTCAGCGTCCCGGCGATCGTCGTCGTCGACAGCTCAAGCGCATTCGTATCGACCAGCGTGACGCTGTTGGCATCATTGCCTGCCACTCAGTTATCGATCGTCACCGCGCCGCCAAAGTCATTGGCCGCTTCAAGAACGATGTCGTCTCCGTCCTGGGCCACCAGCAGCGATGTGGTCGTTACACTCAGAGTGCCGGCGCCCGTGTCGGTAATGTCGCCGGCACCGCCTGAGGCATCAAAGTCAAGGGTATTGGCACTGACCGCACCGGTCACTTCGATGGCGTTTGCCGTGACATCCAGTGTGCCTCCGATCGTTGTTGTAAATAGTGCCAGCGTGTTGGTATCGACCAGCGTGACGTTGTTGGCATCTCTTCCCAAAGCACCATTATAAATAGTGACCGTACCGACAAGATCATTGGTCGCCGCATCAAGTACAATGTCGTCTCCGGCCTGGGCCACCAGCTGTGATGTGGACGTTACGTTCAGAGCGCCGGCGCCCGTGTCGGTGATGTTGCCAACACCACCTGAGGCATCAAAGTCAAGGGCATTGGCACTGACCGCACCGGTCACCTCGATGGTGTTTGCCGTTATCTCCAAAAGACCGCTGATCGATGAAGCCGCCAAATTCACCGCTGTGGTGCCGTTGTCAACAACAACGTCGCCTGTGTTGCCGCCAGCCGTAGCCGTGGTAAAATTCACCGCCCCTGCGATCGCATTGGATGTATTGGACAAGGTGATCGCCTGATCATTTGCCACCGTCTCAAAGCTGCCCGTGCCGGTCACACTCAGCGCTCCGCTCTGACTGATCGTGCCGGTCTGGGCACTGGCGATCAGGTTGCCGTCGATAGTTGAGGCCGCAAAATCCAGCGCATCGCCGGCGATGCTTACATCACCGTTGTTTAAGCCGGCGGTATTGGTGGTAAAGGCCACCGTACCGCCAAAGCTGTTGCTGGTATTGGCCAGGGTGATGGTCTGATCGTTCTCAGAGGTCGTAAAGGCGGCATTGCCGCCGACAGTCAGCGCGCCGCCGCTCTGGCTGATCGTACCCAGGGTGGCAGTGGCACTAAGCGCGCCTCCCACACTAGAGGCACCAAAATCGATCACCTGGGAGTTGACCACCGTCGCATTGCCGGTGCCGTCGGTGTTGAGCACCAGCGGACCTGCTGTCAGATCCAGTGTGCCCAGATCGACCACACCGCTGTTGGCATCGGTTGTCAACGTGGCACCGTTGTCGACCGTCACACCGTTCCGCTGTCGATGATCCCGGCGGCATTGCCGGTGGTCACATTCAATGATCCGTTAATGTCCGATGCGGCCAGATCCACCGCTGTTACACCGTTGTCAAAGATCACGTTGCCGGCTGTGCCTGCAGTGGTAAAATCCACCGCTCCGAAGATCGCATTGTTGGTGTTGGACAAGTCGATTACCTGATTATCGGCCACCGTCTCAAAGCTGCCCGTGCCGGCTACCGTCAGCGCACCGCTCTGGGTGATCGTACCGGTCTGGGCCGTGGCCGTCAGGTGGCCGTCAACCGTGGAGGCGGAAAAGTCGATGCCCGTGGCATTGACGATCGAAGCATTGGCCGTGTTCGCACCGGTGGAGTTGGTCGTCAGCGTGATGGGACCGCTCACCGCCAGGGTGTCCAGATCAATGTCGGCATCATCGCCTAAAGTGATAAACGTTGCGCCGTCGGCCGATACCGTAAATTGCCCGGAATCGGTGATGTTACCGGCGCCAGCCGTGATGCTGGTGGCCCCGCCGATGCCCGTGTTGGCCGCAAGCACGATGGCATCATCGTTGACGATGGTCGCTGTACCGGTCCCGTGGGTGTCCAGTCGAAGCGTGCAGTCGGCCTGAAGCAGATTCAGATCGATCACGCCATTGTTGGCATCGGTGGCAAACGCCGCGTTGCCGCCCACCGATACCGTTCCGCTGTCGGTAATCCCGGCAACGTTGCCGGAGATCACCGTCAAATCTCCACCAATGGTCGATCCGGCAGCAGCAAAGTCCACAGCCCGGGCGCCGCTGTCATAGAGCACATCACCCGATGCACCCGAGGTAGTAAAATCTACCGCTCCGGCGATATCATTGGACGCATTCGATAACGTGATCGCCTGATTGGCGGTCGCTGTCTCAAAGCTGCCGGTACCGGCCACCGTCAGCGGCCCGTTCTGGCTGATCGTGCCGGTCTGGGCCGTAGCGATCAGGTTGCCGTCGATAGTTGATGCCGCAAAGTTCAGCGCATCGCCGGCGATGCTCACGTCACCGTTGTTTAAGGCTGCCGAATTGGTGGTAAGGGCCACCGTGCCGCCAAAGCTGTTGCTGGTGTCGGCCAGGGTGATCGCCTGATCATCCTGAGCCGTCGTAAAGGCGGCATTGCCGCCGACGGTCAGCGCGCCGCCGGTCTGGGTGATCGTGCCCAGGGTGGCGGTTGCACTAAGCGCGCCGCCCACACTGGAGGCACCAAAGTCAATGGCCTGGGTGTTGACCACAGTCGCACTGCCGGTGCCGTCGGTGGTGAGCACCAGCTGCCCTGCGGTCAGATCCAGTTGAGTTAAGTCGACCACGCCGCTGTTGGCATCGGTGTTAAACGTGGCGCCGTTATCGACGGTCACCGGTCCGCTGTCGATAATGCCGGCCGCATTGCCGGTGGTCACATTCAATGAACCATTGATGTCTGAGGTTGCCAGATTCACTGCTGTTGTGCCGTTGTCAAAGATCACGTTGCCGGCTGTGCCTGCAGTGGTAAAGTCCACCGCTCCGAAGATCGCATTGGATGTATTCGACAGGTCGATCACCTGATCATTGGCCACCGTCTCAAAGCTGCCCGCGTCGGTCACCGTGAGCGGACCGCCGGTCTGGGTGATCGCTCCGGTCCGGGCCGTGGCCGTCAGGCTGCCGGTAATACCGGAAGTGGCAAAGTTCAGCACATCACCAACGATGCTCACGTGACCAGCGTTGGCCACCGTCGCGCTGGTGCTAAAGGCCACCGTGCCGCCAAAGACGTTATTGTTGTCGGTCAGGGTAATGGTCTGATCCGCAGCAGAGGTCGTAAAGGCAGCATTGCCGGCCACCGTCAGCGCGCCGCTCTGGCTGATCGTGCCGGTCTGGGCTGTGGCTGTCAGGTTGCCGGCAATGTTAGAGGCCGAAAAATCCAGCACACCGCTGGCGATGCTCACATGACCGGCGTTGCCGCCGGCCGTGCTGGTGGAAAAATCCACCGTGCCCCCAAAGCTGTTGCCGGTGTTGGCCAGGGTGATCGCCTGATCAGTTCCCACAGTCTCAAAGATACCTGCGTCCCCGACTGTCAGCACCCCGCTTTGGGTGATGGTGCCATCGGCAGTTACATCCAGGTTGCCGGCGATGGTCGTTGCACCAAGCACAATGCTATTTTGATCTACTAGCTCGACATCGTTCGCATCATTTCCGATAAAACAATTATCGACAACAACGGTTCCGAAGTCGTTTGAGGGGGCATTCAAGAAAATCGAATTCCCGGCACCTGCGACAACTGTAGCTGTACCGCTGACGGAGACTGCTCCGGCGTTATCGTCATCGATTTGACCGCCCGCCGTCAAATTGAAGGTGGTAGCACTGACATTATCTAAAGTAACTAGACCTGTCTGATTGATGGACACCGTTGAGGCCGGGGATGCTAAATCCAAATTTGTCGCGTTGGTGTCGATGGCGTCGGCTGAGCCGATCCCGGTTGGCGCAGATAATGTTACGGTGGTGCCGGAAATGTTTTCACTACCCGCACCATCGCCCGTCAGATTGTCAATGATCTGGCCTGTGCCATTGGCTAAGAGGAATGTATTGTCATCGGCGGTGATGCTAACAGTTGTTGCTGAGATCACCTCGCTTAAGGAAACGTCCGTGGTGGCCGTCATGGTAACACTGCCGGCAGAATTAATTTGTCTGCCATCCGCCATGAAGATATCGCCGTCGGCATTACCCGCTTGCGGCGTACCGCTGTTGTAGTCAACGCCAGCAAATACGCTGATATTGCCGGACGCTGTTGTATTAATGAGACCGCTGTTGTGAAGAACATCGTGGCCGGCATAAAGATCAATGCCAGCATTGTTGTTCGTGATATTGGCGTTGATGGTTAAGTCATCCGTTACGGCGCTCCCTTCCGCTGCCAAAACCAGTGGCGCGCCACCGCCGTTCACATCCGAATTGATCGTCAACGGACTATTCGCCGTAATCGTAATGGTGTTCCCTCCTACCGCACCAGCGTTGGAAAGCCCGTTCAGGTTCAGAGCACCGGTATTGTGGTAGCTGGTGTTTCCGCCGCCGGTGTTGAAGATATCAACCGCGCCGGGGGCGCTAACGGCTCCGTTTAAATTAAGACCACCTATACTGGCTAATGACAAATTTCCCGTAATGGTAATACTCGTTGCCCCGGCATCTGCAATTGTTCCGTTTGCGCTTAGAACGACGTTACCATTGCCGATGTCCTTAATGGCATTGGTCACGAGTCGAATGCCGCCCGCGGATGTTAAATCAAAATCAAGCACGCTACCGGCGTTGGAAACGTTATTTATTTGCAAGTTGCCAGATAGGTCATCCCCGATAGTAATGTTGGTCGTACCTGAATTTAGAACCAATGCGGCGGTACCGGTCGGATCAAGAGTAACATCCAAGCTGGACAAATCTTGATTATTGTCAATGAAAGCCCCGCTCGATGAATTGACGGTAACATCGGTCGTGTTGATGATATCAATTTGGCCGTTGATAGCAGCGCTTCCTATGGAGCCGCCGCCGCCCGCTGTTAATGTAACAGCCCCATTGGTGTCGATATCGGTGAGTAAATCATTAGCTGTATCGATGATGCTTCCCGCTGTCGCCGTCACATCAATGGTTGCGAATCCACTGGTGACCAAACTGCCGGTCGCACCAAATGAGACTCCGGTATCACCAGTGACATCAACAGCACCGGTACTCGAACTCACGGCCGCATTCACATCTAAGCTGCCCGCTGCATCCAGGGTTAGCGCACCCGTGCCGTCGGCGCTGACCGCCTCGGTTACATCGATCGTGCCGTCAGCTGCAATGTCGATAGCCCCGCCGGCGCTGTTCGACACACCGGTCAATGCACCGACCGTGGCCCCGCCGATCTGAACACCGTCGGTCTCATCTATAAATACGCCCGTGCCCGATGCCTCCAAAATGCCCACATCCGTTGACAGACGAGATACCGCACTGGTGCCTACCGTGCTGCTGGCACTTATCACCGC
>Ga0056119_1000208_pt1 | contig 9247 bp, 12 predicted proteins | sample WorMettaBAHAMAS1_FD_80076 | JGI IMG/M metagenome (GOLD analysis project Ga0056119, IMG submission 80076) | Marine gutless worms symbiont microbial communities from Max Planck institute for Marine Microbiology, Germany - Olavius tantulus BAHAMAS.1 ...
ACCAGAAGATTGCGCAACTAAATGTAAAAGAACAATGAAACACGAAAAGTGTTACCTATGTCTCCGAACACGTGTCACCCTTGTCCCCGGTCCGTACACCCACAGAGGGGAGAGGGAGTAATTTGGTTTGCCCGTGGATCCGTTAGCCAGTTAGCCCGTGGGCCCGTGGCTGAAATAAATGCCTAAAATTCAAAATGCCTGAATTGCCTAAATTTAGAAATGCATAGAATTGCAATGATAACCACGACCACGGCCAAGAAGATAAGCCTGGTCACGTGGACGATAGTACTTACGCTGTTGGTCACGTCTGCAAGCGAATCTTGCATTATCTGCGTACCTCTCCCAAGGATCACACATGCCGATCTGTTACTGGAGCATGAGTCGGTCCTTCTGGCAAGGGAAGAGGCCGAAGAGCCCTATTCGTTCACTTCCATAGAAGTTCTTAAGGGACCTTTTGATCAGCAGGACATCAAGCTTTTTATCCCATCGAACACGCGAAGAATGCTTCGAGTGAGCCCCGAGGATACGATTGTGCTGATGCGACGCACTGCCAAGGCTGAATGGAAGTTCCTGACGTATGCCGATCCCGAGTACCGGAAGTTCATCCGAGCCATTCTTTCGAACAGTGGCAGTTGGAGCGGAGCCGGGGCCAGAAGCCGACGCATTACCTTTTTTGCAGCGTACCTGACCCATAACCATCGGGGCCTTCGTGAGCAGGCGTATCTGGAAGTGGGGCGGGCGCCGTATGCCTCTATCAAAACTATTTCCGCTTCTGTCCCACGCGAGCAGATCCGAAAATTTCTAACGAATTGGCAGCTCATCGAGTGGCACAGCCTATACATTCTCATGCTCGGGCAAAGTCAGCACCCTGATTATCGAGATCTTACTTACCAAAAGATCCAAGTTGCCGCCAGGTTCGGCCTCACGACCAATCTATCCGCATGGATAGCCGCATTCATTGAAGCGAATCCGGATGTTGGTATTGATACGGTAGAAGCACTGTATTTTATACCTGGGAGCAGTACCCGCGCTGAGCTAGAAGAAGTATTGAAAGGACTGTCCGTGTTGGGATCGGAAGCGCCATGACAGCTGATCCGGTCATTGCCGATCGGCGGCGTCGAATTATAGAAAGCAACGCTGTATTACTGGACCACTACCCGATGATGGCAGGTTGGGTGGCCAAAGATTTGACGAGTTGGCAACTCCGGTCCCTCGTCGATCGATTGCAGCGCATTCAAACAAATGGCGCGATGCTGGATCCCAGTTCGAATCTTGCCATCACGTACTATTTATCTGCTGCCGAGCGTTTTCCGGCTGTCAGAGCGGCGGATTGAGTACTATAGAGGTTGTCATAACTCTGTTCCGCTTGAGCCGTATTTGGGAACAGGTTGAATGAAAGCTTACTTGACGCAAAGGCGCCAGGCTTCGTCACGCTAAAGCGGGACTGCGACCCGGCAAGCAGAGTTCGCAGGGAAGGCATCTTTTTTCCAGAATCCCTGAGAGGGGGATTCTGGAAACGAGCTGCCTCATAAACTCAGCAACGATCCGTGAATTCCGACAGGAGCCTTTTTGCTTTTCGCCCTCCTTGTCCTGAGCGACGCCGAAGGGTCAGCGAAAAGCAAAATTATCCTCGTCTATGCGGTGATATGTGTCTTTAATCCAATCGGAACGGAATTCTGACATTCGGTATATCCCCAATCATTCCATTGGCCGCTGGTCTGTGGGCGGTGTGCGTGACCTCCCCTTTTGTCTCGTCATTTCATAGGGCTTAATCTGGCTGGCCTGCATGGTATATCCGATATTAACGCCGGCGGAACCATCCACCAAATACAGGTCTTTGACCATCGACTTGGCCGAGATCACCCCAGTGACCCAGACAGGATCATAAAGGCTCTTGGTTTTATAGCCCCCTTTTTTGGTAACCTTTACGTGAACGATCTGATTCGGCGGGGGCGGCGGCACATGAATACACGCGCCTATATAGGGCACCAAAAGAAATTCGGTTACGTTGGCGCCGGATACTTCCAGGGGGAGAAGATAGCCGGGCATACGAATGCGTTGCCCGTTGAGGTCCTCATTGACCGTCGTTCTAATCTTATTCCGAGTTGCCAATACTTCCTGAATATTGATTCCGGCTTTTCTCAGGGTCGGCATCGCCTTATCAATTTCCTGATAATACTCTTCGGTTTCCGGCCCCCGGGGCGGTAGCGATTCGAGCATGTTGATCACCCAGTAAACGATGTCTTTCTGATCCTGGGTGAAATCCGCCAGCGGATCAACAGAGACCAGATGCAGTGGAATCAAGGTGTCCCAGGTAATTTGACGGATCTGTTCGGCCCGCAATGCTGCAGAAAACAGGGTACAGGCAACCATAACAACTATCAGGATATTGCGTTTCATGTGCATTGCCTCGCGTTACACGCGTATCATCATGCCATCGGCAAGAGAATACCGATAGATTCGATAACCGGGAATAAGTCCGATAATCATACCTGCTAGGCAAATCAGTGCAATGAGCAGTAGCTCATAGGAAGACAGCCCTCTGATGGCGATAAAAATTCCATATCTCGATTCAATCAACGCCTGCCCCGTACCCAAAAGCCCATACAACAATGCGACACCGGCCAAAACACCCGCCATTGTCATGATCACGGATTCGCCAACGATCATGGAAAACACGTGGGCCGGGCCTGCTCCGACAGACCGCAAAATAGCCATTTCGCGGCGGCGTTCGTTGAGGCTGGTCATCAGCGCGATAAGCATTCCGGAGAGACCAACGACGACGACAAATCCCGATACAATGACCAGCGCGTTTTCTGCAATGCCGATCAGATCCCATAGTTCCTGCAGCGCCACCCCCGGAGAATGGCCAGAAGCGGTTCTTTTGGATAGGTGTTGATGAACCGCTGAACGCCAAAAGCCGCAATCCGTGATTTCAGGCCGACAAAGAATGCGGTGACAGTCCGTGGCGACAGATCCATGGTAAGCACCTGAGCAGCCGAAATCGACTGGCCGGGGACCGGGGCGCCGTCTTTCCAGTCGATATGGATTGCCTCGATGCCTTCCAGGCGGACATGTATCGTCCGATCTACGGGGGTCCCCGTGTGCTTCAAAATGCCCACCACCTTAAACGGTTTGTCTGTGTGCTCGATAAAACTGACCTTGCCGGCGCCGTGGGCGATAATGATCGAATCATTCAGCCGATACCCTAAACTCCGGGCGACTTCGGCGCCGAGCACCGCATCAAAAACATCGTCGAAGACTCGCCCCGCAGACATCTCCAGTCGACGTTCACCGCCAAAACGGAAATGCTCAAAGTATGCAGCGTTCGTTCCCATCACGCGGTAACCCTGGTGGGAATCCCCCAGGGAGATGGGAATCGTCCATTGGACATTCGGGTTGCGCGCAATCTCCTGATAGCTCTCCCAAGAAATGTTATTGGTGGCATTGCCGATTCGGAATACGGAATACAGAAGAAGCTGTACCGGTCCACTCCGGGCCCCGACAATCAGATCTGTCCCCGAAATGGTGTTTGCAAAACTGGCCTTGGCTTCTTTTCTAATTCGCTCAACACCCAGCAGCAGTGTCACACTGAGTGCTATCGAGAGAATCGTCAGAAGAGTGGTAAACTTTCGATTACGAAAGCTTTTCATGGCAAGGATCAGCATCGCGATATGCCCCTTAGTTTCCAGTCGTGCCTGTGTTTATGTCGACAAGTCGAATTGTCCGATCAAACAATGTTTCAAGGGCCCTGTCGTGACTCACATACACCAGGGTCGTTTGCTCCCGGTCACACTCTTTAAACAATAATTCGATAAACGCTTCCCGATGGTCTGAATCCAATGATGATGTGGGTTCATCAGCGATCAAAATATCAGGGGAACCGATGAGTGCGCGGGCAGCCGCCACACGCTGCTGCTGCCCCACGCTCAAGTCAGTCACAGGCTTGTGAACCAGGGCAGGATCCGCCATGCCCAACTTGGAGAGCAACTGCATCGCTTCAGCTTCAACATCACCGGCACGGGCTGCCGCTCTGTCCCACCGAAGCCGTGAAAACCGGCATGGCAACGTCACGTTTTCAACTACCGTCAGGAAAGGGATCAGGTTGAACATTTGATAGATAAATCCGATATGATCCGCCCGAAATCGGTCTCTTGCGGTGCTGCTTATACCATTTAGCTGAGTGCCGTTCACGGTAACCAATCCGCTTTGGGGGATCGTCACCCCGGCGATAAGACTCAGCAGGGTGCTTTTGCCGCTCCCGCTGGGTCCCTCTATGAACACCCGCTCGCTGCGCTTTATTTGCAAACGCTCGATGTTCAAAACAGGATTGTGGCTGTCGTCCCATGAGAAGACCATTGCAGATATGGCGATTGCCATATCTGTGCTTTGGGTTTTCCTATCGGTCATAAATGAAACCCCAATCAACGTTGAAATGTCTCTCGACATTGCCGACGTCATGTTCCGCTCGACGACCGCGGGCGGTCGGGACGACCCGCAATTGCATATGCCGATGCGCTCTGCAAACCGGGATGCAATGATGCCATCCGCGATCTGTCGATGGTTTAAAAACGGATCTTACTCTTTGTCGACGTCAGCTCCTGCGCCGTTTGCCCCTTATCCGTTAATAATTGAACTTCGATGTGTTCGATTCCCGGAAAGGCCTGAATCAGCCTCACTTCGATATGGGACAGCGCTTTCGGATTGTCGCATGAAAATTCATATTTCGCCGTAAACTCGGTGTGTAGATCGTTGTCATGCCCTTCGGTGTCGTGATGATCCTTGTCGTGGTCGTCTTCGCTACCATGATGGTCAGTGTCTTTCCGGACTTGGTCGGAATCTGTCCCATGGCTTTCATGGTCATCAATATCGGTGTCCACCACAGCCGTCGCCAGTTGACTTCACGTTCCGGGGGGCAGGACAAACAGCTTGTCTCCCTCCTTCAGTCCTTCAATGGCGGCTTGAATGGCGCCTTTTTGATCCTGAGTTCGCGGCCGGTGTTCAAAGCCGACAAAATTTGCCGCCGGGCTTGAAAACTCAATATAGAGACGATTCCCCTCAATGGCCACATTCAAGTGAGCGACACCATGTTCATGGGCCTCGTGATGGCAGTGTTCCTGGGCTTGAACCATGACCCCCGGAACAAGCACCATGGATAGCAGTAACGGAAACAGGATGGTTTTGAGCATAATTATCATCCATAGACAGCACGATATCACATGTGTCTGTGAAATCGGTTTCACCGTTCCAGCGTTTATAGCAGATGTCAGAATTCCGTTCCGATTGAGTGACGGTATACGAATGCCAACGTACCGGAGTCATCGGAATCGGTATCGGGTTCGGAATCGGTATCGACTTCAAAGATAACCGTCCTATCTCGATTCCGATACCGATAGCGATCCCGACGCCGAGCATCTACGGGTGCGCATTCTCTTGACACGATGGTTTGTTGACAGAAACACGTTTCACTTAAACGGAACATATTTTTGGCAATTGCTATAGTTGGCCACCCGCGCATATACAACGTGATTACAAGCACATGTATACCTGCCAACAGCGCCGAAGTCGTAAATGATAATTACTTTTCAGGGTGGGGTCATTAAAGGGGGGGCTCGCGGCTGTCCGATGAACGAACCGGCCACTGACATGACATACAGATTCACCGGCACCCTGAAACCATCCAACTCGGCGGCCGAGCCGGCAGGATGAAATCCATCGGTGCACAGCTGGTTTTTTGCAAGAAAACGACAAAGGGGGCACTCGAGGCTGTTCTCATCATCAGGTGTTGCCCAAGAGATTTCGACAAATGGGGCTGGGTATTCATGGCCATGATCCAGGTGGCTGTGCATCATCGGATGAAGAAGCGGCAGTCCCGCAGCAATATAAAAGATCAGCCAGAACAAGATCAGAGAACAGGTTTTATTTCGCGCTTTCGCCATCAACAACACCTATCGCACTTCCCCAAACAAATCCTGAGCATGGTAGGAACTGCGCACGAGTGGACCGCTGGAGACCTCGGAGAAACCCATTCGAAGCGCCGCCTCCCGCCACTGATCGAATTCCTCCGGGTCCACGTACCGTTCCACCGGAAAATGATCACGGGTCGGCTGAAGGTACTGGCCCAGGGTCAGCATTTGGCAGCCGGCCGCCCTCAAATCGGAAAGGACTTCCCGTATCTCCCCATTGCGCTCTCCAAGCCCAAGCATAATGCCGGATTTTGTCGGGAGAGTGGGGGCCAGTTCCAGTGAGGTTCGAAGCAGGTTCAACTAGCGCTGGTAGTCGGCCTGGGGGCGCACCGTGTCGTAAAGGCGGGATACGGTCTCCATGTTATGGTTGAGCACGTCGGGTCCGGCATCCAGGACCGTCCCTAATGCCTCGGCATTACCCTGAAAATCAGGAATCATCACCTCTACCCGGGCATCCGGTATCCGCCTTCGTATCTCGCAAATGGTCTCGGCAAATTGAGTCGCACCGCCGTCGGGAAGATCATCCCGCGTCACCGAAGTCACCACGATGTACTGGAGCCCCATCCTTTCGGCGGCATCGGCCACCCGCTTCGGCTCCTCCGGATCGGGCGCCCCCAAGGGACCCTGCTCCACGGCACAGAACCGGCAGTTACGGGTGCATCGGGATCCCAGAATCAGGAAGGTGGCCGTACCACACGAGAAGCACTCCCAGATATTCGGGCACTGGGCCTCCTGGCAAACGGTGTGTAATTTACCCTACTTGAGCATGGATCGGACGGCCTCGTACTCCGGTCCCGACGGCAGCTTTCGCCGGATCCATTTCGGCTTTTTCATGGGCCTGTCGCGTGACATGGAACCCATTATCCCTCCAACTTTGTTTTCTCCTGTTGTCGTTTGTCGCGGGCTTCGAGGGCGTTTTTATAGATCACGTAATACTTATTGATGTTGCTCACATAGACCACCGTCTCTTGGCCCACAATTTTCAGCATGGCCATCTCCACGTTACGAAACCACTTATTGGGATCCAGGCCCATTTCCGCAGCAGATTTTCTGGCATTGCGAACCCTCACCGGTCCAGCGTTGTAGGCAGCCAGGCTAAATCGCACCCGGTCTCTCGGTCGGATCTTCGGATCATTGAAATACCGGTCTCTGAGAAAGGCCAGGTATTTCACACCGGCGTGGATATTGTTTTCCAGCTTCTGCACATCGGGGATATTCACGTTGTGATCGGCAGCCGTTGTCGGCCGGATCTGCATGATTCCTATCGCACCGGTGGGGCTTTTTTTGGTGTGGTCCAGCCTGGATTCCTGATAGGCCAGCGCGGCAATGAGCACCCAGTCAAACCCATACTGTTTGGCATATTTCTGAACTTGCTGCCTCAATTTCTGCAGTTTCTCGATATCATCACCGGCAGCGGGATTTTTTATAAACACACTCGATTCGTAGTATCGTTGAAAGAAAATATTGCCCAGGAGCGTACCCTTGCGATGTTCCCGCAAAAATTTGTCCAGGCTGGCCTTCAGTTTAGGGGTCTCCTTGTGAACCGCCCAGGCGATGTCGCCCCCTTCCCGCAGGACAATCCCCTGGTGCACCACTATGTTCTTGTACACGCCCGACCATATCTCCGCGATGTGGCTGTCACATATCGTCCGTTCGACGGCACCGGAATTGACCATTTCGAGGATGTCTTCGGTTTCCAGATTTTCATCGGCCAGCACGATCTGTACAGGCCTCTTTCCTGCCTTCTTCAGGCTCCGATCCAGTTTTTTCAGGCTCTTGTAATAACTGCTGCTCTTTCTGACAAATACACGCTGACCGGATAATCCCTGAACCGATTTCGGCTTCGGGACATCTTTGTGCGTCACCAGAAGTTCGTTGATCCCGGTAAGGTACGGCGCCGTAAAATCGACCTTCTCCGCCCTTTCCTTGGTGATGGTCAACCCGGCGGCTGCGATGTCTCCGTATCCTTCAGCCAAAGCAGGAATCAGTCGATCTCTGGGCACCGGAATATAATCAAAAGTCACCCGAAGGTCTCGCCGTTTGAGGTCTTTGTTGAGAAACTTTTCGTATTCCTTGAGCAGCGAATACTCAAATCCCCGCGGCCTGCCGCCGGAAAGAAAAAAATTCGTGTGGTTGAAGGTCGTCAACACACGGACATATTTTCGTTTCAGCAGAGCATCCAGATCTTCGGTGTAACTTTTATCCAAATGGGCATCCAGGGGGTGCGAGACCTTGGGCTTGCCCAAAGCAGCCGGGACGGATAGCAGAAACGTTAGCATCAAGAGTAATGCAGCCGCGTAGGGAACCCATACTTGGAAGAGATTTCCGATGATGCCTCCTCTGCGATATTTACGATGAAACTTCATGACGACTGTTCCTCTAATTCCAATTTTCCTACAAGTTCATCTTGTGAGATCTCCTTCAGCCGAACTCGAAACACATCTTGAACATGCCGACGGGTCGAGGTCCTGACGTCATGCATCTCCACCGGCAATTCGGCCTCCCGCGTCATGGATGTCATGCCCACATCGGAAAGTCCGCAGGGATTGATCCATTCAAAGGGGGTCAGATCAACAGAGGCGTTCAAGGCCAACCCATGAAAGGTGACGCCGTGTCGGAGGTTAATGCCGATGCTCCCCATTTTGTTCAACCCCACCCATACACCCCGATTTCGGTCGTTCCGTTCCGCCGGAATATGCCACTCTGACGCGACGTGGAGCATCACTTCTTCCAGCCGCTCAACGAACTCGGTCACCGACAGGTTCAGTCTTCCCAGATGGAGAATCGGATAGAGGATTAATTGGCCCGGTCCGTGATAGGTGATATCGCCGCCTCGTTCGATGGGAATCACCAGGATATTTTTTTGTTCCAGAAATTCTGCGGAGACGTTCAGGTTTTCAAATCCACCCCGCCGACCCAGAGTAAACACCGGCGGGTGCTCCAGCATCAGGACAATATTGTCGGTCAGGCGGCCGTTATTCCGAGCGGCAACGATCGCCCGCTGCAATTCCAAGGCGTCCTCGTACTCCACTTCGGGAAGTTCGCAGAACAGCCATTCGCCGGATTGCGGATTGTGGATTTTGGATTGCGGATTCATTGCTTTCAAGAATCTCTCTCAACGGGACATTTAGAATACAGTCGAATGAAGCGTACAGGGAATGGCCTCCGTATACCCCCTCCCTGTAGTCCCTCCCCCCAGGGGAGGGACCATGAGTCCTCCCCCTTGATGGGTGTACGGACCGGGGACAAGGGTGACACGTGTTCGGAGACATAGGTAACAC
>Ga0056119_1000209_pt1 | contig 9243 bp, 11 predicted proteins | sample WorMettaBAHAMAS1_FD_80076 | JGI IMG/M metagenome (GOLD analysis project Ga0056119, IMG submission 80076) | Marine gutless worms symbiont microbial communities from Max Planck institute for Marine Microbiology, Germany - Olavius tantulus BAHAMAS.1 ...
ATGCTGCCGGATCAGCAAAGTACGCCTTTGGTGCGCACTGGTCACATGGTTGATCTGTCGCCTGACTGTCATGTACCAGTGATACTCTATTGGCATTGCTGGAATTTAAGATCAGATGTATTGGAAAAGCTGACGCAGCATCTACTTCGCAAAGCAAAAACACTACTGAAATAATAGAAAGCTACCGACAGACGTCTGCAACCATTCCCACTGCGTGATTACACTCTCGCCGTCTTACGCCTTGCCAGAAACACCAATCTAAATTTCGAGATATGGCCTATCGCCCCCTACCTATCACATATTCCTGGTTGTGATCCTGATCACCATACGGGTGATATGTTGGTTTGCCGGTACCGAAGACCAATTCCCATGCTTTCTTGAAATTGAGTGTTAAGGATTCAGGGGAATTGCGACTCGTTTTTAGTGTCGGGATTAGATACTGAATTAAAGGGTTTAGGCCAATTGCCATCCAGTGATTTTGTCGTCAAAGGTAAATGAATTTCATCAAATTGAAATTATTCGTTATTTCAACTATACTATCGTCGATTAGGACCCGCATTGGTTGATGATGTGATGCCAACCCTTTCATTACCGTGGGAGGGACCAAGACGTGAGCGAGAAGCATCATGCATAGAGTCTTATTTGTCGACGACGACCAGACAACCATCGTTTCAATCGTCAAAAAGCTCAGAGCCTATTCCGATCAATTCGAGATCGTTTCTGCTACGAACGGCAAGGAAGCCCTCTTGCAACTCGCCCAGGGTCAGATTGATATGGTCGTCACCGACCTGAGAATGCCGGAAATGGATGGATTTGAACTGCTCACCCACATAAACAACGAATACCCCAATATCCCTGCTGTCGTTATAACCGCCTACAACAATCCGGAAGTCGAAACCCATCTGGCGGAAGCCCACCAGGTGAAGGTGATCGAAAAACCCATAGACTATGAAGCCTTGGTGGCGGCGATTCAGCGCACCTTGAAAACCCTTGCGGACAAATGCACGCTCAAAGGAATTTCTCTGTCGAATTTTCTGCAGCTCATCCGATTGGAGGGAAAAAGCTGCCTAATAGAGATTACCGATGGCAGGGGGGAGAGAGGCTTCTTTTACGCCGAAGAGGGAGAGCTGCACGATGCGGTTTTCGGCTCCCAGACGGGTGAGGAAGCTGCCTATGCCATGCTGGCTGTGGTTGATCCGAAAATTACAATTCACCCGTTGCCGCAAAGAAAAACCGAAAAGCGGATTCAACAGGATCTGATGAGTATCCTGATGGAGGGAATGCGCCTCAATGACGAGAGGGACAGTCCGCCACCGCCTGCCACCGACGAAACCCTGGATGACATCTTCCCAGACGAGGTCGAATCTCCATCGCCCGGTATACGTGAATCCATGGATGGAGATGGGCTGACCGTATTGGTGGTGGATGACTCCAAGGTCATGCGGAACGCGATCACCAACTATCTTACACGCTGCCAAGGGATTGGGACCATTGTAGAGGCGGAAAACGGCCGCGATGCCATTACCATGCACGAAAACCTTCAGCCGGATGTCATCACCATGGATGTCTGTATGCCTGTCATGGATGGTCTGGCAGCGCTAAAGCACATCATGGTACGCCAGCCGACACCGGTTATTATGGTCAGTGCATTAACACGCGACGGCGCCTGGGAGACTTTCGAGGCTTTGAGACTCGGGGCCTTGGATTTCATCGACAAGCCCAACCGGAAGGCAAGCACTGAAATCGATCGACAGTTGGCCCGGCTGGAATCCAAGATCTTGACCGCCCATCGTTCCAATCGAAAAGAACTGAAACTGTTGCGCCCCCCGGTGGGCGAATCATCATCTACCCTACTGCAACCGCTGCAGAGCGAACACCGGGTCCTTGTGGCCGCCGCCGCCGAAGGTGGCTATCGCGCCCTGCTCTCGATCCTCTCAGGAACCGACCTCCAACCCACGGAAGGCTTTGTAGCGACCCTGAAGGCTGATGCCACCCACCTCGATGCGTTTGCTGACTATCTCGAATCCTTCAGCCCGGTCCCGGTGATGCGCGCGCTGCGGTGAGACGTTGCAAGCCGGTGCCTGCTACCTGACCTCCACACAGGAGAGCCTTGCCCTGGAACGACAGGGTAATACCATCGCCTTCACGACAACAGAGGCGAAAGAATATTCCCACCTGAAAGCGGCAGACCTCTTGATGGCCTCCGTCGCCGATACCTTCGGCAAGACAGCGGTTGGCCTTATTTTGTGCGGCAACAACGGCGATGGTTTGGAAGGGCTTCGAAAAATCAAAGCGGCTGGTGGAACTACGATTGCAACATCTCCGGATTGCATCCTTTTTTCGGAAACAGTTCGACTGGCCGTTCAAAGCGATTTGGTGGATCGTGTTCTCGCCCGCAGTCTGTGTGATTTGTTCAGGGAAGTCTGGGGAGATTAGGCAGGCGCCAGGTCCAATGTGAACCCCACCCGGGTGCATACGAACAATATAGGGGACGTTGGTAGGTTATTAAGGTTATTGGAAGGGTGTCCGCCAAAACGGCTATCGAGTATAATCGATGGTCGACAGATAGATCACAACCCCGCGCCTGAAATATCATAATGTAAGACCTGGCCCCAACTTTGCTCCGGTTATGATTCCGCCGGGTTCTCCGCTATGACGACAACGGCCTTATGGATAAACAGAGCACGCAGCTTATCCCAGAAATTGCCGCCGAGCAGAAACAGGCCGACCAGTACCAGGATGTCACCGACCACGGCGTATACCACCCGATGGTCGGCCCACCCCGGTATGTATCCGGCAAAGTAAGGCGACAGAAAGGCATACAGCAGGGATAGCGAAATCATGACCAGACCTGTCTTGTAACGGGCAGAGCTGACCACCTGCGGCGGGCCGTAGGATTTGATGAAACCGAAAATGCGCTGCTTGATGTAGGCGAACCCGTCTTTTCCGGCGATGGCTGCGGCCGCCAACATCATCACTTCTGCCACCACGGCCATAACACCCGTGAACGCCGCAACGGCCTGAGTCGATACGCCGACCATCGACAGAATCGGCAGCAGAATGGGCCAGGTGACACTGGCAATAAATATGGTGAAGCCGATTTTTATGCGCCATCCAGCCTTGGGCACGGCTGTTTTCTTAGGCGCATCTTCCTTTTTTATCGCTTCCACGATTATGGCTCCTGTTTGAACGGTTTATTCCTCGCATACGGCATGAAATGGGGTCGGGTCTTGTATTATAGCATTCCGGACCGTTTAATACATGGTGCAATGTATGGACCACATAAGCAAATTTCAGTAACGCCCCTTATCCCCCGCCTCCACTCTGTCCACTAAAACCGACAGATATACAGAAGCGATTGAAAATTTTGAAACTAGATGGATCCATTGTATAATTGCTCTGTCTCGATAGCCGTGAAAAAAGCGAGGAAATAAGGCTCCCCAGCAACCGTTATGAGAACGGGGCAAACCAAGAAACGTCGCACGGCCTGTTCAACTTTCCTGACGCAAAGGAAAGGACTGCCGGATAACAGGCTCGCTTATTGATTCAAAGATTCAGTGGGAGAACAATGGGATGATTGAAAAAGACATCGTTCAGTTCCTTAGAGATCTGGCCCGCAAGTACCATCTCCAAACAGACGAAGAGGCATATCAAAAGCATGATATTCGGAATGATACGGAACTTGCCTTTTTTATCCAAGACCTGTTTCCGGGCAGAACCACAGGCTACCTGTTGGAGCAGGGAATACCTCCGGACGAGTTCTATCCTTCTTTGATCGAAAGCTACGCTGAAATCACCGGAAAGGAATTTGAACCCGGCGATTTAGTGGTTTCCAGTAACGACGATTGGCAAACGGCAGACGTGAGCTTTGTCCATAACACTGAGGCCATTTCATTTAAAATCGACAGTGTGGAGAATTCGGACTGGGTCTCCAGTGAATTTGGGAGCGCCATGGCCGCTTTTGCCGAAACGCATCTTGCCGGAACGTGGGTTGAATTTACGGGTGAAGATTGGTGTACCGCCCTTTATATCCCCAAGGCGGCCAAAGAGGATTTTACGAACTTACGTCGTGATGTACTTAAAGTGGATCTGGACAAGGTCGTGGAAATCTGTCGTGAAGGAGACCCTCATTATCATCTGACTGAAATTCTCTTTGACATCGACGATATCAACAAGACCGACAGTCGGGGGGAACTTGCGCTCAATGCCGCGATTAAAGCGGGGAAAACAGATATACTATGGAAACTCAGCGAACAGGGACGACCCTGTTTAAATCCACATGCGAAAAATGCGGATGGAAAAACCTCATTCGATATCGCCAACGAGCTGGGCCTGGAAGAGGTATGGGATACCCTAAACGACTATGCAGATACCTGGAAATGGTGGTGTGAACAGCAAAAGAAATGACAAGGTGGACCCGGGGAAAGAAACATTCGTGGATGTGGGATAAGCATCACCACCAGGGGTGTCCGCTAAACACGGTGCGCTTCGCTACCGATTGATTCTAAACATGCAACTACATAATAAATACGGATGGTGGTTGGCGTCTGGATGCGTGGTCTCGATAGTACTGGGGTTCCTGTTGGTGTTTAGTGGCTCAACATATGGTTTGTTTCCCCTGGTGATTGGATTTTACATATTGGGTATGTTTTTTTTGGATAATCGATAGAAGGATGAAGATTACAAACCGCTTCAGGTTACGAACTGTACGATCCGAGAGCGGTCAGATATCGGAAAGGCGTCATCAATGAGTTACACGATGGGCAGATTTTTCCTTATCGCTTTTGCCGCCATCCCACTTGTTCTGGGAGCTATCGGCGCGACGATTTTCCAGCGAACCCGGGATCTCGATTTACTAATAATCGCCGGGACAATTGGATTTTTCATTAATCTTATATTATCAGCCTCCTTTATAAAGCGTTTTGGGCATCACCTTTTCTCACTAACCGAAAGTAAGCTTTTTCGGATCGGTCTGATCACCTATTCGATCATATGCTACATTGCAGTGTTTGCAGCTTTTTCAATCCCGACAGAATGGATCGATAGCGTAGGGTTTTATTAAACATAAAGGGGTCACATCTTAGATATTCATTCTTGGGCTCGACGACCTCATAAATAGGTGCTGCCGGGGTCGCCCTTTAAGGGGGGACCCTCGGCACCTCGGCCAGAGAAGCCTATAACGCCTAATTGTTCCCTGATCATCATTGCGAAAGGTCCCCCCAACCTCATCAATTCATGCTTGTTTTCCCTTGCCTGTGCATCCCATCGCACCCGTCGAGAGAATATAATTTACCCTTGGGCGGCTCCTGTTTCAGAAAATTATAATTAATTTTATTTTTTATATTGAAAAAATTTTATTGGCTTATTTATTATTTAAATATATTTGATGAAAATATTATTCCAAATAAAAAAATAGAGGGACCTTGTGGATAAACCAAATCTGGATCCATTGGATAATGAGATCATTCGTCTGCTAACAGAGAACGGACGAATGCCGACCGGTGAAATGTCAAAACGCCTCAGTGTTACCGCCCCCACCATACGCAACAGGATTAAGGATCTCGAGAAGAGCGGCATATTTAAAGTTTCAGGACTGATTAATCCAAGGCGACATCACGAAATGATCATTGCACTGGTTGCCATGAGCGTCCGGTCCGAGGGAAAGATGGATCAAGTTCTGGAGAATATCGCTCGATTGCCGAATGTGGTGTGAGCAGGGGTCGTTACCGGGCGCTACGACATTATTGCTGAGGTCGTATGCCTCGGCAGTACAACCGAACTCTATCGATTTACCACTGAAACCATTCTCAAAATAGGCAATGTAATTAGAAGTGAAACCTTTATTATCATGAAATCCCGAAATAATTGGTTGCGTATGCCCAAGGGATTGGAGGAAATCTAATCGACACATCGTAAGAATACTTCTCAACATCATTAATCACAACAAGCAAATGGAGGAAGAAAATGAAAAAAATGAGAGTATTGACGGTCCTTGTGGCATTGGCTGTTTTCTTCGGTCTTTCTGGGATCGCTTCGGCGGGAACCCTTGACGAAATTGCAAAAAGAGGAGAACTCCGTATCGCCTGTCAGACTCAGGGCGCCCCTTTCAGTTTCGTGGATAGAAATGGCAAAAGGACCGGCAGTTCCATCGAACTATGTAAAATGATCGCCAAGGAGATGGGAGTTAAAGTAAAGTTTCTGAATTACGACTGGGACGGTCTTATTCCAGCCCTGCTCTCAAAAAAGGCAGACATGCTCGCGGCCGATATGACGCCGACCTTAAAAAGGGCCATGAAGATCGCTTTCGTCGATCCGTATATGTATACTTGGAGCGTTGTCTTCGTAAAGCAGAACAGTCCTATTAAGTCCCTTGCAGAGGTCAGGAAACCTGGGCTAAATATTGCGGTGCTGTTAGGCTCAACCGGTGAAAACGACGCAAAACAAGCCTTTCCAGCGGCAAAATTAAAGACTTACAAAGGCGGCGGACCGCTTCTGATTAATGCGGTGCTCGCAGGGCATACGGACGCCGGTGTGAACGACGGATCTGCCGTACGCGGCCAGGCGGCGAGTTTCCCTCCCAACAGCGTTCGAATTTTGGAAGGACAGTTGTCAAAATCACCGCTGTCCTTTGCTGTGCGCTATGATTCCCCGGATCTACTCAGTTGGCTGAATCTGTTTTTCCTGCACACCAAATTAGATGGCCGTCTTGATCAGAACCTGGACTACTGGGTCAATTCTCTGGATTGGAAGAAAGACCATTAATTTATCTACTAACTCTCGGCCCATTCTTCTATAGGTTGCGAGCCGCTTAGCCGGCTCGCTACCCTCTTAACATAAAACCTACGGATACATAATATACTGGAAGCTTTCAATTTCAGGGTCATCTTGGAATACATGCCCCTATATCTGCAGTGCTTTGCGGCTACCATTTGGCTGTCTGCCTTGTCACTGGTGGGAGCAATTGTGGTGGGGACCGTAGCGTGCGCCATGCGACTCAGCCAATCAAATGCTGTCTCTCGAATTGCCGGTATTTACATTGAGAGCATCCGTTCGACACCTTTACTGGCCCAGCTCTATTTCTTCTATTTCGGTCTCCCGTCTCTTGGCCTGATGCTTCCTGAATGGGTTACCGGTGTTATAGCACTCACCCTGAACAGCGGCGCCTATTATGCCGAGATCATCAGGGCAGGTATACAGGCCATACCCTACGGACAGATCGAGGCCGGAATTGCCTCCGGCTTAAGCTATTTTCAGCGAATGCGCTTTATCATTCTGCCCCAGGCGCTCGGCCTGACGATTCGCCCCATGCTGGGGCAGGCGATAGTTCTCGTCAAAGATTCCTCGCTCCTTTCATTGATTTCGATTGTAGAGTTGACACGGGCAGGTCAATTGTTGACATCCGATCGATTTATGCCTGCAGAAGGATTCCTGACCACGGCAGCTTTTTATCTGCTTATTTATTACATACTCAAAGCCTTCTCAAACTGGTCTGAAAAACGGCTGATATTCAGGGAAGCGCATTGAGACACGAGGGATAAATTATGTGGGGTTTTTATTTTAACGAATTGATACGCAGTCTGCCGTTCTTCATGAAGGGGCTATGGATGACCGTAGCGGTTTCCGGATTGAGCTTGATCGCCGGAACCATTATCGGCTTTATTTGGGGAATTATCAGGGCCAGCGGGAACAAGATTCTGCGTACCATCATTGGTGCCTGGGTGGACCTCATTCGTGGAACACCTTTTTTGGTCCAGGTCTTTATTGTATTTTTTATTTTACCAGGCGTTGGCATTGAATTGGAGGCATTTCCGGCGGCGGTGATCGCCCTCAGCAACCTCGCTGCATGTTTTATCTGTGAAATCGTCGCCGGCGGTATCCTGGCCGTTCCATATGGACAAAGAGAAGCAGCAACTGCTTCCGGTCTGTCAGCGTATCAACAACTCCGATACATCATTTTACCCCAGGCAATGCGAACCATCCTGCCACCTTTGGTGGGGCAGTATGTTCTACTGATTAAGGATTCATCCGTTGTCTCCGCAATTGGGGTGATCGATATCACCAGAGTCGGCTGGCTGACAGTTCAACGTATTCCGGAAGGTTTGATGGTGTTCGGCCTGGTGGGAATTTTATATTTTATCATCTGTTATCCGCTGATCAATTTATCGAATTTTCTGGAAAGGCGGATGACGGTAGTCAGTACAAGGCTATAAGTTCCTGCGCAGAGTGGAGTACAGCAAAAGGGGGATGCTTCGATGATCTCTTTCAAGAATGTAAATAAATGGTTTGGCGATCTTCATGTTCTGAAGGACATCAACCTCGAGGTTGCCAAGGGAGAGGTGGTGGTCTGCGGTCCGAGCGGGTCAGGGAAAAGCACTCTCATTCGCTGTATCAATCGATTGGAGCCCATCCAGAAAGGAGAGCTCGTCGTCGATAATATGAACGTCCATGACAAAAAAACCAATATGACCAAGATCCGAGCGGAGATTGGATTCATCTTTCAATCATTCAATCTCTACCCTCACATGACCGCTTTGGGAAATGTGACCATTGCACCCATCCGGGTTAGAAAACTACCGAAAGAAGAGGCCGAAAAACTCGGCAGGGAGACACTGGTGCGCGTGGGATTGGGGGAAAGGATCGACAGCTATCCCGCGCAGCTATCGGTCGGCCAACAGCAGCGGGTCGCGATTGCCAGAGGCTTATGTATGCGCCCCAAAATTATGCTATTTGACGAACCCACATCGGCCCTTGACCCGGAGATGATCAATGAAGTCCTTGATGTCATGCGAGATCTGGCCAGGGAAGGAATGACCATGATGGTCGTTACCCACGAAATGGGATTTGCACGAGAGGTGGCCAACCGGGTTGTGTTTATGGATGACGGGCAGATCATCGAAGTGGCACCGCCAAACGATTTTTTCACAAATCCACAGACAGATAGAGGTAAATTCTTTTTAAGCTCCATACTAACCCATTAATTGCTGAACGTGTAATTCCTCATCCCATCACTCAGTTTAAAACATCAGGAGTATTACCGTTTGAACATTGCTGTCTTGGGCTCGGGAAACGGGGGCTGCGCCGCTGCATTCGATTGTGCGGCCCACGGCCATCAGGTTAGATTATTTGATTTTAAACAACGGATTGTCCCATTTAACGGTTGAAAAAGGTGTTGACAAATTAATTCCAAGGCTTATAATGTCCCATATAAAGGTTGACAATATTATAGGAGGACATTATGAACAT
>Ga0056119_1000211_pt1 | contig 9045 bp, 6 predicted proteins | sample WorMettaBAHAMAS1_FD_80076 | JGI IMG/M metagenome (GOLD analysis project Ga0056119, IMG submission 80076) | Marine gutless worms symbiont microbial communities from Max Planck institute for Marine Microbiology, Germany - Olavius tantulus BAHAMAS.1 ...
CCCTGTTGGGTCCCCCGCCCCACCGGTTATCCCTGGCCAGCCGCTTGACGGCACAGATGGATCCGGACCGGTTCGCCAGGGCTGAACCATTTGGGGTGCGGCAAATCCGCTGGCGGGTGGCCGAATCTGTGGATTCCGCTGCATACCGCCTCCTTCATCCAGCGTCTCGCCGGGGGATCTGGAACCATGTCACCCTGGAAACGGATACCGATGCGGACGCCATCCTGTTCGCCGACCCGACCACGATTCACTCCTGGGACTATGAGCCAAAGCCCGTTTCGCCCTTGGCCGGGAACTATCGCAGGCGGCCGAAGCAGGCCCAAGGTTATCGGTCGGTAACGCCTCTGCCCGGAAGGCCGTACTGGCAGGAAATTGCGGAGCCGATGACCCTGTTTACCCAATTGGGTCGCCGGAAACCCCAACAAATGACCCGATGGCGCATTGTCGACGATCCGGTTCGACAAATTGAACTTGGCACGGCCCTTCAGTACCAGTACCAGCCACCGGAAGAGATTCCGGAGGGATACCTGGACGAAATACAACGTATGGTTGAGGCCGGAGGTTCGGTTGGTTCACGCTGGGTAAGATATAACCTGGAACGCGCCTTCCTCATTGCCTATGCCACGGAGCGTGGGGTGATTGCCGCCAATTCCAGCCTCAAACATCCCCGAAAGGAGTACATTGAAAAGCTGAAGACCCGCAGCGGCATTGACGTCAGCGGCCATCTGGAACGGGGGTATACGTCGGTCCGGCCGGAATATCGGGGGCTTGGCATTGGTACGCGCCTTCTCGACGGTCTGACCCGTCGGGCCGGAGACCGGAAAATCTTTTCGATTATCGATGAAGACAACCGGGCCACACAGAATATCGCCATACGCAACCGGACTCGGCGGGTGGCCACCTTCTACAGCGATCAGCTGGAAAAGACCGTGGGCGTCTGGATACCCGAGTGGATGATCGACCCATGAGAATCGGAATCGTTACCATAAAAGATGCTATCTATCATCCAAACCGGAGACTTATGGCTGCCGCCAAGGCGAAGGGACACCCGGGAGTACTGCTTCATCCGTATCACATATGGCCGGCGGTCCGGGGCAATCGGGCCGTTGCCATCGATCCGCGCGGCCAATCCCGGATCGATGTGCTCCTGCCGCGACAGGGGGCTGAGGTGGGGGAGTCCAGTTTGGCGCTGATTGAATTCTTTGAACTGAAAGGACTTCCAGGGGTCAATGGATGCGACGCAATCCGCCTGGCCCGCAACCAGTATCTGACAATCCGTAAACTGGCTGAATCCGGCGTTCCCGTTTTAGATAGCGTTTTGATCAACTCGGAGGAAGGGTTTTGGGCCGCCGTAGAATTCTTGGGCGGTTTTCCATTGGTGCTCAAGCATCCGAGCGGGCGGCAGGGCGAAGGCATCCGACTGGCGACGGACGCCGAGGACGGGCGGCAACATCTGACGGAGCTTCTGACGCCGCGTCTGGGTCTGCTGGTTCAACGATTCATCCCGCCTGAGGATCGACTCGATATCCGGGTCCTGGTCATCGGCGGAGACATTGCCGGAGTCATGGCCCTGCATCCCATCGACGGAGATTTTCGGGCCAATTTTCATCTGTCGGGCCGGAGCGAGCCCATCGATGTGGGGTCGGAGCTGGCGGAGACGGCGATTCGTGCTGCCGCTGTGCTTGGACTGGAAATTGCCGGCGTCGATCTGATGGTCGACGCCGCCCGACGGCATTGGGTGGTAGAAGTCAATTACGCCCCCGGCTTCAAGGGTTTAGAGGGGGCGACAGGACTGGATGTGGCGGGGATGATGATCGACTATATCGTGGATACGTATGGGTAATGGTGGATCCTAGTGAATCTGGTGAAATAAAATCCGAAATTCGAAGCACGACCCACGACATTCACCCGCCTGAGGCGGGCAAGAATTCGACATTCGAAGGACCGAAACAACATTTTCAGTAGGCCACCACGGTATGAGTATGGGTTTTTTCTTTTTTGAGTTTTGGATGTGTTTCGGATTTCGATATTCTGTTTTCGAATTTAGAATCCGCACAAAGGTACCCGATCTATGAGAATTACAAATCTGGAGTATCGCGAAAGAGATCACATGGTCGGCATATATGCCCGGGTGGCGTGGGAAGACTGCGATCAGCCCGATAGGGAGATCTTCATCGAGACCGAGCGGAGATACGCTGGGGACTTGACCCTTGACCCCCATGCCTTTCTCGTGGGTTGCCTGATTCCGGCAATGCACCTTGGCGAGCAGCGCATTGCCATCGACGGACAGATCTGTCCATTCTTGTTTGAAGGCCTTGAAACCGTTGCAGGCTTGATGATGCTGTGGTCGGATGGGGCATATCATCCCATCCGCATTGAGGCCACTGACGGTTTTCGGGAACGCACGCCGGAACCGCCCAGCAGGGCCGGAATGGTTTTTTCGGGCGGGATGGATTCCCTGGCGGCCCTCCGGCTCAACCGGCTGCGATACGGGAAAGACCATCCCGCGGCGGTTCGGGACTGTTTTCTAATTCATGGGTTTGACATCGGCGGAGTCGTGGAACGTGGGATGAAATATCCAGTGTTCGAACGCGCCAAAATCCACTTGTCGCGTATTGCGCGGGATGCCAATGTAGAGCTAATCCCTATCTATACCAACATACGACACCTGTGGGATCATCGGGACCTTTGGCTCGATAAATTTTTCGGCGCCGTACTTTGCGCGGCAGGCCACGCGTTTTCTTCCCGGCTCAACCTTCTGTATATCGCCTCCTCCTACGATTTGCCCCATTTGCATCCCTGCGGATCCCATACCATGCTCGATCCGGAATTCTCCAGCTACGGCCTGCGCGTCCGTCATCGGGATGTGGCCCTGTCCCGACTGGAAAAATTGCGTATTGTCTCCGAATGGGAGGTCGCCTTCCAAAATTTCCGCGTGTGTCTGGCCAACGTGCCGGACCGGCTCAATTGCGGTCGGTGCGAGAAATGTGTCCGGACCATGGCGGGTCTGGCCGCTCTCGGTTTGCTTGACAAAACCGGGGCGTTCCATGAGGATGACATTACACCGGACCATTTTTCATCCTTCAGCATTACCATTCGGACGCGCGAACCGTTCTATCGCGAGCTAATTCCCTATCTGACAGAGCGCGGCCGGTATGACCTGGTCGAGACCATTACCCAAAAACTGGCCGAATAAATTTGCTCAGCAAATTTATGAAGGTTCATCTCTAGCAGGTGCCATGCATGGGCTCCGGCATAAGGCGATCGCCGGACCCCCGATAAGCGACACGGATTCGGAGCGAAATTCCGAATTGACTTCACGCATACCGGGCCAAAGAATGTGATAGGGTGCCACGATCACAAAGGGGGCGAGCATGAAGCTCAAACAGCTTGAACCGTATAAATGGGAAGTGCCCCGGACCGGTGCCATGCGGGTCCCGGGGATTGTGTATTCCAGTCCCCGGATGATGGAGAGGTCGGACCAGATCGAGCCGCTCAAACAGGTGAGCAATGTGGCGACGCTGCCGGGGATTATAAAGGCGTCCCTGGCCATGCCGGACATGCACTGGGGATATGGTTTTCCCATTGGCGGTGTCGCCGCCTTCGACTGGGAAACCGGCGTTGTATCACCCGGAGGCGTCGGCTATGATATCAACTGCGGTGTGCGGCTGGCAACGTCCCGATTCGAGGAAAAGGATGTCAGACCGAAGCTGAAAGAACTCGTGGACGCACTTTATCAGCATGTGCCCTGTGGTGTCGGATCCACCGGTTCCGTCAAGTTGTCGGTGAAAGAAGAAAAGCGGGTCCTGGTGGAGGGAAGTCGCTGGGCGGTACGACAGGGATACGGTGAGGCAGCCGATGTAGAACATACCGAGGATGGGGGATGCCTGCCCCATGCCGATCCGAGCCTGATCAGTGAACGGGCCCTGGTGCGTGGGCGAAAACAGCTCGGGACCCTGGGTTCCGGCAATCACTTTTTGGAAGTCGGCGTTGTCGACGAGGTTTTCGATGGGAATGTGGCCGAAGCATTTGGTTTGTACCCGGGTCAGGTGACGCTGATGCTTCACTCCGGTTCCCGGGGTCTCGGTTACCAGGTGTGCGATGATTTTCTGGCAACCATGAATCGGAATATCGGTCGGCTGGGGGTGAATCTGCCGGATCGGCAGCTGGTTTGCGCGATGATACAGTCCGATGAGGGGCGCAGCTACCTGAACGCGATGGCCTGTGCCGCCAATTACGCCTATGCCAACCGGCAAATGCTGCTTCATCTGTCACGGGAAGTATTCTCCAGGGTATTTGGCCTCGGGCCGGCCCACCTTGGCATGCATCTTGTTTATGACGTGTGCCACAACATTGCCAAAAAGGAGAAGCATGTCGTCGACGGGGTCGAGCGATGGGTGTGCGTTCACCGAAAAGGGGCAACCCGATCCTTCCCGCCGGGGCATCCGGCACTGTGTGAAGACTACCGGCACATCGGTCAGCCGATTCTCATCCCGGGCGATATGGGCACGGCATCCTATGTGCTCGTCGGTACGCAGAAAGCAATGGACGAAACATTTAGCTCCACATGTCACGGCGCCGGCCGGGTGCTGAGCCGTAAAGCCGCCAAAAAAAAGAGCAAGAGCCGATCGATTTACCGGGAGCTGGAAGATAAAGGCATTCTAGTGCGCTGGACGGGCCGTTCCACACTGGCAGAGGAGATGCCGGAGGCTTATAAGGACATCTCTGAGGTGGTTGCGGTGGTGCATGGTGCCGGGATTAGCAGGCGGGTGGCCAGGCTACGACCCATTGCCGTTGTCAAAGGCTAAACGCTGATTTGAAGGATCACCTCAGGCTCTAATGCTGTGTTGTCCCACGAATTGAAATGCTCACGTACTCGCGTGTACGCTCCGCTTTCTATTCGTGGGAACGCCTTGCCTTAGAACCTGATCTAACCCTTCAAATCAGCGTTTAGACTATAATTACCCCGCCACTAGACGCTAACGAGAGGTGATGGGGAGTATGACATACTTTGAAACAGATTCGAATCACTCGTCGCATAAGCTAAGGGTCCCTGTCCGTGTTAACCCGTGGCTCGACATGCTCACGTACTTATGTGTACGCTCCGCTTTAAATTCACGGGCACGCCTTGCCCTGAAGCCTAATCTAACATCTCAAAACAGCGTTTAAACTTAGCATCATGCCGAGATTTTGGGCGCGAATGTCATCCTCAATTTCGATTCCAACCCTGGACATCCCCTCAGAGCAAAGATGACCCTTTCATCCCGGAGCCGACAACCCCATGCTTGCTTATTGCTCATTCGACCGTTATAACCTGACGCCATAGATAGGCACGATCTATTGAACCCGGGTTAGTGCCGAATACCCGATTCCCAATACCAAGTACATAATCCGAAAGGAAATTTGGTGGACGCAACACAGGCTGTGGCCCTCGGTGCCTTACAGGGTTTGACAGAATTTCTCCCGGTCAGCAGCTCCGGCCATCTCGTTCTTCTTCAGAACCTGTTTGGATTCCAGGAACCCGAGCTGTTATTCGACATCTGTCTCCATATCGGGACATTGGCGGCCGTGTGCGTTATCTTTGCTCGTGACATCGGGCAATTGCTGCTTACGTTTTTCCGGCTGCCGTCACTATCCCGAATCCATGGCGGTGTTCGACACCTGATCGCCGAAGACCCGAACGCTCGCATGATTGTCCTCATCGTTGTCGGCAACGTGCCAACCGTCATTCTGGGATTGTTGTTTCATCAGGTGGTCGATACGATTTTCGGATCGGTGATGATTGTCGGCGGGATGCTGCTGGTTACCGGGACGGTGCTGTGGATGACACGACGGGCGACGGGTGACGGCCGGTCCGTGATTCTGTTCACCCTCAAAGATGCATTTATCATCGGGCTGGTGCAGGGACTGGCCATACTTCCCGGTATCTCCCGATCCGGCATCACGATATCGACGGCGCTGTTTCTGGGTATCAACCGTGAGGTGTCCGGCAGATATTCTTTCCTGTTGTCTATCCCTGCGATTTTCGGGGCCCTGGTTCTCGAGCTTAAATCGGGAATCGGTAATTCCATGCCGATCGGCATTACCATCCTTGGGACCTTAACGGCAGCGGTGATTGGATCCATCGCCTTGATGATTTTACTGAGTATGGTAAAGCGGGGACACCTCCATCGATTTTCTCCCTATTGCTGGATAGTCGGGGCCATAGCCGTCGCATGGGGCATCCTTGCGTAATGTGCGGTTGTGAACGAATGGGTTATAAATCGTGACAGGTCATCCATACACCGTTGAAGAAGGGCGTGTTGAAGCCGTGACCCTCACGCGACTTAGAAAGGAATAAACAACCATGAACCCTGGCATCTTCAGAGAATACGATATTCGCGGTATTGCCGGTAAAGATATGACGGATAACGATATGGTCCTTCTGGGAAAGGGAGTCGGCACGTTCTTACAGCGTCACGGAAATCGGCGGATCAGCATCGGGAGGGATTGCCGGGAGACCTCGGATGACTATTCCGAACGGATGATAGAAGGGCTGACATCCACCGGTTGCGACGTCATAGACATCGGCGTTTGCCCGACACCGGTATCTTACTTTTCGATCCGTCATCTGAGTCTGGAGGGGGGTGTCATGATCACCGCCAGCCATAACCCGAAAGAATACAACGGCGTAAAAATGTCCAGCGGCACCGATTCCATTCACGGGCACCAGATCCAGGAGATCCGGCAACTCATCGAGTCGGAGAATTTTGAGAAAGGAACGGGATCCAGAGAATCTTACGACATCCTGCCACCGTACATCGATTACGTACTGAACAACATCCAGCTCAGCAAGCCGCTTCGGGTGGGGATCGATGCGGGAAACGGTACCGGCGGGATCTCGGCGCTGCCGATTATTAAAGGACTCGGTTGCGAGGTCCACGATCTCTACTGCGACATGGACGGGACCTTTCCGAACCATGAGGCCGATCCTACCGTACTGAAAAATATGCAGGACCTGATTGAATTGGTGAAGCGGAAAAGCCTGGATGTGGGGATCGGCTATGACGGTGACGCAGACCGTATCGGGGTCATCGACGAAACGGGAAATATTGTCTTCGGGGATCGGCTCATCATTATTTTCGCGCGGGAAATTCTCTCACGAAAGCCCGGCGCCACGTTTATTTCCGAGGTGAAGTGCTCCAAAACAATGTACGACGACATTGAAAAACACGGTGGACGGGCCATCATGTGGAAGACCGGTCACTCCCTGATAAAAAAGAAAATGAAGGAAGAAAAGGCGGAGCTGGCCGGAGAGATGAGCGGGCATATGTTTTTTGCCGATAGATATTTTGGGTATGACGATGCGGTGTATGCTTCCTGTCGGCTGTTGGAGATTTTGGCCAATACCGGCAAGACGGTATCCGAATTACTATCCGATGTACCCAAGACCTTCAATACGCCGGAAATACGTGTGGAATGTCCGGATGACCTCAAGTTTGATGTCGTGGCGAGGGTGACCGACTACTTTAAGGAGCGCTATAATGTGATCGATATAGACGGTGCCCGTATCGTGTTTGACGATGGTTGGGGCCTGGTACGAGCCTCCAACACTCAACCGGCGCTGGTTCTCCGCTTCGAAGCGCTGTCCGAAACGCGATTGGACGAAATCAAGAATCTTGTAGAAACAACATTGGAGAATATCAAGAAAGATTTCTAGCGCGGACAATCGAAGAAGTCTTTTCTTTCGAAATGGAAACCCTCGACAAAAAGATCTTTGCAACCCTCTTTTTATCCATTTTTACCGTTATTACCGGTGTTGGAATCGTAGTCCCACTTCTTCCGTTGTATGCTCTACAACTGGGGGCCGGCGGGATGTATATCGGACTGATTTTCGGAGCGTTTTCCCTTTCAAGGTCTGTTTTCCTTCCCTATTTCGGACGATTGTCAGACCGAAAAGGACGCAAACCCTTTATCGTCTTCGGCCTGCTTGCCTACGCGATGATCTCCCTTGGATTCATGTTGTCCGAAAGCATCGAGAGTCTGATCGGATTAAGATTTATCCAGGGCATCGTTTCTGCCATGATCATGCCGGTGACCCAGGCCTATGTCGGCGATCTGACCCCCGAGGGACGGGAAGGGTTTACCATGGGCCTGTTCAACATGTCCGTGTTCTGCGGGTTGAGCCTTGGACCGCTTCTTGGAGGGGCTATCAACGACTGGATGAGTTTGGACACAGCCTTTCTCTGTATGGGGCTGCTCGCCCTGACCGGATTTTTCCTGAGCTTGGTGCTGCTGCCGTCGACACACTCCGAAAAAGTGATCGTCCGCGGCATTCAACCGTTGCCCTGGAAGTGGTTGCTCAGGGACCGCTTTATCGCGGGTCTGTTTGCGCTGCGGTTTGCGTACACTGCCGCCATCGGTATGATTTGGGGTTTTCTTCCAGTTATGGCCGCCATGGAGTTTTCTCTGACCAGCTCATCCATTGGAATTCTGGTGATGCTGGGCGTATTTGTCAGCGGTGTGCTCCATGCCCCCATGGGGATTTTGGCCGACCATGTCAACCGAAGAGCCCTGGTGTTGATCGGCGGCGGATTTGCCACTGGCGGTGTTCTTCTGTTTCCATGGGCCGATGGTTTTTGGGACCTATTTTGGGCCAATGTCATGTTCGGCATCGGTGGCGGCATTTCCATGCCGGCGGTCATGGCCATGGCGGTGACCTGCGGCAATCGGGCGTTGGCCATGGGTTCGGTCATGGGGCTGCTAACTATGGCGCACAGTATGGGGATGCTCACGGGAGCTGTCCTGGCCGGCCTTACCATGGATCTGTTCCAACTTCGTCATGCGTTTTTTATCGGCGCCTTCATCATGATCGCCGGAGGCGTGCTGTTTCTCTGGGCGACATATCCAAAACCCGACGCGACAGATATGTCGGCCGACACCCACCCCATAGTACCTGTACGGACCGGGGACAAGGGTGACACGTGTTCGGAGACATAGGTAACACTTTTCGTGTTTCATTGTTCTTTTACATTTAGTTGCGCAATCTTCTGGTTGCAAAAATAG
>Ga0056119_1000212_pt1 | contig 9020 bp, 7 predicted proteins | sample WorMettaBAHAMAS1_FD_80076 | JGI IMG/M metagenome (GOLD analysis project Ga0056119, IMG submission 80076) | Marine gutless worms symbiont microbial communities from Max Planck institute for Marine Microbiology, Germany - Olavius tantulus BAHAMAS.1 ...
ATCCTAACTTGGTTTTATGGTATAGTTCTAACATAATTACAATTATTTTTTAGCCAACCGTTAAATGGGACAATCCGTTTTTTAATAATTCTGTGATATAACTCTGGATATCAGATACTTGGTATGGGTTACTGGATACTGGATGCTGGATACTGGATGCTGGATGCTTACGTGCCTTTGCGGGCTGGATAATTCAATTTTGAGTTTTTGGAATACGGATCTTGGTTTCATACTGAGCTGAAAGCTGAAAGACAAAGAAATCCGATGCAGGATCCGGGATACAAGATGCACCTCCTATTGGGTGGGCGCTGATTGATCGCCCTTCTTATCCTGAATCCTGAATCTTGAATCTTGCATCCTGAAACAACCGGGCCCACGGGCCAACGGGCCCACGGGCTAACGGGCGAACGGGCAAACCGACATATGGCCTATCCCTTCGGACTGAAGAGCAAAATATTCATTACCCTGACGATTCTGCTCATTCTCGGGATGATGCTGATCGATCTGGTGATGACCGCTACCTTGCAGAAAGAGCTACTACGGACCGAAATCGCCAAGGGGCAGCTGGTCATCAATACCCTCGAACAACGCCTGAAGGAGTTGAGCACCTCCCGAAACCACCTGACAGAGATGGCCTTCAAAGAAGAACTGGTACGCCTTCGGGATGCGGTGGGATTTCTGGAACTGGTCATTGTTGATAACACCGGGCGTGTGTTACATTTTGGACCCTTCAAAGCCCCTCTTCGCACCAAACTGGAATCTCTCGCGGAACAGGCGTTTGAAACAAAAGTTTTGTGACGACACTTTTTTGGAACCACGTGGGGGGTTTTCTGGAAGCGTCACAAATACATGGCCCATTCCGCACCGTTATATGTGAATGGGGGGGTGGTGGCCGCCATGAGTATGGCGTTGCCCTTGGATGGCATATACCGACAGCTTCGTGATATCCAAAGTATCATCCTGATTTACATACTCATCAATGCGGGTCTTTTGAGCATTATCGGATTGCTGAGAATTTCAAGAATTGCCGTGCGCCCGGTGCTTCGACTTCTCAAGCGGGCGGAATCCTTTCAGGAAGATGATACCCTCCTGTTTTTATCCGAAAAGGGTGAAAGCGAATTCAATCGGCTTTCAAAGGCGCTCAATCGCCTGTTCCAGCGGATTTCAGACGACCGTGAGACCCTGCGCCAGACGGTTCAGACCCTGGAGGAGACGAACATTGATTTGAAAAAAGCGCAGAAGGACATCATCCAGGCAGAAAAGCTCGCATCCGTGGGACGGCTATCTTCCGGTATTGCCCATGAGATCGGCAACCCCATAGGCATTATCATCGGCTATCTGGATCTACTCAAGCAGTCTGATCTCCCCGGCGACGAGCGGTCAGAGTATATCCAGAGGGCTGAAAACGAAATCCAGCGTATCAACATGATCCTCCGGCAGCTTCTCGATTTCTCACGTCCTTCAACCGGCGAGCTCGGCAGTGTCCCCGTGCACGACGTGCTCGACGATCTCATTGGCGTGGTTCAGGTTCAGCCGCTGGTCGCAAATATCTCAGTGTTTCTGGAAAAGGGGGCTGAGCATGATCGGGTCATGGCGGATCCGAACCAGCTTCGGCAGGTATTTTTAAATCTGATTATCAATGCCGCAGATGCGATTGCCGGCACGGACCCCCCATCGATGGCCAATTGGTGATCCGGACTGAAACCCAGCATCGTGGTGAATCCGGAAGCGGCGGGGCGCGGGAATTTATCAAGCTGATGTTCATAGACAATGGACCGGGCATTTCTGAAAGGCATCTGGATACCATTTTTGATCCTTTTTTTACCACCAAGGCTCCGGGTCAAGGGACAGGACTTGGGCTTTCGGTATGCTTTATGATTATTGAGAGTTTGGGCGGGCGGATACTGGCCGCCAGTCGCAGCGGTGAGGGCACCACCATGACGATTTTTCTACCGTTGATACCTGAACAAAAGGGTTCAAGGATTCGAGGGTTCAAGTGAAACGACAGATCACTGATGACTCGGTGAGTGCCTTCCGACATGCCGGCGAAGGCCGGCATCCAGAAAAGGGCGATTAAACGAAAGGGAGATGCACTGATTAAATCGATATGGCAAACACCCTGGACCCCTTGAATCCTGCAAAATGATGCCCTCGGCAGACACTATTTGGTTTTTATAACACGTGATTTGGAGAGGATCTGAAAATCTCCGGTAAGAGGCTTCCCATGGCTGGAAAAAACATGGATATTTCCCTGACGGCTCCAAAGCGGTTGTTGATCGTGGACGACGAAGCGAACATGTGTCACATGCTGTCTACGATACTTAAAAAGGCAGGGTATATAGTGGATACCGCCACCGACGGATCGGATGCATTGCGCATGGTGGATCAGACGATGTACGATTTTATCCTCTGCGATCTGAAAATGCCGGGTATGACCGGGATGGAGTTCCTGTCAACGGCAAGAGACAAACTCTGGGAATCGACGGTGATCATGATGTCTGCCTTTGGTACGATCGATACGGCTGTAGAGGCCATGAAAGAGGGCGCATACGATTTCATCTCGAAGCCTTTCAAACCGGACGAAGTATTATTGACCTTGCGAAAAGCCGAAGAACGAGAAAGCCTCAAACGGGAGAACCGCTGGCTCAAGGAGCGGATACGCCGAATCCAGGAAAACTACAGCTTTGGGAACATGGTGGGCCGAAGTCCGGTCATGCAAGCGGTGTTTCGCCTTGCCGAGAAGGTGGCCGCTTACAACATGACCGTTTTGATAACCGGGGAAAGCGGTACCGGAAAGGAACTGATCGCTCGGGGAATACACGACAAAGGAGACCGGGCGCGTGTCCCCCTGGTGCCGGTGAACTGCGGGTCCATTCCTGAGAATTTGCTGGAAAGTGAGCTCTTCGGACATAAGAAGGGAGCTTTCACGGGTGCCGATCGAAACAAAAAGGGATTGTTCGAAGAGGCCGACGGCGGGATCATCTTCCTTGACGAAATCGGTGAACTTCCCTTATCCCTTCAGGTCAAGCTTCTTAGGGTACTCCAGGAAAACGAAATCCGGCCGGTGGGTGATTCCAAAACCCGTAAAATCGATGTCCGGGTCATCGCCGCCACTGCCAGGCATCTCGAGGAAGAGGTCGCCAGTGGAAACTTCCGGGAGGACCTGTTCTATCGATTGAATGTGGTGCATATCGTTGTGCCCCCGCTACGGGACTGGGCGGAGGATATCCCGTTGCTCTGTCAACATTTCATCAACATTTTCAATGAGAAATTTTCAAAGGACACGAAGGGGATCACGCCGGCAGCGATGAAACTGCTTCAGCAACACCAGTGGTCGGGAAACGTGCGAGAGCTGGAAAATGTCCTGGAACGGGCGGTGGTGTTGACCGAGGAGCCGATTCTAACCGCCGATCATTTCCCTCCGGACCTGGGAACCGCCGCCGAACCGGATATGCTGGATACCATGTTTGATGGTTTTTCTTTGAAGACCGCTCAGAAATCCCTCGAAAAGCAGTTGATTGTGCGGGTCCTGACGGCCACCAAGGGGAACCGGACCCAGGCCTCGAAGTTGCTGGAAATCAGTCATCCGAGTTTGTTGACGAAAATCAAAGCTTACAATATAGACTTATGAGCTGAAAATGTATCTAATTTTCGGATCGATATTGGGTACCCGGTATTGGGTACTGGGTATCACGGTAAGGATGATGGTCTATCGCTGGCGGGCTGCATCCTGGATATTTTGAAGCGGTATGCTGGAGTACTGGAGTGCTGGCCAATTTACCGAATTTTCAATACTCCAATACTCCAGCACTCCAACACTCCTTTTTTCCAGGATTTCCAAACGACAAAAGAACTGCTATAGCAATCAAACCGCCATCTGGCCGTAACCGATCACAGTCCTTTTATCATGAAAGTCACACGCTGGTTTCTTCATCCGATTCTGATCTTTATCCTCTCCATTGCCGTGCTTGGCACATCCCTGTTTCTTTATATTTACTGGTACATGGAGGCCAGTGTGGGTTTACGGGCGGTGGTGGATCGATTCAACCTGGACGCGGCCCAGTTCATGGCCGCCGAGACCTGGGTGGTGATCATGGTCCTCTCGTTGCTTGTGGGAGCGATCCTGATGGGAGTTTTCAGCATCTTTGTGTACGGTCAAAAATCCTTTCAACTCTATCGCTTACAAAACAATTTCATCAACAACTTTACCCATGAACTGAAAACGCCGGTGACATCCCTGAGGCTGTCTCTGCAGACCTTCTCAAAGCATGAACTGCCCAGGTCGGATCAGCTCAAATACATTCAGTATATGATTGCGGACGTTAGTCGACTATCCGACAATATTAACCGGATTCTGAATCTGGCTAGAATCGAAAGCAAAAGCTATGAGCAGGAGTTCGTTCCCGTGGATATGGTGGAGCTCATAGACGGGTTTATCAGTGACAACAATCATCTGTTTCAGAATGCGCATATCCACATCCACCCGGTGGACCAGCGACTTCCCAAGTACAGGGTCAACCTTCCCTTGATTGAGATGCTGTTGATGAACCTGATGACAAATGCCATACAGTACAATGAATTGGAGCACCCCGAAATCGACATTCGATTTATACCCGGAAAGAAGTATTTGCAGATCTGTTTCCAAGACAACGGGATTGGATTCGACCGAAAAGAGATGCGGAAGATTTTCAGAAAATTTTACCAGGTCGGTGACGTGGACACCATGAGTGCCAAGGGGAGCGGGCTTGGCCTGTACCTGGTGCGGACCATTGCCCATATTCATAAGTGGAAAGTGACTGCCGCCAGCGAAGGGAAGGGCGCAGGATCCATATTCACACTGAAGTTGCCGGGATTTACTCCCGCATAACGGATAGGTCGATGCCGGAACACCAGAAAAAATGCATTCTCATCATCGAAGACGATGCGCATATCTCAGAAGGGCTGGCTCTGAATTTGGGGCTCCAGGGTCATGAGACCGTTTGCGCCCATGACGGCCCGACGGGGCTGCAGGTGTGGAAGAAGGTACGCCCGGACCTCGTTGTGCTGGATATCATGCTTCCGGGGATCGATGGGTTGTCGATTCTTCAGGCCATCCGTTTGGAGGATGAACGGGTGCCCATTTTGATTCTGTCGGCCAAAGCCGCAACCGATGACATCATCAAAGGCCTGTCCTTCGGAGTGGATGATTACCTGGCCAAGCCGTTTAACCTCGAAGAATTCCTGCTTCGGGTGGATCGGCTGCTAAAACGCGCGGACTGGGGCACAAAGACCAACGCGGTGGCAGATCCGGACAAGCCCGAGTTCTCCTTCGGAGACAATATCATCGATTTCGAAAAAGGCACCGCTGTATCCCGGCAGGGCGAAATTACCCTGACGGATCAGGAACTCCGACTCCTAAAGCTCTTTATTGCCAATCGCGGTAAACCGCTGACGCGGGCCAATCTCTTAGAGGTCGGTTGGGGCTATACACGGAGGGTGACGAGTCGGACGGTGGATAATTTTGTTGTTCGACTGAGAAAATATTTTGAGCCAGATCCAAAAAATCCCAGATATTTTAGGAGCATCCGTTCTGTAGGGTACATGTTTGATGACGCCCCGCCCTCTTAGGCCTTCTATGCGCAAATTCCTCATGTCGAGCCAAGATATATGCGTTCGTTTGTAAAACTTATGTAAAACAGCCCCCCAGCCTTGTCTCTGCTTTCCATATTTCCTAAAATTACACCAAATGCTCGTCTACCTTAGGCGGGCTTCTTTTGTATCGTTTAACTCAAACTTTCAACCCCTGGCCGTAGTGATGCACATCAACTCCACGGCCGATGAAGCGGTGATCCTTCACAGGATTCGGAGGCAAGTCCAAATGAACATGCCGACATTAAAAATAGGGAGTCATGTCAGTATATTACCCATTATCCAGGGGGGGATGGGCGTCGGAATTTCCCTTTCCGGTCTTTCTTCCGCGGCGGCCAATGAAGGGGGCATCGGCGTGATAGCGGCGGCCATGCCGGGTATTCATGAGCCGGACATCGCGACCGATCCGAACCGGGCCAACATCCGGGTATTGAAACGGGAGATTCGCAAGGCGCGACACCAAATGAACGGCGGGGTTCTCGGCGTCAATATCATGGTGGCGCTGACCAATTTTGGGGATATGGTCCGGACCTCTATAGATGAGGGTGTTGATATCATCTTCGCCGGGGCCGGCTTGCCCCTTGACCTTCCCGGCTATCTTTCCAACGGTTCCAAAACCAGTCTGGTACCCATCGTGTCCTCCGGTCGGGCGGCGATGCTATTATGCAAAAAATGGTTGTCCCGGTTTGATTACCTTCCGGATGGCTTCGTCGTGGAAGGACCGAAAGCCGGAGGACATATCGGATTCAAATCGGAGCAGATCGAAGATCCCGCGTTCTCGCTGGAGCATCTGGTCACCGATGTCATTGATGCTGTAAAGCCCTTTGAAGAAAAAAGATCGACCCGAATCCCTGTTATCTCGGCCGGCGGTATTTATACCGGCCGAGACATCCGCCGGTTCCTGGAACTTGGCGCGGCAGGCGTACAGATGGGTACCCGTTTTGTAGCCACCCATGAGTGCGATGCGGATGAGGCATTCAAACAGGTCTATGTGGAATCTAAAAAAGAGGATATGGTCATCATCAAAAGTCCGGTGGGGCTGCCGGGAAGAGCGGTTCAGAATTCATTTCTGGAAGAAGTCAGAGAGGAAAAACGGAAACCGTTCAAATGTCCGTACCACTGTATCAAGACGTGTAACCGGGAAACCAGTCCCTACTGCATTGCCATCGCCCTTGGAAATGCCCGCAGGGGTAAGTTCAATCGCGGATTCGCCTTTGCCGGGAAAAATGCGTACCGGGTCGAAGAGATCGTTTCGGTCAAAGAACTGATGGAGTCCCTCAAAGAAGAGTACGTTGCTGCGTTGGAAGGAAAGGCCGACATGGCGTATGCGGCCCCGCGGTCCGGCCGAAGTCGAAGTATAGTATGGCGGCGAGAGCGGTAGGTTAGATTGCAGCCTTCTCATTCTGTTTCACATCAGTTGGAACATCTTTTTGGACCTGATTGATCTTTGCTGGAGAACAGGGTTCGAGGGGTCAAGGGTCCAAGGGGCCGAGGGATGATATGTTTTCGCAAGGTTTACATCCCGCCCATTTAGCCCTCTCTTGGATCCTTGAATCCTTGAACCCTTGAATCCTATTTGCCTTTTCTCATCTGTTTACACGGCACGGGGATAAGTTCGACCCGTCGATCCAGGGCGTCCCGTTCGTAGTCGGTGCCGATTCCCACCACATTTTCTGACGACCCTTTTCCGACGGCCACGGATCGTGCCTTGACACGGGGAAGGCTGACCCTCAGAAGACTACGGATTTTCTCTGCACGAAGGACCGAAAGCTGCTTGTTCCATGGCTCCGGCCCTGAATTGCTGGAGTGTCCCACGATTCGAAGGCAGTCCTCCCGCTGATTGAAATATTCACCGATGCGGCCAAGCCATGCCCCATAGCGGGCCGTTGTGCCTTGGGAATCCCAGAAATCCACAGAATTTTTCTGGAAGAGGAACCGGACGGTAATCATCCCGTAGTTCTTCACGCCAATGTCGATGATCCGTGCAAATGTCTCATCCGCTTCCGTTATGCGGCCCCGGCGCAGATTCGTCAAATACAGCCCGGTTAAAATCAAGAGGGTTTGCCCGTCCGTCCGCGCCGCCGCTTTGGCGAACAGCCCGTGGGCGGTTTGATAGTTCTTGCGCTCATATGCCGCGGTCGCATCTCGGATCAGTGCGAGTGTTTCCATCGAGTAGATACGATAAGAGGTCAAACCGATGTCGCCCACCTCTCCGGTAACTTCTTTTCGGTGGATATAGGCCGGGTCAAAGAATGGATTGTCATGATAAAGCGCCATCGGGGAATAATCGAGATCCGGATCGGACACCCACTTCTGGGCGGCTCCGATCGTGTTCATGTTCCAAGCGTCGATGACCTCCGCTGAAACACGATAAATAATGACATCACCGGTTTCGGTAGCGCCCAAATGGATCGACCCGCTGATGAGGTAATCGGCATGTCGGGATTCTTCCAGGGTTAATCGAGCCACCCGAAAGTCGAAGAAGCGGCGGGTTGCCTCGTCGAGCATCACCGATTGAATCCGTTGGCTGACGAGGTGAATTTCACCGGTGTCTTCATCCGAAAAAAGGTCCAGGGCGATCACCATCTCTTCCGGGCCGCTGGTGTTGCCAAGATCTATCCGGACATCGTCAATCAGTTTGTTGAAGATGGAGCGGATCGCCGGCTCGAAGGTCTGTGGAGGTTGATTTGTGGTCGTTGCTGCCGGGCATTCCAAAAGCGGTAACAGACTGAAAACCGCTATCAGGGCCATCCGCCGACCGATTCTACTGAAAACGCGTACCACCATCCGCCTCCTGCCGATTGAAGGTGAGGATCACACCGGATGGAGGGAATTATATCAGATAGTTGGGGATTTTAATAGATGGGAGCCGATACGGCGAGTGATGATGGAGGGAACTGTTGGGGATTTTAATCGATGGCCCATTTCAGGAGTGCACTTCCCCATGAAAAACCGGCCCCGAAAGCGGCCATGACAATCCAGTCGCCTTTTTTTATCCGCTGTTCCTCATATGCCTCGGACAACGCGATGGGGATAGTTCCCGCAGTGGTGTTGCCGTATTTATGGACATTGATCATGACCTTGTCTTCCGAAAGGCCGACCTTTTTAGCCACCGCGTCAATGATGCGAAAGTTGGCCTGGTGGGGGATAAGCATGTCGACATCGTCACCGCTTAGCCCGTTTCTTTCCAACACACGTACGGTCACGTCGGACATCCCGTTGACCGCATGTTTATACACGGTACGGCCATCCTGATAGAGGTAGTGCAGCTTGTCGTTGACCGTATGCAAGGATGCCGGGTACCGGCTGCCGCCGCCGGTCATATACAGATAATCTTCTCCGACCCCGTCCAGGTGGAGAATGAAGTCCTTCAGCCCCGAGTCGTCATCCTC
>Ga0056119_1000213_pt1 | contig 9011 bp, 9 predicted proteins | sample WorMettaBAHAMAS1_FD_80076 | JGI IMG/M metagenome (GOLD analysis project Ga0056119, IMG submission 80076) | Marine gutless worms symbiont microbial communities from Max Planck institute for Marine Microbiology, Germany - Olavius tantulus BAHAMAS.1 ...
CGCTTCCGGAGAGGGCCCCATCGTCCTGGTCACCACCAGCCGAGCCGTGTTGGAAGAAGTGATGGACAGGGTTCCGCATGGGGATCCGATCGCTTTGATGGACCGGGTATCTGTAGCGTTCACCCCAGGCGGGACGGACCATCGTTGGCAAGAGGCGCTGGAAGACTACCTGTTGCAGCTGTCCACGCCGGGACCTCCCGGGACCCTTGATCCGCCGGTTCCTCCGGATGGAGGAGAAAACGTCCTTTCCCTTTCCGTTTACCGGATCTCCGGAATGTCTGTCCCCGCGATGGTCGAGAGCTGGACGTCGCCGGGTTCGGCCACCCTTCCGGCAACACCGAAAGAACCTTCGCTGCTTGCCTTAATCGAAACCCGTTCCTCTTAAAACCTATTTATATCATTGTAAAAAATTAACAGACTGCTTGAGCGCAGATATTTAAAAAAACCGTTGTTGAAGCCTTGACTCCCCCCGGTAATTGGTATAATGGGTTGCTCGATACAGGAATCAACCGGTGAGCGACTCACCCGTTTAATAACATCAGAAAGGAGGCTGTACGAAGATGGCGTTTAACCCTATTGTTGATGAAGAGAAATGTGCAGGTTGCGAAGAATGTGTTGATGTGTGTCCGGTGGAAGTATTCGAAATGAAGGACGGCAAATCAGTTCCCGTGAATGCTGAAGAATGCCTCGGCTGCGAGAGCTGCATTGAGGTTTGCGAAGAAGACGCCATAATTATCGAAGAGACTTAATACGACTTCCATGTATGTTCTCTAGGTCCCGCACCGCCCGTGACGGGCCGGAGAACATGCATGATCCGACAAGCGGTTAGCTCCGGTACGGCATCAGACTCTCCTACCCTGTTTGATTTGTATTCCCATCTCCAACAAATCCGAAATACGAAACACCTATTCCAAACCAATTTTCAACGGCCAACATCCGAAACAGAGACAGTGTTTACTCTTGATGGCGTTCAGCGTGTCTGAATCGATTTCAAAGATAACACGCCATTATTAATATTTTTCCATTTCGGGTTTGTTTCGAATTTCGAAATTCGGTATTCCTATGTTGTCACAAGCCGTACCCAATGTTCTCCTAAATATAGGATCACCAAGGTGTCCCTTATGTGACGCCAACTGCTAACCCGAGGTATCCCATGATCCCGACAGCGACTTTCCAATTTCCGGAGATGGCCACAGTTCACCAGCGGCTTTACTCGGCACCGACCATCGATATCCCTGACGCCGTCACCCGCGCATTATCCACCGTTTCCCTCGCCGAGCGTACCCGCCACGGTGGTACCGTAGCCGTGGCTGTGGGGAGCCGGGGAATCGATCGTCTGGAAGAGGTGGTCGGTCGGTGCATCCAGGGTCTCAGGGACCACGGCCTCCGGCCTTTCCTGGTGCCGGCCATGGGTAGCCACGGGGGTGGAACATCGGAGGGTCAAAAAGCCATTTTATCCCATCTGGGAATCACCGAGGACCGCGTGGGCGCCCCGGTCCATACCAATATGGAGACCCTCTCTGTGGGCCGGGTCAAAGATGATGGCACCCTATTTTGTGCCAAAGACGCGGTTGAGGCAGACCACCTGGTGGTCATCAATCGGGTCAAGCCCCACACGAAATTCAGTGCCCCCATCGAAAGCGGGATCTGCAAGATGCTGACCATCGGACTCGGCAAGGTTGACGGCGCCACGGAGTTCCATCGATGTGCGATTCGGCACGGTTTCGGAACTATCCAGGAGGGGGCCGTTGCCGTAGTCGAGAATGGCAATTTTCTGCTTGGCCTGGCGCTGATTGAGGACGGACACGGCCAATTGGCAGAGGTTTCTGCCATGTCCCCGGAAGGGTTGATCGCAGAGGAATCGCGGCTTCTGCAGAAGGCCTCCCGGTGGATGGGGCGCATACCTGTTGAGCCCCTGGATGTGCTGGTGGTGGATATGATCGGAAAAAACATCAGCGGGATCGGAATGGACTCCAATGTGACCGGCCGGCATCGGGATGTGACCGGAGATTTTTTCACGTCTCCCCACGTCAAGCGGATATTTGTCCGCGATCTGTCCCCGGAATCCGATGGCAACGCCAACGGTATCGGTTTGGCGGATGTCACCACCCGTCGACTGGTCAATGCCATGGATGTTGAGAAAACCTATGTCAATTCCATTGCGGCCATCTCACCGGAAAAAGCGGCCATTCCCATGCATTTCGATTCGGACCGCCAAGCCCTCGAGGTATGCATCCGTACCGCCGGGCTCAAGGACGGTCGGCAGGCCCGGATCGTTCGGATCCGGGACACCAAGATCCTCGAACATCTAATCGTGTCCCGTGCGCTGGCATCGGATATCGAGAATCATCCGAATCTGGATGTTATCGGTCCCTGGAAAACGCCGGGATTTGATCGGAAAGGCAACCTGCCGCGCTTTGGATGACACAGATGACGCCATGTCTCCCCCCATTCGTATCACCGGAGCTGGTCAGTCCAGATGACACTTCGGTTTTTGTGCCCAAACCAGGAGGGACGGCCCAACCACCCAGCGTCCGCCTGACATTGAGAACAGACCTTCTGACAGGACATGGATAACCGCTTTTGCTGAAGCGGTAAGCCAGCTGAGTGGCGTATATTCATACGGATCGCCTTTGCTCAGTGGCGAATTTTGAATGCGGATACGTTCGAACCCGGCGTGACCCAGAAGGTACGTAAGGGACTTCGGTGTAAAACAATTGGTATGAAATACAAAGGGGTTCTTAATTCCAGCCTTCTTGGCGATCGGTTGAGCGAATCGATACATGGCATAAAGGCTCTGCTGGAATTCGGCATTCAGCACTCGAATGCCGATACTGGCCCCGGGCTTCAGAATCCTGCAGCATTCTTTGAGTTCTCCCAATGGATCTGCCATATGGACAAGAACATCCCAAACCGTTATGGCATGGAACATCTCCGACGGATAATGTGCGTTCTGAAGCGAGCCGTGGAAAATTTGATCACTTCCCAAACGTTTTCTTGCGGCCAAAACGGCATCTTCAACAATCTCTACCCCATACGGATTCCACCCCTGCCTGGCCGCATACTCGAGAAAGTAGCCGAATCCGCAGCCGATATCTAAAATTCTTCGATTTGAATCATGGTGTTGTTTGGAAAGATGGGACAACGCCGCGTTAAAGAATGGGCGTTTGGAATCGGCTACCTTTTCATGGGGATCGTGGTCACGGTAATGGCTAACGATATGGCGCTCCGTGCTGGATTCCGTACCCATGAATCCGCAGCGGTGACATTGGGCATATTCTCTGGTGTTGATCAATCTGTGGATGAGTCGATCCGACCCGCAACATGCACAGTTCATGTGTACCTCTATGTCATGCCATCCGCGAAAACCGATGATTGCCTCCGACGCCATTGCGAAAGAGACAAAGCAGATGTTGACGGCATGTGCAACGTCCCATCGTTTCAGAAGAAATAATGCAGCGCCTAAGGGAAGTCACTATGAATGCAAAGCAGAACACGCTGTTGAAGATGCCGAATGGGTTGGCGGCTAACGCCGTGTGCAATCCCCGCGCGGCTAGCGACAAGGCGGCAACAGACAGCAACTCCGAAACGGTAATGAGCAGGACGGTTCTGCGTTTTGCGTGATGATGAATTCGCTCATGAGTCCTGGTTCAACCCATCCAGACCCTGCCAGGGCAGCTCGAGTTTTGATGGTAAGCTATCATTTTACTCAATGATATTAGAAGTATATCAGTTTGGTGGTGGCTTGACAATAGAGCATTGGGGATGATTTTGGCGGTCGGGGGAGTCCATCCAATGGTCTGGACTCATGTGAAGGTTGCCTCAAATTCCGGCTCAGGATTGCCGGGCGGCATTTTCGCGTCGGTTTGTCACGCAAACTTGATGTACGGAGTTCTCCAGGTCAATCCGGAGTCGACCGATAGTCTCAATCGTTTGATGAAGACGGGACCCGGGCGCAGTATTCAAACGGGCCAGGTGCCGGGTCTGGGTCCCGCAGATATACCGGGTGCATGCCCAGGGGCGGATGATGCGGGGTATCCGGCATCCATGATGGGACAAATAGCGGCAGGCCTGGCGATCCCCGCAATTGAGCTGGGCCGGCGGGATGGGCAGCTCCAGGAGGTGAAAAAATAGAAGATCGCGGAAATCGAACCATACCTTGTTGAGGATGCAGCAGGGATCCGGACACCATGGACAGCAATTCCGGCAAAGATCATCCATCAGACCGAACAGCGACATGAGTTGGCTCCGGATCGCCTCCGCCAGGGATCTTGCCGCCTTGAGATCGTTTCGATGATGGGCGATGAGCCTTCCCAGGGCCCTGTTCGAGTTTTTCCAGGGACTTTCCCGGTCGCTCCAGGGGGGGATGGGAAAAAATATCACATCCGCCATGGCTGCCATCCTAATTGAATGTTAGGTCCTGCCGCAAGGTGACGCATTCCCCGGCGTAGACGCTGCGAGGAGGAGACGAGGATCGGTGGACCGGTGCGGCATGGGGCCCATGCCCGGGTCAGCGACGGGCTTCCGGCGTCGGGTGGTGGACTCGGCAGAGAAAGAAGATTGGGGACTCGATGCAACGAACCTGGCGAGCGGGATACCGGGTGATGGATCCTATAACATCATAGCAAATGCAGCGCCACTTGAAAACTCTGTATCGGCGATCGGGCTGTACCCGGGTTGCCGCCGCGGCGCGTCATAGAAGGGGGGATGCATCGGTTTGGGGTTCCGTGCCCCGTTTAAATAACGCTCCAACGCCATCCGGGTGCCGGGTGTCAACGGGGATGCCGCTGCCCGGATCGATCCGGACACGAACCACATCATCCGGAATATCAAAGTATTGCAGCGCCTGGTCGGCCAGAGCGGCTTCCATGATATCCATCCAGATCGGCAGGGCGGCCCGGGCTCCGGTCTCTCTTGGGCCGATGGTAGACGGAATATCCCGCCCCACCCATACGCCGGCGGCAATTTTTGGAGAAAACCCAACAAACAGGGCGTCACGATAATTGTCGGTCGTGCCGGTCTTGCCGGCCAGGGGACCCCGCAATGTTCGGGCCCGTCTCCCGGTTCCCTCCTGGATGACCGCCTGAAGCATATCCGCCATCACCGCTGCTCCGGCCCGGGAAAGGGCTAACCGCCGTTGCGGTTTTCCCCGAAGGATCATTTTCCCGGAATCATCGACCACGTGGACCACTCCATAGGGTTTGACGAATATCCCTTGATTGGCAAAGGCGGCATAGGAAGAAGTCAGCTCCAGAAGGGACACTTCCGATGTGCCCAGCACCAAAGAAAGATTCGGAGCCAATGGAGACTCGATTCCGAGCTGATGGGCAAATTCGACCACCGATCCAGGCCCGAGCATGTGATTGAGCCGGACCGCCGGTATATTTTTCGACAGGGACAGTGCCTTGCGCAAGGTCATATCGCCCTGAAATTCCCCTGAGAAATTCTGTGGCTGCCAATCCTTTCCGTTGTTCATCTTTTCAAACAGAACCGGTGCATCACGGATGATGTGGCTCTGGGGTATTCCCAGTTCCACGGCCAGGGCATACGCGATCGGCTTAAATGCGGAACCGCTCTGGCGTTTTGCCTGAACGGCGCGATTGTAGGAATTCCCGGTCGTATCGCGACCACCGACCATAGCCAGAATGCCCCCATGGGCGGTGTCCAGAACCACCGCCGCTCCCTGCAGCATCGGTAGCGACGGACCTGTGCCCCTCGCTCGGGCGTCGATGGCGTCCAATCCCTTTGTGACCGCCTTTCGGGCTGCCTCTTGGATGCGGTAGATCAGCGAAGTGTGTACAGTCAGCCCGCCTTTATAAAGCAGGGTCGCTCCGATTTCCGTTTCCAGGTGCCGTCTCACATAGTCGACAAAATAAGGCGCTCGGTCCGCCGGAGGTTGGGTCTCTGCCAGCACCAGAGGGGACTGCTTTGCCATGCGATATTCCCGGTCTGAGATGACACCCACCTCCCGCATCTGTCGAAGCACCACATTCCGGCGTTGCACGGCCAGGTTCGGATTGACCAGCGGGGAAAAGCGGGACGGCGCCTTCGGCTTGCCGGCGATGAGTGCGGATTCGGCCAGGTTCAACGCGTTCACCGGTTTGCCAAAGAAACGACGGGCGGCGGCTTCCACACCATATGCCCCGCTGCCGAAATAGACCTGATTGAGGTAGAGGGTGAGAATTTCATCTTTGGTGTATCGCCGCTCGATCTGGACAGCGAGAAGGGCTTCTTTGATTTTCCGGTTCAAGGTTTTCTGGGGAGAGAGAAACAGCGTTTTTGCCAATTGCTGGGTGAGGGTGCTTGCCCCTTCAACAAATTCCCCGGCCAGAACATCCCTGACGATGGCCCGGGCGATCCCTTTCGGATCGACGCCACCATGGCGGTAGAAACTCCGATCCTCTGTGGCAAGCAAGGCCTGTTTCAAGTATATCGGTATCTGGTCCAGAGGTACGGGATGGCGTTTTTCCAGAAACAGTTCGGCCAATAACACATCATCGGCAGAGTAAACGCGGGTTACGGCGGACGGGCGGTACGATTCCAGAGACCGGATTTGGGGCAGGTCATGGAACAACGCCAGGAGGGCTCCGATGGCCATACCGGAGAGGACTCCGGTCAGGAGAATCGCGCCGATCAGCAGTGTTTTATGGGACTTTTTCCGGTCGCTCATCCATGCCATCTGTCAAAAACCGACACTGACCCCCCCGCCGGTGGAACCATAAAAATTCCATCCGCCGATCCCACGGCCGTCAGGTGCCCGGGGGGGCAATATGTAGACATCGTTCTCCTCGCCCATCCGGATGGTCGTCCAGTAAATGGTGGACCAGTAGACGCCGATAATATCACCGTCGGGGGATAACAGATAGGACGCCCGGGGGCGTTGCCTTAGGTGGGGAAACAGATTCTGCACCGCCCGGGCCAGGTCGCCCGACTCCGGATCGATCTCCCGCCAAAATCTGGCCCGCTGTCGATATTTCCGGTCAATACCGATCACCGCGTTGGGGAGATTTTCCCGCCCGGTGACATAATATCGATATTCCGGTGGGGGCCGTCCGTCCTCAAATGCCTGGGTCAATTCGAGGTTGGTTCGCATATGCTCGACATTACCGGCACATCCGGCAATGCAAATGATCCAAATGATACCGATGGCAAAGGGTATCTTCATCAAAGGGCCTCCCACGTAAATATGGTTCCTCTGCGCAGGACGTCACAGGTTTTCGCCGTCCGAACGGTTTCTCGGTGGCGCATGTTCATCATCACCATGGACAGCCCTGAGGCGGCCAGCATGGGTAAATAAGCACATTCCAGGCGGATTTTTTTGGCCCTGTCGATCCCTCCGGATGTCAGGTTTGACAGCCCGCCGATGGTTCGAACCGGATACCCCAGCAGATCCGGGAGATGGCGTAACGCGGTCAAGACCTCGGCCGCGTGGCGGTTACCGTCGTTCCAGGTAATGGGGGTGATGACCGGGTCGATAATCAACCGGTCCGGGTCGATGCCCCGTTTCCCAACGGCATCGACAAGTTCCACCGCCACCTGCATCCGCTCGGACGCATCCGGCGGGACATGGCCGTTGGGATAAAGCAGGTAGCCCACGATATCGGCACTGGAACCGGCCGCTACCGGTAAAATCCGTTCCAGTTTGGCCGGTTCCAGGGAAATCCCATTGATGATGGCAGGGCCACGGCACGCGGCCAACCCGGCAGCCAAAGCTTCGGGATTGACCGTGTCTAAAAGGATCGGGCATCGGGCCACTGCCTGTACGGTGCTCACGAGAAAGGTCATGGCGGGGCCGGCATTACGTTTCAACGGGCCCGGATTGATATCCATGGCGTCGGCCCCTGCATCCAGACAGTGCTCCACCAGCGCCCGTATGGGCGCCGGGTTCCTGTTCTCCATCGCATACCGGACGTGGTTTACCGTAATCTGCAGGTTGTCTGCCACCAGGAGCATATCGATCGTCTAAAGTCCGCGGCCATCGGTGGTGTGTCAAGGCGTAAATGGCCATCGCTCCAGAACCGCCATGGAGGCCGCCAGCGGTTGAAACGCAAACACTTCGACGGACACCACGCCGGTAAATCCGTCGATCAGGCCAAGCGCCCGTTTGAGATATCGCGGGTCCATCCGGTCCAGTCCGAGATGGTCCTTTTCCCCATGGACGCCATGCAGGTACATAATGGCGATCCTGTCTTTAAATTTAGCATGGATGCGTTCAGCGTCAAAGCCATATCGGAACAGATGGCCGATATCGAGACACACGGATAAGTCGAACGTCTCAATCAGGTTTTGAATCCATTCGAACGGATACCACAGGTTCTCTACTACAATACCGGTCAGGTTGCCCCGCCATTGTTGAATCGCCTCCAGGCTTTCGAAACACCGGTCTGTCCAGCGGCGGCGGGCGCCCGGATCCCCCAGGGAGGGGTCCAGATTCAGGTGAAGACAGGCGGAGGACAGAGACAGCGGCTCAGCCCGTTCAAAGACGGTTTTGATAGTTTCCACCGACCGGGATCGCCGGAGACGTTGTGCATCGCCAAGGGCGATATCCAGGGGCAGATGAAGGTTCAACGTGAGTTCTGTTTCCGCGGCGACCCGGGCTATCGCTCTGATCTCTTCGGCATTGGGCAGGTGCCGGCTCTCGAACCACAGGAGCTCGATTTCGTCGAAAAACGGGGCCAGTCGCTGTACGTTTGGAAGGATCGCCGCCGGATAAATATAGGATGTCGTGCAGATGGGGAAGGGAAAGGCCCGCTTGTAGGATTTTGGCAATACGGGATCGGTCATCGTCGGTTTCCCCGTCCGGGTGCACCCCGCTTCCGTATCAGGTCCAGTCGGCCGCAGGGTGTTGGCAGTTCGACCATGACACGTCACCCCGACCGGGCATGGGGCACGGCGATACCGTCGCTGTCTTGAATCCTGATGACCGTCATAGGGCGGACCGGGCGTCCGGGGGAGAGGATTTCCTCCCGATCCCCGACGCTGAAGGTATTCCTCACGTCCACCCTCACACG
>Ga0056119_1000214_pt1 | contig 9011 bp, 8 predicted proteins | sample WorMettaBAHAMAS1_FD_80076 | JGI IMG/M metagenome (GOLD analysis project Ga0056119, IMG submission 80076) | Marine gutless worms symbiont microbial communities from Max Planck institute for Marine Microbiology, Germany - Olavius tantulus BAHAMAS.1 ...
TTCCAGGGCTTTTCTTTGCCGCTTCGATCAGGTCCTTGAGGGTCTTGTACGGTGTGTTGGGAGTCACCGAAATGATGTCCGGTGAACCGCCGACGATAAATGTTTCCCATACATTGAAACGGTTGTTCCAGCCACCCTGAACCCCGGCCGTCACATTGGATTCGGAGAGACCACATAGCGTGTATCCGTCGTGGGGCCTGCTGAACGCATAGCTCATTCCGACGGATCCTGCCACGCCGCCGGTTTTATTGATCACATTTACGTTCACCCCCAGGAATTTCTGCATCTCCGCATGGATAATCCGGTTGCATGTGTCGGTTCCACCACCGGCCCCCCACACAACGACGGCAGTAATATTTCTTGAGGGGAACTTCTTGGCGAACACGTTACCTGCGGTCATGGTTGCCAAAAGTAACACCAACATAATGACCAGAATTTTTTTCATTGTTTTTCCTCCGGTTTAATTAAGGTGTTTTGAAAAAGGGTAATCCGTCAAATTCCCTCACATCGCCGCTGCCGGGAACCGTGTACATCTGATCTCCAAGGGCTCACCGGCGCCTTTTATGGTAGATACCGTATTCCCCCTCCTTTCCTCCTGCTTTTCTCTCCAGCCAAATTCAAAGCAGGGCGTTGATGTGCCTCCAAATCGGTAAAAATAGGTGCCCAACCGATTATCCAGTCGATCCACCCACGGGCTGGTTGCCCGACACGGGTTGTCCGTTTTGCCTTTCCCGGACGTCCTTCTCGAGGGCCGCCTTGGATCGCTTTAAATGTCTTCGCATGAGCGTTTCCGCAGCTTCCGGATCTCGGTTGGAAATGGCCTCGATGACCGAAAGATGTTCCTGGATCGTTTCATTGGGAGGTCGAATCAGTCCTTCCCAACCCCGCCGCTGATAGCTGTAACTGATAATGTTATAGGTGTGCAGAATACTCTTGAGAAACTCTTTGGCCCCGACGGTGATCACAAAGTTGTGAAACCGACGGTCCTCTTTGGCATAGGCTCGAAAATCTTTGATATTTTTACTTTTTTTAAACTGTCTAAAGAATCGGTGCAGTTGCTTGGCCTGATCAGTGGTGATCTGCCGGGCCGCACGCCTGGCAGCGAGGCCCTCGAGGACCTCACGCAGTTCGAAGATACTGACCATTTCTGACTCGGAAAACAGCCTGACGTAAAATCCCCTTCGGGGCTTTGCCTCCACCAGCTTGTCTTGAACAAGGTATTTAAGCGCGTTGACCAGCGGGGTCCGGCTGATTCCAAGTTCCCGGGCGAGTTTCTCCTGTGGGATTTTATCCCCTGGAAGGAAACGTCGCTCAATGATCATTTCTTTGAGGATAGCGTAGGCTTTCTGGTCAAGGTTCTCATGCTCGGCGCCTAGATTGATCACGCCATTGTCGGCATCCGGTGCCCCCATGGAACGCCTCATGTGGAAAATGATATGTGGAACGGAAGGGTTTTGGATTTTGTATGCAAAATTCAATAATCAAAGCGATGGCCCGTGTCAACACTTAATTTTGTCCAAGATTAGAAGATACGGCTATTTTTTGGAGGAGTTTTCGGAGGCTGTCGAGAAGATGGGAAGGGAGATCCGCCTTTATCCGGAAAGCACCGTCGGACCCGCGGTTTAACCTTACAATGCTTCCAAAAGCCGCTCGTGGATATTGTCGAACCCACCGTTGGACATCACCAGAATCAGATCTCCCCGTCGGGCTTCGGCCGCCAGATATTCGATAATGGTCTCCGTGTCGGAGAAAAACTGGGCCTCCTGGCCCTGATTCTTCAGATCGTCCACCAGCCGCTCGGATGAAAAGCGCTCCCCTTCCGGAATTTTGTGCAGAAGGGAGGGCTTCCGGATGCACACCAGGTCAGCTTGTGCAAAAGATCTGGAATACTCGGTCTGGAAAATATTACGCATACTCGAATTGGTTAGCGGTTCAAAAACCGCGATCAGGCGCCCGTCCGGATAAAACGGCCGTAACCCATGGATGGTTTCCCGCACGGCGGTCGGATGGTGAGCAAAATCATCCATCACGGTGATGCCCCGCCGGATGCCGCGGATCTCCTGCCGGCGGCGAACCCCCTTAAACGTCTCGAAAGCTTCTGCGATCGCTTCGGGCGAAAGCCCCAACTCATCGGCAGCGGCCACGACAGAGACGGCATTCAGGAGATTATGGGATCCGGGTTGCCGAATCTGAAAGCGCCCGAACCGTTCGCCGCTTTTAAACACCTCAAACCGGCTCCACGGCTGTTCCAGGGTAATGTCCCGCAGCTGCCACCGACAGGCTCCATCTCCAGCGTATCGGACCACGTTTGCGGGACATTCCCGAATCACGTCATCAATATTGGGATCGTCATCCCACTCAATCAATAGGTTGTCCGCACCCAGTCTGCGCACCAGTGTACGGAACGACGCCTTGATGTGATCCAAATCCCTGAAAATATCGGCGTGGTCGAATTCGATGCTGGTTAAAATGGCAATATCGGGATGGTAATGTAAAAACTTAGGCCCTTTATCGAAAAAGGCCGTGTCGTACTCGTCTCCTTCCAAGACAATATGCCGGCCGCCGCCCACCCGGTTATTGGCCTGGAAGTTATTCAAGATGCCGCCGATAAGAAAGGACGGATCCAGTCCGCAGGACGTCAACACCCATGCCAGCAAGGACGCGGTGGTGGTTTTCCCGTGGGTTCCGGTGACCACCAACCGTTTCTTGCCTTCTGCAAGGAATCGGTTGATGGCTTGGGGCATGGAGCAGAAGGAAAGACCGGCCGTCATCGTACCGACGGATTCGGGGTTGTCTTTGGTGACGGCGTTGCCAACAATGACAAGGTCCGGACGATGGGAGAGATTGTCGGAAGAAAAGCCGTTAAACAGCCGGACCCCTTTTTCTTCCAGGAAGGTACTCATGGGCGGGTAGACATTCTGGTCCGACCCGGTGACGTGGTACCCCATCTCCTTGAGCAAGACAGCCAAAGCACCCATTCCGGTCCCGCAGACGGCAATCAGGTGAATCGATTGGACCGTTTCAGGGATGCTGTTCCGTTTCATGTCCATAGGGGCGGTATCGAAATCTCAGGAATCGGTTTCAGACAGTCTGTGGGCTCCCATTTTCTCCGCCGGCACCGCTGCGAGTGTGACCATTGCTTTGGCAACGAGCGCTTCGCCGGCATCGCGTACATCATACACTTCGGATTCCACAACGATGATCTGTTTGCCGCCCCGCAAGACACGGCCACGGCATCGCAGCACCCGGCCGTAAGCCGGTTTCAACATATTGATCTTGAATTCCACCGACAGAATTCTCACCGCTTCATTCACGGTGGTATACGCGGCATAACCGGCGGTATGATCGGCCATGGTGGCCAAAACGCCGGCGTGAACAAATCCGTCCTGCTGATGGTGGTGCTCCTCAAGCTGTACTTCCGATTCGAAATAACCGGGTTGAATTTTCTTGGCACGAAATCCGCAATAGGCAATGAAGCCCCGTTTGAAATCTTTAGCCAGAAATTTAACCCGCTCTGGTGCCAACTCCTTTTCCATGAAATATTCCTCCACCACTATAAATTGCGCAAGGATATCATTTGTTTGGCGAAATTGCTATTATAATGGCAATCGCTGAGAAGCCAGAGATTGGTGCAAGCCGGGGAAACGGATATGGATGTTCCATGATTCCCCACGAGGAGGATTGACATGGAGCGGGAGCTCTCTGACACACTGAAACAGATCGCACGGGGCAACAAACGGATCACGGCGCTCACTGGGGCCGGGATATCCGCTGAAAGCAATATCCCGACCTTTCGCGGTCCCGAGGGATATTGGACCGTCGGATCCAGGGAGTACCATCCCCAGGAAATGGCCACCTTAACCATGTTCCGAACACAGCCCGAGGAGGTATGGCGCTGGTACCTCTACCGGTATGGGGTGTGCCGTCGTGCAACACCCAATCCCGTTTCCACCGCTTTGGCGGAAATGGAGCACCTGTTTAACGATCGGTTCACCCTGATAACCCAAAATGTGGATGGACTTCACCTAAGGGCCGGTAACAGCCCGGATCAGACCTTTCAGATCCACGGCAACATTTTCTTCATGCGCTGCTCTCGACCCTGCTCCGAGTCCCTCTATCCGATACCGAAACATGTGCAGGGAAAGCAAAAGGACGAGCCCTTGACCGATGCGGATCGTGAGTTGATCCGGTGTCCGGCTTGCGGCGACTATGCACGCCCCCATGTGTTGTGGTTCGATGAAGCCTACAATGAATCGTACTACAAGTTTCACAGCTCCCTGAAAGTGGCAGCCGATACAGAGTTGTTGCTGATCGTCGGCACTTCGGGGGCAACGAATCTCCCCAACCAAATTGCATGGGTCGTAAACCAGGCAGGCGGCTGCATCATCGACATCAATATCGAACCAAACCCATTTACCCGAATCGCGCTTGGCGGCGAGCGGGGCTTTTTTATTCAGGCACCCAGCGGAACGGCGCTACCTGAGATTTTAGAGGTGTTTAAGGAAGCGATGGAATAGCTCGTCTATCTGGAGCCAGTAGACTCCGCCACGCTTAAATACGAAATCCGAATATCGAAATACGAAACAAATTCGAAATTCGAATGACCAAATGACAAAACACCAATGAATTACCGTCCAGAAGAAAAGCTGTTTAAGAATTTTGATTTTTGGTCATTCGTGCTTGTTTCGGATTTCGAGCTTCGGATTTATGATTCCATTGAACTTAAAAAAACATTCGATCAATTGCAGCTTTAGGCAAGCTCGCTCATTGCCTCCCCCGCCGTCTGTATGGTTTCATCGATGTGCTCCAGGTTGTGGGCCGAAGAAACGAACAGCGCCTCGAACTGGGAGGGCGCCAGGTAAATCCCCCGTGCCAACATAGCCTGGTAGTAATCGGTGAAGCGATCCAAATCGCTGGTTTTGGCTTCGTCAAAGTCGGTCACCGCCTGATCGGTGAAAAACATGCCCACCATGGATCCCACCCGGCTGATCTGTACCGGTACACCGGCCGCCGCGGCCGCCCCCTGCAGACCGTCGGTTAAGCGCTCGGACTTCTGGTCAAGGGCATCGTAAAAGCCATCATGACTGAGTTCATTGAGCGTGGCGATGCCCGCGGCCATGGCCACCGGATTGCCCGACAGGGTGCCCGCCTGGTAGACATTCCCTTGAGGAGCAATCTGTTCCATAACTTGTTTCTTCCCGCCATATGCCCCGACGGGAAATCCACCACCGATAATCTTTCCGAGAGTCGTTAGATCGGGCGTGACACCATACAAGTCCTGGGCACCCCCGTAGGCCACGCGAAAGCCGGTCATGACCTCATCAAAAATCAACAGGCTCCCGTATTGCTCGGTCAACTTTCGAAGCCCCTCCAGGAACCCCTCTACCGGTGGTACCAGCCCCATATTTCCGGCCACCGGTTCGACAATAACAGCCGCAATCTCACCTCCTCGAGCCTCAAACACTTCACATACCGCATTCAGGTCATTGAAGGGCAGAGACAACGTATGGCCGGCTACGGACTCCGGCACGCCAGGGCTCCCCGGGATAGCCAGAGTTGCCACTCCCGAGCCGGCCTGCACCAGAAGTGTGTCGGCGTGGCCGTGATAGCATCCGTCAAATTTAATAATCGTATCCCGTCCCGTGTAGCCTCTTGCCAATCGGATGGCGCTCATGGTCGCCTCGGTGCCGGAATTGACCATCCGCACCATGTCAACAGAAGGAACCGCCTGGATCACCCGTTCCGCCAGTTCGACTTCCAGGTCAGTCGGAGCACCGAAGCTGGTCCCCCGCTCCAAAACCCGCTGGACAGCTTCAACAATAGGTGCCGGCCGATGACCGAGAATCATGGGGCCCCAGGAGCCCACATAGTCGATATACCGGTTTCCGTCCGCGTCGAAGATAAAGCAACCGATGGCCCGATCGATAAAAACCGGATCACAGCCGACAGATCGACATGCCCGAACCGGACTGTTTACCCCCCCTGGGATCGATTCAACAGCCCGTTTGTACAATTCCCGTGAGTTTTCAAGTTTCATAGGACCCGTCCTTTCCATCACCGGTATCTTGATTGTCAGAAGAACAGAGAGTATTTATGCTAAAAGGCATGATAGGGTCAAGACAGTGTTAAGTTGTAGCCTACCTCTCATGCCCGGAAACCTTCGAAAGGATGGAGAATGAAGCTGACAGGTTTCGGGTTTCAGGTGTCAGGAATGAGAATAGAGCGAAGCGATGCCGCAATCCAAAATCGAAGTGCTGAATTCAGACTGACTGGCCTCCTTGGTCATGCTATGACTGATGTAAAAGGATAACGGAAATAGCGTGGACATTCGGAAATCTTCAAAGCGGTTGGCAAAAATGTTGACCTATGTCCTCGGCCGACAACCCGATGAATTTGGATTGGTGTTGGATGATAACGGCTATGTCCGGGTCAAAGAGCTGCTCAAAGCGGTCTGTGAAGAGGATGGTTGGAAACACGTCCGTCGGCGGCATCTGAAAGAGATTCTGATCACTTTGCCGAACCCGCCTGTCACCATGGAACAAGGACACATCCGGGCTGTCGATGGAAGCCACCTCCCCCGTCCGGAAGCGGCAACGGATCCGCCGAAACAGCTGTACCATTGCGTGCGGCGCCGGGCTTACCCCCATGTTCGGGAAAAGGGCATCCGCCCACCCAAGGAAGAACCGGTGTGCCTGGCCGCAAACCAGGAGATGGCGCTGCGAATAGGTCGCCGGAAAGATGCGGAGCCGGTGCTGGTGACGGTTCATGTCAGTCGGGCCGGCCACCATGGGATAACGTTCCAGAGATATGGGAGTGGGCTCTATCTCTCGGGATCTATTCCAGCGGACTGCCTGACCGGTCCATCCCTTCCCAAACCCAAGACCAAAGATGAAAAACCGGCCCCGGAGCCACCTCCGCCTCCCGGCAGTTTTTTTCTGGAACCGGATCCCCAGAAGCGGGCCGAAAAGCGCTTCCGGAGGAAAAAGGAAATTGCCTGGAAAAAGGAACGGCGGAAGCGATCCCGACGGTAAAAAAAATTTGACAAGGTAATATGAAACTGTTAAAGAGGCGGGTCTGCTGGAATGACGGGCCGTTAGCTCAACTAGGCAGAGCAACTGACTCTTAATCAGTAGGTTGAAGGTTCGATTCCTTCACGGCCCACCAATCAGACCGTCAGGTTAGCCATGTGATGGGGATAGACTTTTTTAGTAAGCTCCAATGGAAGTGAACGACTTCTGCTGGAATTTCGGAGCGGAATTCACCCGAACAGGAGCATGAGAAGGAGGAAACGCGGTACTTGACCTAGTTTGAATCTGACATAGAGCGTTCAAATCAATTCAGCATCGCATGATTTCATAAAATCGTACGACGATTTTATTCTTCCTTGCTCTGGGTCGGACCAGGGCTTTAACAGCCATAAGGAGGATGTATGAGACGTTATGAAAGTGTCATTATTGTAGACCCTGACCTGCCGGAAGAGGATCGCGACGGACTCTTCCAAAAACTCACCGACCTGATTGCCCAAAACAGCGGCTTCCTCGTGGACATCGACGCTTGGGGCAATCGCAAACTGGCCTACGAAATTCGAAAAAAACCCCGAGGATTCTATGCCCGATTTGATTTTTGCGGGACCGGTGCATTCGTCGATGAACTGGAACGAAATCTGCGGATTGACGACCGTTATCTCAAGTACATGACCGTACTGCTGGACCGGGAAGTGGACTTGGATGCCTTGAAGGCTGCCAAAGCCGAGGCGGAGGCGGAGAAGGCCGCCGCTAAAGAAGCCGCCGCAAAAGAAGCCGCCGCAAAGGAAGCCGCCGCGGCAAAAGCTGCTGCAGAAGCCGAGGCGACCCCAAGCGAGGCAACCGAAGCGGCTCCGGAAGATTCGGCTCCCGGCGATTCCGAAACTCCGGAACCTACGGACATCTCCGAGGAAGCCGCACCTGAAACGGCCTCCCCCGAAGAAGCCCAAACAGATCCAGAGGAAGCTGCCTCCGCTGCTGCTGAGGAAGCTGTGGCCACTACGGAAGAAACCACCGAACCCGAAAGCAAGGAGGCTTAAACCATGGCATATACAAGATCCCGTGGGCGAGGACGCAAAGGCGGGAAGAGACGTCGACGCATCTATCACCGAAGGAAGGTATGCCGGTTCTGCGCGGATACCAGCCTGATCATCAGCTACAAAGAGCCCAGAACCCTGAAGTACTTTATAACGGAACGCGGCAAGATCATCCCCAGGCGCATTTCAGGATGCTGTGCGAAACACCAGCGGTCGCTGACATTGGAAATCAAACGCGCCCGGTCAATTGCTCTGCTGCCCTATGTCGGTTCTGTTGATCTGTAATAAAGGGGGTTAACGGTACTTTCCCGCAGAACGGTCAACAGGGTTTGTCCGGTCTGAACGAATATCCGTAGAATAGAGCCGTGAACGCGAGTATTGAATCGAAGGATATAGCCACAGGGGTCGTGACGACCAGCCTGCTTTTTCTGGTCGTTCTATACCTGCCGATCCTCGGCTTTTTCTGTTCGTTGCTACTGCCCCTGCCGGTGCTGTTTTTCCGATCCAAATATGGGCGAAAAACAGCCGGTGTCATCGCGATGTTGTCGTTGGCCGGTATGGCGATGATCATTGGAGCCGTATCTGTCGATCTGCTGTTTTTTGTGGAATTTTTGCTGATCGGCTTTATCCTCGGAGAGCTGTTCGAGAAAAATCTCGGCGTGGAAATCACCATGCTGTATACCGCTGGAGCGGTCATCCTTGCCGGACTGGTCGGCCTTTTCGTCTACAGCGGCTGGAGCAGCCGGGGCGTCATGGACTTGATTTCCGAATATGTGGCGACCAACCTGGAGATGACGTTGGCCGTTTACGAAGGGATGGGTGTTTCTGAAGAGAGCATCCACCGGATTGCCAATTCCTTGGACCAGATCCAATATGTGCTGATCCGGACGCTGCCGGCCCTATATGTGGCATCCACGATGTTTGTGGTCTGGACCAGCCTGCTCCTTTCAAA